>Ga0209605_1000154_pt1 | contig 94430 bp, 62 predicted proteins | sample AD_UKC035_MetaG_FD_184408 | JGI IMG/M metagenome (GOLD analysis project Ga0209605, IMG submission 184408) | Active sludge microbial communities of municipal wastewater-treating anaerobic digesters from USA - AD_UKC035_MetaG (SPAdes) (version 2) | ecosystem: Engineered > Bioreactor > Anaerobic >...
GCTGTACGGAGCCACCGCGTAAGCGGCATCCTCCATGGCGATCAGGGAGCCGTGACCGACCCCCTGGAACTCCAGTACCGCCGGGTCGAAATCAAACTCGAACTGGAAGCCGGCGAACTCCTCCGGGACCACTCCGCTGACCAGGACCGGCAATTCGATGGTATCCCCGACATTCAGGCCGGTCACGTCGAGGTCGCCGACCGAGACGCCGGCCCCCCGGGCGGCCGTTAACAGGCCAAGAGACAGCAACAAGGAGAGAGCGCCCACCCGAAAGGAGGTTTCAATTTTCACAATCCGCCTCCGCTCATTAACGACAATCGCACCTCTATGGTATTGTTTAATTTCCCCGAAAATCCCCAACAACTATAAAAACATGAAATTTTTATCTATTTTACCGAACCACAACCTCCATTGTCAAATAAAAACCGTTCCCATTTTTGAAAAAAACACCATACGGCAACACCCATTTTGAAAATCAGACCACGGCCGATAGACGGCTTGGGCCTGAGCTTTCCTCAAAAACGCATCATTTAAAAGCAAGACTCCGACTCTGGCAGAAAACAATAAGCGAAAGAACAGCAAATACCTCTTGGACACTCACGCAAATTATCGACGCCTTTAAAAAGTTAAAAAGCAAAGCGGCTGCCGACGGGCATAGTCTCAGGCATCAATTAAGCGGGACTGTCCCTGGCAAGTGAAAAACCAAGCGCGGGGGTGAGCGTCAACATTGCCCGACTTCTGGAGCGACAGAAACCAGCAACAAGAGGTGGTGGGCTAAAATATAAGTAGTTGAAAGAGCCGGCCGCACTAACCGGCGGAACTGATAACGGATAACAGCATCGCGAGTGACGATTCCGAAGGCTTGCGATGGCGGGTAAGCGCCCCTGAAAGCATCCGATGCGAAAACGGACATGCCGATTTCGGAATTACGGTTGACGTAAGTTCTGGTATGAGCGGCTAAACACCAGGACCAGGCAGCTTATCGGCATACCCACTTCGATAAAAAATCATCAAGACCATCAGGAAGAGATCAGGTTGAGTTGACAATTTAGCTCTTTAAAGGTAAATTATCTTTGAATTTTTTATGTTTTAAAGGGCATAATAATGCCGAAAAATGCATAACCCACAATGACAAATCCCCTGAGTCAAACCTTCTTGTGCCCGTATCATATCCATACCTTAAACAAATTAATCATCAGGAGGGTTTTATGACCGGCATCAAACCGCCAGCCATACCCGGTTACAGGCCTTTTCTTTCCAAACTCATCGCTGTCGGCCTGCTGGCCACCCTGCCAGGCCTGCTGAGCCTGGCCGGCCCGGCCCGGGCCGAAAGCATCACCGGCAAGGTGACCCGCGACGGCACCAACGGCATCGCCGGCGTCAGGGTCAACGCCTACCGGGTGGACTACAACCTTTCGAGTCCGAGCGCCAGCGCCCTGACCGACGCCGGCGGCAACTTCACCCTGACGGTGGCGGCCGGCACCTACGGCCTGGAGTTCGACGCCGCCGCGATCGGGTACTTCAATGAAATTTACAAGGACCGTTACTTCCCGGGCGTCGCCACCCGCCTGACCGTCCCCGCCGGCGGCAGTTTCGCCCTGCCGGAGAACGTCGTGCTGAACGCCTGCGGCCGGATCGGCGGCCGGGTGACCCGCGACGGCACCAACGGCATCGCCGGCGTCCAGGTGCGGGTCTACCTCGAGGACAAGGTCTTCAATTCGGTCGCCGAAACCGAAACCGACACCGACGGAAACTATATCGCCGGCGGCCTGGCCAACGGCAACTACCGGGTCGCCTTCTCGGCCGCCCGGCTCGGCTACTACGACGAGTGGTACAACGATGCGGCCGGCAGCGACAGCGCCGAGCTGGTCGCGGTGACCGAGGGCAGCCTCCGCAGCGGCGTCAACGCCGTCCTGGCCGGCTGCGGCTCCATCTCCGGCACCGTCACCGACGCCACCGACGGCCTGGCCGGCCTCCAGGTCCAGGTCTACAACTCGTCCGGCTTTCTCGCCGTCCAGACCGAAACCGGGACCGGCGGCGCCTACCGGGCCAGCGGCCTGGCCAGCGGCAACTACCGGGTCTATTTCAGCGGCAACTCGGCCGGCTATTCCAGCAGCTGGTATAACAACAAGTCCGGTTTCGACAACGCCACCAGCGTCGCGGTAACCGCTCCCGGCGACACGCCCGGGATCAACGCCGTCCTCAGTCCGGCCGCGGCCATCCTGGGCCGGGTCACCTCCGGAACCGGCATCGGCATACCCGGCATCCAGGTTGCCGCCTACCAGCAGGACCAGGCCTGGGGTTACTCTTACACCGAGACGGACGATGACGGCTACTACCGGCTGACCGGCCTGACGGCCGGCAATTACCAGGTGAATTTCGACGCCGAGGGCACCGGCTTCTACGGCGAGTGGTACCAGAACGCGGCCAGCCAGGCCGAATCGACCCCGGTGGCCGTCGCCGACGGCGCCCATACTGAGGGCATCGACGTGGTCCTGGAAGAGATGAACGGCGGCCACATCTACGGCCGGGTGACCGGTCCGGACGGCCGCGGCCTGGCCGGGGTCCAGGTGAACCTCTACCCGGCGGCTTCCGAAACATCCCAGCGCTGGGCCGAAACCGACCTCCAGGGGTACTACGCCCTGGAGTACCTGGAGGCCGGGAACTACAAGGTCAAGGCCAACCTCTTCAACAGCGTCTATGCCGCCCAGTGGTACAGCGGCAAGTATTCCTTCGAGGCTGCCGACGCCATCCAGGTGGACACCGCCACCGAAGAAGGGCGCCTGAAACAGGCCGATTTCCAGCTGGCCGAGGGCGGCCGCATTACCGGCCGGGTCAAGGATGCCTTCAGCAACATACCGGTCGCCGGCATCCAGGTCCAGGTCTACGAGGCCGACACTGAGTTCTTCTGGGGGGCGCCCTGGTGGGCGGTCAGCGACGACCACGGCAACTTCCAGGTGGCCGGCCTCCCGTCGGGCGACTACCTGGTCTCCTTCAACGATTGGAACGGCGCCTACCAGTCCGAGTGGTACCTGGACCGTGCCGACGCGGCCTCGGCCGACACCGTCACCGTCACTCTCGGGGCCGCCACCGACCTGGGCGACGTCCTGCTCAACCCGTCCGCCTCCATCTCCGGCACCGTCACCGACGGCAGCCGCCCGGTGGCCGGCGTCCAGGTTTACTACTACGACGCCTCGGACAGCCAGAGCTGGGATTCGGCCACCACTGACGACGCCGGCCATTTCATCCTGCGCAACCTGGAACCGGGCGTCTACCGCCTCTGGTTCTATGGCGAGGGGGCCGGCTGCTTCAACGAATTCTGGGAGAACCGGACCGACCTGGCCACCGCCGACACCCTCCTGGTCGAGAATGACAGCCAGCAGGTAGTCCTGCCCCGGGACGTGGTCCTGGCCCGGGGCGCCGCCATCAAGGGACGGGTCACCGACGCCGCCACCGGCGATCCGCTGGCCGGCGTCGCGGTAACCGTCCACCCGGTCAGCTGGGGCGGCGGCGCCCTCAACTCCTGGAACCCGCCCCAGACCGACAGCCAGGGCAACTATACGGTTTACATCGTCGAGGACGGCCTCCCCGACGCCAACTTCAAGGTCCAGTTCAGCAAGAACGGCTACTTCAACTCCTGGTACTCCGGGAAATCCAGTTTCGCCGAAGCCGACACCGTAGCCGCCCCCGCCCCCGGCACCGTCGAAAACATCAACGGCTCTCTCCTCCGGGGCGGCCGCATCACCGGCCGGGTAACCGACCAGGCCACCGGCGACGGCCTGTCCGGCGTCTCGGTCACCCTTTACGACGCCGCCGGCCAATCCATCCAGTGGAGCAGCACCGACGGCCAGGGAAACTATTCCTTTTCGCCGCTGACCAGCGGCCAGTACAAGGTCGGCTTCTTCCTCTTCGGCTACCTGGGCGAATGGTACGACAACCGGACCGACCTCAGCCTGGCCGACACCATAACCGTCACCGCCCCGGAGACCACCGAAAACATCGACGCCGCCCTGAGCCAGAAGGGGGCCATCGAAGGCACCGTCCGCGACCAGTCCTCCGGCAGCCCGATCGCCGGAATCACGGTCCACATCTACGACGCCGGGCAGGGCCTGGTCAACACGGACCAGACGGACCTCAACGGCTTCTACCAGGTGGACAACCTCCAGACCGGCGTTTACCGGGTCTACTTCCAGACCGGCAGCAGCGGCTACCTGGCCGGTTGGTATAACGGCAAAACCGATTTTTCGTCCGCCGACCCGGTGACGGTGACCGCCTCGGCGACCGCCACCGTCAACGGCTCCCTGATCTACGGCTCCACCCTCTCCGGCACCGTCACCGACGTTGCCGCCAGCCCGCTGGCCGCCGTCAACGTCTACCTCTACAGTTCGCTCGGCTTCCAGATCGCCTTCACCCAGACCGACGCCCTGGGCCACTACTCCTTCTCGGGCCTCTCCGCCGAAAATTACCGGGTTCTCTTCATGAAGGACGGCTACATCTACGAGTGGTACAACGACCGTCCTGCCATCCAGGATGCCGACCCGGTCGCGGTCATCCCGCCCGCCCCGACCAACGGCATCGACGCGGTCCTGGTCACCCCGGGCGCCATCGGCGGCACCGTCACCGACGGCGCCAGCCCCATCGCCGGGGTGCGGGTCGAAGTGTATGACCTCAACGGCTACCTGGTCTCGGCCGGCTACACCGGCGCCGACGGCGCCTATCTCGACACCGGCCTGAACGCCGGCGGCTACCGGGTCCACTTCGGCGGGGAGGCGGCCGGCTACTTCAACGAATGGTACGATGACGCCACCCTCGACACCGCCGCCGTGGTGAACGTGCTCCCGCCGGGAACCACCGGCAACATCAACGCCGTCCTGGGCCGGGGCGCCTCAATCTCCGGCCGGGTGACCGCCGCCGACACCGGCCAGCCGCTGGCCGGCGTCCAGGTTTCCATTTACCAGGACGGGCTCCTGGTTAAAACGGCGGCCACCGCTGCCGACGGCACCTATACCGCCGGCGCCCTGGCCGGAGGCGATTACCAGGTCTTCTTCGACGGCCGGCCGGCCGGCTACCTCTACCTCTGGTACGACGCCGCACGCTACCAGGACCAGGCCGCGGTCATCACGGTCAACCCGCCCGCCGACCGCGGCGGCATCGACGCCGTCCTGGGCCCGCCCGGCGCCATCTCCGGCCGGGTCACCGACACCAATGCCGTCAACCTGGCTGGCATCCAGGTCTCGGTACGCGACACCCGGGACGATTCCCTGGCCGGCAGCCTGGCGACCGGCGCCGACGGTACCTACACGATCGGCAATCTCCATTCCGGCGGTTACCGGGTCTTCTTCGCCGGCAGCGGGCTGAACCCGCCCTACCTGGACCAGTGGTACGACAGCCGGGCCGAGGCGGCCGAGGCCGACACGGTAACGGTGGCCGCCCCGGAGACCGTCGCCGATATCAATGCGGTCATGAGGAGACCCGGCTCCATCTCCGGCCGGGTAAGCAACTCCGGCGGCAGTAACCTGGCCGGGGTCCGGGTTGACCTTTACAATACGGGCGGCGCCTTCTTGAAAACGACCACTTCCGGCGCCGACGGCACTTACCGGCTGGCCGGCCTCAACGAGGGCCTCTACCGGATCCGTTTCGACCAGGTCAACGCCGGCTACCTGGCGCGCTGGTACAACGACCGGAGCGACCAGGCCGCCGCCGACAGCATCCCGGTCACCCCGCCGGACGAGACGCCGGGGATCGATGCCGTCCTGCGTTATCCCCGGGTGACCGCCGAAGTGGCCGCCGGCAACGGCACGGTCTTCCCGGCCAGCCAGGATATCTTCTACGGCCAGCCGGCCGCGGTCACCGCGGTCGCCGCCGACGGTTTCTCCTATCAGAAATACACCCTGGACGGCACCGACCACACCCCGGGTGATTCCACCCTCGAGATCAACCAGGTCATGGCCGACAGCCATGTCACGGTAACCTTCATACCGGTGGCCGATCTCCGGGTCAAGCGCGCCGAAGCGCCGGCCGAGATCTGGACCGGCAGCGCCTTCGATCTGACCTGGGAGCTGGAAAACCGGGGCCTGGCCGATATCGGCGCTGTCTGGACCGATTACATCTACCTCTCCAGCGACGATCAGGTCGGCAACGACACCCCGCTGGTCGGCTTCAACTACAATGCCGGCCTGAACGCCGGCGCCAGCGTCACCCGCATCCAGACCATCACCATCCCGCGCAACCTGCTGAAGAGCGAGGGCAGCGTCTACCTGCTGGTCGTGACCGATTTCCACAACAACGTCTACGAGGGGCAGAGCTTCGAGGCGGCCGAGAATAACAACCGCCGCTTCACCGCCCAGCCGGTCCAGGTCCGGGTGAGCCCGATGCCCGACCTGGAAGTTTCCATGGTCAACCCGCCCTCCAGTTCCTTCTCCGGTCAGAACGCCACCTTCTCCTTCACCATCAAGAACACCGGTAACGGCCCCACCGACGCCGCGCTCTGGTACGACGCCGCCTACCTCTCGCTGGACACCCAGTTCCAGCCCAACATCGACACTCTGCTCAACAACCCGCGCAACGGCAGTTACCTCGCGCCGGAGGATACCTACACCACCTCCTTTGAGGCCCGGCTGCCCAACGGACTGGAAGGCAGCTATTACCTGCTGGTGGCGGCCGACGCCTATAACTGGGTGGGCGAAAGCCTGGAGGATAACAACCTGAATTACCAGGCCTTCCCGATCACGCTGACCACTCCGCCCAACTTGAAGGTGATCTCGGTCACCGCGCCGCCGGTGGCCGCCTCGGGCCAGCCGGTCGAGGTGAGCTGGCAGGTGAAGAACGACGGCAACGGCCCGATCAATTCCAGCTGGTGGTCCGACCAGGTCTTCCTCTCCGAGGACACCAGCCTGGACACCGGCGACCACTACCTGGGCAACTTCTACAAGAGCGGATCGCTCGCCTCCAAGGAGAGTTACGAGGCCTCGCTCACGGTCACCCTGCCGGCCGGAGTCAGCGGCCCCCGCTACTTCCTGGTCTGGACCGACCGCAACAACTATATCTACGAACACGCCTCCGAGGACGACAACGTCGGGGCCACCGACCAACCCTCCAACATCACCCTGGTCGCCCCCGACCTGGAGGTGCTGGAGGTCGCCGCCCCGGGCAGCGCCACCGCCAGCCGCAACCTGACCGTCCGTTTCACGGTGGTCAATAACGGCACCGCCGCCACGTCCAACAACAGCTGGACCGACGCGGTCTATCTCTCCGAGGACACCGGCCTGGATACCGGCGACCTCTGCCTGGGCGAGAAGACCCACTTCTACGCCCTGACCGAAAGCGACACCTACCTGGCCGAGCTGACCGTCACCCTGCCCGACGCCATCAGCGGCACCCGCTACCTGCTGGTCTGGACCGACAACCGGCGCCAGGTGGTGGAGCTGGACGACCTGAACAATGTCTGGGCCAGCGGCCCGGTCAACGTTCTCTCCCGGCCGGCCGACCTGGTCATCTCCAACGTCACCGCCCCGGCCGCCAGCGATTCCGGCCGGGCGGTCACCGTGGCCTGGAAGGTGACCAACAGCGGCACCGGCGACACGGTGGCCTCCAACTGGGCCGACCGAGTCTACCTCTCCCGGGACACCCAGCTGGACACCGCGCTGGACATCCAGCTCGGCTCCTACGTCCACGAGGGACGGCTGGATATCGGGGAAACCTACCAGCGCAGCGAGCCGGTCGAACTGCCGATCGCCCTGGACGGCGACTATTACCTCTTCGTGCTCGCCGACGCCAGCGGCTCGGTTTACGAGGGAAGCAGCGAAGCCAACAACCGCTCCGAACCGCTGCCCATCCGCGTTACCCGGGTCATCCCCGACCTGCAGGCGCTGCTGCTCAACGCGCCGGCCGAGGCCCGTTCCGGGGACGCGATTGCGCTCGACTGGACGGTCCGGAACAACGGCAACGGCCGAACCGACGCCGACCTCTGGCGCGACGCGATCTACCTCTCCGCGGACGCCAGTCTGGACACCGAAATCGATACCCGGCTGGGCCTGGTCCACCACACCGGCCGGATCGATCCGGGCGCCTCTTACAACGGCAGCGGCACGGTCTCCCTGCCGCCCGATGTCTCCGGCACCTGCTACCTCTTCCTCTTCGCCAACTCCGACGCCGCGGTCACCGAAATAGACCGGGGCAACAACGGCCGCCGGGCCGAGGCGGCCACCATCATCACCCTGACGCCGGCGCCCGACCTGGCCGTGACCGCGGTTTCGCCGCCGGCCTCGATCTTAAGCGGCCAGCCCTTCACCCTGAACTGGACGGTCGCCAACCAGGATGCCTCGATCGACACCTCGCTCAGCTGGATCGACAGCGCCTGGCTTTCCCGCGACCAGGTCCTGGACAACACCGACCTCTACCTGGGCTCCTTCTCCCGCAACGCCCTCGGCCTGGCTGGCGGCACCAGCTACACCGGCGAGCTGCGGGCCACCGTGCCGATGGGGCTGACCGGTCCCTACTACATCTTCGTCCGGACCGACATCAGCAACCGCGTCTACGAACGGGGGCGCAAGGCCAACAACCTCGGCTACAACACCCCGGCCGTCCAGGTTGACCTGCCGGCGCCGGCCGACTTCCAACCCCTGGCCGAGATGACCTTCCCCGACACCGGCATCGCCGGCCAGACCGTCAACATCGGGTACCGGGTCCAAAACCAGGGCGTCAACGCCTTCCAGGGCTCCTGGACCGACGCCCTTTACCTTTCCAGCGACGACCAGTGGAGCAGCGACGACCTGCTGCTGGGCCGGATCAGCAAAAACACCAACCTCGCTCCGGGCCAGGAGTACGCCGGTGCGCTCAACACCGTCCTGCCCGGCGTCGTCCCCGGCTACTACCACGTCATCGCCAGCACCGACATCTACAACAACGTGCTCGAAAGCGAGGAGGCCAACAACCGGACCGCCTCGGCCGGCCGGATTTACGTGGACGCCGAACTCCTGGAGCTGGACCGGCCCGACACCGGAATCCTGGGCTATGGACAGTCGGTCTACTACCGGCTCAACGTCCCCGTCGCCGGCGAGACCATGCTGCTTAGCTTTGACAGCGTCTCGGAGAGCAACCCCAACGAACTTTACCTGAGTTTCGGCCGGATGCCGAACCGGGGCTCCTTCGACTTCGCCTACGACCGTCCCTTCTCTCCCGACCAGGAGGTCGTGGTCCCGCTCACCCGCGACGGCGACTACTACGTCCTGGCTTACAACAGCGGCGGCTGGCAGAATGCCCGCTACACCATCCTGGCCCGGCTCATCCCCTTCAGCCTGCGCGCCGTGGACCCGGCCGAAGCCGGCAACGCCGGCCCCTCGACGCTGAAGATCTCGGGGGCGCGTTTCACCCGCGACACCGCCTTCCGGCTGATCGATCCGGCCGGCGCGCCGCTCGATCCGACCCGGACCCTGGTCAAGGACTCGACGATCGCCTACGCCACCTTCGACCTGACCGGCCGGAATATCGGCCGCTACCGGCTCCTGGCGCTCAAGGCCGGCGAGACGGCGGAATTTGACAGTGGCCTGGTCGTCAACCCGGGCCTGGGTCCGAACCTGCAGGCTGAGATCAACGGTCCCTCGCCCATCCGACCGAGCCGCGATTATATCTTCTACGTGGATTACGCCAACACCGGCGACGGCGACGCCGCGGCGCCGATCCTCCTGGTCGAAAGCACCACCAACACCGCCTTCGGCTTCAACATCAACGAGCTGGTCGGCGGCCAGGTCCTCCAGATCCTGGGCAGCGGCTCCGCGGACCTGGGCGGCATCATCCGACCGGGTGAGGGCTTCGGATTCCCGATGTACTTCCGGTCGCCCGATACCATCCAGCCGGTCGAATTCCGGGTCTGGATCATCACCGTCGACGACACCCGGCCGATCGACTGGGGCCTGGTCGAACAGCTCATCCGGCCGGCCGGCATCCCCGAGGCCGAATGGCAGCTGGTCTGGAGCCGGATCAAGGACCGGATCGGCACCACCTGGGGCGACTATGTCCGGGCCATGGGCGAAATGGCCAACCTGCTCTCCGGCCGGGGTGAGGACGCCTCCGATGTCCGGCTGCTCTTCGCCGAACTCTTCAACCAGGTCTCCGGCTACCCGACCTCCCGCCTGTCCGGCCGGGTCATCAACGGCGAAACCGGCCAGCTGATGGCCGGCGCCACGGTCGTCGCCCGCCTGGAGCTGACCGACCAGGCGCAGCCCGACACCTATATTTCCCACCTGGCCGCCACCAACGCCGCCGGCGAGTTCCTCTTCACCAACCTGCCGGTGGGCACCTACGGCTTCCACGTCGAGAATTACCGGGTCGACCCGGCGGCCAGCGACACCATGATCGCGGTCGGTTACGACACCGACGCGCTCGGGCTGGTCCTCTACGCCTACCCGATCCCGGCCGACACCCTGAGCCCGCCGGCCCCGGATGACGACCAGGAGGCCCGGCTGACCCTCGGCTCCGACGGCACGCCGCACCTGGTCTGGCGCCGCGGCAAAGCGCTCTGGCACGCCTACCGGGACGGCTCCGGCTGGACCGGCGCGCCCCTGGTCGACGCGGCCACCGGCGACACCCTGACCGGCTACGAGACCCGGCTCACCGCAGCCGCCAACCTCTTCGAGGGCACCCCGCGCACGCCGGGCCTCTTCCTGACCTGGCGCCGGGGCGAAGGCAACCAGGCCGAGCTCGCCTACGCGACCGGCCGGCCCAGGGCCGGCGGCGGTTTCGAATGGTCGGCCCAGGCAACGGTCACCGCCGACAGCATACTGGATCAGCACCCAGCCCTGGTGGTCACCAACGACGGGCGGGTGCTGCTGGTCTTCCTCAAATCCGACGCCGCCGTCTCGGATACCGCCACCCGGGTCCGCGACGACGCCGACCTCTATTTCGAACGGATCAACCTGGACCCGGCCGGACTCAGCTGGCCGGCCCTGGTCCGGGTGCCGCTGGGCACCGCGGCCGACGGTCCGGGCACGGTCTACGTCCCGCTGGCCGACGCCCAGACCTTCTCCTTCGCCATGGGCATCCAGAAGGAGACCGCCGACCCGCTGCCCTCGATCATCCCGATCATCGGCGGCAAGCGCTGCAAGTTCTGGGTGGACGGCCAGGTCACCGGCGGCGCCACCTGCAAGGCCATCGCCGCCGGCCAGCTCCAGGGCGAAGTCCAGCTCTTCGAGCGGGTGACCGGCGCCCTGGCCGCCTCGGTCTCGGCCGAGTGGGGGTCCAACTGCGACCAGAAGGCCTACGTCTTCAACAAGGCCTCCATCAACCTGACCGCCCAGGCCACCGGCGAGATCCCGGCCTTCTACTACATGGTGCCCGGCGACGGCTGGTTCGTTGACAAGCTCTTCGAACTGGAGGCCGGCGCCACCGTGACCGGCAGCATCTCCGGCTCGGCCGGCTGGGAGGCGGCCAACTTCCCCGGCCTGCCCAACACCGGCGAGGTGGCCGTCTCGGTTGGCCTCGGTCCCTACGGCAAGGCCAAGGCCCTCGACGGCACCCTCGAAGGCACCCTCAAGGGCGTCGGCTCGGTCTCGATCCGGCTGCTGCCCACCTGCGAATTGACCGGCTCCTCACTCACCTTCGCCATTGACCTGACCGCCGGCGAAGGGCGCACCCACTGGGACAAGACCTGGTCCTGGGAACGGAAGCCCGACTCCCCCTGGTACCGGCCCTGGTCGCTGGACCGGCCGGCGCTCTCGCCTGAAATGGCCCGGGCGGCCATGTCCCTGGGCGGCCGGCCCGGACTCCAGGTGATCGAGGACGATTACGGCATCCTGACCATCAGCACCGGCGCGCCGGTCTTCAGCTGGGAAGAGTGGACCGGCACCGGCGCCAGCCATGGCGACAACAGCGTGCTGCCGGCCGGCGAACTGGCGGCCGATCTCTACGAAGACGGCCCGCCGGCCCTGGCCCGGAGCGAGCCTGGCGAAATCCGGCTCGCCTGGACCCGGGACGTTCCGCCCGGCAGCCAGGACGGCTCGCAGGTGATGGTCGCCCTGTACCGCAATGAAGACAACCGCTTCTTGACGGCCGAAAGCATTCCGGGCAGCCTCGGTTACAACAAGGATCTCAACCTCGTTTACGACAACCGGGGCCTTCCGCTGGCGCTCTGGGCGCAGGTTGATTCCAGCGGCCTGGGCCCGGCCACCAGCGCCGAGGACTTCTACGCGCGGCTCAACACCGGCCAGATCAAGTATTCCGTCTACCAGGGCGGCGTCTGGTCGTCGCCCCAGAGCGGACCGCTGGCCCTGGCCGGCAACAACAGCCGACCCACCCTGGGCCGGACCCACGACAACCGGGTCATCGCCGCCTGGATCAACCGGGCGGGCGGCGGCCCGGCCCGGCTGATGGCCGCCTTCTGGGACGGCAACGCCTGGAGCAGCCCGGTCCAGCTGGCCGAGGGCAACCTGGCCGGCACGCCGGCCGCCGGCACGCTCGGCGACCGGACCGCCCTCTTCTGGACCCAGGACGCCGACCCCTCCGAGACCGCCAGCTGGTTCCGGATCTACAGCCGCGATTTCAGCGGCGGCGCCTGGTCCGACTCGGCCCTCTTCGATCCGGAAGACGGCGGCGCCGGCCAGGATGCCGGCGGCGGCCGTCCCCAACCCTTCGAGATGCCGGCCGACGCCCGGGCCGCTTACAGCCTGGTCGAGACCGACGCCGGCGGCTTCGTCGGCAGCAGCTTCTTCTCGCTGCCGGCCCTCCCCGAGGAATGCTGCGACGACGATCCCAAGAACGATCCGCCGCCCCCGCCGCCGCCCCCGCCGCCGCCCGGCAAGCCGAGGACGCCGCCCTACACGCCGCCGGTGGTCATCCCGCGCGATCCCAACGACATCATCGGACCGGCCGGCTTCGGCGAGGAACGCTGGCTGCCCGCTGCCTCGACGCTCGCCTACACCATCCGGTTCGAGAATGCCGCCGACGCCTCGGCCCCGGCCCAGGAGGTGGTCATCACCCAGCAGATGGATCCGGATCTCGACTGGCGGACCTTCAAGGTGGGCGATTTCGGCTGGGGCGATTTGAAGGTCGAAATCCCGGCCGGCCAGGCCAAGTCCTTCTACAGCCGCCGCCTTGACCTGCGCGAGGATTATGGCTTCTTCGTCGATGTCTCCGCCTACCTGGACATCCAGACCGGCGAGGCGAAGTGGACCATCACCACCATCGACCCGGAGACCGGCGAAAAGCCGATCGACGCCCTGGTCGGCTTCCTGCCGCCCAAGGACGGGACCGGCCTGGGCGAAGGGTTCGTCTCCTACCAGGTCAAGCCGAAACGGAGCGTCCTGACCGGCGACCGGATCGACGCCGAGGCGCGCATCGTCTTCGACACCGAGAACCCGATCGACACCCCGCCCATCTTCAACACGCTGGACGCGGCCCCGCCCGCCAGCCAGGTCGAGGCGCTGCCGGTCCGGATGGCCGAGCCGACCTTCACCGTGGCCTGGAACGGCGGCGACGACGCGGGCGGCTCCGGCCTGGCCGGATTCACCATCATGGTCTCCGACAACGGCGGCGACTATGCCGCCTGGCTGGAAAACACCGCCCTCACCGAAGCGGTTTTCACCGGCCAGCCCGGCCACACCTACCGCTTCTACAGCCTGGCCCGGGACAATGCCGGCAACAGCGAGGCCGACCCGCGCCAGCCCCTGGGAACCATCGAACCCGACGCCGCCACCCGGGTCCTGAACCCCTTCGCCGTCCATGCCATCGCGGTCGCGGCCGGCCCCAACGGCTCGATTGATCCGGCCGGGCCGGTCGTCAACGTCAACGAGGGACAGGACGCGGCCTTCAACATCATCCCGAACGAGGGTTACCACATCGAGAGCGTCACGGTTGACAGCCAGCCGGTCGGCGCCGTGAGCCGGTACACCTTCACCGGCGTGGTGGAACCGCACTCGATAAGCGCCGCCTTCGCCATCAACACCTACACCCTGACCGTCGAGTACAACACCGGCGGCCGGGTGGAGCCGGCCGGCCCGATAATCAAGGAGTATGGCGCCAGCCAGGCCTTCACCATCACCCCCGATCCCGGCTACCGGATCGACCGGGTGGCGGCCGACACCGAGGAACTGGGCGAGGTAACCGGTTACACCTTCGAAAACATCCGGGCCGACCACACCCTGCTGGTCGAGTTCGCCCCGGTCCCGGTGCTTTCGGTCACCCCGACCTCCATCGAGCTGCTCCCGAGCCAGGCCGGCGCCGCCCTGACCGTCACCAACACCGGCCTGGGCACCCTGAACTGGTCGATGGCCGAAAGCCTTGACTGGCTCTCGCCCGACACCGATCTCGGCGCCCTGGCCGCCGGCCAGTCGCAAACGGTCAACCTGGTCCGTTTCGGCGGCAGCCGCGGCGAGTCCGGCCCGATCACCTTCACCAATGCCAGCCCGAAATCCGGCCAGGCCGCCATCCAGGTGACGGTGCGGATCAAGGACCGGCCGGCCCGGCCCGAAAGCGTGACGCTGAGCTACCTGCCGGACCTGACCGCGGTCGACACCGGCAGCGTGGGGGTCGACACGCCGATCGCCATCTCCGGCCCGGCCTTCAGCGGGGCCGACCCGGCCGATCAGCTGGCGGCCGGCCAATTCGAAATCCGGCCCGAGACGGGGGACATCCTCGTCTTCAGCGCCACGGTCATCGAAGGAGAACTCAGCACCGGGTCCGCCTTCAGCCGGAACATCCTGCGGCCCGATCTGAATTACCGGCTGCGCCTGCGCTACCAGGACAACCTGGGCGCCTGGTCCGACTGGTCGGACTGGTTCACCCTGGCCACGGTCCCGGCCGCGGCCACCCTGGACGCCAACAGCGACGGCCGGCCCGACAGCCAGGAACCGACCCCGGAGGAGCTGGCCCTGGCCGGCCTCTCCGACTACGCCGGTCTGGACACCAGCCGGGTGCTCAAGGTCAACGGACGGATGCTGCTCATCCGGACCGAACCGCCCCGGACGATCAGTTACGCCGGCGCCTTCCCGGCCGCCGAACCGCCCGAGTACGGGCTGACGCCCTACGGCGTGCTCATCGTCCGGGCGGAGGGCGTCAACGGCGACACCGGCGTCGGAATCCGTTACACCTTTGATTCCGAACCCGGCACCGGCAGCCGCTGGCTCGGCTACCGGGACACCGCGGCCGCCGGCAGCCGCTGGAGCGAAATCGGCGCCATCAACATACAGGGGGCCGACCTGTCGGCCTGGGTGGCCGACGCCGGCGGCGAGGATGCCGACCGCAGCGCCAACCTGGTCACCCTGAGCCTGGCCGCCCTCCAGACGCCGGGCGAACCGGGCGACCTCAATGGCGACCGCCGCTTCGACCAGACCGACCTGCAGCTGCTGCTGAAGATGCTCATTGAAAAACCGGTGACCATCCGCAGCCTGGAGTACCCGTCCCCTTACCCGGCCTGGCTGAATGACCTGGCCGATATAGACCGGGACGGGGCGGTCACCATCTCCGACAACCTCCGCCTCTACCGGCGGATCATCGGCGCCGATTGAACCCGGCCCGGGCCGGCGAAGAAAAAAGGGGAGGCCGACCGGCCTCCCCTTTTTTTTCAGTGAACATCCGAACCCGCCCCGACATCTAATAGAACCAGACCAGGCGTCTTCCCGGACGACCGGCCGCCCGGCTGTCACCGGAAGCCGCCCCGGGTGTATAATCTGAAGGATATATGCTATACCTGAAATTCAACCGGCTTCTGCTTCCGGCTCTCCTGGCCGCTCTCCTGGCCGCCGGTCCGGCCGCCGCCGACGATCCGGCCGCCGGTTACGCCGCCGATGAGTTCCTGGTCCGTTTCCGTCCGGGCATCTCGGAAACCGAAGCCCGGGCGGCGGTTTCGAGTCAACGGTTTGAAATCGTCGGACGCTTCAGGGCCCTTTCGGAAAGGCGCGGCCAGATTTTCCAGCACCTGAAGGGCGCTCGGGCGGACGCCTCGACCCTGGCCCGCCTGGCGGCCGACCCGCGGGTGGAGCGCGTCCAGCTTAATTACCGGCGCCGGCCGCTCCAGGTACCCGACGATCCCCGTTACCCGCAGCAATGGGCCCTGCCCGCCATCAGCGCCCCGGCCGCCTGGGACATCACCGCCGGCGATTCCCGGGTCGTCATCGCCATCATGGACAGCGGCGTCGATTACCTGCACCCTGACCTGGCGGCCAACATCTGGAAGAATCGGGCCGAGTGGGAAGGCGTGGACGGGGTCGACGACGACGGGAACGGCTACGTGGACGACTTCCAGGGTTACGATTTCGCGGCCACCAGCCGGGGCGCCAATGACAACGACCCGATGGATATCGACGGCCACGGCACCCACCTCTCCGGCATCGCCGCCGCGATCGGCAACAACGGGCTGGGCGTGGCGGGAGTAAACTGGCGGGCCTCGATCCTGCCGTTGAAGAGCATGCGCCCCGACGGCTACTTCTACGATTCCGACCTCATCGAGGCCATCGAGTACGCGGCCCTGATGAAGCGGCGCTTCGGCGTCAACATTGCGGCCATCAACGCCTCGCTGGGCGACAGCGCCGGGTATGACGGCGACTTCCTCTCCCAGGCCATCGAACTGGCGGGCGAGGCCGGCATCATCTTCTGCGCCGCCGCCGGCAACCAGGGGCGGAACAACGATACCCGACCGGTCTACCCGGCCTCCTACAATCTGCCCAACATCATCGCGGTGGCCGCTTCCACCGCCGCCGACAGCCTGGCCAGCTTCTCAAATTACGGGGCGGCCTCGGTTCACCTGGCCGCGCCCGGCGTCAACATCCTTTCGACGGTGCCGATGGCCGCCGCGGTCACCGCCGGCGGCGTCACCAGCGAGGCCGAGGGGCTTGAGTACTCCGGATACACCGACGGCATCACCCGTCCCATCTACTACTGCGGCATCGGCAACCCGGGCGATTTCCCGCCCCAGGTCTCCGGCAACCTCGCCCTCATCCAGCGCGGCACCCTCTACTTCTCCGAGAAGACCGCCAACGCCCAAGCCGCCGGCGCGGCCGCGGTCGTCATCTACAACAACATCCCGACCGGCGACCCGGACGGCGGCCTGATCCTGGGGACCCTGGGGTCGCCCGGCGACTGGGTGCCGGCCGTCTTCATCACCCGGGAGGACGGCGAGCGGATCCGGGCCCTCGGCAACCCGCTCACCATGGTCACCTACAGCAAGAGTTCCGCCTACTCCTCCCGGGACGGGACCTCGATGGCGACGCCCTTCGTGGCCGGCGCGGTCGCCCTGGTGGCCGCCCGGTACCCGGACGAACCGGCCGGACGCTGGCGGGAAAGGATAATTTCGGGGGTGGACAAGCCGGCCGGCCTGAGCGGGAAACTGATCAGCGGCGGCCGGCTGAACCTGCGCCAGGCGCTCGACCTCTTCCTGAAGGGTGACGTCAACCGGGACGGAAAACTCGACCTGGCCGACGCGCTGGCGGTCCTGCGGATGAGCCTCGGCCTGCCCGCCGAAGGTGACCGGACGGCCGCCGACCTGGATGAGGACGGCCAGGTGACCGCCCGGGACCTGGCCGCCCTGGTCGGCCGGATCGGCGGCGGGTACTGAAAAACGGCGCCAACCTTCTCAAATCCCCAGCAGCAGCCGGTATACCGCCACCACGTCCTCGATATCCACCGCGCCGCTGCCGTCCAGGTCGGCGGCCTGCCGCTGGGCCTCGCTGTAACTCTCCGGGTCAACCAGTATCCGCAAGGCCAGTTCGGCGTCGGCCAGGTCAACCGTCAGGTCGAAGTTGAGGTCGCCCGGCGCGGGAATCACAACCGTGACCTCGATGGGCGACTGGAAGGAACCGGCGGGCTGCTGGAAAGTAACCACGCCCCGGCTGCCGGCCGCGCCGCCGGTGCGGGTCAGCGTGATAATCTCCGAACCGCCGTCCTTGGCGAGGGCGCCGGCCGTCTTGGAAAGGCCCAGCCAGGGAATAGCCTCGGCGGCCTCCCAGCCCAGGTTTTCGCCGCCGGTGTTGGTCAGGGTCAGACTCAAGGCCTGCGGGTCGCCGGTGAAGACCAGCGCCGTGTCCGAAACCGTCAGCCAGGGGCCGTTATTGAAGAAGGCCGTCACCGACCGGCCGCCCCAGCCAACCGTCACCTGGGCGGTGCTGCCGGAGACGGTGTCAACTCCGTTCCAGCCCTGGAAGGCATACCCGCCATTCGGCCGGGCGGTCAGGTTAACCAGTTGCCCGGCCGGGTAAAAATTCGGCGCCGCGGCCGGGGCCGGCTCCAGACTGACGCTCCCGAAACCGGCCGGCGAAATCTCGATGTCCAGCGGCCACAATTCCTCGAAGATCGCGTGGACCTGGACCGGGTTGTCGACGGTCAGGCTCAAAACCGGCGTGTCAAGGTCGGTCCGATCGACGCCGTCAATCACCCAGTGATCGAAAAACCAGCCCGCTCCGGCCACCGCCGTGACCGTCGCGCGGCTCCCGGCCTCAATCCAGGTGTCGGCGCCCAGCACGTCGCAGCCGATCCCGTTAACGCTCTTGCTCAGCCAGTGCTGGACGGACCAGTGCCATTCCAGGGTCGAGTTGGCGGTCAGATTGAAATTGACCTCATTCTCGAACCCCTGGGCGGCCACCGCCCCGGAGCCGGTCCAGCCGGTGCAGGCCGCCCGCGTGTAGCCGCCAAGATCAACCACGGCGTCGGCCCGGGCATTCACCGGCGTGTTGTAATTATAGAAATAATCACCCGGCGCCGGCTGGCAGTTCCAGTATTGGGAACGGATCGAAAGGCGCCCCTGCCCGATTCCGAAATCGGAGATCCCCTCGGCCCCGTTATTGAACCGGTCGTAAAGATTGACCCGGAAGGAGTAGTTGCCCGGCGACAGTTCGCTTACCCCGTCCGGCAGCTCCTCCTGGTAATCGGCATAGGCCGCCCGGTAATTGCTCCCGGAAACCAGGAAACGGCTTAAGGGAAGGTCGTAGAAATCGAAGAAGCGCTGCCAGTCCTGGCCGGTCCGTTCCAGCCAGATTTTATAGCTGGTGGCCTGCGGTTCGCCGTCGGTCTCCATCGTCCAGGCAAAGTCCGGCCGCCGGTTTCCGGAAGTATCGGCCAGGATGACGCCATCGGCCGGCGCAGTCACCCGGGGCGCGGTCGTGAAAAGGCTCTCGACGCTGTCCTGGATTAGTTCGACCCTGTTGTCGTAAGCGACCCGGAAGGTGTAGACCGCGCCCAGGGGCGGCGTGAAATCCTCCAGTTGACCGGAGGCCTGGCTGTAGCCCTCCTCCTGGTCCGACCAGTAATTGAACTGGACCGGGTCGGTCACCCCGGGCCCGGCCACCTGGCAATCGTTGATGACAAACCCGTCTGATTCCACCTCGAACTGGACCCGGCCGCCGTTCGATGTCTCCGACCGGCTCCAGTTAATGGCGGCGGCCTGGGGCGGACCGCTGCGGGACTGGTTTCCGAAGAAGAGCCAGGCCGAGCCGTTGTGCCTCAGGTAGTTAAGGTAATCGTAGGCCTCGTCACCCTCTTCGATCACTGGCCCGGCCGCGCCGCCGTCACGCATCTGCAAATGGAAAAAGGTCAGCGCCCGGTCCCGGAGGATGATGTTTTCCAACCCGCTGACGACCACGTAGGGATCCTCGCCCGCCTCCGGCAGCATATCCGCAACCGCGGCGGCCTTGTTCATCCCCCTGAAATAGAAGTCGTTGTCGAAGAATGGCCCGATGTTGGCCGGGTTGGAGTTGTACTGGGCGACGAAGTTGGTGGTCAGGGCGGCGATGGCCGTCCGGTCGGCCGCATAATCCGGCCCCGAAAGACCGATGGCGACCGCGTAACCGCCGGCCGGTCCCAGCCGGCTGGAGGCCAGCAGCTTGACCCCGGACCCGACCTCCAGTCCGCCGAAGGCGGCCAGGTAAGGATTGGAGACCGGCGCAAAGACGCCCGGCTGCTCCGGCACGAAGGCGAATCGCCCCTGGTGGTAAAGGAGCGAGTCGTACTTCATCCGGCACCACTCCAGGACCCGGTAGTCGAGATCGGCCTCCACCTCCAGGGTGCCCAGCCGGGCCTCGACCTGGCTGTGGCTGTCGGAGACGGTGGCTTCGAAGAAGGTGTAGCCGCCCGGCAGGCTGGCGCCATTCAAACCGTTCGACCGGCGGGCCAGCATCTGGAGGCTGTAAACGCCCGGGCGGCTGGTCATGGTGGCCAGCACCGCCCTCTTCTCCGGCGACATCACTCCCTTGAAATCGGGCTGGCCGTCCGCGGTGATGATCCCATCGGCGCTGATGGCCAGCGGTCCGAAGCCGCCCTGGTGCGCCTGGCCGTCGGAGTCAACCAGGTCAAAGGTCAGGTTGCCGTCGCCATCCACCGAAACCACGCCCCGGACCCAGCTGTTGCCGTGCGCGCCGCCGCATTCCATCTCCACCAGGTTGTACTCGCCGGCCAGGTCGACCGCGCTGTAAGTCACCGCCTGCTTCCGCACCGCGACCATCAGTTGGGCCTCGTAGAGTCGGCTGGCCGGATCCGGCCCGTCCTGGGCGATGCCGCCACTGGCGGTGATCATGAAATCGCCCGCCCCGTAAAATAACTGGGTATCGACCTCCCCGTCCGACTCGGAAAGAAAGGTGGTAAAACCGTGCCCGTCCCGGCTCCAGCTGGCGGTCAGGCCGGACTCCCCTTCGAACTCGACCGCGGCCTGCCCGTTGTTGTACAACCGGACCCGGCCGCGCTGGAAGCCGTTCTCATCGTCAGGGCCGAATAAGAGCGAATGGAACCGGTACTCCTCCTGGAGCGCCGGAACGGTAAGGGTGAGGTTCCGGCCGGTCGGGTTGGGGGCGAGCGCGGTCACCGCCACCGGGTTGCCGGCGTAGTATCCGGAGGGCTCCTCCGCCTGCCGCTGGTTATCCCCGTTGAGGTCCAGGAAGGCGCCCAGATAATAGCTGCCGTTGGGAAGGTTGGTGATGCTGTATGCCTTTGGCAGCGGCGTCGTCACCACCGCGAAGCCGGCCGGGTCACCCAAGAAGGCGGCATTGTCGAAGGCGCCGATCAGCACATTCCCCGTGCCGCCGCCCCCGTAGGAAACCGTGCCTGAAATCGAGCCGGCCCAGAGCGGATTTAAACCCGCGCCAAACAAGACGGCCATCGAGAAAACCATTTGAACGGATTTTTTGATGTTCATATCCAGATATTTTACACCGGCGGTTAAATAAGTCAATGGAAACGGCCAGGGTATGCTATCATATTTCCGTTTCGCCGCCGGCGTCCTTGAAGAACCGCGCCGCAAAAACATAACCGGTAAAATGGATGAAAACCCGGATCAGGTTCCTGGAATTTCTGTTGCTGGCCGCCGCTCTGCTGGCCGGCCGGCCGGCCGGCGCCGCCACGCTGGAAGAAAAGATCGGCCAGTTGATCATGGTCGGCTTCGAAGGACGCGACTTTTCCGAACTTGACACCCGGCTTCGGCAGCAGTTGAGCCGCGGCGAAATCGGCGGTCTCCTCTTCCTTCCCCGCAACCTCGGCGAACCGGACCACCTGCGCCGTCTGGTGGCCGAAATCAAGGCCCAACCCGTGCCCCGGCCGCTGCTGCTGGCCATTGATCAGGAGGGCGGTCCGGTCGGCCGTCTCAACGCGAAACGCGGCTTCCGGGACTTCCCCTCCGCCCGGCGGGCGGCCCGGGAACTGACCCCGGCGGCCGCCGGCGGCGTCTATCTCGAAATGGCCCGTCTCCTGAAAGAAATCGGGTTCAACCTCAACCTGGCGCCGGTAGTCGATCTGAATATCAATCCCGACTCGCCGGCCATCGGCCGCAAGGAACGGGCCTTCGCCGCCGACCCGGCCACGGTTGTCCGGTACGCGTCCGCTTTCATCCGGGCGCACCGCCGCGCCGGCCTGTTGACCGCCCTCAAGCATTATCCCGGCCACGGCAGCGCCGCCGAAGACAGCCATCTGGGGCTGACCGACGTCACCGCCACCTGGACGGCGGCCGAGCTGGAACCCTACCGCCGCCTCATCCGGGCCGGCCTGGCCGACGCAGTCCTGACCGCCCATGTCATCCAGGCCGGCGTCGATCCCGACTGGCCCGCCTCCCTCTCCACCCGCCATCTCAAGGAAAACCTGCGGGGAAAACTCGGTTTCCGGGGCGTCATCATCACCGATGATCTCCAGATGGGTGCGGTCAGCCGTCTTTACTCCTTCGAGGAGGCGGTGGTGCGGGCGCTTGATGCCGGCAGCGACATTCTGCTCTTCGCCAATTACTTCACCCCGGACCGCGAAGCGCCCGCCCGGGCCGGCCGGGCCATCCTGGCGGCCGTCCGCGCGGGGCGCCTCAGCCCGGAACGGATCGACCAGTCCTACCAGCGCGTCCTCCGGTTTAAAAGCCGGCTGCGCTGAATCCCGAACCGCCGAACCACCCTCTTTTATGGTATAATTTCTGCTCAATCCCCCTCCCTTTCCCCTCAGCAGTCCGGTGGACAAACTCGGGAGCCATTAATGTTCAGCCTGAACGAGAATTGCGGACTCTTCGGCATCTATTCGGACCAGCCCTGCGTCAACGAACTCTACTACGGCATCTTCAAACTCCAGCACCGCGGCCAGCGCTACTGCGGCCTGGCCACCTGGCGGCGCGGCCTGCGCATCTTCACCCACAAGGGCTATGTCCGCCACACCTTCACCCCGGCCGAACTGGATGAACTGCGGGCCCGGAGCGGCATCGGCCACGTCAGCCTCAAGGAACGGCAGCCGATGCTGCTGGACTCCCGCCTCGGCCCCTTTGCCATCGCCTTCACCGGCAACATCATCAACGCCCAGCGCCTGACCGACGACCTCAAGAAGAACGGCCACACCTTCTCCACCCAGCACCACGTGGAACTGCTCGGCAAGCTGATCGCCCAGGGCAGTGATTTCGCCGACGGGCTGGCCGCCCTGGCCCGGCAGGTGCGCGGCTCCTACTGCGTGCTTCTGCTCACCCGGGAGGGCATCTACGCGGCCCGCGACCCGCACGGCTTCAAGCCGCTGGTCCTGGGCCGCAAGAACGGCGCCCTGGCGGTCGCCTCCGAATCGCGCCCCTTCAACACGCTCGATTTCGAACTCCTCCGGGACGTCCGGCCGGGCGAGATCCTCTTCCTGGGCAGGAACGGCTTCGAGACCCTCAAGGTGATCGAGTCCGAACACATCTCCCACTGCGCCTTCGAGTGGGGCTACATCGCCTCGATGGACTCGATCATCGACGGGGTGCCGGTGGTCCGGGCCCGCAAGAACCTGGGCGCCAGCCTCGCCCGCCACGACCGGGTCCAGGCCGACAAGGTGGCCGCCATCCCCTTCTCGGGCATCGGCTACGCCCTCGGTTACCACCAGGAATCGGGCCTCCCTTACGACGAGGTCTTCCTGATCGACCGCTTCGCCAGCCGCAGCTACCTGCCGCTGATCAAGGCCGAGCGGGACGAGGAGGCCCGCATCAAGATCTCGGTGATCGCCGAGAACGTCAAGGGCAAGAGCATCGTCCTCTGCGACGATTCCATCGTGCGCGGGACCCAGATCCGCAACAAGGTCTTCGAACTCAAGTCCTTCGGCGCCCGGGAGGTGCACGTCCGGGTCGGCTGCCCACCCCTGATGGCACCCTGCATCTACGATATCTCGACCCGCTCTTACCGGGAACTGGCCGCCCGCAAGTATGCGCTGGAGGAAATCCGCCGCCGGGTCGGCGCCGACAGTCTCAGCTACAATTCGCTGGAGGACCTGGTCCAGGCCATCGGGCTGCCGAAGCACCGGCTCTGCCTGGCCTGCTGGGCCGGAAAGGGAAGCAAACGATGAAGAGGAAGAAAGCCATCCTGCTCCTGGACGACGGCGCCTGGTGGGAGGGTGCCGCGGCCGGCGCCGAGGGAGAGGTCTTCGGCGAACTGGTCTTCTACACCGGCGTGGTCGGCTACCAGGAGATCTTGACCGACCCGGCCCTGGCGGGCAAGCTGGCGGTGATGACCTATCCCCACATCGGCAACTACGGCATCGTGCCCGCCGACGACCTCTCCGGCCGGGTCTGGCCCGGGGCGCTCCTGGTCAAGGAACTGAGCTGCACCTACAGCAACTGGCAGGCCCGAAGCGGCCTGCCGGAGTTCGCCCGCGCCAACGGCCTCTTCATCCTGGATGGAATTGACACCCAGTCGGTCGTCCGCCACCTGCGCGACCACGGCCCCCGCTTCGGCGTCATCTCCAGCCGCGACACCAGCCGGCGCCGGCTGGCCGGCCGACTGGCCGAGGCGGCCGGCCGGGCCGCCGTTACGGCCGTCAGCGGGGCCACGCCGCCCCCGGCGCCCGGCGGCGGCCGCCACTTCGTGGCTTACGATTTCGGGGCCCGGGCCGATTCCCTCCGCCAGCTGGCCGCCTTAGGCGGCCGGGTGACCCTGGTCCCCTTTGACACCCCGGCCGAGGCGGTCCTGGAACTGAAGCCGGACGCGTTCTTCCTCTCCAGCGGCCCGGGCGACCCGGCCGGGCTGTCCGAAAGCGTGGCCGCGGTCCGGACCCTCTCCGAAAAACTGCCCGTCCTGGCCTTCGGCCTCGGCTTCCAGGTCCTATGCCTGGCCCTGGGCGCCGCCGCCTTCCGGATGAAGACCGGCCACTACGGCCTGAACCAGCCGGTCCAGGACCTGGCCGGCCGCCGGTGCCTCTCCACCAGCCAGTGCCACTCCCTGGCCATCGACCCGGCTTCGCTCGGACCCGGGCTCCAGGTAACCCACCTCAACCTGAACGACCGGACGGTGGAAGGCGTGCGCCACCGGGAACGGCCGCTGGCCGGCCTCCAGTACTACCCGGCCAACGACGACCCGATCTTCGAAACCTTCGCGGGGTTCCTCAATGCCTAAACGAACCGACCTGAAGAAGATTCTCCTGATCGGCTCGGGGCCGATCATCATCGGCCAGGCCTGCGAGTTTGACTATTCGGGTTCCCAGGCCTGCAAGGCGCTCAAGGAGGAGGGCTACCGGGTGGTGCTGGTGAACTCCAACCCGGCCACCATCATGACCGACCCCGGCCTGGCCGACGCCACCTACATCGAGCCGCTTTCGATCGAGTTCCTGACCCGGGTCATCGAGAAGGAGAGGCCGGATGCCCTGCTGCCCACCCTGGGCGGCCAGGTCGGCCTCAACCTGGCCACCTTCCTGGCCCGGGAGGGCGTGCTGGAAAAGTACGGAGTCGAGATGATCGGCGCCGACGCCGAGGCGATCGCCCGGGCCGAAACCCGCGACCTCTTCAAGAAGACGATGCAGGCGATCGGCGTCGAGGTCCCGGCCAGCGGGTTGGCCTACTCGGTCGAGGACGGGATCGCCATCGCCGAGAAGATCGGCTTCCCGCTCATTCTCCGTCCCGCCTACACCCTGGGCGGCACCGGCGGTTCCACCGTCTACAACCTGGAAGAACTCAAGGCCGCCCTGGCCAAGGGCATCGAGGCCAGCCCGATCGGCGAGGTGCTGGTGGAGGAGTCGGTCCTGGGCTGGAAGGAGATCGAGTTCGAGGTGATGCGCGACTGCGCCGACAACACCATCATCGTCACCTCGATGGAGAACGTCGACCCGATGGGTGTCCATACCGGCGACAGCATCGTGGTGGCCCCGGCTCAGACCCTGACCAGCGGCGAGTACGGCCGCTTCGCCGAACTCTGCCGGCGCATCATCCGGGCGATCGGCATCAACGGCGGCGGCGCCAACATCCAGTTCGGCCTCAACCCGGAAAACGGCCGGATCGTGATCATCGAGGTCAACCCGCGCCTCTCGCGCAGCTCGGCCCTGGCCTCCAAGGCGACCGGCTTCCCGATCGCCCGCATCGCCACCAAGCTGGCCGTCGGCTTCACCCTGGACGAGGTCCGCAACGAGATCACCGGCCGGACCTCGGCCTTCTACGAGCCGACCGTCGACTACTGCGTCTTCAAGATCGCCCGCTTCACCTTCGAAAAGTTCGCCGGCGCCGACCCGACCCTCAACACCTCGATGAAATCGGTGGGCGAAGTCATGTCGATCGGCCGCACCTTCAAGGAGTCGCTCCAGAAGGGGTTGCGGGCCCTGGAGACCGGCCGTTTCGGCCTGGGCGCCGACGGCAAGGACGGTCCCGAGCCGGACCGGGAAACGGTGGCCGAGCGGCTGCGGGTGCCAAACGGCGAGCGCCTCTTCTACCTGCGCCACGCCATCCGGCAGGGCTTCAGCACCAATGAAATCTACCGCCTGTCCCGGATCGACCCCTGGTTCATCGGGCAGATCCGCGAACTGGTCGAGGCGGAGGCCGGCTTCAAGCGGCTCGACCGCCGATCCCTCCGCCGGGCCAAGGAGTACGGCTTCTCGGACCGCCAGCTGGCCTGCCTGAGCGGCCTGACCGAGGTTCAGGTCCGCTCCCGGCGCAAGAAACTGGGCATCGAGCCGGTCTTCAAACTGGTCGACACCTGCGCCAGCGAAATCGAGGTGGCCCGTCCTTATTTCTACTCCTCTTACGACCGCGGCGACGAGTGCCGGGCCGACCGAAAACGGAAGGTGGCCATCCTGGGCGGCGGCCCCAACCGGATCGGCCAGGGCATCGAGTTCGACTACTGCTGCGTGCACGCCTCCTTCGCCCTGCGCGAGGCCGGCTACCAGAGCATCATGGTCAACTGCAACCCGGAGACCGTCTCCACCGACTACGACACCTCCGACCGCCTCTACTTCGAGCCGCTCACCCTCGAGGACGTGCTCAACATCGTCGAACGCGAGCGGCCGCTGGGGGCCATCGTCCAGTTCGGCGGCCAGACCCCGCTCAACCTGGCCATCCCGCTCCAGCGGTCCGGCCTCAAGATCCTGGGCACCTCGCCGGACAGCATCGACCGGGCCGAGGACCGGAAGCGCTTCAGCCGGCTGCTCAATTCACTGCGCCTCCAGCAGGCGCCCAACGGGACCGCCTCCTCCTTCGAGGCGGCCCGGAAGATCGCCGAATCCATCGGCTACCCGGTCCTGGTTCGCCCCTCCTACGTCCTGGGCGGCCGGGCCATGGAGATAGTTTACGATACCGGCTCCCTGACCGAGTTCATGGCCAAGGCGGTCGAAGTGGCCCCGGAGCACCCGGTCCTGATCGACAAGTTCTTGGAGGACGCGATCGAGGTCGACGTCGACGCCATCTGCGACCGGCGCCAGGTGGTGGTGGCCGGGGTGATGGAGCACATCGAGGAGGCCGGCATCCACTCCGGCGACAGCGCCATGGTCCTGCCGACCTACTCCCTCTCCCGCCGGCTGGTCGAGGAGATCAAGGAGGCCACCGGCAAGCTGGCCCTGGCCCTGAAGGTCTGCGGCCTGATCAACATCCAGTTCGCCGTCAAGGAGAACCGCCTCTACGTCCTGGAAGTCAACCCGCGCGCCAGTCGGACCGTCCCCTTCGTCAGCAAGGTAATCGGGGTGCCGCTGGCCAACCTGGCCACCAAGCTGATGCTCGGAAGCAGCCTCGAGGAACTCGGCTTCACCCGCGAGGTCCCGGTCTCCCACTTCGCGGTCAAGGAATCGGTCTTCCCCTTCAACCGCTTCCCGGGCGTCGACACGGTGCTGGGTCCGGAGATGCGTTCCACCGGAGAAGTGATGGGCCTCGACTCCTCCTTCGAGCGCGCCTACGCCAAGAGCCAGCTGGCCGCCGGCCAGAAGCTGCCCCGCTCCGGCCGGGTCTTCCTGAGCGTCCGGGACCGGGACAAGTCCGCGCTGGTACCGGTGGCCCGCGGCCTGCACGAACTCGGCTTCGAGCTGCTGGCCACCGCCGGCACCGGCCGGCGGCTGGCCGAGGCGGGCGTTCCGGTCCGGATCATCCCCAAGGTCTCCGAGGGGCGGCCGAACATCGTCGACCACATCAAGGACGGCGAGATCGCCCTGGTCATCAACACCCCGTCCGGCCAGAAGCCCCGGCGCGACATCACCACCATCCGGGCCATCGCGGTGAGCCGCGGCGTGCCGCTCATCACCACCATGCCCGGCGCCAAGGCGACCTTCCTGGCCATCAAGGAGCTGAAGCAGGGCGAGCTTTCGGTCCGGAGCCTCCAGGAGTACCACGCGGCCATCCGCCGCGCCTGACCGGCGCCGGCCGGCCGCGAAAAAAACGGGTAGGGCGGCGGCTCAGGCCGCCGGTTCCAGGCGGGCGTAACTGCGCAGGAACTTCTTCTGCCCCTCGACCAGCGCCCGGAAGAGGGCCTCGCCCTTGGCGGCGGTGGCGGTCCGGGGCGCCCCGAAGACGCCGGTCAGGCTCTTCTGCACTCCCCAGGTTGAAACGAAGGCCCCCGGGCCGGACAATCCCTCCTTGATCCGCAGGATGTCGACGTCGCTGGCCTTCTCCATCCGGACCGAGTCCGGGTCGAGGTAAAGCATCACCGAGGTCTCGAATTCGCCGGCGTGGCAGCTCCCCGCCGCCCCCTTCTCCAGGATCGCCATGATCTCCGGCCGGGCCAGGAGCATCGGGTTGGTCAGGGCCAGGTAAACCCCGAAATCGTCGGCGATCCGGCGCACCACCACCTCCAGCGCGCCCGGGTGATTGCCGTGGCAGTTGACCAGCGCCGCCTTCTTGAAGCCCATCCGCACCAGGCCGGCGCTGATGTCGTACATCATCTCGATCAGGGTGGTCAGCCGCAGCGTCAGGCAGCCGGGCCAGCGCAGCACCTCGCGGGTGGAATAGCCGCTCCAGACCGTCGGGGTCACCAGGACCGGGAACTCCGGGGCCAGTTCCCGGGCCGCCGCGGCGCAGAGCCGCTCGGCGATCAGGGCGTCGGTCTTCACCGCCAGGTGCGGCCCGTGCTCCTCGACCTGCCCCACCGGCACCAGCACCATCGCCTCCTTCTCGATGGCCGCCTGCAACTCCTCGTAATTGTTGTCGCCGAAATTTATCTTCATCCCGACCTCCTCGGTTTAAGCCTTTTTTTGGAAATAATTCGCCTCGATGATCCGCGCCACCCCCAGCAGGGCGCACTCCGCCGGCGCTGGCCGCCAGCGGATCCCGGTGTCCACCGCCAGCCGGTCCAGCAGGGGCTTCGACGCCGCCCAGCCGCCGCCGGCCAGGAACTCCCGGCCCGCCGTCCCGGCCGGAAAGAGTTCGGCCAGGTGGACTCGGAACCGCTCCCGGCCCAGTTCCACCAGCGCCGCCAGCAGGTCGGCCCGGCCGGTCTCCAGCCCGAGCCCGGAAAACCCGACCTGGTTATCAGCAAAAACCGCCCGCACCGCCGGGCGGCGCGGCGCCCGGCGCCAGAACTCCGGCCAGCCCCGGTCCGGCCAGAAAGTCCGCTTGCCCCAGTCGAGCAGGTCGCCGAAACTCGGCTCCACGCTGAGCAGAAAATAGCCGCCGAGCGGAAAGATCCCGGTCATCTGCGCCGGGGTCAGCGCCCGGGCCGGTTCCGGCCGCCGCAGGTAGAAGACCAGGGCCGTGCCCAGGCTGACCAGGCCCAGCGATTCGGTAACCCCGGCCCCGGCCGCCGCCGCGGCCTGGTCGTTGGCGCAGGAGAAGACCGGTATCCCCGGCGGCAGCCCGGCGGCGCCGGCCCAGTCCGGCCGGAGCGGCCGGCCGAAGGCGCCGGCGGTCCGGATCCGGGCCAGCTGCTCCGGGGCCACCCCGATAAACCCGAGCCGCTCCTCCAGGAGGCCGCCGGCCCGGAGGTCGTAGAGGCCGCCCATGCCGAAGTTGGTGCTGTCCCCGAAGGCGAAGCCGGTCAACTGCCAGAGGCTCCACTCGTTGAGCAGCAGAAAACGGCGCGCCCGGCTGAAGACCTCCGGCCGTTCCCGCCTGAGGTGGAGCAGCTTGGCCGCGAAGGAAAGAGAATCGGCCGGCTGGTGGCCGCCGGCGGAAAAATCCGGGAACCGCGCCCGGAGCAGTTCCGCCGCCGCCCCGGCCCGCCGGTCGTTCCAGACGATGAAGGGAATCAGGGGCCGCCCCCGGCGGTCCAGGGCGGTGAAGGTCTGGGCCTGCGAGGCGACGCCGACGGCCAGCACTTCGAGGCGCCGCTTCCGCGCCTGGCGGCCCAGTCCGGCCAGCAGGCCGGCCAGGCCGCGCCGGAACTCCTCCGGGTCGGCCTCCCGCTTCAGCCCGTCGTAGCGGACCGGGAAGGGGAAATGGCCCCGCGCCAGCACCCGGCCGCCGGAAACCAGGCCGCCCTTGACCAGCGTCGTCCCCAGGTCCAGCGCCAGGATCGCCGTTTGATTCGCCACCATGCTCAGGATATTATATTATCAATGGACCGATTCCTGGCAACCGGGCCGGAACTTTTGCGGGCCGGCGGTGTCCAATTCCCCGGACGCTCCCGCCCGGAGCGAATCGCGAACCCTTACCCGAGGAGGCCGAGATGAAACTGGCAACCCTCCTGGCCCTGGCCGGCGCCGGCCTGGCCTTGGCCGCGAACGCGGCCGCCGAAACCGACCTGGAAATCCTGAACCGCGGCAACACCCGTTTCGCCTGCGAACTCTACCAGAAACTGGCCGAACCGGCCCGGGACAACCTCTTCTTCTCCCCCAACAGCTTATCAACCGCCCTGGCCATGGCCTGGGCCGGCGCCCGGGGCGAGACCAGCCGGGCGATGGCCAGTACCCTCCACTTCGACCTGCCGCCGGAACGCCTCCACGCCGCCTACCGGGAACTGCTGGAGCGGCTCGGCTCCGAGAAGTTGAACGAACTGAACGCCGCCAACGCCCTCTGGGCCCAGCGCGGCCTGGGCTTCCTTCCCGAGTACCTCAACCTGGCCCGGAACTCCTACCGGGCCGGCCTGGAGGAACTGGACTTCCGGAAGGCGCCGGAACCGGCCCGCAAAAGCATCAACGCCTGGGTGGAACGGCAGACCCGCGACCGCATCAAGGACCTGATTCCGCCCGGCGTCATCAACAGCCAGACCCGGCTGGTCCTGACCAACGCCATCTACTTCAAGGGAACCTGGGCCGAGAAGTTCCTGGAGAAGAACACCCTCGAAGCCCCCTTCCAGCCGGAGGCCGGCCCGCCGGTCAAGGCCCGGCTGATGAACCGCCAGGGCGAATTCGGCTACTTCGAAACGCCGGAACTCCAGGGCCTGGAGATCCCTTACGCCGGGGAGCGCCTCTCGATGGTCATCCTGCTGCCGCGGGAGGCCGACGGGCTTAAAAACCTTGAAAAGCGTCTTAACGCCGAAAATCTCTCCGGCTGGCTCGGCCAGATGCGGAACCGCGAGGTCAAGGCCGCGCTGCCCCGCTTCCGGCTGACCGGCGAGTTCGCCCTCGCCGGCGTGCTGGCCGGGATGGGCCTGGGGCCGGCCTTCTCCGACCGGGCCGACTTCTCCGGCATCACCGGCCGTCCCGACCTCTGCATCTCCGAGGTGGTTCACAAGTCCTTCGTCGAGGTCAACGAGGCGGGCACCGAGGCGGCCGCGGCCACCGGCGTGGTGATGCGGGTCACCTCCATCAGGCCGCCCCGGGCCGTGCCCGTCTTCCGGGCCGACCACCCCTTCATCTTCCTCATCCGGGAGCGCGCCACCGGCGCCCTCCTCTTCCTGGGCCGCCTCGCCAACCCCGCCTGATACCGATTCGCCTTCGGGCCGAATAGCTTTGTTGCCGGCGTCGGCGGCGGCGTCAGCGTACCTTCAGTACGCTTCCTGGCCTTCTCCTGGGCGCCGCGCTCTCGGCCCGCATTCAAACCGGTATTATCCTGTAATCAAGACTTACTGATCCCGGGCCGCCCCCGCGCGGCCGCGGGTTGTCCGGACTGAAGTGGTGTTGTATAATTTCCCCGGTTCCGGACCAACCCGGGCCATCGGTCAACCATCCGGCTTCCAGGCGTCCGGAAACTTTCCGGCCGCCGGCCGCCGCTTCCGACGGGGCGTTTCATGAAAAGAATCCTCGGCCTCCTTCTCCTCTCCTTTCTCCTGACCGCCGGCCCGGCCCGGGCCGATGACGCGCGCAACCTGCTCTGGGACGGCGACTTCGACCTCGGCTACGGCAACAACTTCTGGGGCGCCGTCTACAACAACCAGGGGCCGAACTTCCGCGACATGTGGTCCGACGGGGCCATCCGCCTCCGCCGCACCATCGCCACCCGGGTTTACCGGCTCGAGGAAGGCGACTACGCCCTCTGCGCCTGGGTCCGCCGCGACCCGAAGCGTCCGGCCGACCAGCCGGCCAGCCTCACCCTCACCCTGACCAACTTCAATTACTACAACAACGAGAAGCGCAACGAGTACCGCAAGGTTTTCCCGGTCCCGGCCGGGACCGACTGGCAGCGGTTCGGTTTCCCGCTGACCATCTCGGCGCCGGTCGGTCATTACTTCCACGTCGAGGTGGCCGGCAGCGCCGACCTCCTGGTCGACCTGGTCAGTTTGACCCCGGGCGCCGCCCTGCCCGAAACCCGGCCCCGGCCCGTCGCCGACCTCGCCGCCGGCTTCTACAACCCGGAGGAAACCAATACCTACGTGGACGGCGAGGAGCGGGTGGTGGAACTGCTGGTCAGCAACCGCGGCCCCAAAAAACGGGCCCGGGTCGACTGGGCCCTTTATGATTTCCGGGACGACCTGGTGCGCTCCGGCCGCCTCGAGGAGGAGTTCCCGACCGCCTCGGTCACCCGGCGCCGCCTGAAACTGGACGACCTGCCCTACAACGGCTACCGGCTGGCCTGCTCGGTCGAGGGCAGCCCGGTCCTGGGCGACGCCCTGCTGGCCATCCTGCCCAGGATCGACCGGGAAGCGGTTCCCCGCTGGGGGGCCGACGCCAACCTGGAGCCGGAGCATGCCGACTTCACCCTGAACCTGATGAAGCGGCTGGGCATGAAGGTCATCAACACCGTCAGCGCCGGCGGCGGCCTCAGCCGCTGGTCCCTGGTCCAGCCCGAGGAAAACCGCTTCGTCTGGCGCGACGCCGAGGTGAAGAAGGCGGCCGACCAGGGCTTCGAGCTGATGGCCACCCTCTGGGGCTTCAAGCATTTCTCGCCCTGGGTCTCGAAGAAGTTCGTGACCAACGGCAAGGTGAGCGACCTCGAGGGATACACCGCGGCCTTCAACCGCTACCTGGCCGAATTCATCAGGCGTTACGGCCAGAGTTTCCGCTGGCTCCAGCTGGTGGACGGCCTCCACTCGGTCGGCCGCCCGGCCGAGTTCGAGGACTTCTACCTAAAATCATACGCCACCGCCAGGCAGACCGCCGCCGAGGTCAAGGCCGAGGTCCTGGTGGCTTACCACGGTGCCTACCCGGCCTGGTGGCTGCAACTCTTCGAGACCTACGACCCGGCCAAAATCGAATGGATCTGCACCGACTCCTTCGACCGGCCCTTCTACCAGGCCGAGATCCTCAACGGCGCCCGGGCCCGGGGCTTCAAGCCACGCTACATGGGTCCGACCGGCGTCGGCCCGCGCGACCGGCTGCGCAACACCTCGCTGCTGGTCGACCGGATCACCCACCGGGGCCTGCCGGCCGGCTACTTCGCCCGCCAGTTCATGCTCCACGACTGGCTGACCCGCACCTACGGGACCGACGACCTGAAGTACGGGCCCGACCTGCTCTTCCTCTACTACGACCTGCGCCTGCTCGGCCAGTGCCTCTTCATGCCCACCGCCGGCCGGACCGGGATCGAGTACGACAACTCGCCCACCCTGGCCATGCAGGCGATGGCCATGTTCAAACACCAGGTCAACGGCCGCCGGCCGGTGCGCCCCTTCGACCAGCCCTTCTCCGTCAACGGCCGGGCCACCGCCGACACCGGCCTCTTCGCCTACCCCTTCACCGACGGCCGCCGGGCCCTGATCGTGCTGGCCCGGACCGGCAACGAGGGACTCGAATCCGCCTGGCGCCTCTCCGGGGTGAACTTCAACGGCCTCGAAGCGCGCGACCTCTTCGCCCAACCCATCAAGCCGGCGGCCGACGGCAGCCTGACCGCCCCGGAACTGCCGGTCTACCTGGAGATCCCCCACGCCCGGCTGGAGGCGACCCTCAAGGAACTTGAAAAACTGGCCGGCGCCGAGATCCCGCCGGCGGCCGCCCCGAAAATCGAAGTGGCCCCTTACCGGCTGGAGATCGGCCCGGAGGGCGGCCTGCGCCTCAGCAAGGAAATCAACGGCCAGCCGCTCCTGCTCCTGGAGGGCCTGGCCGGCCGGCCCGGCCTGCCGAAGCCGGTCATCACGACCGACCAGCGCCGCCTCAATGCCGAGCTCAACCTCGATTACGGGGGGGCCGGCCTGCTGGTGGCGCAGCTTACCCGGGAGGGCGTCTCCTTCTTCTGGCGGGTCCGCAATTCGCAGGTCAGGACCATCGAACAGGCCCTCTCTTTCCGCCTCGGCCCGGCCGCCGGCGGCCGGCCGGTCGAACTGGCCGGGGCCGGGCGTACCCTGGCCGGCCGCCTGCCGGCCGACGGCGTCGCGGCCGACGGATTGCTGGAATCAACCGAACAGGCCGGGCTGGCCGGACTCACCGCCAACGCCAGCCGCCTGGAGATAAAAGACCTGGCCGTTTTTACCCTGCCGGAGGCCGAGGGCAAGAATGATTTTCTGCCGGCGGCCGGCTTCCAGTTGCGGCGGCGCGACGGAATCAGCCTGCTGGAGGCCGACTACAAGGTCAGCACCTACCGCGGCGGCGGCAGCCGCGGGGTGACCGATATCCAGCTGCGCATCGATGTCAAGTAAACCGAACCGGTTCGAGCCGGCTGAAATGCCGGTCTACCAGGAAGTCCAGCGCTTCCGGCAGAAGTGGCTCTGGGCCTTCCTGCTGCTCCTCTTCGCCCTCTTCTCGAGCCAGTTCTACCGGGTCTTCGCCCACCACCGGCTGATACCGCGGCCGCTCCTGCTCCCGCTCCTGGCCAACGGCGCCATCCCGGTCCTGCTGCTCCTGCTCTTCTGGAAGGCCCGGCTGGAAGTGCGCTTCGACCGCGGCGGGTTGAACTACCGTTTCTTCCCCTTTCAACTCAGGGAGAGAAGCATAAGGTGGGAGGAAGTCGGGAAGGCCTACCCGCGGACCTACCGGCCGATCATGGAGTACGGCGGCTGGGGCATCCGGACCAACTGGAACGGCCGCAACGTCGCCTACAACGTCTCCGGCGACCGGGGCCTCCAGCTGGAACTGAAGAACGGCCGCCGGGTCCTCTTCGGAACGGCCCGGCCGGACGAACTGGCCGCCGCCCTCAACTCGCTCGGCCGCTTCTGAAGCGGGGCGGCCGCCCGCCTACTGCGTCTCCAGCCAGCTGGCACAGCGCTCCAGCAGCAGCTTCACGTCAACCAGGTCAACCAGCCCGTCGCCGTTCATGTCGGCCAGGCCCGGGTCGGGCGCGTAGATACCCAGGAACATCGCCTCGGCCCGGATCGCGTCGGCGATGTTGACCTTCCAGTCCCGGTTGACGTCGCCCTTCTGGTAGGCATTCAGCTTCAGGATATAGGTGTTGTTCCCTTCGTTCAACTCGTCCACCGCGCCACCGGTATCCACCAGCAGGTAGAGCCAGTCGGCCGCGACGCCGCCGCTCTCCCACCGGTAATTGAACTCGCCGATGGCCTTGGCCGCCAGGCCGTCGAAGTCCTGCTGGTAAAGCAGTTCGCCGTCCGGCCGGTCCTTCCGGATCTGGACCTGGAAGGGGCCGGCGGCCGTCACCCCGGGGTTCTCCACCCGGCCGGTCAGCGAAAGCAGGCCGGCCGTCAGGCTCCGGGAGGCCAGCCAGGCCGCCCGCAGGTCCGGCTTCACCCGGGCCAGCTCCAGCCGGTTGTTGGAGGTATCGTCGCCGGCCACCGCCGCGGCCGGATCCAGCAGCGCGTAGATGGTCACCGTCCCGGTCACCTCGGCCGGGACCGTCCAGAGCAGGGTGACGGTCTGGGAGTCGCCGGGGCGCATCAGGCCGGTAATCACCACCTGTCCGATCAGGATGCCGCCGGCGGCCGGGTCGCCCTGGTAGAAGGCTACCGGGACGTTGTTGGCGGCCGTGTTGCCGTTGTTGACCGCCGTCACCGACAGCAGGCACTCCTGCCCCGGCGCCGGGTTCTCCGGATCGATCGTCAGCGAACCCGGCAGCAGGGCGATATCGGTCCGGACCGCGTAGGTCAGCGCATAGAGGCCGGTCGGCCCGTAACTGGGCGTGTAGGCCAGCGCCGCCCGGCCGCCGGGGGTGGTGCGCGCCGCCTGGAGCTGGCTCATCTCCTTCCGGTCGTAGAGGCTCACCAGCCGGTCGTCCCCGAAGAAGGCGAAGACCGGGAACTTCTCGACCGCGCTGTCGTGGGTCAGCTGCTGCGGCTCACCCCAGGCGGCCGTGGCCGGGTCGTAGAAGATCGTCCAGAGGTCGCTCCCGTACTCCGAGGCCTCGGCCCAGCCCACCGCCACCCGGCCGCCCGGACTTTTGACCACCCGGAATCCGGTCAGGTTGCTGTTGTACTCGTCAAAGGTATGAACGGCGCCATACAGGTCACCATACCAGGCCCGAATCTTGACTATCTGGTTATCCTTCAGCCACATGTAGTAACTCAAACCCTCCGGCCCGATGTAGAACTGCGGGTTCTCGTCCGGGACTGAATCGTAGGTTCTCCGGTTCGGGCTGTCCCAGTAGAAACCAAACTGGTTATCGTAATGGTGGACCCGCCAGATCTCCCGGTCGGCGGTGGTCGAGGTATCCCCGTCCATGTCCAGGCTGGCCATGAGGCCGTTGATCATGCCGCTCTCCTGCCTGGGCATGTAAAGGGCGTCGTACTTCAGCACCGGGTAGCCCACGCTCCAGAACATCTGGGGCGGCGCCCAGTTGGTGTCGTATCCGCTCCGTTCGGAGAGGTAGGAGGCGTACATGCTGTTCGGGTTGGCGGCGTTGCCGGTGACGTGGTTGTTCGGGTTGGCCGTCCAGAGAACCAGCAGGTGGTTCCGGTCGAATCCCGAGATCTTGGGGTTGCGGTCCAGGTAATTGTTGGTCGTGAAGCGGTGGGGCGGCAGCCAGGCGCCGGCCGCCGGGTCGTAAAGGGCGGCGCAGATCTCCAGGTTCTGCTTGACCTCTTCGAAGCCGGCCGTGTCCGGCAGGACCCGGTCGCCGTTCTCCCAGGCGACCGCCGCCCAGCCGTCGCTGAACATCACCAGGCTCGGGTGGAAGTCGGCGGTCCCGTCGTCGCAGACCGCCTGGGGGGCGCTCCAGGCGCTCCCGTCGTACTTCGAGAAGACCAGCTTGGTCCGGTTCAGCGAGGCGCGGGCCGGGTCGTCGGTCAGCCAGACCGCGTAGAGCTGGGAATCGGCCGCGGCCAGGTCCGCCTCCGGGTAGGGGAAGGCGGCCGTCTGCAGCGCGGCGTAACTCACCTCGGCGCCGCCCTCGGCCACCGAGAAGGCGGCGCGGCCGGACTCCCCGCCGTTAAAGCTCCCGTAATCGGGATGGGCGAGGTAATCGCGGGGGAGCGGCCGCGGCTCGACCCGGGCCAGCGCCAGCGGCCGGCTGACCGACTCGGCGCCGTCGATCAGCGACCAGTCCCAGTGGAGCGCCTCGGTCTCCCAGGTGAAGAGCAGGGCGTAAACGGTGAATCCGGCATTCACGTAAACGCCCAACTCCTCCAGGGTCGGCTCCTCCGGGAACTGGAGGCCGAAGTCGGCCCCGCCGCCCACCCAGCCCTCGACCGCGAAGATCTCGTCGGCGCCCACGCCCAGGGAACCGCGGACATAGGGACCGATCGCGAAGCGGCCGTTAAGTTCCAGCGGCGAAAGGGTGACGATGCCCAGGCTCAGGTCGGCCGAGACCGAGAGGCTGACCTTGGCGTAGGTCGGGATGGGCACCGGCCCGGCCATGACCACGAAGGGCCAGGACTTGCTGAAGGAGGCCTCGCCGCTCAGGCCGACGTAACCGGCCCAGTCCCACTCGCTCGCCTCGGCCACGTACTCGCCCTCGATGTCCACCTTGGGCGTCAGGCTGAAGGAGAAGCCGGCGAACTTCCCGGAGTCGATCTTCTTCTCCTGCTGGAGCCCCTCGAATTCCAGGCCGATCTCGGCGCTGCCGTCGCTGCCGGCGCCGCCCGAGATGGTCGGGATCAGCTTCATGATGAAGGGCTGGCTCCCGAAGAAGGGGATGTCGGAAGGGATGGCCCCGGCGTCGGCCCCTTCGGAGAAGACGTTCCAGTTCAGGCCGGCCGAGGCCGAGTAGCTGAAGTTGCCGCCCAGGTCAACCGGCCGCAGGGGCAGCAGCGGCATCTTCTTGATGACCAGGAAATCGGCCTCCTTGATCTCCGATATCCCAGCGCCGCCGGTCACCGCCTGGACCCCGAGGCGGCCGCCCACCCCGAAATCGCGCCCCATGTTGAAGGTCGCCGCCACCGGCCCGGTATCGCTGGCGGTGATCTCCTGGGTCCGGTTCGGGGCGATGAAGCGCACGCTGGCGGGCGTCTGGCCGGACCAGGCGATGGTGGCCGTGAACTCGACGTTGAAGTCCACCCCGTCCATGAAGTTGGCGTCCGGCGGGTAGCGGGAGGCCACCTCGGCCACGGTCGGGATGCTGTAATTGTCCGGGTAGAGAATGAACTCCTGGAAGAGGTTGCCGCTGGCCGGGAGGGTAAGGTTCCGGGAGGTCGGCAGGTAGCCCGCCCGGGCCAGGCCGATCCCGTAGTCGCCGGCATCCAGGGCGGTAAAGATACACTCGCCGTTGCCGTCGGTCACCCGGCCCGTGTCTTCCAGCGTCACCTCGACGCCGGCCAGGAACTGAGAGTTGGAGCCGTCCAGAACCCGGACCAGCAGGGCCGATTTGCCGTCGCCGCCGCCGTTGCCGCCCACCAGCGCCGCCATGTTCATCTCGCCCGAGGGTATCCGGATCGAAGAACTCCGGCGGCCGACCAGAACCGGCCGGAAGGTGACCGTGAAGGACTTCGACTCGTTCGGGGCCAGCGTCTGTCCCGAGGCCAGGTCCTCGGAGATGACGAACTCCGTCTCCGAGTTGACCCCCTCCAGCACCGACAGCTGGCCGATGGCGTGGTTGACGGTGTCCAGGTTGGTCAGCGTGAAGGTCTTACGGGCCTGTCCGCCCAGGCTGACGCCGCCGAAGTTGTAACTCGGCGGTTCGCAGCGGATCAGGGTGCTGTTGAGGGCGTTGCCGGTGTTGAAGGTGTCGTGCTGGAACTTCGGCCAGGCCGCTCCCTTCCGGTAACCGCCATTCTCGGCGTTGACCGCGTAGAGGTTGCCGCCGGCGCCGGCGATATAGACCGTTCCGTCCGGACCCAGGGCCGGCGACGAGTACATCTCCTTGCCGACCAGGTAGGTCCATATCACGCCCAGCGACGGATTGACCGCATAAAGGTTATAGGTGTGGTAGGTGGTCTGCCAGGTGACTCCGAAGTAGAGGGTGCCGTCGGTCCCGATGCAGGGCGTGCTGGGCGTCGCTCCCGACGGGAAGAGGGTCGACTTGCCCCCGCCGGGACTGGAAAGATTGATCCCGTAGAGAGCACTGTTGGTGCAGCCGATGTAAAGATAGCCGTTGTTGTGAACGACCGGCTGGTTCATCATCGGCGAACGGTCGATGAAGTAGGTGAGCCACTGGACCGAACCATCGTCCGGGTTGACCGCCCGCAGGTTGCCGGCGGAGTCGCCCAGGTAGATGGTCCCGTCGCTTCCGACCGCCGGCGTCCCGAGCATCGCCCCGCTGCCGTAAGAATCCGCCTGCGGAACGACCACCTCCCACTTCAAGCTGCCGTCCGGGTAGAAGGCGTACAGTTTCCGGGCCGTCCCGGTGCTGGGCACGTAGATCGCCCCGTCCAGGCCGATGACCGCCGTGGTGTTGATGCCGCTGGAGGCCGGCGTCGACCAGAGGGTCTCGCCATCCTCGGACGCGATGGCATAGAGGGTGGAGCCGTAGGCCAGGTAGATGATCCCGTCCCCGGAGACGGCCGCCGGCTGGTTGATGGTACTCCCGCCCATCGTCTTCTCCCAGCGCAGGCCGCCACCGGGATTCAGGCAGTAAAGGTGGCCGTTGCTGCACCCGGCCAGCAGGCCGTTGTCCGGCAGGATGACCGGCGGCGCGTGGAACTCGTTCCCGGCCACGGTGAAGCGCCAGCGGATGCTGCCGTCGGAGGGGTTGATCGCCTTGAATTCGGAGTTGCCGCCGATATAGACGGTGCCGTCCCGGGCCACCGCCGGCGAGGTCCGGTTGGTGCCGCCGTAACTGCAGGTCCACTTCAGGCTCCCCGGCGTGGCCCCGAAAAGAAGGGACGCTCCGAGCAGGCCCCAGGCGGCCGCGACCATTATGATTGACCGCTTCAGGATCTTCATGAAGGCCTCGCGCTTTTGTAAAAGAGATGAATCGATAAAGTATGTTCTTCGTGCAAAACAAAACCATCCGAATCAATTATACTAATACTTTTTACTTAAAAAGAAGGGCGGCGTCAAGCCGGGCGACTCAAGATACCCGGGGTGAAAGCGGGAAAACCGGACCGGAAAAGCCGGCCGCGCGCGCCCGGATAAACGAAATCTCGGGAAACTCAACTGATAAATAAAGGACCTTCAAGCGTGCCCGTTTCGTTTGACAGAAAGGGGCCGCCCATTTAAAATGTTTATTTTTTTACCTTGAGAACCGGGCCGTCAAAGCGGCCCCGGCACTCGCGCACCCCTGGATAATGGAGACGAACATGAAACTAAAGCACCGCCGCGGCGCCGCCCTGCTCCTGCTGCTGACCGGACTCCTCCTGGCCCGGACTCCCCTCTTCGGCCAGACAGCGGCCGCCCCGGCCGGCCTGACCCCCTCCCGCAACGCCATCCTGGTCTCCTGGGACGGCGCCGACCGCCGGACCGTCCGGGAACTGCTGAAGGAGTCGAAACTGCCCAATATCGCCGCCCTGGCCGCCGAAGGCTCCTTCCAGGAGATCCAGGTGGTCGGCCACGCCACCTCGACCAAGCCCGGCCACGTCGAAATGCTCACCGGCCTGGACGCCCTGACCACCGGAACCGTCACCAACCAGAAGTACCGGCCGGTACCCGAGGGATATACCGTCTTCGAGCGCCTCGAGCAGCATTTCGGCCGCGACCGGATCAAGACCGTCTTCCTCTCCAGCAAGACCGGGAACGTCGGCGGCCGGAGTCCCGAGGAGGCCACCGCCGCCGAGGTGGCCAAGGCCAGGCGCAAGTCCAAAACCATCACCGACACCGCCCTGGCCAGGATCAGGATCCCCGGCGACACCTTCTACCTGGCCAAACAACAGATAGACCTCTTCGACGCCCGCGACCGCAAGGCCGGTCAGACCGGACCGCTGGCCCTCAAGTACCTGTCCGACGTCAAGGGAAACCGCTTCTTCATGTTCATCCACTTCGCCGATCCGGACAAGGAGGGGCACAGTTTCGGCAGCGGCAGCCCCGAGTATGTCCAGGCCATCATCGAGTGCGACCGATGGCTGGGCAAGTTCATCGAGTGGCTCAAGCAGGAGAACCTCTACCAGTCGACCCTGGTCTATGTCAACGTTGACCACGGCTTCGATCCGAACGCCACGAGCCACTCCAACGCCCCCGACGGCTGGCTGGCCACCAATGACCGCCAGGTAAAAAGGTCCGGCATCCTCTCCGACGTCCCGGCCACCATCATGGCCCGTTTCGGCCTGGATATTCCGGCCCTGAAACCGCGGCTGCTGGGCGCCGACCTGGCCGGACCGGTGCCTCCCGACCGCGGCCTCCGCGTCAATTTGCTGCCCAAGGCCGGGGGCCAGGAGTATTAGACCGGCGGCCGGATCGGCCCCGAAGAGGCTCGCCGGAAATTCATCAAGCAGCGGGAGACCGACCGCGACGGTTTCGTCAGCCTGGAGGAGTTCCGGGCCGGCAGTCATTAAGCGAGGCCGGGGGCCGGCCCGACAGCTTGCCAAGCGCCCGCCTTTTTGATATTCTAACCGTTAAGCCAAACGCCTTCTTTTCACCCGTCCATCCGGAGAAAGCCATGAAGAACGGAGCCCGCGTCGCGTCTGAAAAATTCGAGGTGATCGTGGCCGGCGGCGGCCCGGCCGGGCTGGCGGCCGCCTGGGCGGCCGGCCGGGCCGGCGCCCGAGTCCGCCTGTTGGAACGCTACGGCTTCCTTGGCGGCATGGCCACCGCCGGCCAGATCGGCTCCATCCTCGGCCACTACGTCACCGAAGGGCAGCCGGCGGTCACCGGTTTCCTGGAACGCCTGATCAATCGGATGGCCAGCCTCGACGGGACGGCGCCGGCCTGGGAGCAGGCCCGCCGCCGGCCCGGCATTTCCTTCGACGTCGAACTCTTCAAGTACGCGGCCGACCAGCTGATGCTGGAGGCCGGCGTCGACCTGCGCTTCCACACCTTCGCCTGCGGCGTCCGGACCCGGTCCGGCCGGCTGACCGGCCTCGAGATCGCCAGCAAGGACGGCCGCGGCCTCCTATCAGGCCGGATCTTCGTCGACGCCACCGGCGACGCCGACCTGGCCGCCTGGAGCGGTCTACCCTTTCAAAAGGGACGCCCAGAAGACGGCCGCGGCCAGTCGATGGGCAGTATCTTCCGGGTCGCCGGCATTGACGAGGCGCGCCTGACGCCCGAGGTCCGCCGGGAGGCGCACGCCCGCCTGAAGGAGCTGCGCGACCGGGGCGAACTGACCATCTACAACCAGTCCCTGGGCGGCAAGGGCAGCACCATCCGGCCGGGCGAACATACCTTCAACCTGACCCGGTTTCCGGGCGACGCCACCCGGACCGCCGAGCTGACCGCCGCCGAGCTCTTCCTGCGGCGGGAGACCCACCGGATCGTCGAGTTCCTGCGCCGGAACGTGGCCGGCTTCGAAAAGAGCTACCTGGCCGCCAGCCCGGCCAACGCCGGCGTGCGGGAAACCCGCCAGATCGAGGGGCTGGCCACCCTCTCGGCCGGGGACGTGCTTGAGGGACGCAAGTCGGAGACGAGCATTGCCCGTTGCGCTTACTGCATCGACATCCACTGCCCGCTCGGCTACACCACCGGGAATATCCATTACTGCCACCAGGACTGTCCGTCCACGCTGCCCTGCCCGATGCTGGAAAAGTACCGGGACCGGCTGCCGAAGACTTCCGAAACGGGCATGAGCAGCCTCCGGCCGCCCGCCGGCGACTGGTTCAACATTCCTTACGGTTGCCTGGTCCCACGCGGCAGCCGCAACCTCCTGGTCGCCGGCCGCTGCATTTCGGCCACTCACCAGGCGATGTCCTCCATCCGGGTCATGGCCACCTGCATGGCGACCGGCCAGGCCGCCGGCATCGCGGCCGCCCTGGCGGCCCGGGGCCGGATTCCGGTCTCCGAGGTGCCGGTCTCCGAAATCCAGGCCCGGCTCCGGGAGCAGGGCGCCCTTTACTGAAAAAAGACCGCGCCGGGGGCTGAAGATGGACTGCCGCCGCCTCGATCCGGAATCCTCCGCCCCGGAAGCCGCCGCCTTCTTCCTGCCCGTGGCGGCGGCCGGCCGCCGCCGGTTCGGCGACCCCTTTCAAGCCGCCGCCGACCGGCGCCTGGCGGAACGCTACCGGATAACCTGCCTCTTCCCGGACTTCCCGGAGATGCCCTGGTACGCCGACCGGCCCGACGGCACCGTCCGCCAGGAAAGCCGACTGCTCGACCTGGTCAACGGCCGGGTCTCCGGCGTTCCGCGGGCCGCGCCGCGGCGCCGGCTTCTGATCGGCTTCAGCAAATCCGGCTGGGGCGCGGCCGCCTTTCTCTTCCGCCATCCGGAATCGGTCGCGGCGGCCGCCGCCTGGGACGCGCCCTTTCTCTACGACAGCCTCTCAGACCCGGAAATGGAAACGGCCTTCGGCGATGAAACCAACCTGAGACGCTACCGGCTGCTGGACCTGGCCGAAACGGCCGACCCGGAACTTAAAGAACGGCCGCGTCTGCTCCTGGCCGGCGGCGATCTTTTTCTACCCGATCTCGAGGCCGCCCGCCGGAAGCTGCTCGAAACGGGCGTCCCCCACCTTTACCGGGATGACCTCCGCCACCCGCACCGTTGGGACGGCGGCTGGCTGGAAGAGGTGTTCCGCCTCACCCTTTCCCTGCTGTAAACCGGCCGGGAACTTGACCGGAACGAACATCTCCGGCATAATATCTTCCCGAAAGCCGACAGCCCATTATATTCATAACCAGGCGAGGCGCGGTGAATAATATCGAAGCGATACTGACCGAACGCATCCGGCGGACGGGCACCGTCGAGAGCTTCCGTTTCACGACCGGGGAGCCCTTTGCCTTTCTGCCCGGCCAGTTCCTCAAGGTCAACTTCGCCCCGGACCGCAACGACAAGGAGCTCAACAAATTCCTCTCCTTCTCCAGCGCGCCCGGCCGCTCTTATCTCGAATTCACCAAGCGGTTGAGCGAAAGCGTCTTCTCCCGGCGCCTGGCCGCCCTCAAGCCCGGCGACCGGGTCCAGATCCAGGGGCCGCTCGGCAACTGCGTCTTCCAGGATGATTACCGCGAAATCACCTTTCTCATCGGCGGCATCGGTATCACGCCGGTCATCTCCATCATCGAGCACGTCATGGAGAAACGGCTGGATACGCGCATCAACCTCTTCTACTCCAACCGGACCGCTGAGGAGATCGCCTTCAAGGCCGAGCTGGACGCCTGGGCGGCGGCCAACCCGAACCTGCGGATCATCTACACCATCACCGGCGAGGCGGCGCACGACCCCCGCTTCTTCAGCGGATATATCAACCAGGAACTGGTCAGCGGCAACCTTAGGGCCATCCAGGACCAGGTCTTCTTCATCTACGGCCCGCCTTCCATGACCTGGACCATGAAACAGCTCTGCAGCGAAATCGGCTGCGTTCCCGGCCGGGTCAAAACCGAGAACTTCGTTGGTTATTGAAGCGCGGAAATGAGTTGGAAGGGTATACAGGAAGCTTAAAAGTGGGCCCAGCAGGACGGGATCGGCGCCCTCGCCTCCCACTGCGGCTCGGGTCGGCCATTCGCTGGTTTGTCTGAATAAGATTCAGAAACAATGATCGCCATGAAGCAGAGCGAAGCACGCTTCATGGCCGTGAAGTGTGCGCTGAGCTCGGTCGAAGCGCTCTACTTCACGGCTCTCTTCGATCCCTGCTTTGTACAAGAAGCGTAAAAGTGGGCCCAGCAGGACGGGATCGGCGCCCTCGCCTCCCACTGCGGCTCGGGTCGGCCACCCGCTGGCAACGCTCCTTAATCAGTCGCGTCACCTGACTTCGCTCTCTTCGATCCCTGCTTTGTACAAGAAGCGTAAAAGTGGGCCCAGCAGGGATCGAACCTGCGACCAAGGGATTATGAGTCCCCTGCTCTGCCGCTGAGCTATGGGCCCTGGCTATTATTATACTACACCGCCGGCCGGATCCGGCCGTTTTTAAGATGGAAAACCGGCCCTTTTAAAAATCAAAACGGTCCGGCCGTTTTTACCTTGACTGGCAAGCGATGCGCTGGTATGCCCCCGCCTATTCCCTTGTCCTGATTGCTTTCCAGGAAATCAACCCGCCGTTTTTCCTTTGCCCACTTGACAAAAACCGTATCAGCAGGTACAATACCTTTAAAATCGAATTTCCGGGTTCGCAAGACCCTGGAAAATTCAAAAAAGAAAGGGGGTGAATTTAAATGAACAAGGCTGAGCTGGTAAATGCCGTCGCCAAGGCCGTCGCCACGAAGAAGGACGCCGCCGCCGCCGTTGATGCCACCCTGGATGCTATCACCGCTTCGATGAAGAAAGGTCAGGCCGTCACCCTGGTCGGTTTTGGAACCTTCAAGGTCGTAAGGAGAAAGGCCCGCACCGGTCGCAACCCGCGCACGGGCAGGACGATCACCATCGCCGCCAAGAAGGTCCCTGTCTTCAAGGCTGGCAGCGCGCTGAAGTCCGCTGTGAAGTAAGATTTTAAAAAAGGACCGGGCAGGTTGAAAATAACGCAACCTGCCCGGTTTCCTGTTTCAGGGAAGAAAGCCACGACCGGAATCCCGGGCCGCGGCCTTTTTTATTTCCACTCCACCAGCTTCACCCCCGGCAGCTTCATCAGGTGGGGAACAACCTGGTCGGCCAGGTTGCCCTCCTTGTAGCGGACCATGAACTCCAGCTCGGTGCGCGGCGGCGGCGATTCGACCCGGATCCGGGTGCCGAGGATGACCAGCGGCCAGCGCTTGAGTTCCCTGACATAGTATTCCGGGGTGGTCTCGCCGGCCTGCTGGATGACCAGGATGTTGTAATTGTCGCGCTTGAAGAGGTGTTCGAGCGGCCGCAGAAAGTAGAGGGCGATCAGGGTGATCGCGGCCGCGGCCAGGCCCACCGCGTAGAAGCCGCCGCCCACGGCCAGTCCGATGGCGGTCACCACCCAGAGGCAGGCCGCGGTGGTCAAGCCCCGGATGCGGCGGCGGTCCTGGATGATGGCCCCGGCGCCCAGGAAGCCGATGCCGGTGAGGGCGCCGGCGGCGATGCGCGAGGGGTCAAGACGCAGGGCCGGCACCGAGGCGAAGGTGCCGGCGGCCCCGCCCAGGGTTATCATCTGGAGCGAAATAACCAGCACCAGGCAGTTGCCGACGCAGACCAGGATCATGGTCCGGAAGCCGGCCTCCCGGCCGTGGCTCTCCCGTTCGATACCGATGATGCCGCCCAGGGCGGCCGCCAGCACCAGGCGCATCACCAGTTCCAGCTCGTTTAACATTAAGGCCTCCCGGATCGCAGGCGCGGCGCCGGCCAGGGAGCGCCCCGCGCTGCCAGGCGGAATGGGACCTTCCTCAAACCCTGGCCATGGGGTAGTTTAGCACTTTTACAGCGGCCGGGCAAATAGGTTAAAATTAGTTTCATGCGCGCCGAATCAATCTTGATCCCGCTGACCGCAGCGCTCCTGCTGGCCGGGACGGCCGGCCTGGAGGCCGCGCCCAGGGCCGGGGAGACGTTGCGCTACCAGCTCAAGTGGAACGTGGTCTCCGGCGGCTTCATGAACGTTTCGGTCGAGGAGGCGGCCTCGGTGGACAGCGAGTCCACTTACCACCTCAAGGCCTACATGGAGACCGGCGGCCTCTTCAAGAAACTCTACCCGTTCACCGCCAACATCGACTCCTACCCGGCGGTCAGCGATTTCCTGCCCCGCCGCTACCTTTACCGCTCCAACAGCAAAGAGGAACGAATCGCCGAGACGGTCGACTTCAGCCGGACGCCGCCCGAGGGAACCTGGAAACTGGACAAGTTCGAGTACGACCGCAACCGCAGCCAGAAGAAGTCGGACCGGATCAAAACCTCCGGCTTCTTCCAGGACCCGCTCTCCATCATCTACTACCTGCGCGGCCAGAAGCTGCAGGTCGGCTCCACCCTCACGGTACCGCTCTACATGGACCGCCGCGAGTACCGGATCGCGGTCAAGGTGACCCGGCGCTCCTACCTGCGGGTGATGGGCCGGGTCTGGGACACGCTGGTGGTGGAACCGGACACCAGTTACAAGACCCTGCCCTTCCAGCGGGGCACCCTCTGGATCTTCTTTTCCAACGACGCGGAACGCCTTCCCCTCTACTTTACCGCCAAGGCTCCGCTGGGACTGGTTTCGGCCACCCTGGTCGAGATTACACGTTAAGCCCCGGGCCGGTGATCATGACCGTACTGGCAATTGACACCACCGGGCCGGTCCACAGCCTGGCCCTGGCCGAGGATGGCCGGCTTCTGGCCGAACGCACCTTCGAAGGTGACCTGCTGACCGGCTTCTGGCCGGAGCTGGAGACCTTCCTGGCCGAGGCCGGGCTGACTCTTAAGCAGATTGACCTCTTCGCCGCGCACCGCGGTCCCGGCTCCTGGACCGGCCTCCGCTTCGGCCTGGCCGCGGCCAAGGGCCTGGCCGCGGCGGCCGGAAAACCGCTCTTCGCCCTCGCCGGTCCGGAGGTCGAACGGCTGGCCCGTCCCGGTCGGAGCGCCGCCGGCGCGCTGGCGGCGGCCGCCCGGACCGGCCGGCCGCCGGAGGAGGTGGCGGCCGAGTACGGCTACCAGCCGGAGTTCAAGACCCTGGCCGAACGGCGGGCGGCCGGAAAACGGAAGAAGTCCTGAAAACATAAGGTGGGAGGCCTCATGACCAAGATCATTTTCTTCACGGTTGACGGCCGGATCGGCGGCACCGAGAAGATGATATTGACGCTGGCCGCCTCGCTGCCCCGCGACGAATTCACCCCGATCATCCTGACCATCAAACCCGTCGGCCCGCTCCACCGGCTCGCCCGCCAGGCCGGCATCCCGGCTCACTCCCTGCGCATCGAAAGCCGGGGAGAGGCCTTCTTCGCCTTGCTGCGCCTGCTGCGCTTCCTGCTGGCCCAGCGGCCGGAAATCCTGCACACCTTCCTCTTCGGCGCCAACCTCCTGGGCCGGCTGGCCGGCTGGACCGCCTCGGTGCCGTTGATCATCTCCAGCCAGCGTTCCACCGATCCCTGGCGCCGCAGTTACCATAACCTCCTCGACAAGATCACCGGCCCCATGTGCCGGCTGGTGGTCAGCAACTCCGAGGCCGGCCGCCAGATGCTCCTGAAGAAGGCCGACCTGCCGCCGGAGAAGGTGATCACCATACCCAACGGCGTCGAAACCGTCCAGCCGGTTGACCGCGACCGGGCCCGGGCCGCCCTCGGCTTCACCCCGGACCAGGTGGTGGTGGGCGCCGTCGGCAACCTGCGCACGCCCAAGGGTTACCAGTACCTGCTGCCGGCCTTCCGGGAGGTTTACGCCGGCCACGCCAACCTGCGCCTGGTCATCGCCGGCGAGGGGCCCCTGCGCAAGGACCTGGTCAGCTTCGCCCAGCATCTCGGATTGAGTTCGGTGGTCTCCCTGCCCGGCTTCCACAAGAACCTGCGCTTCTTCTACTCGGCCCTGGACCTCTTCGTGATGCCCTCGCTCTGGGAGGGCATGCCGGTCGCCCTGCTGGAGGCGATGTCCTACGGACTGCCGGTGATCGCCACCTCCGTCTCCGGCATCCCGGAAGTGGTGCGCGACGGCCAGGAGGGCTTTCTGGTGGAGCCGGCCAATCCCCAGCAGATCGCCGAACGCCTGCTCCAGCTGGTCGAGACACCCCAGCTCCGGGCCAAACTGGGCGGCCGGGCCCGGGAACGGGTGGCGCGGGAATTCTCCCGGGAGCAGATGGTCCAGGCATACGCCGACCTTTACAGAACGCTTCTCCGCACATTATAATACTTCCGGCCGCCGCCAAAAACCGGCGGCCGTAACCAGGCCACGCTTAAGTTTCGTCCGGCCGATCAAAAAACGGCGCCGTCCGGCCGGGCGAAGCAAAAACAAACGCACCGGGACGGCGCCGCCACCGCTATGTTCGGATTCGGAGAACTGGTTTTGAAGGGCGGGATCCTGATGATCCCGATTATCTTCTGTTCAATCCTCTCCCTGGCCGTCATCCTGGAACGGGCCATCAGCCTGCACCGCGAGCAGGTGAGCAGCGACGCCTTCTTCAGCAAGGTCGAGGAACCCGTCCGCCGCAACAATATCGTGGAGGCGATCGAACTCTGCGACCAGACCAACGGCTCGGTGCCGCGCATCGTCAAAATCGGCCTGCTGCGCCATGACCGGAGGCCGGAGGAGGTGCGCGAGGCGATCGAGGAGACCGCCTCCTTCGAAATCCCTTACCTGGAAAGATACCTGGGCATCCTGGCCACCGTGGCCACCGTCTCGCCCCTGCTGGGCCTGCTGGGCACGGTGACCGGGCTGGTGCGGGCCTTCATGGTCATCCAGATGAAGAGCGGCCTGGTCAACCCGGCTGACCTGGCCGGCGGCATCTGGGAGGCCCTGATCACCACCGTGGCCGGCCTGGTGGTCGCCATCCCGACCTATGTCGCCTACAACTATTTCGTCAGCCGGGTCAACGCCATCGTCACCGAGATGGAGAAGAGCGCCAGCCGGCTCATCCAGCTCCTCGCCATGAGGGAAGCGCCGGCCGAATAAGAGCGCGCCGCCATCAGATGCAGACGATCAAGTTCCCAAGGCACTACCGGATCACCAACGGGCAGCTGGACATGGCGCCGTTGATCGACATGGTGCTCAACCTGCTGATTTACTTCATGCTCACCTCCAGTTTCCTGATGCAGCCGGGCCTGAAGATCAAGCTGCCGGAGGCCAAGACGACCGAACCCGGCGTGGCCAAGCCGGTGGTGGTTTCGGTAACCGCCGACGACCGCATCTTCTTCCGGGACCGGCAGGTATCGGTCGAGGAGCTGAAGAACGCGCTCGAAATCCAGAGCCGCCAGGGTCATTTCATCCTGCTGGTCAAGGGCGACGAGTCGGCCCGCCACGGCCTGGTTGTCCAGGTGCTCGACCTGGCCCGCCTTTCGGGGGCTGAAAGGCTGATCATCGCCACCAGTCCGGAAATCTGACCCGTCAGCGGCCGGCCGGCCATGAAACTCTTTCAGAAAGCGCTGACCATCTCCTTCTTCTTCCACCTGGTCCTGCTGCTGGTCTTTGCCCTGGCCCTCCCGAACCGGCAATTCCAGTTTCACCAGCTGCCGGTGGAACTGGCGCCGCTGCCGGCTCCGGAACCGCCTCCCGCCCCAGGTTTCATGCGGAGCGACCAGGTTCGCCTGGACGGCCGGACGGGCCCGGACGCCATCCGCATCTACCTGCCCGCCTTCGCCAGCCATTCCGAACCGAGCGCCTCCAGCACCGAGGCCGGCACCCCGATCGTGCCCCGGCTGCCGAACCTTGACCTGATCCCGGAGGCCCCCGGCGGCCGGGTGGACCTGGCCATCCGGGCTCCCGGCGAGGATGCCGGACTGATGGCCCCGATCCGGACCAACGCCTCCCTCTCCGGACCGGCCAGCCGGCGCCGGAGCGTCTACAGTCCCCTGCCCCGTTATCCCAACTGGGCCCGCGAACGCGGCGTCGAGGCCTACCTGGAGCTCAAGTTCTGGGTCGAACCGAACGGAAGCGTCCGCGATGTCGAGATCCTGAAGAGTTCCGGCTATCCGGACCTGGACCTGGTGGCGGTCGGCACGATCGGCCGCTGGCGTTTCGAGGCCGAACCCGTCCAGGCCAACTGGGCCATCCTGCCTCTCCGCTTCCAGCTGCGGTAATCAAGGGCGCCGGCCGCCGCGGCGCGCTGAAACCGGGAGGGCGGCTCCCGTTCCTTCGGGATAAGTATCTTGCCTGAAAGATCAAAACCGGGTAAAATATACTCTTGGTCCCGCCGCCGGTTCGTTTTGAGGCCGCGCCGGGACCGATTAAATGCCGAAGTGGTGGAATTGGCATACGCGCTGCGTTCAGGGCGCAGTGGGGTTTATCCCCATGGGGGTTCGACTCCCCCCTTCGGCACTCTGGTGGCAATCCCCGAAACGAGGGCACTCTCACGGTCAAGCAGTTGAACCACGGCCGGGGAGTCGATGGGAGGCCGTTTACGAAAGGCGACCGATCAGGGAGCGTTTCGTGGCCGGGTGGCCGACCGGAGCCTCGCCGTAATTCCGGCGGGCGGAGGCGCCGACTCCCCCCTTCGGCACGTTGGTGGCAACCCTCGAAACGAGGGCATTCCCACGGTCGAGCATTTTAACCACGGCCGGGGAGTCGAGGGGAGGCCGTTTACGAAAGGCGACCGATCAGGGAGCGTTTCGTGGCCGGGTGGCCGACCGGAGCCCCGCCGTAATTCCGGCGGGCGGAGGCGCCGACTCCCCCCTTCGGCACCGTTCGACTCGCTTCGCTCGCTCACGGCGGGATCGTCTCGAATAGAACGGCTTCACGGCTCTGATGTTTCTGAATCGTATTTCAGACGAATTCTGTAAATGAGCGAGAGGGACTCGCTTCGCTCGCTCACGGCGCTCCCACGGTCGAGCAGTTGAACCACGGCCGGGAATTTTTTTGATCTTTTAAAAACGATTTAGTGGCACCGCCTCGATTCTCGCTTCTCGATTCTTCAAAGGGGGGGACCCTTCCCGGGGGAAGCAGGGGAAAGGATTCTGGATGGACTTTCAGGAAGTCATCCGAACCAGGCGAAGCATCCGCTCCTTCTCCAACCGACCGGTCCCGGAAGAAACGCTGGATCGTATCCTGGACTCGGCCCGGATCGCCCCCTCCGGCAACAACCGACAGCCCTGGAAGTTCGTGGTCGTCAGGGATCCCGCCCTCAAGCAGCAGATCGCCGAAGCCGCCTACCAGCAGGACTTCATCGCCCGGGCGCCGGTGCTGGTGGCCTGCTGCGGCCGCCGGTATGCCTGCCCCTACGAACCGCACGGCGACCTGGCCTACCTGGTGGACTGCGTCATCGCCATCGACCACCTGGTCCTGGCCGCCCGCGCCGAGAGCGTCGGAAGTTGCTGGGTCGGCGCCCTGCACGCCGGTCCCATCGATCGTCTTCTGAATCTCGACCGCGCTTTCACAACGTTAATGCTGGTGCCGCTCGGGTACCCGGCCCGGGACGGCGCCTTCACTGAAACCGACGACCGGAAACCGCTCCGGGAGACCGTCGTCAAACTCTGAGGCCGCGCCGAACGCGGTCACAAGCCCATGCCTAAAAAAAGAACGCTCCGGAAATCCAGCCGCGGGTTCACCCTTCTGGAACTGATGGTGGTCCTGATCATCCTCTCCCTGCTGGCCATGATTGCCCTGCCGCGCTTCTTCAGCCGGGTCGACGAGGCCAAGATAACCACCTCGCGGGTCCAGATCCAGAACCTGGAAACCGCGTTGCGCCTCTTTTACCTGGACAACGGCTTCTATCCCACCACCGAGCAGGGGCTCCAGGCGCTGGTTGAGGCGCCCGGTGACGCCAAGCACTGGCGCGAGGGCGGCTACCTCGAGAAGAAGCAGGTTCCCAAGGACGGCTGGGGCAATCCCTACCTCTACCGGGCGCCGGGCGAAGGCGGGCGCGAGTATGACATACTCTCCCTCGGCCGGGACGGCAAGGAGGGGGGAACCGGAATCGATGCCGACCTCAAGAACTGGGAAGAAAACGAATAAGCGCGGCTTCACCCTGATCGAACTGGTGGTGAGCGTGTTAATCATGGCCACCGGCCTGCTCCTCCTGCTGGTTTCGATCCGCCAGGGGCTCCAGACGGGCCAGACGGCCCTCCGCGACCTGGAGGACTCCATTCAGGCCGGCAATGCCGCCGGGGCCGCCCTGGCCGGCCTGGAGACAACCGAAGAGGAATCGGATACGGAAGCCTGGGAGGCCAGCGTCGAAGAGCCCCGGCCGGACCTCAAGTTCACCCGGATCGCGCCGGCGCGCAGGGAAACCGGACCGGTCGTATGGATAAGCACCCTGGAACCCGTCGAGAAAGAGACCGGGGCCGGGGAGGGAACCGGAACCCGGACCGAAAGCCCGAAGCCATGAGAAAGCGGGACCGGGCGGGCTTCACCCTGATCGAAATCCTGATCACCCTTTCCCTGGTGGTGATCATCATCGGGGTGCTTTTCGCCAGTTACTTCATGCCGTTGCGGGCCATCCAGCAGCTGCGCCTGCGGCTCGGCCGGGAGGAGGCGGTCGCGGTCTTCCTCAACCGTCTGAACGGGGAGCTGGAGTCGGTCTTTCCGCGCGAGGAATCCTTCCGGGGCGACGAGACCGCGCTTTCTTTCCTGACGGCCGCCTCCGGCGACCTGGCCCTGGAGAGAATCAGTTACCAGCAGGTCGAATCGGGAGAAAAGAGCGTGCTGGTTTACCGGAAGGCCGACCCTTCGTTCCGACTGGAGACCGGCGCCGATACCGGTGTCTGGCCGCCGCCGGTCGAGGGAGAACCGGTCTTCCAGGCCGAAAGGATACGGTTCAGCTACTATGATGGCGAAGAATGGCAGGAATCCTGGGAGAAGAAAAGACCGCCCCGGCTGGTCAGGGTCGAGCTGGAACGGCGGGGCAAGGAATACCGCCTGCTGGCGCCGCTCCGGGCAAGTCTTGATAGTGACACTGATCTTGATAGCGATACTGGCCTTGGCGGCGGTTGAACTCTTCCTCTTTCTCCGGCCGAAACTTTCCGTCTCGCGCGAATTGCTGCAGCGGACGCTCCTGGTCAATGCCGCCTCGACCGGCATCGATTACGCCCGCAGCCTGCTGCTCGAAGACCTCGAAAACAGCGAATTCGATTCGCTCGAGGAGCCCTGGAATGAACCGGTCGAGTACGCCCTTGACCGGGTCGAGGTGAAGGTCCGGATCGAGGACGAGGAACGGCGCTTCCCGCTGGCCTTCCTGATTGTTGAACCGGCCGCGGCGGCCGGCGGCCAGCCGTCGCCGGCGGCCGGGACGCCCGCCGCCAAGCCGGCCGTCGGTACGGCGCCGGCCGAAAGCGGCCGGACCGATACCGGAATCAAGCTGAGCGAGGTCGGCCTGGAGGCCTTCGAAACGCTTCTGAAGCGGCTGGGACTGACACCCAACTGGGCCAAGGAGGCCGTCGACTCGCTGGCCGACTGGATTGACGGCGATGACGATCCGCGTTCCTTCGGCGCCGAAAAGGATTATTACGCCGTCAACGGCTACCAGGCGCGCAACGGGCTGCCGGACAACCTGGGCGAACTGGCCCTGGTCAAGGGATTCCGTCCGGATATCACCGAAAAGGTCTTTCCGTACCTGACCGTCTTCTCGAAACGGCTGAACCTCAACACCGCGCCGGCGGAAGTGCTTGAGTCCATGTTCGGCAAGGATGAATCCCTGCCGATCGATTTTCTGGTCAACGGCCGACCCTACGAATCGACGGCCGACGCCCTGAAACTTGCCCAGATTGATCCAAAATTCTATAATCAATTACAGAAAATGCTCACCGTCAGCAGCTCGGTCTTCTCGGTGCGATCGACCGCCCGGGACGAATCCGGGCGGCAGGAGAGCGTTTACGCCATAATCGAACGCAATGAAAAAGGTGGCCGGATTCTTTACTGGCAGCGGCTTCAGCCGCCGGACGACCCTCTACCTTGAGGAGACCCGGGCCTGGCTCTGGGCCGGCGGCGGACCCTTTCAAAAGGCCGGCGACGCCGTCTCCTTCGAGGCCGACCGCCTGGAGCGGCTGCTGGAAGAGCTGAAGAACGGATTCCAGGCGCGGCCGGGGGAGCGGGTTACGGTCATTCTCGCCCCGGAACTGGTCCTGGAAAAGGCCGTCTTCCTTCCCTTCCGGCAGGCGCGCCAGGTGGCCCTGGTCCTGCCCGAGGAACTGGCCGCGGTCCTGCCCGATTCCCTGGAGGAGTATCGCTACGGCTTCCTGGCGCCGCCGGACGACCCGTTCCCGGTGACCGCCTTCCTGGCGCGCGAGGCGGACTTGAGCAGAATAGCCGCGGCACTTCAACCCGGGCGGCCCCGCTTCGTTACGCTGGAACCGGTGCTCGCTTCCCTGAAGGCCGCCGGCCGCGACCAGGTCATTCTCCTGATCCGGGGCGGCCGCTCCCACCGGCTGGCCCTCTTCCAGAAGGGACGCTTCGCGATGGGCCGGAGCTTCCGGTCCGGCCCGGCCGAATTTGAAGAGCGCCTACGGGAAGAACGGGAACTCCTGCTCCGATCGGCCCGCCTCCCGGAAACGGTGGAGAGCGTCGAATTCAACCCGGCCCGGGAGCTTGATCCGGACCGGGCCGGCCGGACGCGGGCCTTCCCGCTCCTGCCCGGCGGTGGCGGCCAGAACCGGGACCGGCGTCTGGCCGGCGGCCTGGCCATGACAGCGGCCCTGCTGGTGCTGGCCGCGCTGACCATCTTCTCCACCCAGGCCCGCCGCCGGGCCGAGGCCGACTACCGCAGGGTGGACAATGAGCTGCGCCGCCAGAAGACGCTGGCCGCCGGCGCCGACGCGAACTTCTCGCAACTGATGGCCGACGAAACGGCCGCCCGGCTGGTGCGCTCGGACCTGTCGCCGCTTGAAAGTTTCAACCGCTTTACCGTCGCGGTCCCGGAAAACCTGCCCCTGACGCTCGAATACCTGGAGATAGACCGGACCCGGGTACTCGTCAACGCCGCCTTGCCGGAGGCCGGCCAGCTGGACCGGCTGGTCAAGGCGCTGACCCGTTCCGGCGATTTCGTCAACCCGGTCCTGGGCGAACTGAAGGTGGATAAGGGACTGGTTCGTTTTCCGCTCACCCTGGGACTCAAGGAGGCCGGCCCGGGCCGGTAACGGTAAGATCATGGCCAAAATAGACAGGCGGGTGCCGGTCCTGGGCATGGTGCTGGCCTACATTCTGGCCGTCGGCCTGGTGGCCGCGCCCAACTGGCGCGAGGCCCGGCGGCTGGAGCGGGAACGGGCCGCCGCCCAGCACTCCCTGGACAACCTGCTCGAGATCAATGCCCGTTACCAGCGGTCCAGCTCCGGTCTGAAAGGGGCACTGCGCCCGGACGGGGCCACCGGCCTGCTCACCGTAGCCCAGCAGACCGCCCGGCAGCTCAACATCTCCGAAAAACTCAAATCGGCGGTACCGGTCTACCGCGAACTCACCGGCGGCCTGCAGGCCGAGGGATTCGACCTTCGCCTGGAAGGACTCAACACCGAGGAGGCCGTGCGCCTGGCCGAGGCGCTCCAGCGGGAGGACGGTTTCTACCTGGACCGGCTGGCGCTCGAACGAAGCCGGGACGGCCTCTCCCTCTCAGCCCGGCTCCGCTTCCTGGCCCTCAAGAAAGAGGCCGGCCCCGCGCGCTGACCGCTTCCGGGAAAAGACCGGGCGACGGAAGAAGACCGCCCCTGCGAGGCCGATGAAGATATTCATTTCAACCGCCGACCACTCCGGCGACTTTCACGCCAGCCGGCTGGCCGCCGCCCTCAAGGAGGCCGCGCCCGGCCTCAATCTCTGCGGAGTGGGCGGGCCGCTGATGGAGGCGGCCGGCGTCAAATTGGCGGCCCGGCCGGCCGAAAAGGCGGTGGTCGGATTCTTTGAGGTCGTCCGGAGCCTGCCGGCCTGGCGCGATTTTCTGGATCGGGCCGCGGCCGCCGGACGGCGGGAAAAGCCCGACCTTACGGTGCTGGTCGATTCGCCCAGCTTTAACATCCGGCTGGCCCGGCGCCTAGCCGGGAACGGCGGCCGGTTCGTTTATTACATCAGCCCGCAGGTCTGGGCCTGGGGGGCGGGCCGGGTGCGGGAAATCGCCCGGCTCTGCCGCGAAGTGCTGGTCATTTTTCCCTTCGAAACCGAGATTTACCGGCGGGCCGGCGTGCCGGTCCGCTTCGTCGGCCACCCCTTCCTGGACGAGGTCCGGGCTGACCGGCCGGCGGCGGAGACCCGCCGCCGCCTCGGGCTGGACCCGGACCGGCCGCTGCTCCTGCTCCTGCCCGGCAGCCGGGAATCGGAGGTGCGGCGCCTGCTGCCGGTGCTGGCGGCGACGGCGGCCGCCGCCCGGGAAAAGATTGACCTGCAAACGGTGCTCTACCCGGCCCGGCCCGGCCTGCTGGACGGCTGGCGGCCGCCGGCCGGAATCCGGGTGCTCCCCGAAGGCGACAAATATTCGGTCTTCGCCGCCGCCGACCTGGCGCTGGCCGCCTCCGGAAGCGTGACCCTGGAACTGACCCTGCTGGGCGTACCCTTCATCCTTCTTTACCGGCTGGCGGCGCCGACCTACTGGATGCTGCGGCCGATGCTACGGGTGCGCCAGGCCGGCATCACCAACATCTTGGCCGGCCGGACGGTGGCGCCGGAGTTTCTCCAGGGCCGCTGCCGGCCCGAACTTATCCTGCCGGAGACGCTGGCCCTGCTCGGGGACCCGGCGCGCCGGGAGGAGATGAAACGTCAATTTCTCAAGGTGCGCGAATCCCTCGGCGAACCGGGAGCGGCCCGGCGGGCGGCCAGGCGCATACTGGAACTGGCATGAAAAGTTTCCGAAAGAACGTCTTCCGTCTCAATCGCTACATCCGGATTCCCTGGCGGATGATGACGGCCACGGTGATACTGATGATCGTCAACTCGGCCCTGGCCGGCATCTCGATCACCGCCATCGGCCCCATCCTGGATGTCGTCTTCAACCACGGTACTCTCCACCTTCCCGCCAGCCTGCCGGCCGGCCTGCGCCCCGGCCTGGAACAACTGGCCGGGGTCGTCAACCGGATGCCGCCGCTGCTGCTTCTCAGCCGCATCCTGGCCATCCTGACCGCCGCCTTCCTGGTCAAGGCGGTCATCGGCTACTTCCAGCAGTACCTGAACGGGAAATTCGCCTTGAAAATAGTGGCCCAGCTGCGCCGGGAGGTCTTCGGCCGCTATCTCAACTCCCCCCTGGAACTCAACCAGCGCAAGCGGCTGGGCGAGCGTCTCTCCCACTTCACCTATGACATCTACCTGCTCCAGACCGCCTTCGGCACCAACCTGCCGAAACTGGTCTTCAACTTCATCCTGACCGCCGCCTACTTCTTTGTCATTCTCTTCATCCACTGGCGCCTGACGCTTCTCTCGCTACTGATCCTGCCCGCCTTCGCCTGGCCGACTCTGCGCTTCGGACAGCGGATCCGCAAGTTGAGCCGGGACAGCCAGGAGTCGCTGGCCAACCTCAACAGCCTCATCCAGGAGAGCCTGACCAACCTGCCGGTCGTCAAGTCCTTCAATGCCCAGCCGCGGGTTGAGGAGCGCTTCGAGGCGGAAAACTTCCGCTTCTACCGCGTCTCGCTCAAGAGCGCCCGGCGCCTGGCCGCCCTCACCCAGATCACCGAGCTGGTCTCGATGCTGGCCGGGGCGGCCCTGATTTACTTCGGCGCCCGGGAGGTCGCCGCCGGGACGATGAGCACCGGCCTCTTCATGGCCTTCCTGGCCGGACTGCTGGCGATGTTCGCACCCCTGAAGACGGCCATCAACACCCTGGCCAGCCTCCAGCAGGCCAGCGCGGTCTTCCCGCGCCTCTTCGCGGTGCTCGAGGAGAAGATCGAGGAGGAGAGCGGCTCCGAAACCGCGGCCGGCCTGGAATCGGAACTGGACTTCGAATCGGTCAGCTTCGGCTTCGGCAAGAAACCGGTGCTCGACCGCCTCTCCTTCCGCCTGAAGAAGGGGATGCGCCTGGGACTGGTGGGCGAAAGCGGGGTGGGCAAGACCACCCTGATCAACCTGCTGCTGCGTTTTTACCGGCCCCAGTCGGGCGAGATCCGGCTGGACGGCCGGCCGGTAACGAAATTCACCCTCTCCAGTTACCGCCGTCTCTTCGGACTGGTCACCCAGGAACCGCTCCTCTTCAACGACACGGTGGCGGCCAACATCGCCTACGGCCGGCCGGAAGCCGGCCCGGAGGAGATCCGGGCGGCGGCCCGGACGGCCAATCTCGATGGGGTGATCTCGGAACTCCCGGAGGGTTACCAGACGGTGATCGGCGAACGCGGGGCGACCCTTTCCGGCGGCGAAAAGCAGCGGCTGGCGCTGGCTCGGGCCCTGCTGGCCGGTTCACCGGTGCTGATCCTGGACGAGGCGACCAGCAACCTGGACTCGGAATCGGAGCGGTTGGTCCAGGAGGCGCTCGAAAAGGTGATGGCCGACCGCACCTGCCTGATTATCGCCCACCGGCTGGTCACCCTGCAGAAGAGCGATTGGATCATCGTGATGGAGAAGGGGCGGATTGCCGAGGAGGGGACGCACGCGCAGTTGATGGAACGGCGGGGACGCTATTACTACCTCTACACGCTTCAGCAGCAGAAAAACTGACCAGCCGCCACAATCAATCCTCGGCCTCGAGCCGGGCCAACTGCTCCAGATTCTTCTCCAGCCGCCGCAACTCCTGCGCCAGCCGGCGCAGCGGCCGCTGGTCGGCCGCCGCCTGGCGGGACTTCGAACCGGACTCGCGCAGGACGCGCTTAGCGGCGCTGATGCGCAGGCCGCGCCCGTAAAGCAGCTCCTTGAGCCGGAGCAGTTTCGCCACTTCCGCCCCGGTATAGACGCGGTGACCCCGGCTGTTCCGGCGCGGCCGGCCGAGCCGGAACTCCTTCTCCCAGTAACGGATGGTGTGCGCGGCCACGCCGATCCGCCGGCTGACCTCGCCGATCCGGTAGTAAACCTTCTCCCCGCCCCGTTCCGCCTGCTCCGCCATCCGGTCCCTCACTCGGCCTTGAGCGGCCGGCCCATCAATTCGCGGACCGCCGCCGCCGGCGGCTTGCCCTCGAAGAGGACCGCCGCCACCTGGCTGACGATTGGCATCTCCACGCCCGCCCCGGCGGCCAGCTTAAGGGCCGGCCGGGCACTGTGGTACCCTTCGACCACCGATTCCTGCCCCTTGAGATACGCTTCGATCGGCTGGCCGCCGCCGATGGCCACCCCGAAACGGTGGTTGCGGGATTGAGGACTGCAGGCGGTGGTAATCAGGTCACCCAGTCCCGAAAGTCCGAAGAAGGTGCGTTCCTGTCCGCCCAGGGCCGTTCCGAGCCGGGCCATCTCGGCCAGCCCCCGGCAGAGCAGCGTGGCCTTGGCGTTATCCCCCAGCCCCAGTCCCTCGACGATCCCGGCGGCGATCGCCAGCGGATTCTTGAGGGCGCCGCCGAACTCGACGCCGGCGGCATCGGCGCTGGTGTAGAGCCGGAAATGGCCGGTACTGAAGAGATCCTGGAAGAAAAAATTCAGCTTTTCGTCCGGTCCGGCACAGACCGCGGCGGTCGGCCGACCGGCCGCTACTTCGCGAGCAATGGTCGGGCCGGAGAGAACCGACCAGGCCACACCCGGCATCGCCTCGGCGACCACCTGGCTCATACGCAGGCCGCTGCCCGCCTCCAGGCCCTTGGTGGCCACCAGGACCGGACCCCGGCAGCCGGCGGCGGCCAGCCGGCCGGCCGTCTCCCGGCAGGCGAAGGACGGAGTGACCAGCACCACCGCCGGGGCCGACGCGGCCAAGGCCAGATCGTCGGTCACGTCCAGGTTCTCCGGCAGTTCGAAGCCGGGCAGGAACTTGACGTTCTCTCGCTCCCCGGCCAGCTGACGGGCATAATCGGGAAACTTTTCCCAGAGCAGGACCGACCGGTCCGGCCCGGCCAGCAGCAGCGCCAGGGTGGTCCCCCAGGCGCCGGCGCCCACGACGGCTATTTTTTCCATTGGGTACGGGGTTCCGATCTGGAAAGCAGGCGATCGAGGTTGGCCCGGTGGCGCAGGACCACCAGCGCTCCGACCAGGCCGCCGAAAATCGCGTAGGCGGGTTCGGGAGCCAGGAGTCCGAGCAGGAACGGGAGCAGGACGGCGGCGGCCAGGGAGGCGAGTGAAACAATCCGGCCGAGGCCGAAGACCAATCCGAAGACGGCCACGGCGGCCAGCGCCGCCGGCGGCGAGATGCCGAGCAGGACTCCGACCGCGGTGGCCACACCCTTGCCCCCGCGGAACTTCAGAAAGGGGGAGAAGACGTGGCCGGCCACCACCGCCAGGGCGATCGCCGCAACCCAGGCCGGTGGCAACGCCCAGGGGCGCCGGGCCAGCCAGACGGGCAGGAAACCCTTGAGGATATCCAAGAGGAGGGTGGCGGCCGCCGGACCGCGGCCGACGGTACGCAGGACATTGGTGGCGCCGATGTTGCCGCTGCCCGCTTTCCGGACATCGACTCCGGCCAGCCGGCCGGCCAGGTACCCGAAGGGTATCGCCCCCAGCAGGTAAGCGCCCGCGATCAAACCGATATTTGACAGGTCCAAACCTTGCCCGTCAATTAAGGCCGAGCAGCTCCTTGGCCTTGATGGCGGCGGTGGCGGCATCCTCGCCGTAAGCGTCGGCGCCCACCTCGCTGGCGTAGGCCTGGGTAACCGGCGCCCCGCCGATCATGATCTTCACCTGGTCGCGCAGGCCAGCCGTCTTGATCGCCTCGATGACCGATTTCATCGCCGGCATGGTGGTGGTCAGCAGGGCCGAAAGGCCAAGCACCTGGACCCCATCCCTGACCGCCTGGACGAACTTATCTTCCGGAACGTCGATGCCCAGGTCAACCACCTCGAAACCGGCCCCCTTGAGCATCATCACCACCAGGTTCTTGCCGATATCGTGCAGGTCGCCCTTGACTGTTCCCACTCCGACCTTGCCGATGGCCTTGACGCCGCTCTTGACCAGCTCGGGCTGGAGCACTTCCATGCCGGCGTTCATGGCGCGGGCGGCGATCAGGACCTCCGGCACGTAAAATTCGTTGGCGCGGAACTTGACGCCCACCACGTCCATACCGGCAATCAGGCCCTTCTTGAGAATATCGCCCGCCCCTACGCCTTCCTTGATCGCGGCCTCAACCAGGTTCTTGACATCCGCCGCCTTGCCGCTGATCACGCCGTTGGCAATCGCTTGCAAATCAGCCATCTTGACTTCCTCCTGTTCGATCGGTTCGGGAAAGGAGACAACCGGGGTATTTACCTTGATTTTCCTTGTATTCTACAATGACCGCTCCCCTACTGTCAATACCGGTCGGCCGCCGGCAGGCAGAGTCCCAGCAGCCGGTGGACGAGCCGGGCGGCGAGATAGGCTGAGGGGGTGTGGTGAACCGAACCGTCCAGTTCCACGACGTCGAAACCGACCAACCGGCGGCGGCCGGCCAGGCCGGCCAGGAAGGCGGCCGTCTCATCCCAGCCGAGGCCGCCGGGCTCGGGCGTGCCGACCGCCGGTACGTAAGCCGGGTCGAAGAAATCCAGGTCGATCGAAAGGTAAACCGTCTCGGTCAGGCGGTCCCCGAAACGGCCCAGCCAATCCGGCTCCGCCTTCAGCTGCGAGGCCCAGGCCAGGTTCAGCCCCGGCTCCTTCCCCGACTCCAGCAGCGGCAGGTCCTCGCTCGGCAGCGAGCGGACGCCCAGCACAGTCACCGGCACGCCCAGGTCCAGGATGCGCCGGCTGACGCAGGCATGGTTGTAGCGGGTGCCCTGGTAATCCTGGCGCAGGTCGGCGTGGGCGTCCAGCACCAGCACCGAGAGGCCGGGATGGAACTTCCGGACAGCCTGGACCGCGCCGTAGGTGATGGAATGCTCTCCGCCCAGGACCACCGGGAAAAGGTTCTTCTCCAGCAGTCCGTCCACGTAAGCCTGGACCTCCCGCAGGGCCGCCTCCGGCGAGGCCAGGTCCGGCCAGAGTTCGGGCAGGGTGACCACGCCCGGACCGCCGGGCTCCAGACCGAGGGCCTCGTCGTACATCTCCAGGAAACGCGAGGCCAGGATGATCTCCTGGGGTCCGAAACGCGTCCCGGACCGGTAAGAGGTGGTGGCGTCATAAGCCACCGGCAGGATGGCCGCCCGCGCCTCCTCCAGGCGCCGGGGCGGCCAGCCGGCAAACGTGTAGGGTATCTCCATCTCCGGTCTCCCCGTCGAAAACGGCGGCTCAGAGTACAAAGACGGCGGCCGTCACCACCGTCGTCCAGCGGCCGTTCTTGTCACCGACGGCCGACTGGGTGACGTTGGTGGTGCGCACGATCTCCCGGCTCAGCCGCCAGACCTGCTTCTTCTCGTCGTAACTGCTGTCCGGGTCGAACTTGACCCCCAGGATGGTCGCCAGCATAGTGGCCGCCAGGTCCTCGGCATAATCGCCCGAACGCTCGTCGGTCATCCCGAACCCGGAAAATTCCGAGAGATAGCCGTACTTCTCGGTATTCTTGGGTATGGCCAGACCCAGCGAGGCGGTGATCAGGCGGTGCGGCTCGTTGGTCTCGTTCCGACTCATGACGCAGAAGAGTATCTGGCCGTGCTTGAGCATCTTCAAACCCCGCTCCCGGGTGATCAGCCGGGCGCCGGGCGGAAAGATGCTGCTGATGTGGACCAGGTTGAAGGGCGCGATGCCGGCGTTGCGCAGGGCCTGCTCGAAACTGGTCAGTTTCTCCTTGTCGCGGCCGACGCCCTTGGTGAGGAAAATGTGCTTGGCGGTGAAATCGTGGGGAAAGCGGGCTTCCCGGCTGGCATGCTCGATCATCTTATTCTGCACCATCCTTTCTTTCAATCCGGGAAACAGCCCCGGTTAGGAGAATCCGGACGAAACCGGCTGGTTGTTTGCGATCGACTTCTCTATCTGCAACGCGACCTCGAGGGCGCGCCGGCCGTCTTCGCCGGTCACCTCCGGCTGGCCGCCCTCCCGGACCGCGGTCAAGAAAGATTCAAGCTCGCGCTGGAGCGGATCGGCCGCCTCGACGGCCAGGACTTCCCGGCTGATCAGGTCGGCCAGGGTCGGCCGCGCCTTGCCGCGCCAGTCGGACTCGGGCCGTTTCCGGTAGCAGACCAGTTCCCGGTGCTCGCAGTCCAGCGACCAGTAACAGTCCATCTCGAAGACGCGCACCTTCCGCAGGCTCTTGTCGCTGATGCGGCTGGCGGTGAGGTTGGCCACCCGGCCGCCCTCGAAGACCAGGCGGCCGGTGGCGATGTCCGGAGTGGCGGTGAAGGCGGCCATGCCCAGGGCGCTCACCTCCAGCAGCGGCCGGTCGACCAGGTCCAGCGCCAGGTCGATGTCGTGGATCATCAGGTCGGAGACGACGCTCACCTCGACACCCCGCCCCTTGAAGGTGCCCAGCCGGTGAATCTCCAGGTAGCGCGGATCCCGGAGCCGGCGGCGCAGTTCCCGGACGGCCGGGTTGAAGCGCTCGATATGACCCACCTGCAGGACCGCGCCCCGCTCCCGGCTCATCCGGACCAGGGCCTCGGCATCCTCAAGCCGGTCGGCGATCGGCTTCTCCAGCAGGACGGCCTTGCCGGCGGCCAGGAAATCGGAGGCCACCCGGAAGTGAAGGTTGGTGGGAACCGCCACGCTGACCGCGTCCACCTGGTCGATGACCTGCCGGTAATCGGCGGCCCAGCCGGCGCCGGCCGCCTCGGCCGCGCTACGGCCACGCGCCTCCTCGGGCTCGCAGACATAGCGGAGCCGGGCCCCGGCGCAGGCACGGTAGGCCCGGATATGTCCGCTGCCCATGTGTCCCGCGCCCACCACCGCGACCTTGATCATCAAATCCGCCATGTTTTAACCGGGCCGGAAAACGGTCCCTGGCTCCAACGCCGGCCGCGGCCGGGGCGCCTCAATGGGCTGTCCCGATCGTTTCGGCGGCCGGGTGCTCGATATCGAAGGAGAGACGGCGGCCGCTGCGCTCCATGCCTACCCGAACCCGGCCGCCGGTCCGCAGCCGGCCGGAAAGCATCTCCTCGGAGAGGCGGTCCTCCAGGTGGCGGGTAATGGCCCGCCGCAATGGCCGGGCGCCCAGCTTCGGATCAAAACCCTCCCGCTCCAGGAAGCGGAAGGCTGACTCCGAAAGGCTGATCCCCAGTCCCTGCTCCCGGAGCCGGACCAGGACCCGGTCGACCTCCAGCCGCACGATGGCGGCCGCGTCGCGGTCGGTCAAACTGCGGAAGACCACCATTTCGTCAAGCCGGTTAAGAAACTCGGGCCGGAAGACCCGTTCGGCCTCGTTCTTGAGCAGCTGCCGGGTCTGCTCGTAATCGGCCGGCTGGCCGCCGTCGCTGACGAAGCCGACCGAAGCGGTCTCCTGAAGCGAACCGGTGCCGAGGTTCGAGGTCAGAATCAGGATGGTGTTGCGGAAGTCCACCCGGCGGCCGAAACTGTCGGTCAGGTGGCCGTCCTCCAGGATCTGAAGCAGCAGGTTGTAGACGTCCGGATGGGCCTTCTCGAACTCGTCGAAGAGGATGACCGAGTAGGGGCGACGGCGCACCCGCTCGGTCAGCTGGCCGCCCTCCTCGTAGCCCACGTACCCGGGCGGGGCGCCGATCAGGCGGGAGACCGAGAAACGCTCCATGTACTCGCTCATGTCTATCTGGATCAGGGCCTCCTGGTCATCAAAGAGGAAGCCGGCCAGCACCCGGGCCAGCAGGGTTTTGCCCACCCCGGTCGGCCCCAGGAAGAGGAAGGACCCGACCGGCCGGCGCCGGTCCTTGATGCCGGTGCGCGACCGGCGGATTGCCCGGCAGACGGCCGAGACGGCCTCGGACTGGCCGATGACCTGGCGCTGGAGCTCCTCCTCCATGTGAAGCAGGCGGGCCCCCTCGTCCTCGGAGATCTGCCGGACCGGCACGCCGGTCCAGCGGCTGACCACCTCGGAAATGTCCTGCTCGGTCACCACGCCCTCGGTGGGTGAAATTGACAGGCGCCAGCGTTTCTTGAGCAGGTCGAAACCGACCCGCTCGGTCTTCTCCTGCTCGCGCAGGCTGATGGCCGTCTCGTAATCCAGATCGCGGGTCGCCTTCTCGCGCTTCTCGGTCAGGGCCTTGAGCTGGGCTTCCATCCGGCGCAGGTTGTCCGGCAGCCGGACCGCCCGCAGCCGGACCGAGGCGCAGGCCTCGTCGAGCAGGTCAATGGCCTTGTCCGGCTGGAAGCGGCCGGCGATGTAACGGTCCGAAAGCTGGACGGCCGCCCAGAGGGCCGTGTCGCTGATCTCGACCCGGTGGTGCTCGGCGTAACGCGGCCGCAGCCCCTTGAGGATCTCCATCGTCTGGCCGGTGTCCGGCGGGCTCACGAAGATCGCCTGGAAACGCCGCTCGAGGGCGGCGTCCTTTTCGATGTGCTTCCGGTACTCGTTCATGGTGGTGGCCCCGATGCACTGGATCTCGCCGCTGGCCAGGGCCGGCTTGAGGATATGGGAGGCGTCCATCGCCCCCTCGGCCCCGCCGACGCCGATCAGGGTGTGCAGTTCGTCCACGAAGATGACCACCTGGTTCTCCACCACCTCCTGCAGGACCGTCTTGAGGCGCTGCTCGAACTCGCCCCGGTACTTGGTCCCGGCCACCAGGGCGGCCAGGTCAAGCATCACCACCCGGCGCGATTCAACCGCCTCCGGGAGGCGCCCCTCCACCATCGCCTGGACGAAGCCCTCGACGATGGCGGTCTTGCCCACCCCGGCCTCGCCCACCAGCACCGGGTTGTTCTTGCGGCGACGGCAGAAGACGTGGACGAGGCGCTCGATCTCCGCCGCCCGGCCGATGACCGGGTCCAACCGGCCGTCGCGGGCCATCCGGGTGAGGTCCCGGCCGAAGGAGTCCAGGGCCGGGGTCTTGCTCCGGGCGGCCGTCTCGCCGCCCTGGAGCGGCGGCTTGACCAGCTCGTAGATGGCCTTGCGGCTCCGTTCCAGGGTCAGGTTGAGCCGGCCGAGCACCGCGCTGGCCTGGTTCTCCCCCTCGCGCAGGATCCCGAGAATGATGTGCTCGGTCCCGATATAGTTAAATCCGTACTGGCGCGCCTCCTCGACGCCCAGTTCCAGCGACCGCTTGGCCCGGCGGCTCAGCGGCAGCGGTCCGTCAATGCGCAGGGCCGGCCCGACGGCGATGACCTTCTCGATCTCCAGGCGCAGGAAATCGAGGTCGTAGCCCAGGCTGGTGAGGGCCGCGGCCGCCACCCCCTGGCCGTCGCGCAGCATGGCCAGCACGAGATGCTCGGTGCCGATCTCGATCTGCCCGAAACGGATCGCCTCGTCCCGGGCCATGTCCAGCATCCGGCGCACCTGGTTTGTAAAACGATCGAATCCGCTCATTTTTAAACAGGCCTCCGCCCAATTAAGGAAAATTCACCTAAATAGTATCAAAAAAGACCGGCGGTGTCAAAGCAGGAGAAAGGTTCGGACCGCCGCGTCCGTGGCCGTTCTTGACGCCGCCGGCCAATCCTGATAAACTTTCAGGCGGCCGCGGATTTTCGCGGGAGGGACTTCCCGCCCCTCCGTCGTCATTCAAAAAACTAAGAAAAAAGGAGGCCGCATGTTTTTTTCCGGTTTCGCCGACGAGGCGGGCAAGGATATCGAAACCCAGATCCGGGCTACCCTGGAACTGGGCTGGCGCCACATCGAGACCCGGGCCATTGGCGATCAAAACATCACCCTGATCGGCCAGGCCGAGTTCGAAGCGGTGGCCGAAAAGCTGGCCGCGGCCGGGATCACGGTCAGCTGCCTGGGCAGCGGCATCGCCAACTGGGCCAAAAAGATCACCGAGCCGCCCGACAGCAGCTACGCGGAGATGAAGCAGGCCATCCCGCGCCTGAAGAAGCTGGGCACCCGCTTCATCCGGATCATGAGTTTCGCGGTGCCGCCCGAGGTGCTCGACCGGGACTGGTCGGCCGAGGCCATCAAGCGGATCCGGGAGATCGTCCGGATGGCCGAAGACGGCGGCGTGGTCTGCCTGCACGAAAACTGCTCCGGCTGGGGCGCCCTCTCCTACGAGCACACCCTGCGCCTCCTGGAGGCCATTCCCAGCCCGTCATTGAAACTGGTTTACGACACCGGCAACCCGCCCGTCCACGACGACGTGCGCGGCCGGCCCCCCTACCGCAAGCAGGACGCCTGGGAGTTCTACCGGAACGTCCGCCCCTACATCGAGTACGTCCACGTCAAGGACGACTACCTGAAAGACGGCAAGGAGGTCTACACCTTCCCGGGCGAGGGAAAGGGTTACGTGCGCGAAACGTTGACCGACCTGCTCAAGACCGGTTACGACGGCGGCTTCTCGATCGAGCCGCACATGGCCGTGGTCTTCCACGACGCGGCGGTGACCTCGAGCGACGAAATCCGCTACCGCAACTACATCGAATACGGCCGGCGGCTGGAGAAGATGCTGGCTGAAATCAAGGCGGAACTGGGCCGGTAAGGGCGGAAGGGGCCGGGCGGCCGGCGGAAAACGGCCTCCGGGCTCAGAATCCCTGGCGGAGGCGCTCGAAGAAGACCCGGGCGTCGTGCGGACCCGGCCCGGCCTCCGGGTGAAACTGGACCGAGGCGAAACGTTCCTCCCGGCTTTCCATCCCCTCCAGGCTCTCGTCGTTCAGATTGAGGTGGGTAATCCGGATCCCGGCCGGCAGGGTCTCGGCGTCAACGCAGAAGCCGTGGTTCTGGACGGTGATCATCACCCGGCCGCCGGTCAGGTCGCGCACCGGGTGGTTGCCGCCGTGGTGGCCGAACTTCAGCTTGTAGGTGCGGCCGCCCACCGCCTGGCCCAGGATCTGGTGGCCGAGGCAGACGCCGTAGATCGGGACGCGGCCCAGCAGTTTCCGCACCTCGGCCACGATCGAACCGAGGGCGGCCGGGTCGCCCGGGCCGTTGGAGAGAACCACCAGGTCGGGCCGTTCGGAGAGGATGGCCTCGGCCGGGGCCCCGCAGGGCAGGACCAGCACCCGGTAGCCGGCGGCGGCCACGCAGCGCAGGATGCTGTACTTGACCCCGCAATCCAGCACCACCGCCTTGCCCGCGCCCTCCCGGTTCCAGTAGTAGGGCTTCTCCGCGCTCACCCGGATCACCAGGTTCTGCCCGACCACGCCGGGGGCCGCCTTGGCTCTGGCCACCAGCCGCTGGTGGTCGAAATCCCGGGTGGAGAGGACCGCCTTCAGGCTTCCCTGCTCCCGGATGTGAACGGTCAGCATCCGGGTGTCAATGCTCTCAATCCCGGGGACGCCGGCCGCCTTCAGGTAATCGCTCAGCGACTGGCGGGCCCGCCAGTTGCTGTAATGGCGGGCGTTCTCCCGGACGATGAAGCCCTCGACCTGGACCCCGGCCGACTCCACGTCCTCGTCGTTGACCCCGTAGTTACCGATCAGCGGGTAGGTCATCATCACCAGCTGCCCCCGGTAGGAGGGATCGGTGAGCACCTCCTGGTAGCCGGTCATGGCGGTGTTGAAGACCAGTTCCCCGGTGACCTCTCCCGGGGCCCCGAAGGAACCGCCCTCCACCACCAGTCCGTCTTCCAGCGCCAGGCAGGCCTTTTCCATGGTCCGGATATTTTAACCTCTGGCGCCCCCGTCCGGCAACCGCCTCCCGGTCCGGGCCCCGGCCCGATATATTGAAAAACGGCGGCCGGGGTGTTAGAATTATTTGTTAAGGTTTCCATCTGAATCGCGGTTTCCGGCCCGGCGGGCCGGCGCCGCCGCACACCTTCAAAGAAGCGCATATAATATGGCCATCGCCAGGATGGAGCGGGTCCACCTCTTCCTCCCCGAAGCCCGGAAGGAGGAGCTGATCCGGGAAATGGAGTCCTTCGGGCTGGTCGAAGTCGGCCGGCTGGAGCCGGAGGAGGCCGACCTGGGCCCGGCCGAGGCCGACCCCGGCCGCGAAGCGGACGAAACGCTGAACCGGCTTAACTACCTGGCCGCCGCCCTGGGCCTGGAGTCCGGCGCCGAACCGGTCCGCCTCCGCGAGTCGGACCTGCCGGAACTGCTCCGGACCTTCCCGATCGAGGCGACGGTCCAGGCGGTCCGCCGCCGGGAAAAGCGGCTGACGGCCCTGGCCGGCCGCGACGAACGGCTGGAACGGATCGGCCGGGAACTGGAACCCTTCGCCTGGCTCGACCTGCCGCTGAAATCCCTGCGCGGCGGCGGCCGGGTCGCCCTCCAGCTGGTCCGGGTGGACCGGAACCGGACGGCGGAACTGGTGGCCGGTCTGGATAAAATCGGCGGCCACGCCCAACCGCTGGCCGAGGAGAAGAATCGTTCCCTGCTCTTCGTCGCCGCCGACCGCCGGCAGGAACGGGAACTCTCCGAAACCCTGAACCGCCTCCGGGCCGAAACGGTCGCCCTGCCCGCCTACCGGACCAGTCCGGCCGCAACGCTGGCCCGGCTCGAGCGCCTGCGGGAACGCAACCGCAACCGCCGGCGGGCCGCCGAGGCGGCCGCGGCGGAATTCCGGTCCCGGCGCTCCGAGATACTCGCCCTGCTTGACCACTACCGGCAGCGGCAGCTGGAACTGGAGGCGAAGCGGAAACTGGCCGCCACCGGCCGGACGCTCCTGCTGACCGGCTGGATCCGGACCCAGGACCGGCCGCGCCTCGAAAAATTTCTGGCCGGGACCTTCCCGGAGGCCGGCCTGCTGGCCCGGCCGGCCCGGCCGGAGGAGGCCGTCCCGGTCGCCCTGGAAAACGGCCCGGTCGGCCAGCCCTTCGAAGCGGTGGTCGACCTCTTCGGCCGCCCCGTCTACTCCGGCTACGACCCGTCGGCCTTCGTGGCCTTCTTCTTCATCCTCAGTTTCGCCTTCTGCCTGGGCGATGTCGGTTACGGTCTGCTCCTGGCCCTCGGCTCCTTTCTGCTGATGAAAAAATTCCCGGCCCCGGCCGCCCGCCGCCTCCTGGGCGTCTTCCTTTACTCGGGGCTGGCCACGATGCTGGTGGGCCTGCTCACCAACTCCTGGTTCGGCAACCTGACCTCCCTCTTCCCGCCGCTGGCGCCGCTGGCCCGCTTCCAGAGCCGGCTCGCCCTCTTCTCCCCGGTGGACAACCCGGCCGACACCATGAAACTCTTCTACTTTTCGCTGGTAGTCGGCTTCGTCCAGATAACCACCGGCATGCTGCTCAAGGCCAAGGAGGCCATCCGCCGCTTCGGGGCGCTCGGCGCCCTGGAAGGCATCCCGCCGCTGGTCATCCAGCTGGGCCTGCCCTTCCTGCTCTTCACGCTGGTCATGCGCGGCCGGCTGCCCTGGGCCGAGCCGGCCATCCCGGTAACGGGTCTGGTGCTGGGAGTGGCGGCCCTGCTCATCATTTACTACCAGTGGCGCACCCAGTCCGACCTGGTGCTCAAGATTTTCTTCGCCCCCTACACCCTTTACGGGCTGGTGGTCGGCAACCTGCTGGGCGACACGCTCAGTTACGCCCGGATCTTCGCGCTCGGCCTGACCGGCGGCCTGCTGGCGGTAACGGTCAACCAGCTGGCCGGCATGACCGGCGCCATCCCGGTCATCGGCACCCTCTTCTTCCTGCTGCTGCTCCTGGGCGGCCATGCCTTCAACCTCTTCATCAGCACCCTGGGCGCTTACGTGCACACCAGCCGGCTCCAGTACCTGGAGTTCTTCACCAAGTTCTACGAGAGCGGCGGCCGCCCCTTCGATCCCCTGCGCAAGCAATACCGTTACCTGCAGCCGGACGGAAACCCGGCGGCCGGTCCGGGCACCTAACCTGATGGAACCCGGCCCGGCCGGTTCAGCCAACCGAACCCGGCCCGGATGACACCCATGGCAGAAAAAAGAGATTATTACGAGGTGCTCGGCCTCGACCGCCAGGCCACTCCGGAGTCAATCAAGGAGGCCTACCGCAAACAGGCCCTCCAGTACCATCCCGACCGCAACCCCGGCAACAAGGCCGCCGAGGAGAAGTTCAAGGAGGCGACCGAGGCCTACGAGGTTCTCAGCGACGCCAATAAACGGGCCACCTACGACCAGTTCGGCTTCCGCGGCCTGGAAGGGGCCGGCTTCAACCCGAGCGACGACCTGGGCCGGGTCCAGCACGATTTCTCCGACCTCTTCGCCAATTCCGACCTGCTGGAGGGCATCTTCAACAGTTTCGGAATCGGCGGCGGCCGCCGGGGGCGGCGGGTGATGCAGGGCGAGGACCTCCGGGCCTCGGTAAGCATCAGCCTCCCGGAGGCCGCCGAGGGCGTGCGCAAGGAGATCGAGGTGGGCCGCCTGGTCGCCTGCCCGGAGTGCCGGGGCAGCGGAGCGGCCGCCGGCACCAAAGCCGCCCCCTGCAAGCAGTGCGGCGGCCACGGCCAGGTGACCTACAACCAGGGCTTCTTCACCATGAGCCGCACCTGCCCGATCTGCGGCGGCACCGGCCAGATGATCGAGAAGCCCTGCCGCGGCTGCAGCGGCCAGGGCCGGGTGCGCCGACGCGAAAAGCTGGAGGTGACCGTGCCGCCCGGGGTGGACCACGGCTCCCGGCTCCGGGTGCGCGGCAAGGGCAACGTCGGCCCCAACGGCGGACCGGCCGGCAACCTCTACCTTGACATCTACCTGGAACCCGATCCGCGCTTCAAGCGGGAGGGCAGCCACCTCATCTACGAACTGCCGGTCACCTTCACCGAGGCGGCCCTGGGCGCTGAGAAGAGCGTGCCGACCCTCAAGGGCAGCGTCCGGATGAAGGTCCCGGCCGGCACCCAGTCGGGCACCATCCTGCGCCTGCGCGGCCGCGGCTTCCCCGACCCGTCCGGCTACAACCGGGGCGACCAGCTGATCCGGGTCGAGCTCGAAACGCCGGTCAACCTCGGCCGCGAGGAACGGCGCCTGCTCGAGGACCTGGAGAACCGGACCGGCCGCCGCGCCTATCCCCGGAGCAAATCCGACCGCTGAACCGGCGGCGCCGTGTTATAATGTTAAGGTAAGCTTTTTTCGGCCCGTTCCCGTCCCGTGGTTACCGGCGGCCGGACTCTCCCGCAGCTGCCTCTCCATCGCTTCCGGCCGGTTCACACGAAGAATGGCATGGCCCAGACCAAGAAACTCGGGGTAGGCATCATCGGCTTCGGCACCGTCGGCAGCGGCGTGGCCAGGATCCTCCTGGAACGCGGCGACCGGCTGGCGGAGAAGACCGGCCTGCGGGTGGAACTGCGGGCCGTCTGCGACAGCGACCTGCGCCGGAAACGGCCGGTCAGCCTGCCGCCTGGCCTGCTCAGCTCCGAAATCGAAACGGTGCTGGAGAACCCGGCGGTGGACGTGGTGGCCGAACTGGTCGGCGGCCTCGAACCGGCCGGCTCCCTGATCGTCCGCGCCTTCCGGAACGGCAAGTCGGTGGTCACCGCCAACAAGGCTCTGCTGGCCGAGCGGGGCGACCGTCTCTTCGCCGCCGCCCGCGAGCACGGCGTCCGCTTCGGCTTCGAGGCCGCGGTCGGCGGCGCCATCCCCATCATCCGGGCCCTGCGCGAAAGTTTCGTCTCCAACCGCGTCACCTCCCTTTACGGCATCCTGAACGGGACCACCAACTTCATCCTGACCCGGATGGAAGAGGAGTGCCTCTCCCTGGAAGGGGCGCTGAAAATCGCCCAGGCCAACGGCTTCGCCGAACGCGACCCCAGTCTGGACCTCTCCGGCCAGGATGCCTCGCACAAGCTCTCGGTGCTGGCCTCGCTGGTCACCGGCCGCTTCTGTCCCGCCTCGGCCATCCCGACCGAGGGCATCGCCGGCCTGGCCCTCGAGGACATCCGCTACGCGGCCGAACTCGGCTACCGGGTGAAACTCCTCTCGCACCTGAAGTACGACGACGGCCACCTGCGGCTGGCCACCTGTCCGACCCTCATCCCGGCCCGCCACCTGCTGGCCGCCGTCCGCGACGTTTACAACGCGGTCTTCCTGACCGGCGACCTGATGGGCGAGAGCCTGCTGCTGGGCAAGGGGGCCGGCATGGACCCGACCGCCACCAGCGTCGTGGGCGACATCGTCAGCCTGGGCCGGGAGATCCTGCACGGCGTGCCGGCCGCCCCCCTGCCGGAGGGCGCGGCGACCCTTGAGACCCGCGGCCTCGAAAGCCGCTACTACTTCCGCTTCACCGCCCTCGACCAGCCGGGCGTGATGGCCCGGATCGCCGAGCTGCTCGGCCGCCACGAGATCTCCATCTCCACCTGCTTACAGAAGGAGGAGAACCCGGCCGAGGCGGTGCCGGTCATCATCCTGACCCACCGGACCCGCGAAACCCAGGTACGCAAGGCGCTGAGCGAAATCGACCGGCTGCCGGTCATCAAGGCCCGGACGGTCATGATGCGGCTGGCCTTCGACAACTGAACGCCGGCGCCGCCCGCTTTCCCGGAGAGATCGAAACATGGAACTGAGCCGTTACAGCGGTGTCATCAACCGTTACCGGGCCCACCTGCCGGTCACCGAGAGCAGCCCGGTGGTCACCCTGCTGGAGGGCAACACCCCGCTCATCCCCTCGGTCTCCATCGGCCCCCGCCTCTGCCTGGAACTCTACTTCAAGTTTGAAGGCGGCAACCCGACCGGCTCCTTCAAGGACCGGGGCATGACCCTGGCCGTCTCCAAGGCCAGGGAGGAGGGCAAGCAATCGGTCATCTGCGCCTCGACCGGCAACACCTCGGCCTCGGCGGCCGCCTACGCCGCCCGGGCCGGACTCCAGGCGCTGGTAGTCATCCCCTCCGGCAAGATCGCCCTCGGCAAGCTGGCCCAGGCCCTCATCTACGGCGCCCGGGTGGTCCAGATCGAGGGCAACTTCGACCAGGCCCTGCAGCTGGTACGCACCCTCTGCGACCGGTACCCGATCGCCCTGGTCAACTCGGTCAACCCCTACCGGATCGAGGGGCAGAAGACCGGCGCCTTCGAGATCGTCGACAGCCTGGGCGACGCCCCCGACTACCACGTCCTGCCGGTCGGCAACGCCGGCAACATCACCGCCTACTGGAAGGGCTACCGGGAGTACCGCCGGCTCGGCAAGGCCGCCCGGCTGCCCCGGATGCTGGGCTTCCAGGCCGCCGGCGCCGCGCCGCTGGTCCAGGGCCGGCCGGTCGAGCATCCCGAGACCATCGCCACCGCCATCCGCATCGGCAACCCGGCCAGCTGGTCGGGGGCCGTGGCCGCCCGCGACGAGTCCGGCGGCCGGATCGAGGCGGTCAGCGACGCCGAAATCACCGAGGCCTCCAAGACCCTGGCCGCCGGCGAGGGCATCTTCGCCGAGCCGGCCTCGGCCGCCCCGGTGGCCGGCCTCCTCAAGCTGGCCGCGGCCGGCTTCTTTCCGGCGGGCAGCCGGGTGGTGGCCGTGCTCACCGGCCACGGCCTCAAGGACCCGGAGTTCGCGGTGCGCGAGTGCCGGCTGCCGCCGCCGGTGGCGGCCGACCCGGAGGCGGTGGCCCGGGCCTGCGGGCTGTAACCAGGCCGGCGGCGGCGCATCTAATCTTCTGTAACCAAAACCCCCGGAAAAGTCCGCCGCCTTCCCCGGCCCTGCCGCCGCCGATTCCGGCGCCCTTCCCGGACGAAACCATCAAGGAGCACTACCATGGCAAAAGAGAAGATCATCGGCATCGACCTGGGCACCAGCAACTCGGCGGCCTCGGTCTACGAGGGCGGCCGGCCGACCATCATCCCCAGCGCCGAGGGGCAGACCCTCTCGGGCAAGGCCTTCCCCTCCTACGTGGCCTTCACCAAGGACGGACAGGTGCTGGTCGGCGAACCGGCCCGACGCCAGGCGGTCGCCAACCCCGAGGGAACCATCTTCGGGGCCAAGCGCAACATGGGCACCGACTACAAGTACCGCTTCCAGGGCAAGGAGTACACGCCCCAGCAGATCTCGGCCTTCATCCTCCAGAAGATCAAGCGCGACGCCGAGGCCTTCCTGGGCGGCGAGGTGAAGAAGGCGGTCATCACGGTGCCGGCCTACTTCAACGACAACCAGCGCCAGGCCACCAAGGACGCCGGCACCATCGCCGGCCTCGAGGTGGTCCGCCTGATCAATGAGCCGACCGCCGCCGCCTTCGCCTACGGCCTGGACAAGGTCGAGCAGGAACTGAAGGTGATGGTCTTCGACATCGGCGCCGGCACCCTCGACGTCACCATCATGGACCTCCACAAGGGCGTCGGCAAGGTCATCTCCACCAGCGGCGACACCAAGCTGGGCGGCCTGGACATGGACAACATCCTGATCGACTACATCGCCAACGAGTTCAAGAAGGAGACCGGCCTGGACGTGCGCAACGACCGGATGGCCATCCAGCGCATCCGGGAGGCGGCCGAGAAGGCCAAGATCGAACTCTCCAACACCCTGGCGACCGACATCAACCTGCCGTACCTGACCGCCGACAGCAGCGGCCCCAAGCACCTGACCATGTCCATCCGGCGCGCCACCCTCGAGGAGCTGATCAACCCCATCCTGGAGCGCTGCCGGGGTCCGATCGACCAGGCTCTCAAGGACGCCGGCCTCTCCGCCAGGGAGATCGCCAAGATCATCATGGTCGGCGGCCCGACCCGGATGCCCTCGGTCCAGGCCTTCCTCGAGGAGTACGTCGGCCGCAAGGCCGAGCGCGGCGTCGACCCGATGGAATGCGTGGCCGTCGGCGCGGCCATCCAGGGAGCCATCCTGGCCGGCGACCTCCAGGACAAGGAACTCCTGCTGCTGGACGTCACGCCGCTCTCGCTGGGCATCGAGACCCTGGGCGGCGTCTCCACGGCGCTCATCGCCCGCAACACCACCATCCCGACCCGCAAGAGCCAGGTCTTCACCACCGCCGCCGACGGCCAGACCGCGGTCGACGTTCACGTGCTCCAGGGCGAGCGGCCGATGGCCACCGACAACACCTCGCTCGGCAGCTTCCAGCTGGCCGGCATCCCGCCGGCCCCGCGCGGCCTGCCCCAGATCGAGGTGACCTTCGACATCGACGCCAACGGCATTCTCAGCGTCTCGGCCAAGGACAAGGGCACCGGCAAGGAGCAGTCCATCAAGATCTCGGCCCCCAACAAGCTCTCCAAGGACGAGATCGACAACCTGGTCCGGAAGGCCGAGGAGTTCGCCGAGGCCGACCGCCAGGCGAAGGAACTGGCCGAAACGGCCAACCAGGCCGACAACCTGGTTTACAGCATCGAGAAGAACCTCAAGGAGCACGGCGACAAGATCGGCGAGGAGGACCGCAAGGCGATCGAGAGCAAGGCGGCCGCCCTGCGCGAGGAACTGAAATCCGCCTCCAAGAGCGTCGTCTCGCTCAAGAAGGCGATGGATGAACTGGAAAAGTCCAGTTACAAGCTGGCCGAGATCCTCTACAAGCAGTCCCAGGCCGGGTCCGGCCAGCCGGGCGCGCCGGGCGCCGAAGCCGGCCCGGAAGCGCCGGCCGGCCCCCAGGCCGGCGCCGGCGAACCGGAGCCGGGCCAGGGTCCGGTGATCGACGCCGAGTTCAAGGAGGACAAGTAAGGCCGGCCCTTGAAAGAGCGGAGAACTACCGGGGGCGCCCCGATTCTTTCGGGGCGCCCCTTTTTTCGTCTCCCGGCGCCGGAAGCGCGGCCGGTTTTCTTGACGGAAACGCTTTGCCCGTCTTATAATCTAACGTTGCCGTAAAACCCTTTAAAGGCGGTTTTGCCGATGGAAGAAAAAGAGATCCGTTACCTGGCGCGGCTGGCCCGCATCCGGTTGACCGAGGGCGAGGTCGAGGGGCTCAAGTCCGACCTGACCCAGCTGCTGGAGTATGTTGACCAGCTCAAGGGCCTGCCCACCGGGGCCGTCGAGCCGACCAGCACCATCGTGCCCGCCTTCAACCGGTTCCGCGCCGACCGGGCGCGCCCCTCGTTTCCCAGGGAAGCGGTCCTGGCCAACGCGCCGGAACGGCAGGCGGACTTCTTCCGGGTCGCCCGGGTCATCAAGGCCGAGGAATGAAGGAAGAACTGACCGCCTGGCAGCGGGTCCAGCTGGCCCGCAACCCGAACCGACCGCACACCCGAGATTACATAGACGCCCTGGTAACCGATTTTCTGGAACTCCACGGCGACCGCTACTTCGGGGACGACTTGGCCATGGTCGGCGGGCTGGGCCGCTTTGACGGCCGGACGGTGGCGCTCTTCGGCCACCAGAAGGGGCGCGAGACCAACGAAAATATCGCGGTCAGCTTCGGCATGGCCCACCCCGAGGGCTACCAGAAGGCGCGGCGCCTGATGGAGATGGCCGAGAAATTCGGCCTGCCGGTCCTCAGTTTCATCGATACGCCGGGGGCCCATCCGGGCATGGAGGCCGAGGAACGCAACCAGGCCGGGGCCATCGCCCGCAACCTTTTCGTGATGTCCCGTCTCCGGGCCCCGATCGTCGCCCTGGTCATCGGCGAGGGCGGCAGCGGCGGCGCGCTCGGCATCGGCCTGGCCGACCGGGTGCTGATGCTTGAAAACAGCGTTTACTCGGTCATCTCGCCCGAGGGCTGCGCGGCCATCCTCTGGAAGAAGCAGGAGGCCAAGGAGGCCGCCGCCGAATCCCTGCGCCTGACCGCGCCCGACCTGCTCGGCTTCGGCATCATTGACGAGATAATCCAGGAACCGGCCGGCGGCGCGCACCTGGACGCCAAGACCACCATCGAGAAGGTCGGCCTGGGACTCAGGAAGCATCTCCAGGAACTGCTGGAGATCCCGCTGGACACCCTGCTGGAAAAGCGCTATGAGAAGTACCGGCGCATCGGCGCCTTCCTCGAGGGCGAGCCGCCGGCGGAGGAACCGGCGCCAACTGCAGAAGAGTAAAAACACTTATGAAGAAGTCTGAAACCAGGAAGAAAGAGACCCGGCCCGGCCGCAAGCTGGTCATCGGCCTGCCCAAGGGCAGCCTCGAGGAGACGACCGTCCGCCTCTTCCGCAAGGCCGGCCTCAACCTGCACGGCAAGCCCCGTTCCTACTACCTGAGCGCCGACGACGCCGAGCTGGAAGTCATGCTCATCCGGGCCCAGGAGATCCCCCTTTACGTGGCCGACGGCACGCTCGACATGGGCTTCACCGGCAAGGACTGGCTGACCGAGCGCGGCTCCCGGGTGGTCGAGGTGGCCGAACTCTCCTACGCCAAGAGCGGCCTGGGCCAGGTGAAACTGGTCCTGGCGGTTCCGGAGAATTCCCCGATCCGCGGCGTGCGCGACCTGGAAGGCAAGCGGATCGCCACCGAGCTGGTCCGGGTCACCCAGGATTACCTGAAGAAGAACGGCGTCCGGGCCCAGGTCGATTTCTCCTGGGGGGCCACCGAGATCAAGGCCGGCAAACTCTGCGACGCCATCGCCGAACTGACCGAATCCGGTTCCACGCTCCGCGCCCACAACCTCAAGATCATCGACACCATCATGGTCTCGACCACCCGGCTGGTGGCCAACCCCGCCGCCTGGAAGGACGCCTGGAAGCGCCGGAAGATCGAGTATGTCAGCCTGCTGCTCCAGGCGGCGCTCAACGCCGAGGACCTGGTCGGCCTCAAGCTTAACGTCTGCAACCGGGACCTGAAGAAAATCATGTCGGTGCTGCCGGCCCTGAAGAACCCCACCCTCTCGCCCCTGGCGCGGCCCGGCTGGCACGCGCTGGAAGTCATCTGCACGCGCGACGAGGTAACCCATCTGATCCCCCGGTTGAAGGAGGCCGGCGCCGAAGGGATTGTGGAGTATCCGCTCAACCGGGTGGTATTCTAAAACGGAAACCACCGCTCACTTCACGGAGGCAGAATGCCCTGCGGAAGAAAACGAAAAAGAAAGAAGATCGCTAAGCACAAGAGAAAGAAGCGGCTTCGAAGGGACCGCCATAAAAAGCGGGAACGCTGAGCGCCGCTGAGGCGAGCTGTCGCGACCGGGGGCGGGATTTTCCGCCCCCGGTCCATCCCCCCTTTTTACTCTCCCCCAAACGAGTCGGAGGCGTCCCGTGCGCAAATCAGGCCGGTTGGCATTCTTCCTCCTCTTCCTGGTGCTGACGCTCGGACGGCTGGCCGTTCTCCCGGCCGCCGCCCAAACCGCCGACCCGCGAGCCGCCTACCTGATGGGCCTGGCCGCCAGCAATGCCGGCGACCTCGCCAACGCCGAGACCTACCTGCGCCAGGCGTTCCGGATGTCGCCCCGCAACAGCGAAGTCATCTCGGCCCTGGCCGAGGTGCTCCTGAAGACCGACCGGCCCCAACCGGCCCTCCAGGCCTACCGCCAGGCGATCCGCTTCAATCCCGAAAACCGTTCGGCTTACTACGGGGCCGGCTTCGCCTACCTCCGCCTCAAGCAGATGAAGCTGGCCGAACGCCAGTACGAGGAGATCACGGTCCGTTTCCCGGATGAGGAGCAGGCCTGGCTGGTCCTGGCCGACCTCTACACCGCCAGCAACCAGAACCGGAAGGCCGTCGACGCCTACCACCGCATCCTGGAAGCCCGCCCCAACGTTCCCCTGCTCCACTATAACCTGGGCCTGATCCATACCCGGCTGCGCGATTACCCGAAGGCGCTCGAGGCGACCCGCAAAACCCTGGAGTTGTCCCCGGATTTCCTGCCGGCCGCCCACCTGGCGGCCCGGATCTACCAGGAGACCGGCCGCAACGTCGAGGCCGAATCAATCTACCGGGAACTCCTAAAACGATTTCCCCAGGACCGCTCCCTGCTCCTCAGCCTGGCCCAGATTTATAGCGAGCAGGAACGCTGGACCGCGGCCGCCGTCCACCTGAACCGGCTCGTCATGACCGGGGCCGCCGAACCGGAAATCCTGCTGCTGCAGGGCCTGATCTTTCAGAAAGAGGGGCAGTGGGAGCGGGCCCTCAACAGTTACCGGGCCGTCCTCGAAAAGAAGCCCGACCCGAAAATCCGCTTCCAGACGGCGGTAGCGCTGGACAAGCTTGGGCGGGACACCGAGGCGGTTGCCGAGCTGCGGAAGGTGGTGGCCGAGGCGCCCGAGGATCACGTGGCCCTCAATTACCTCGGCTACACTCTGGTGCTGCGCGGCGAGAACCTGAACGAGGCGGAGGCGCTGATCAAGCGGGCGGTCGACCTGGATCCCCGGAACGGCGCCTACCTCGACAGTCTGGGCTGGGTTTATTTCAAGAAGGGCGACCTGCGCCGGGCCGGGTACTACCTGGAGAAGGCCGGCCGGCTCGAGCCCGACCCGGAGATCTTCGGCCACCTGGCCGAACTCTACCAGAAGCTCGGCCAGCCGCAGAAGGCGGCCGCCTACCGGCAGAAGATCCTGGAGATGCCGCCGCGCGAGGAATAGTCAGGGGCGGGCGGACGCCCGGACTTAACGGGGCCGGAGCGGCCGGGTGATGCCGGCGCCGCAGAAGGGCGCGATCCGGCCGGCCCCCTCGGAATCGTACTCAAAAATCGTGAAGCCGCCGGTGCCCAGGCGCCGCGTGCTCTCAATAAAGTCAACCAGTTTTACCGCGCCGCCCTCCCGCTCCCAGACGCTGAGGCCGATGCCCGGGTAACAGGGCACCCGGCCCGCCCAGGCCCGCTGCCGGCCGACCTGTTCCTCGAAAATCAGCCCGTCCGCAGTGTAGTCCATCGGGCAGACGAAATCCAGGTAGCCGCGTTCGCACCACAATTTCCAGTCCTGGCCGATCCGGTCGCGGTCCACCGTCCAGTTCGGGAAGACCGCCGCCGAGATTTTGACGCCGGGCTTCCGCGGCCGCACCCGCTCGCTCACCCCGGCTACGACGCTGGTGATGTTGTCGCGGCGGAAATCCAGCCACTTCTTCCGGATATCCTCCCGCTCCCGGGTATCCCGGGGCCAGTTGTCAACCTTCGCCCCGATCGCCGCCTCGAAACGCTCCCGGCAGCCGGCGCAGAAGCAGCTCTGCTGATCCGGGTAGCGGATGTAATCGAAGTGGATGCCGGCAACCTCGTAACGCTCGGCCAGCTCCGCCATCGCCTCGATCTCCAGCTGCCGGTTGGCCGGGTGCGACGGGCAGAGCCACCCGTCCAGCGCCTTCCCGTCATACCCGATCTGGGTCCGGCCTTCCCGCTTCAGGCGTTCGGCGAACTCCCGGGGCGCCCGGCCGCCCAGGTTCCAATTCACCTTCCAGACATGGCAGGCGACCCCGTACTTCCGGCAGGCCGCCAGGCATTGCACAAGCTGGTCGCCGCGCTCCTTCACCTCGGCCGCCACCGGCAGCACCCGGCTCTCGTAATAGGCCAGCCCGCCCCAGGCCAGATTGGGCAGGATGGCGGTAAACCCGTTTTCGGCCAGGACCCGGACCGCCTCGTCCCAATCCATTCCCGCCGGACCAAAGGCGCTGTGGCACCACCAGGCCCGGTGCTCGCCGGGAACCGGCCGCTGCACGGCGCCGTAAGCGGCCACCGCCGCCGCCTGGGCCTCCCGCGCCCGGACGACCGCCCCGGCAAAATTTTGCCCGGCCGCCAGCCGTCGGGCCTCGGCGCGCAAGCCGGCCGCGCGCTCCAGTTCGCCGCGGGCGGACCGGTTGCCGGCCGACCGCGTCCGCAGTGCCGCGGCCGCCTCCTCCCAACCGCCGAACGGACCGAAGCGGCCGACCGCGTCCAGGCCGGACCGGGCCGCCGTCTCCCAGAATTCCGGAACCAGCCGCCCCAGCATGGCCAGCAGCAGCATCCGCTGGTTATCCGGATCGTCCGCCAGCAGAACGTGCGTCAGGTGGGCGGCGCGCTCAGAGACCAGGACGGCCGGCTCGCCGGTCGGCTCGCCCCGGTCATTGAACCAGGCGGCGGCCACGCGGCCGCGCCCCGGCACCGGCTCGTAGCGCCTGATGTTCCAGGACCGCTGCTTCACCTCGGCCGGCGCGCCCGGCAGTTCCGGGCCGAGCGGACGGATCGAAGCGAACTGGCCGCGGTAGGTCTCGCCGATATGGGGACCCGGCCGCATCCCGGCGGCCTCGGCCAGCCGGCCGGTCAACGGGGTGTAAAAGGAAAGCAGCTTGCCGCCGCCCGAGATGAAATCGGCCAGGATTTCAGCGGTTGACTCCGGCAGGCGCGGGTTATGCGGCAGGATGACCAGCTTCGTTCCCCGCAGCCGTTCGCCGGTGACATCCAGGTCGCTGATCAGCGTGTAAGGCAGGCCCAGTTCATCGAGCCGGCCGGCCAGGCTCTTCGCGTACCGCTCGACGCTCCCGGTCTCCCCGGCCGCGCTCCCGGCGACCGACTCGCCCCGGATGACCACGATCCGGCTCGCTTCCTCCCAGAAACCGAGGTTGGCGATGTAAAACCCGGTGTCGGCCACCTCCCCGCGCCAGGCCGAGATGCGCAGGGCGTCAATGGCCGACCAGCCGGCCGGCTGCCCCTCGATCAGGGTTTCGGCCTTGTCGATCCGAACCTCGGTCCAGCCGTTTTTGACCTTCGGCGCGAACCGGGCGGCATACCAGCCGTTGCCGCTGCGCAGGTAAAAGGAAAAGTGGGAGACCGGCGCGGTATCGGGAGAGAAGAACAGGAAGCGCAAACCCCGGACGGCGGTGAGGTCCAGCCGCACCCGCCGGTCCCAGGAGGCGCGCTCGATCTCCGTCGCCCGGAAACGGCAGGACAGGTTGAGCGCCCGGCCGCCGCCGGCGTTGACGACGGCTGCCGGCGGGCTGCCCCGCATCGGCTGCCAGGCCTCGTTCAGGGCCGCCGTGTCCGGGTAGGCGAAATCGTCGATCAGCCGATAACCGGCCCCGGGAATGGGCGGCGGTTCCCCGGCCTGGGCCGACGCGGCGGCCGCCACCAGGAGAAGCGGGACCAGGAGGTTCGCCAACCCGCCTCGAAACCGGGACCGGAAAAACCCCCTTTTCATTGGCATCTTGATCCCCCTCACGACCCGCGCCTGGCCGCCGAGGCAAGGAAACCAGGGAAGCGGCCGCACCTTACGGCAGTTTAAACCAGCGCCGGTTGGCCTTCAGCAGCTCCTCGCCCATCCGGCGGATTTCGCCCGGCTTGAGGTGGCGGCACATCGGGTCATTGTAAAGGGCCTGGAAGAGCAGGTCCCGATCCTTCTTCAGCACCCCCTCAACCGTCCACTTCTGGTTGACCGCCTGGGGGCGCATGATCTCCAGCAGCGGCTCCGGCACCCGGTCCACCAGCAGCGGCCGCACGCCCAGGCCGTCGATCATGGCCAGCGTTTCGACGCAGGCGTCGGCCGGCAAGCCGGGGACCTGGCCGTGGTTGAGCAGGTTGGCCACGTCGAAGAGCGGCCGGTTGTAAAGGTAGGCGGCGATCATGTCGATGCCGGTCTCCCGGGTCCGGGTCGGCAGCGGCGTCCGGCCGGAAATGTAGGCCTCGACATTGCGGGGCCGGTTGGCCATGCCCTTCTTGCGCGCGGCGACCGCGGTGCGCCGGATGGCGCAGTACCTGATGGCCTCGAACTGGTTGCCGTCCTTATCCCGGTGCGTCGTCCGCTCGGGCCGGCCGCAGAGGGCGAAGGAGACGAACTCGCTGGTGTGCCGGTCGGCCGGGTAAGGCAGGTAGCCGAAGGCGTCGTAGAGATCGCAGCAGAGGGCGCTGCGGGAGGTGAAGCCGATCTCGTCGGTGCTCTCCTTCGGGAGCACGTCCCGCAGGGAGCCGCGCCGGCCGATGCGTTCACGCAGCAGGCGGTAGCCGTCCTCCCGGCCGATCTTGAAATCGACCACCCAGGTGAAGTGATTCATGCCGGCCACCGAGATCGAGATCCGGCTCCAGTCGGGCAGGCCGAAGATCTCCTTGATCACGTCCTTGGTCTCGAAGTAGGCGTGGCAGAGGCCGACGCTCGGGTTGGAGCAGCCCAGCTGCAGGGTGGCCGAGAGGGCCGACATCGGGTTGGTGTAGTTGGTGACGAAGGCCTTCGGGCAGATCGCCTCCAGGTCCTCGGCGAAGGCGGCGAAAACCGGGATGTTCCGGACCGCGCGCGACCAGCCCGAGGGGCCGGCGGTGTCGCCGACGGTGGCGAAGATGGCATACTTCTCCGGGATGGCGATATCCTGCTCCATGGCGTCCAGGCCGCCGGTGCTCAGGGCGATAATCACCGCATCGGCCCCCTTCAGGCCGGCCCGACGGTCGGCCAGCGGCCGGTAGCGGTCCCGGCGGCCGTGCTGCCGGTTGACCACCGCACCGTAGCGGGCGATCAGGTCGGCATTCTCAGGGTTGATGTCAACCAGCCGGATGTCCAGCTTCTCATCCTTGAAGACGCTGACCAGGTCGATCAGCAGCCGCGGGGTCCAGGCCAGCCCGGAACCCAGGAAACAGACGTTGACCATTTCGTTACCCTCCCTTGATGAGCGCGGACGCTTTTCTTCAATGGCCCAGTCCGGGCCGGACCAGGTTGGCGGTGACGATGCTGCCCTGCTTGACCGTGAAGGCCTCCGGCCACTTCTTCAGCCCCTCGGTGTTGGCGACCGGGCAATACTGGCGGCCGTTGCCCTCGACCGCGGCGATCTTCGGCACCCGGGCCCCCAGCCCGATCGAGTGCAGGTACGACTCGCCCACCAGCGTCAGGTCCTGGACGCAGAGGAAGAGTCCGTACTTCAGGGCGGCCGCCGCCATCAGGAGCGCCTGGGTGTGCCCCTTGCAGGTCTTCAGGGCCACGCCGCTGTACCCCATCTCCATGGCCAGCTGGAGATGCTCGAAATCAACCAGGGCCTCGTCGATGACCACCGGCTTCACCCGGGCGGCCTCATGCATCTTGTTGGCCCGGTCCTCCTTCAGGTGGCGCGAGGTGGGCTGCTCGATGTACTGGATGCGCTCGAAGGCGCCGGCCGACCCCGCCTTGACCCGGGCCAGGAAATCCAGCAGGTACCGGACGTTCGGACAGCGCTCGTTGAAATCGGCGCTGTAGTACCACTGCTCGACCCCGCGGGCCGCCTGGACCTCCCGGCAGGTCCGGTCGATCGCCAGGACCCGGTTCACGTCCCAGTCCAGGTCGCTGCCGTTGAGCTTGATCTTCAGGTGGGTCAGGCCGTCCCGGTTGATCCATTCGGGCAGGGTCTCCGGGTAGCCGTCGTTAAGGCGCGCCTTGATGTCGGCCTCGGCCAGCGGGTCGAGGGCGCCGATCAGGTGGTAGAGCGGCATCTTCTCCTTGGGCTGGCGCAGGGTGTAGCGGTCCAGGTATTCGCCGGCGAACTCCCCGGTCAGGTAGGCGGCCAGGTCCCGGTTCATGAACTCCGGCCCATAGGCGTTGTAGACGTTCAGGCCGTGAACCTTGCCGTAGGCGTCGTGGAGGGCGGCGTCGAAGGGCGAGGCGGCCACCAGCACGGCCAGCTTGGGAATCGGCTCGGCCAGTCTCTTCTCCCGGCCCAGCTCGGCGGCGGCCTCCAGCCAGGACTCCTCCAGGCCGGCGGCCAGTTCCACCGGGTGGCCGAAATCCCGGCTGGCCCCGATGAGGGAGGCCAGGCGCCCGCCCAGCTCCTCCATCAGGGACATGGTCTCCTGGAAGCCGTAAACCCGGCTCGGCCAGGCCCAGGTGTTGCCCAGGATCATCGAGCCCAGGCCGGCGCCGCGGCGGCCGTCCCGGGTCTCAACCTGGATCTCGGCGTTGAGTATCGTGGTCTTATACATCACCACCCCGCCGAACTTGAGCGGCGTCCGAAAATCGTAGTGCTCCAGCCAGGTGCGGACGCCGGTCACCCTGATGTCACGCGGATTATCCATAAGTCGCCTCTTCTCCAGTCTTGTGGGGTTATCTGGAAACCTCGACCACCATCCGGGGCAGTTTCAGGTTTACGTAGTGCTTCTTGAGCGGCCGCCCCGGGTAGCCCCAGCCGGCGGCCGGCCGGTCGCCCGGGAAGGCCGGCTCCACCCGCGGCCCGGCATCGCCTTGGGTGAAGGCGAAATCCGGACCGCCGACGTTGTAGAGAAAATCCACGAAGAGCTGGTAGCGGCCCGGTTCCGAAAAGAAGACCTCGGCCGCCAGCTCCTGGCCGGCCAGCTCCGCCGCCCGGTAGGGCATCGCCTCCCGCTTCCCGTCCCGGACCAGGTAGACCGGGAAACCCTCGATCGGCGCCGGGGCCCCCAGCGGCTGGCTGAGGACCGGCCGGCCGGTCTCGATGTTCACCGCCTGGAGGCGCCAGTATTCCAGAGTGGTGCCGGCCGTCCCGTGGGTGCCGGGCAGGATCATCTTCAAGTTCACCGGCACCGGCGCCCCGGCCTTCACCCGGCGCGGGGCCACCGCGTCCAGGCAGACGGCCAGGTTGCTCTCGTTGCTGCCGTGGCGCAGGCGGGCCAGGCGCCGCCCGGGGTCCACCGCCTCCGGCCGCAACTGGGCCTCGCTGGGCGAATCCTTGGGTCCGGCCGCCGGCTTGAGCGGCTCGCGCAGTTTCATCAGCCCTTCCAGCTTCGGGGCCACGCTCGCCAGGGCCTTCTCCACCACCGCCCGCGAACCGAGCACCACCGCGCTGTACTGGTAGAGTTCCGGCACCGTGATCACCCCCCTCGAAACCTTGAGGCGGCCGGCGTACCCGTCGGGCGAAATCACGGCGCAGTCGGCCGCCCGCAGGTCCGAAGGCAGGGCGATTTTAACCTCCTTCTGAACCTGGCCGCCGTAATTGACCAGACCGATGACCAGGGCGTCCCCCTGGCGCGGCTGGCGCAGAACGTTGGCCATCACCAGCCCGCCGCGGCTCTCCGGAAGGCGGAAGGTACTGGCCAGGCAGGGCGCCAGCGCCGCGTTCAATTTCGCGTTGGACACCACCTGGTCGTCGAAGACCGCCAGCTCGCCCCGGCCGGACTTGACCCGGGCCTCTCCGAACCCGGCCGCGCCCAGTGCGCCGGCCAGCGGCTGGTCCGGCCGCCAGGGGTCGGCCCCGGATTCCTCCGGACTTATTAACCGGTATTGTGGCGGCTCCAGGATCGCGTCACCGATCAGCACCAGCCGGCCGCCGCCGGCCAGGTACCGCTGGAAACCGGCCACCTCTCCGGCATTGAACTCGCCGCCGGGCACCAGCACCGCCGCGTAACCGGCCACCAGGGCGGTCCGCGCGTCGGAAAGGTCATCCTCGATCAGGACGTCGTAGGGCAGGCCCAGTTCGTCCAGCTGCCGCCCCAGGTTAAAGGCGTCGATCAGGTTGCTGGCCACCAGGCCGCTGCGGATGTTGTAAAGGATCGCGATCCGGTTGGCCGGCTGGGCATTCTCGAGCAGGAACCCGTTGTTGTACTGGAAATCGGCGTACTCGAAGGCCCGGGTCCCGGCCTTCAGGCCGACGTAGGAGTGGTTCCCGTTGAGGGCCAGCGCCTCGCCCTCGGCCCGGGCGTTGGTGCCGTGCTTGCCGGTCGGCCGGCCGTGCATCGAGGCCATGCCGAACTTGATCGGAAGCGCGTGGCGGCCGCCGGTGAAGCGCTCCTCGAATTCGCACTGCACCCCGGGATAGTCCGAGGCCCGGTAACGGTTGAAGATGTAAAGCTGGTTGGCCCCCCAGATGTGGGACAGTTTGCTGGCGTTGAGCATCACCGGGCAGACGCGCCGGCCGTTGAGGGCGGTGGTCAGGGGAATAATCTCAGGCGCCGAGTTCCTGATGTTCTCCTGGTGGAAATTTCGATACTGCTCAAAGTAGCGGCCGTAGGCGTCGGCCCAGAAGCGGCGCCACTCGCGCCGCACCAACTCGCTCGGGTGGCTGGCCGGATCGGCGATCTCGAGGCCGAACTTCTCCTTGAAGTGGCCCTTCCAGACCCGCTGGGAAAACTCGGAAGCATCGGCCCAGAGTTGCGGGTTGTCGTACCAGACCGAGCTTATGTAGCCGAAGGACGGGTAGTACGCGTAGGGGGCCCCCTTCTTGCCGAAGCTGACGTCGTCATTCTCCGGCGTGTAGGGGAACTGCGGATAGACGGGATTTGCCGGGCTGGCCGGGTCGTGGCGGCCCAGGATCGCCCGCGACTGCTCTTCCCGCATCCTCAGCAGCATCGGGCTCAAGGGATTGCCCATCTCGCGCTCGGTCAGGTTGTTGCCGAGGTACTCGACCATCAGCCGGCCGTCGCGCAGGACCGTGGCCGCCTCCCGGAACTTCGGGTCGCGGCTGAACCAGTTGAATTGCCAGTACCAGTCATGATCCACCCGGTAACGGTTGCCCTTGTAGACATCAAGCTGGCGCCTGACGATCGAGTCGGTGCCGAAGAACATGATCGCTTCCAGGCGCAGGTTGATCGGGATCCCCTGCCGCACCCGCTCGTTGACGATGGCGCCGGTAACCGGCCGGGGACCGTGCAGGTGGGTCACCAGCGGCCAGCGGGCCATCTCCGGCGTGGTCGGATTGCTGTCGTGGTAGGCCCAGGTGAGCCGGCCCCGCTGCCCCCAGGCCGGCAGGTCGTCGGCCTGCACCTCCCAGTGGGCGGCCGCCGGCCGCGGCCGCAGGCAGGCAAGGGAAAACAGGATCAGCGCGATCGGCAAAAATAACCTCAGGCTCATTTTTTATCCTCTTCCTCGAGATCCCGGCGTGAAAAAGCGGGAAGGACTTTATTAATGTTAGCATAGCAACAAGGCCGTCCGGTTGTCAAAAAAAGCCGCGCCGGCGCCCGGAAACACGCGTCCGGCTTTGACATGACGCCTCTGATCGGGATAAACTATCCCATCATGCCAAAACAGGATAAAGAGGCCGGGGCCCTGCAAAAAATCGAGGTTTACGACACCACCCTGCGGGACGGCAGCCAGGGGGAGCAGGTCTCCTTCTCCCTCGAGGACAAGCTCAAGCTCACCCGCAAGCTGGACGAGTTCGGCTTCGATTTCATCGAGGGCGGCTGGCCCGGCAGCAACGCCAAGGACGAGGAATTCTTCCGGGAGGTCCGGAAACTCGACCTCGCCCGGGCCAGGGTGGCCGCCTTCGGCAGCACCCGCCGGAACGGCGTGGCGCCGGCCCAGGATGAAAACCTCAACAAGCTGCTTTCGGCCGAGACCGAAATCATCACCCTCTTCGGCAAGTCCTGGGACCTGCATGTCCGGAACGTGCTCCGGATCTCCCTGGAGGAGAACCTCGACCTGATCAGCGACTCGATCGATTTCCTCAGGCGCCGGGGACGGCGGGTCTTCTTCGACGCCGAACACTTCTTCGACGGCTACCGGGAAAATCCCGCCTATGCCCTGAAATGCCTGGCCGCGGCCGACCAGGGCGGCGCCGAACGCCTGGTGCTGGCCGACACCAACGGCGGCTCCCTGCCCGACCAGGTCCGCGCCGCCATGGCCGAGGTGAAGAAAATCACCCGCCGGCCGCTGGGCATCCACACCCACAACGACAGCGGCCTGGCGGTGGCCAACTCGATAACCGCGGTGGCCGAGGGGGCCGTCCAGGTCCAGGGCACCCTGAACGGCCTGGGCGAACGGTGCGGCAACGCCGACCTGCTGGTAATCGTCCCCATCCTCCAGGTCAAGATGAACCGGCCCTGCCTGGATCCGGAAAAACTGGCCCGGCTGACCACGCTCGCCCATTATACCTACGAAGTGGCCAACCTGACGCCGCCCAACAACCAGCCCTTTGTGGGGGCCTCGGCCTTCGCCCACAAGGGCGGCATCCACGTGGACGCCATCCGCAAGGAGCCGCGCAGTTACGAACACCTCGACCCGGCCCTGGTCGGCAACGAACGCCGGATCCTGGTCTCCGAACTTTCGGGCGGCGCGACCATCCTCTTCAAGGCCGAACGCTACGGCATCAACAAAAAGGGGCCGGAGACCCGCCGGATCCTGGCCGAACTGGCCCGCCTGGAGAAGGCCGGCTACCAGTTCGAGGCCGCCGAGGGCTCCTTCCAGCTGCTGGTGGCCGAGGTGCTCGGCAAGCGGCCCGTCTTCTTCCAGGTCCAGGAGTTCCGGGTCATCGTCGAGCGGAAGAACGGCCTGATCGTCTCGGAGGCCTCGGTCAAGGTCAAGGTGGGCGACCGCCTCGAGCACACCGTCGCCGAGGGAGACGGCCCGGTCAACGCGCTCGACGCCAGTCTGAGAAAGGCGCTGCTCTCCTTCTACCCCTCGCTGGCCGACCTGCGCCTCACCGATTATAAGGTGCGGGTGCTCAACCCGGAGGCGGCCACGGCCGCCAAGGTCCGGGTCCTGATCGAATCGGCCGACCGGGAGGAGACCTGGGGCACGGTCGGCCTTTCGGAGAACATCATCGAGGCCAGCCTCCAGGCTTTGGCCGACAGCATCGACTACAAGCTCTTCAAGGAATCGGCCGTTTCGCGCCACCGGCCATAGAGGTTATTGACAAAACCGGTTATAAAAGGTAAAAATTATCTATACAGGCGCTGTCAACCCAAACGGAAACATCCAGCCGGTCTGGTGCAATTTTAATCAAAAGGGGGAGGCGTATGAAGAAATGGATGCTTTGGCTGGTTCTGGTGGCAGTAGCGGCTTTCATGGCCGGCTGTGCCTGCAAGGTGTCGCCGGTAGGCCCGCGGGCGATCGTCATCGACCAGCCGGCGGCGGTCGTCGAGAAACCGGTGGTCGTCGAGAAGACGGTTGAGCGGATTATCGAGAAGCCGGTGGAGAAGGTGGTCACGGTCGAAAAGATCGTCGAGAAGCCGGTGGAGAAAATCGTTTACGTGGATAAGCCGGTGACGGTGGAGACGAAGGCCTATCCAGGCATCCGCGATGTCTTCTTCCCCTACGACAGCGCCGAATTGACCCCGCTGACCAGGAACATCCTGAAGAAGAATGCCGAGATCATCAAGGCCTCCAGCGGCGTGAAGTTCCTGCTCGAGGCCACCTGCTCGCCGGAAGGGAGCATCGAGTACAACCTGAAACTGGCCGAGCGCCGGGTCAAGGCCGTCTACGATTACCTGGTCGGACTGGGCGTCGGCAAGGACCTGCTCATGCTCAAGAGCCTGGGCGAGATCGAGGTGGAGCAGGTCTCCTATCCCTTCGCCCGGAAGGTCCATTTCGAAACGCTGGTCAAGTAAGGCTGCCGACGCGCCTCCCATCATCAAAAAGGAGCCCCGGCCGGAGAACCCGGCCGGGGCTTTTTTTGTGACCGTTGGTTCGGGCCGATTGCCTATCCCCTGACCTGGATGATCCGCTGCAACCGGCTGGATAGCTCCTCCACGCCATCCCGGGTAACAACCACCCCGTCTTCCCAGCGGAGACCGAAATCCCGGTTATAGAGGAAGGTGTCCACCTGGAAGGTCATCCGCTCCCGGAGCCGGTAGTCGGAGGTCTCCTCCATCCAGGGGCGCTCCACCTCGATCAGGCCCAGGCCGTGGCAGGGCCCGTAGAGCAGGTTCTGGCGGCAGCCGAGCTTCCCGGCGTAATCGTAGAACTTCTCCACCACCGACCGGGCCGCCACCCCGGCCTTCATCAGCTCGATCGTCCTGCGGTGCAGGTCCAGCCCCTGCTGAAAGAGGCGGCGCGCCTCCGGCGTGATCCGCCCCATGAAGACCGGCCGGCCGACCGAGGGCGAATAACCGGCCACCCGGGCGCCGATGTTCAGCTGGACGACCTCGCCGGACCTGATCCGGCGGTGGGTGGGGCGGCCGATGGCGTGGGTGGAATGGCGGCCGGCCAACACGTAAACCGGGTGGGCCTCGTACTCGCCGCCGCCCTGGTAGATGGCCGCCTGGGCCGTGCCTACCATCTCCAGCTCGGTCCGGCCCGGAGCCAGCTCGGCGATCACCCGGGCCACCGCCCGTTCGCTGATCCGGAAACCGCGCCGCAGCAGGTCGATCTCGGCCGGGCTCTTGACGGCGCGCAGGTCGAAGATGACCTGGTCGGCCTTGACCAGCTCCAGGCCGGGAAACTCCTTCCGCAGCTTATCCTGGATGAAGGCCGGAAAGATGCTGTGGCCGATGATGCCCAGCCGCTTCAGTTTCCTTCCCGCCATACCCTCCCGGAAGACCTCCCGGAAACTGGAGACGGGAATGGTCGGGTACTCCGGCTCGGCCGATTCCCGGTATTCCAGCAGCATCCTGAACCCGGGAATCCGGCTGTGGCTGGCGGCAAAGGTTTCGCTCTCGGGGCCGATCAGCAGGACCGGCTCTCCCTGCCGGGGAATGAAGACGCCGGCGCTCTCGAAGATCGGCCAGTAGTCGGACAGGTAGCGCACGTTGGCAAAATCGGCCTCGTTGGAATGGACCAGCGCCGCGTCCAGGTCCAGTTTCGCCAGGCCGGCCTGCAGCCGCCGCCAGCGCTCCTGGAACTCCGTCCGGCTGATTCCCTTTGACATGCTCACCTCCGTGGTTGGCAAGCGGCGTGGGAACCGCGTGTTATCAATTCCGGCTCGACCAGGATACGGGTGGGCCGGGTCCCGCGCTTCTCGATCCGCTCCAGCAGCACCCGGGCCGCCTCGGAGCCGATCCCGAAGGGCTTCTGGTCGACGGTGGTCAGGGGCGGGTCAACGTAGCCGCTCCAGTGCAGGTTGCCGTACCCGATCACGGTCAGGTCGCCCGGAATGCGGATCTTCATCTCCCGGGCCCGCTGGTAGACCCCGATGGCCACCTCGTCGTTGTGGGCGAAGACCGCGGTCGGCGGCGCGGCCAGCCCCAGCAAATGGCCGGCCTCCCGGTACCCGTCGGCCCGGGTCACCCCGGCCAGCCGAACCAGCCGCCGATCCGTCTTGACGCCCGCCGCCTCGAGGAAGTCCCGGCAGCTTTTCATCCGGCAGTACTCGGGATCTCTTAGCGCCGCGGCCAGGAAGGCAATCCGGCGGTGGCCCAGCCGCAGCAGGAGTTCGCCGACCAGCCGGCCGCCCGCCTGGTCGTTGGAGTAAACGTAGGAGCACTCCAGGCCGGGGAAGCAGCGGTCGACGAAGACCGCCGGCAGCTCCAACTTCTGCAGTGCCAGGTAGGGCTCGATGTCGTTGACGTTGAGGGCCGGGGCGATGATCAGTCCGTCCACCTGCCGGGAACGCAGGACGCCCAGTTCGGCCCGCTCCCGGGCGGCATCCTCGCCGGTGTGGCCCAGGATCAGGTGGTAGCCGTTCCGGCCGAAAACGGTCTCGATGCCCCGGATGATCTCGAAAAAGTAGGAGAGGTTGATGGCCGGGACCAGAAAACCGACCGTCCGGCTCCGCCGGCTGACCAGGCTCCGGGCGATGAAATTCGGCTGATAGTCGTACTCCTTGACCAGCTGCAGGACCCGGGCCCGGACCACCTCCGAAACGTGGGCATGCTGGTTGAGGACGCGCGAAACGGTCATGGCCGACACGCCCGCCCTTGCGGCGATATCCTTCAACCTGACTCTTCTGCTGGCCATGGCGGCCTCCGGAAACGACCGGCCGGCGGCGTCTTGACACTCGCTCCGGCCTGATGCTATGCTTCAGATAACGATAACACGACCGGCGAAAACCTGTCAAAAGGCGGCCAGCGGCCGCGGTTTGCCCCTCCCGGCCGGCCCCGGCCGCAAGGAGACTCGATGCGCTACGAAATGATGTTTCCCCACCAGCTGCGCCAGGCCCTGAAGCAGAACCGTCCGGCCGTCCTGCCGGTCGGCGTGCTGGAGTACCACGCCGAGCACTGCGTCCTGGGCGTGGACACGCTCCTGGTAATCCGGGCCCTGGAGCTCCTGGAAAAGGAGCTGGACCTGGTCCTCTTCCCGCCCTTCTACTACGGCGCGGCCAGCTACGTGGTGGAGCCGCCCGAAAATAACGGCACCGTCCAGGTGGGCGCCCCGGCCCTGCTGGAATTCGCCCGGCCGCTCTTCGCCTCGCTGCTGCGGGTCGGCTTCCGGAACATCCATCTCTTCATCCACCACCAGAGCGAGAACTTCGCCGACGGCATGCCGACCGACCTGGCCTTCAAGCTGGCCGCCCGCCAGGCCACCTTCGAGTTCCTGGAGAAGCAGCGGGGCGAAAACTGGTGGGGCGACCCGGCCATGCGCGACTACTACCAGCGGAACGAGGCCGGCGCCAATCCCTTCAACTGGATCCGG
>Ga0209605_1000159_pt1 | contig 93603 bp, 100 predicted proteins | sample AD_UKC035_MetaG_FD_184408 | JGI IMG/M metagenome (GOLD analysis project Ga0209605, IMG submission 184408) | Active sludge microbial communities of municipal wastewater-treating anaerobic digesters from USA - AD_UKC035_MetaG (SPAdes) (version 2) | ecosystem: Engineered > Bioreactor > Anaerobic >...
CGTTTGCGAATTGCTTCACCAAATGGCTAGGGTTTTGTGAGCTACTTGTTGTTACGCAGTATTCCAATCCCTAGCCATTTGGTGAAGCAATTCGCAAACGTGGCATGGTTCGTCGATCTAACTGGCTTATGGCCAGAAGAACTAACAGCACAGACCCTGAACGTTCCTGTCCAGGAGCTACTGCGCTGTAGTTCTGTGACTGCTTGCCGATGGCCACGCTCCCAAAATAAAACTCCGCTGTTGTTTGAACGCGAAAAGGTGCTGACACTGAAACAGAAATGGCTTTTAGGCTGGTCATTATCTGAAGTTAGTTCTTGGCTTGGTCTTAACAACCAAGATGTGATCGAGTTGGTGAAACGAGGTGAATTGACCTATGCAAATGATTCGGATGGGGGCGATATTCACAGCGAACTTTCTTGCCAGTCAGTCAAAAACTTTTTTAATCGTGTTACTACTCCGCTCAAGCTATTCCAGGGTAGCTGTAACGACCTTGTCCGCTTATACGAGGCTGTTAGATTGACCTCCTGCTTTCAAGTGGATTGTGTTACTTTGCTACAAGGTGTAGCCGATGGCTCCTTCCCTGCTTTCAAAAGGAGAGACAAAATTCGAGCTTTGTGGGATCTCTACTTTTTGGAGGCACTGGTGGTGAAATTGCCCGACTTATGCTGTGCTCGGCGCGGCTGGGTTGAAGGATTGAAATTTGCTCAAGAGAAGAGTTTACCTCCCCAACTATTGGTCGAGTGGATAGGCGCAGGCCTGATCAAGCCTGAAGTGACCTTTAGACAACGTAGGTATTTTGTTAGAAAAAACTTGGAGTTGCTTGCAGCCACACATGTCGGGTCGCAAAGTTATTGAGAGCGAAAGGCCCAAAAAGGGCAGTTTTTTGCAAAGATAACGAGAGTGAGTCTCACAATGGCTAAGAGTGGCCTAATAAAGAACGATTTGTTTGGCCTCACGGGCAGACGTCTGGCGGTGGCTCGTCAGGAAAGGGAGTAGATGGAGATATCCTATTTGGATCCTGTGTGTAATGGTATTTAGATCCAGGGACAGAGCGTCCGGTGATGGCGGTACTGATGAAGTGGATTGTTTCGAGATCGCCATAAGAGTCATTTTCGGATTGGTATGACCGCGACTCCACCTCCACGCGCCAGTCGCCCTCAAAGAGCACACACACCGAGACCTCGTGCGCCTGGGGCTGGTTGGCGGTCAACGAGCCTTGCCAGACGAGGTCGCCATCCATCAGCTTGACGGCTTCTGGAAGGTAAACCTCTATAGTGGTGTTTGGCTCGTCTTTGGTGGACATGATCTCGATGTACAGCGTCACCGTCTGCCCAACCACTGGCTCTGGCGTTGCCGAAAGATCAGTGATTTGCAACGGAAAACGCGGCGGCGTGCAGGCGGTCAATGCAATAACAACTGACATTATGAACAGCCAGGCATCCAGGGTGGGAAATAGTTTTTTGATCACAATTCTCCTGATGACACTTCTATTGGCCTGAACATTCCGGCGAGACGGTTATGGGACGCGGGGTAGGTCGTTGAGCAGCTTCTTCCTGGCTATAAGTATAGTCTTGACCGCGAATAAGTCTACCGGAGGTAACCGAGCTTTCCAGGTGGATGATTTCAAAATCGGCCCACCCATTATTATTGGGCAAGTATGAAACGACCGTTATGTCAATTGGCCAGGAGCCTTCCTCGACCACACACACAGAGAATTGGAACACTTCCGGTTGGTTAGCCGTCAGCGAGCCTTGCCACCTGGGTTCGCCGGAGACCAGGTGTATTTTGTTCCCCGCACTCTCCAATGTGTCCACTGTGAATACTACGTCGGCTTCATCTTCGGTGGACATGACCTCAACTTCCAGCGTTACGATTTGCCCGACCACTGGATCGGGTGCAACCGTAACATCGGTAATGTGCAGCGGTTGATCCGCTGGATTACACGCGCCCAGCAGCAATACCAAACCGACCATCAATCGACGATAGTTCATTTTCATGATCATGGTTCTCCTCCTCCAGGTGAAAATAATCCTCTGCGAGAAAGCAGATAACCACAGAACAACGGTTCAGGCGTTCTCAATAACGCTAAACGCCATAGCCAGCGGAAGCTGTGCTGGACAGGAGCAGGGTAGCGGCGCAAGCGATGGCAATTAAGGCCAATAGGACAGAAATTTTCGAGCGTAGAGTGATCATGATCATTCTCTCCGGTTAATATCTTATGTGTCCATAATCTAGGTTGATAGAAACAAAATCTTGTGCAACCCCTCGGCGGTAGTAAATATACGCGTCGACAGAGATAGACTGATTCTCCTGCTTCTCCGGCAAGAAAGTGTAAGTCACTTCGACTTTCTCGCCTGGCTTGAGCTCGCGCTGGTCCACCTGCAGCTCGGGGTACACGCTGGAAAGCCAGGTGCCGTCCACGTTCACGTCGAAGACGTAGTCGGGGTGCTTAGTGCGGGCGCTTTGCCAGAGGATGGTCTCGTGAGTGATGTTTTCCACGGACGCGTAGATAGTCACGGTTTCACCAATCTCGTAAGTCCGTTTGGGTGATGATAGCGTCACGCGTAGGCCTTCGAAGTCCCAGGTATAGTGGACGTCTTTTCTGAAGCAGTTGGACAGGAAGACGGCAACCAGCACCAGAGCCGCCAGCAAAACCGCCCCTGTGATTGTTTTTATGAGGCCTTTTAGTTTCAAACCAAGAAATAGTTTCTTGATCACGGTTCTCCTCCATAGTGAAAATAATCCTCCGCAAAAAGCGGACAAACACGGAACAGCGGTTCAAGCATTCTCAATAACGATAACCACCATATCCGATTGAAAGAATTAAGTCGATTAAGTCCCACCTAAGAGTACCCTGCTGTCTAGTCCAGATACTGGCCGTGTAGTTGTAAGGTGCATACTCCAGAAGAATGTATCCCAGTACCGTCTCAAACTTCTCCCCCGGCTCGAGCGTGAGGCTGCTGGCAGCCAGTCCAGGGTTCTTCTGTGACCACCTGACATATTCGCCGCTCTCGTCGCGGTATTTGATATCGAAAACCGGCTCACCGCTCGGGCTTATCAAGGTGATGGTCTGGTCCGAGATATTCTCGACGGTGGCGCGGATAAATACGGTTTCGCCTACTTCATACCACTCGCTCCGTGACCATAAAGTCAGGCGAATGCCATTCCCTTCCCGCGAATCGCTCACCGGGCAGCGTTCGTAGAACCCGCAATAGATCGCACGTCCCGCCCAGAAGCAGCCCGCGGCGAGCAGCAATGACACGGTTAGACTGATCCAAAGCAGTGTCTTCTTTTGCATTCGATCCTCCCGGTTCAACAGCAAGCTGACAGAATGATATGGTAGATGTTATCTGACGGCTTTCTCTTTGGGGGGTCTTTTCGCTTACCCCCTCTTGGGCTGTCTATGATTGATTATTAACGCATGCGAACTGTGAGGTGTCATCTGCCCACCACTGGCTTAGGCCTCACTAGGAAATCGGCAGGGTGGAATAAATCTACAGGCTTATCCCGAATCGGTTACGCCTAGTATAACTCACCGTCCTCCAACCTTGTTATAGTTTTGTCTGGTTTGATACCGTTACCCCAATTAGGCTGCTCTCATTACCTTTGAGACCCGACAACAAATAACCATCCTTAGGCCAGTGTCATTATCTTTGAGACAAACATCATACCAGAGCTAGTCTCACTATATTTGAGACCCCAGTCTCATTATTTCTGAGATGAGTCTTATTATCTCTGAGATCCGACACATTATCTTTGATACAACTCGTAAATTTCGCCAAATCCATCCGGTATTCTACTTCGCACAATGGACATTGTACGAACCAGACAAGCCATATAGCACGCATAAGGGTGGGTTTTTTGACAGTTATCCCTGCTTTTTTACTTCGCATAATTGGTAAGCAATCTCTAGCCTTCCAACTTCCGCTATCAAAAAAAACTTTGATGGCAGAGGTGGGGAGGCTAACAACCTTCTAAAATCTCACAAAATGGAGGAAACTATGTTTGAGACTTATGTATCCACGCAGGCTGAGCCTACCAAGGTGGGCTTTGCTCAGCACCGCTTTTTTTCTTGTTTTAAGGATGCAAAGGCATTTTGCGAAACATATGCATCGGCAGTTATCGCCGTTAACGGCGAATTGATCGCTCTCTGGGACGGGTCCCGGTGGGCAATCTCCGAGGAAAAAGTGGAGTTTTACGTTCTGGAGCGGGATGGCGGATACATCATAGTATCCACCACGAATGACCCGTTGTATGGTAACGGGTCATATAATCTACATGGCGGGCCCTATCCTACGTGGGATGCTGCCGCGGCCGCTGTTCCTGCTGCCGCCTAAACGTACACACAGGCTTACCCGGCCTGAAAGAGGTGTGCTACCCGCACGCCTCTTTACTCCTGCTTTGCTGTTCTGCAGAAAGGCAAGAGTAAGGAGACGTGCGTTCTCCTATCAAATCAAAACGGAGGCAAAAAGTATGAATGGATATTCGGTTACCAGAACTGGTGACGAAAAGTTTTTGATCGGGGAAGATGGCGATCCTACGCAGCAACAGATCGAGGTGATTGACGGAAAGGTCTGCATCGGTGGTACAGGTGGGATTTCTCTCTCCCCCACTCTGGCCTACGCGATCGGGCGCTACCTGACCACCTTTGGCATGACTGAAATGCTGGAATGCCATGCGGTTCTCTGGACTGCTCCTGATAATTCTCGGGTTACGGTGAAGTGTGATGGCAACCAGTTCCTGGCCGAGATCAACGGCGGTATCGAGGGAGAAACCTACCTTTCGGTGGGCTATTCCTGCCCCAACTACGCAAGCATATCTCCCGATATGCTCCCTGCCATCGCTGATGCCTGCAACCGGGCATGGGCCGAGATTGAGGAAGTGGAGCTTGAGGATATGCTCCGCGGTTTGCTCAGTCTGGCTAAAGCCGCAAACGAAGCCTACAATCGGTGTCTGTAAACGGAGGCAAACATGTACGACGAATGGGTTTCCGATCATCGCGGCACGTGCATAATCTGCCATGAAGCAGACGAGGACCTCGACGAGGCAGGTATCTGCAAAGACTGCGACCACCGCTTGAAAAAGCAAGAAGAAACCGGACGCTGCGGGTGGTGCGGTCACCCGGTTGATGAATGCGTGTGTGAGTAGTAAAGCAACAAAGGGAGAGGCTACCCGCCTCCTCCCTTGATCTGTGAGCACGAAACATCGCGCTCGCCGGTCAGGGGAGGAGTTTTGTTTTAACTCCCCTAGACTACATACGGAGGTAACAAGATGTTAATTGTCAGTGAAGAAACCTGCCCCGTCTGTGGGGCGTACTGGCAAGAGAATGGCTACTGCGCCAACGGACACCCGAAAGGGGCTCCCATCAATAGCATCACGGCGCGCCACGCAAGCGGCTACCAGGTCAACGGCTTTCTGGCATCGGCGGTTGAATGTGATCGCCCCACCATGCAAAAGCTGGTGGCGATGCTCGTGGCAGACGGCGATATGTTGTTCCACGTCATGCCCCTGCCCGATGACGAGTACCTGGTCGCGGTGCGGCAGGATTGCGCTCGCAATCTGAGCGATTTCATCCAGGCTGAGGCGATGACCTCTCCCCTGGTAGAGATGCGCCCAGTATGCCATGAAGCACCCGACAAGGTTGCTACTTGCTTCATCACGTCCGGCGAACTGCTGGAAGAACATCAACCAGAGTTCGATGTGCACGAATTTGAAGTCAATGCCGATCTCTACGTGGATAAAGCCACGGGCGCGGTTTGGGCCAAGGTTATCGGCAGGTCATTGAATGACCTGCCGGATATGGAGGATGACAATGAGTAAATCCCCCTTTCCGGCGAAACCGTTGGCAAAGAAGGAAAGCCTGCTCAAACGCCACATCCACATTCGGAAACGCCAGGCCCGGCGCCGCAAGCTCCAGCGCCGCCGCTTCTACAAGTGCGCGTCCCAGCTCCTCTCTCAGGAGGTGTGACGTGACCCAAGTACAAGCACAGGCGGCCGACGACACCACCACAACCGCCCCGGTCGTGGTAGATGAGCGCAACTTCCGCCCCGAATCCCTGGACGATTTTATCGGTCAGGGGTCGATCAAGAGGACGCTCTCGCTCATGCTGCGCTCGGCCAAGAAACGGCAGACGGTACTTGAACACATCTGCTTTTACGGCGGGCCTGGCCTGGGCAAGACCACCCTGGCAGCGATCATCGCCGGCGAGATGGGCGGTACGCTGCGTGAACTGGCCGCTCCGGCCATTCAAAAGCCGGGCGACCTGGTGACCATCCTGGCCCTTCTGAACCCCGGCGACGTGCTGTTCCTGGATGAGATCCATGCCCTCCGACGTGAAATTGCTGAAATTCTCTACAGCGCGATGGAGGACTTTCGAGTCACCATTGTGTTGAAAGAGCAGCAGGAACCGCTGCGCATGAACCTGCGCCGCTTTACTCTGGCTGGGGCCACGACCGACTACGGTCTGCTCCCCGAACCCCTGCGCGCACGCTTCGGGCAGATCTTCGCCCTTGACCTGTACACGCAGGATGAGCTGGAGCAGGTGGTCGGGCGCGCTGCCGACAAGCTGGGCGTGCTGATCGATGCCGAGAGCATGTCCATGATCGCCAGCCGGGCGCGCGGCACGCCGCGCGTCGCCCTGCGCCTGTTACGGCGCTGCTATGACCTGGCGATTGACCTGGAAACTGACCTCTTTGCAGAGGTGACCCAAGAAGCCCTGGCGCGCTTGAACATCGATGCGCTGGGCCTAGATGACGCCGATAGGCGCTACCTGGCCGCCCTGGTCAATGTCTATGCCGGTGGGCCGGTCGGGCCGAAAGCTCTGGCCGCATCCTCCGGTCTGGATATGGCGACCCTGGAACAAGCAGTCGAGCCCTGGTTGGTGCGTGTGGGCCTGGTGGCCCGCACCCGCAAAGGACGCCAGGTGACGCAGTTGGGCTATAACCACATCGCCCCGCTGATCACCAGCGGCACATCGGTGGCGCCCGAGGCGGTAACCGATCCAGAGGTAGACGAGGATGAAGACGATATCTAGCAACTACCGGCGAGGCCGCAGGCTGGAGTACCTGGCCCGCACTGCACTGGTGGCCGAAGGCTACACAGTCGTCCGAGCGGCCGGGTCGAAAGGCCCGGCTGACCTGGTGGCGATGAATGCCAACCAGGTGCGTCTCATCCAAATCAAATCTCCCGGTCACGTGCAAGACAGCGATCGGGAGAAGCTTCGGGCAGTTAAATGCCCGCGCGCTCGACGTGAAATCTGGGTGCGCTATCCGAAAGAATGGCGCATCGAGATCGTAGCGCGTAAATAAATCGTAAATAAATATTTATTTACGATCCTCTGCCATGACCGACTAGACCCTACGAGTAGAGGGTCTTTCACGAGGCCCTCTACTCTTTGGTGACCGCTCCTTGCAGCTTGTTCAACCACGCTGAACGATTTGTTCAACTACGCTGAACGACCTGTGAGGTGCGGCCACAAGCCGCACCTAAGGGTCTATAGTCATGGTCGTTAAACGGAGGACTCCTATAGGAATTAGGAAACGGCGCCTTGCTTCCGACGCGCACTTAGTGCGAGGGTATCCCTATCAAGCTGCAAAAGCGGCCTGACCGGTCAAGCAGTGCGTGCGAGGGGCATCCGGCCCTAACGGACTGGTTGCCTCCCCGCCTGTAAAGACCAACCAGGTGCTGATCTTTACAGGCGGGGAGACAACGGTAAACGTTGATCGCTCCCCGACATCTCACAAACGGAGGCAACTATCATGAAAGTGACTGTACTTCAAGAAAACCTGGCGCGTGGACTGAGCATTGTCGCTCGCGCCGTCGCTTCGCGCAGCACCCTGCCGGTGCTGGGCAACATCTTGCTGGCTACCGATGGCGGCTTACTGCGCCTTTCGGCAACCAACCTGGAGATCGGCCTGTCCTGCTGGGTCCCGGCCAAGATCGAAGCGGAAGGGGCCATCACCCTGCCGGCGAAAACGCTGGTGGATGTGGTGGGCACTTATCCCAACGACGAGATCAAGCTGACCCTAGACACGGTTGAGCAGGCAGTCAAGGTCAAGTGCGGCAAGTCCCAGACGAAAGTCAAGGGCATCGCCGGCGGCGAGTTCCCGCCCATGCCGGCATCCGACAAAGAGCGCATCCTTGTGGATGCCGCCGAGTTCAAGTTGGCATGCACCCAGACCGTGATCGCCGTGGCCGAGGACGAGGCCCGCCCGGTGCTGAACGGTGTTCGCTTGCTGCTTAAAAACGGCAAGGCGATCCTGGACGCCGCCGATGGCTTCCGCCTCTCCCGCCGCACTGTGGCGATACCCGAGGTGACGGACGCCGAGGCTATCATCCCATCCAAGGCCATCGAGACCTTGGGCAAGGTGATGGGTGAAACGCTGGGCGTTGCTATCGAAGCCGGGCGCGTGATCTTCCGCTCCGGCGACGTGGAGCTGGTAGCGCAGCTGGTCGAGGGGAAATACCCCGACCTCGACCAGGTGATCCCCAGCCAATACGCCACTCGCGCCACACTGCCCACGGCAGCCCTGGCGAAAGCGGTCAAGCAGACCAAGGTGTTCGCTCGCGATGGCAGCAAGATTGCCACACTGACGATCACCCCGCAGAACGGCGTGCCCGGCTCGATCAAGGTTTCCTCGCAAGCAGAGGTGACCGGCAATACCGAATCCACGGTCGAGGCCGACATCGAAGGCGGCGAGATGACGATCTCCTTCAACGTTGATTACCTGAGCGATGCCCTGAGCGTCATCAAGACGCCCAAGGTGATCCTGGATGTCAACGCGCCTACCTCGCCCGGTGTGCTGCGCCAGGCGGGAGACGACTCCTACCTGCACGTGCTCATGCCCATGCACCTGGGGGCGTAACCATGTTCTTCAACAAACGACGCTGGAGCTTTCCCCAAAAGGGCAAGGCATTCAAGTCTCCCCAGGCGTTGGCGAAAGAGGTCAAGCGCGCCCACTGGACGTGCTGCACGGCCTTTCGCCTGGAGTACCGGGGCAAGGCGTATGCCTTGCTGAACGATACCGGCGTTGGCGGCGATGCGCAGGAATTTGCCCTCGTGGAGTTGGACGCCCGGCGCGACTTGTTCAACCCGGGATGCTGCGGGATGGGTTGGCAGATCGAGAGCATCACGGTTTCGTGGTGCTCGGTTGACGAGTTGGCCCAGATCATCGCGGATGCCATTGCAGATCCGCCGATCCACACGCGGGTCAGGTTCCGCTTTGACCCCAACCTGCCGCACTCCTGCGGCCTGTGCGAATAACCGACCCTAATGGACCCTCGGGTTGTACAACCCGAGGGTCCCCTTTTCAAAACGGAGGTAACTACTATGCCATACACTGGCTTTATCTGCGAAGTCACCGGTGAGCGGGTGACGCCCGATCACTGCTTATCCTGCGCCCGCAACGGCGCGCCTGGCTGTGAGATTGGTTCCCCGGCGATCATCGCCGGCATCCTGCGCCACCAGCGCCCGCCTGACTTTGCCCTGAACGCGGCGCAAGCCGCTCGCCCCGACCTGGATCTGCGTTGGGGCCGCTCGGTCACCGAACTGTTGGGCTGCGCCCGCAAGGCGTGGCTTATGGCGACCGAGCAGTGGTTCGAGAAACCCAGCAAGCTGTACTGGGCGTACCGCGGCACGCTGTTCCACAGCGAGGCTGAACTGTACGCCGGTATGGATGCGCTGGCCGTATCCGAAACTCGCCTGATGTGGTTCGTCAAACAGGCTGGCAAAGTGGTTGGCCTCTCCGGTCAGCCCGACCTGCTCCTGTACGATGAAACCCTGGGTGGGTGGAAGATCATCGACTACAAAACCATCAAACAGGTGCCGGGCAAGATCTACCGCTACACCTGCACCCTCGCCAACCAGATCATCTACGAGATGCCCTTCAAGGTGCGGGGCAAGCAAGTCAACTGCCCCTGGTGCAAAACCAAGCACCCTGTTCCATCGGAAGATGTGACAGTTGAGGAACTCCCGCCCCAGCCGCGCGGTTCTCACACCGAGCAGGTGCAGCTCTACGCCCTGCTGGTGGAAAAGAACGCTGCGGCGCTGGCCCAGAAGATCAACGGCAGCAATTCGCTGATCCTGAGCGGCGCAAAACCACCCATCCCGGAGAACGCCCCGGTGGTGGCGGCCGAGCTGATGTACCTGGATATGTCCACTCAAAAGCGCCTGGCGGTCGAAATCTGGCCGCGTGAACAGCGCATCGAGCTGCTCAAAGCGCGCCTGGCCGAGCACATCCGGGATGAAATGCCCGCCATCTTGAACAACCCACCTGACCTGTGGCAGTGTGACTACTGCCCGGTCAAGGCAGTCTGCGCCATGTACCACGGCGGACCGGTGGGCAAAGAGATGTTGGTAGCTGAGGCCGCCGAGGCCGAGGCTCTCGCAGAGGAGGTGCCAGCATGATGGACGCCCAGGCTTTGCTTAACGTTCTGAAAGCTGGCGGCCAGGTGGTGCAGCAGGCTAACCTGCTCTCCACCGCTACTGACGCTGAACGGCGTGCCACGCTCGAACGCTGGTTCGCCTGGTGGAACAACCAGGCTGTTCCGGCTATCGAGGCTGCCGAAGTGCTGCCCGGCAAGTATGCTGTGGTGGACTTCGAGACTGGTGGAGTTAACCCCGCCACCTGCGCCATTGTCGGCGCTGCCTGCATCCTGCTTGATGAAAATCTTGAGCAGGTTCAATTCCCCACCCCAAGCGGCGAATGGGTTTTCGGCTACTGCAGGCCGGTCATCAAAGACCACCCGCAGTATGAGATCACCCAGGAAGCCCTGGATGTCAACGGCGTGAGCGCTGGTGATATCGAAGACGGCGCTCCGGTTGATGAAGTGCTGGAGCGGCTGCGCCAGATGGTGAAGGGTCACATCGTAGTGGCATACAATGCCAAGTTCGATGTGGCAATCCTGAACCACCGGCTCGGCCAGAACATCCAGACCGCCATTGATCCGATGCGCCTGGCGTACCGGCGCTGGCCCCATCCTCAGCGCAACAGGCTGGCGGTGGTGGCCCAGCGGTTGGGCATCGAGGTGGTCAACGCTCATGACGCCCTGGGAGATGTGTTGATGACAATGCAGATCCTACGTGCGTTTGCTGACGACAACCCCGACGCGATCCAGCCTGAGCAGATCGGCTGGAACTGGAAACCCTGGGACGGAGGCTAGCATGGCTGACACGATGCTTGAGCGGATTATCCGCTCTGCCAATGCCGGTTATGGAGACGATCTTGTTCTCCAGTCTCATCAGCGTCCGAACCAGAAGGTTGGCGATACCCTGGCAGAGTTCATCGCAATTGAGCTCAAGGAAACATTCGACAGCCAATGTTCGCCGAAAGAGCAGGTGTCAGATGCGATCCGGGCCATGATTGTGGCTCGGGATGAGCTTGAAAGTGTGGTTGAGGAGCTTGAAAAACTGGCTGAGGAGGTGTAAGGATGGCCGGAAGAGTGCGCCATTGGTCACCCCGCAATCAGCGACCGAGTGGACAACACAGGTCGCCTCGCCCTGCTCCCGCATACCCTCCTCCTCCACCCCCGATCGCCATCCCGGTCTATGGGCCGGGTCGGAAAGAAATCGTTGCGACATTGGCAGCCCCTACGTCAGAGCAACTCTGGCAGGCGCGCATCAATGCTGATGGCGCAGCCGACCACACACCGCATCTGCTCTCGGAACACTGCGACTCATGCGGTAAGGATGGTGTCGTGCTGGAGCTGGTTATCCCGGCAGGGGAGGAGCTTACCTACCTACAATACAGGTGCTTGCTGTGTGGTGACACATGGCAGGACCCGGTTGATTAGGAGGCCCATGATCGTCATCAAGAATGCCCGGAACTACACCGGGCCTGGCGAGTACGTTGGGCGATCTCACCCACGTTTTCCAAAAGGGAGCCTGCTGGGCAATCCGTATCGGAGCGGTCCAGACGGCGACCGGGAAACCGTGGTCGCTCGATACCGTGACTGGCTGCGCCAGGTTTGGCTGGGTAATTCGCCAGCCAGGCGTGAGCTTCTGCGTCTCGCTGAGGTGTACCGCCAATCTGGTGCGCTGACCCTGATTTGCTGGTGCGCACCAGATTTGTGCCACTCGGAGGTAATCGCCCAGGCAATCTACGAGATCGCCGGCGAACTTCCTCCCGACATCACCAAGCCGGATACACGGCTGCTGATCACCGGCAGCCGCGGCACTACCCCGGCTATGCTGGAGTATGCCCGGCAGGTCGTGGCCGAGGCGAAAGCCTTGGGCTGGACGATCATCGTTGGGGACGCTGCTGGCGTGGACGCTACCGTGATCACGGAGTGCGACCGCCTGAACGTCCCTGTCATCGTGCACGGCGCATTTGAAAAGATGCGCCGGCGCACAACCGCTGGAACCAACATCGCTGTAACGGGTGATTTTCCTGCCCGTGACCGGCTGATGGCCGAGAAGTGCAACTGCTGTGTGGCGATCTGGGATGGGCGATCGAAGGGTACACGCTACACCTTCAAGTACGCTCAGCGCCTGGGACGCCATACCGTGGTTGTGGACTTCTCTCAACCCAAAGAGCACCGGCCTGCACCCCAGGCCGTTCTCAACACTTTTTAAACGGAGGTAACTCAAATGTCTGAAAAAGACAACAACACCAAAAATTTCGCAGTCTTGACCCTCGACATCATCGAGGTCAAGGAGCTGGATAAGAGCGACGGCAGCGGCAAGTACACTGTGGCGAAAGCCACCCTGCCGCAGGGCGACAAGGCCCCTCTGCCGATCGTGGTTGTGGCCGTGAATGGCACTGCCAAGGCCCTGCAGGGCGCTGTTGGCCAGAGCATCACCCTGGCTGGCAAGCTCGGCTACGCCGAGAAAGATGGCGGCACCCCGCAGTACAAGTTTTTCCCCTGGAAAGTCCAGGAAGCGGAGAAACCCCGCAACTTTGTCCAGTTGACGCTGCGCGCCGGCCAGGAGCCGGATGCCAAGTACTCTGATGCAGGCAACTTCTGGGCAAAGATCCGCGCCGCGTTGGGCTTTGGCAAGGACGAGGCTGGGAAGTGGAAGCCGTCCATGTGGATGACGGTCAAGGCCTTCACCACGAAAGACGGCGACGAGGATGTGCCCACTACCCTGAGCGGCTTGAACAAAGGCGATCTGTTCAATGCTTCTGGTCGTTTGGCCTATGAGGTCTACAACGACAAGGGCTACTTGAACCTGAACGCCACCAAGATCGAAGTTGTCGCTGTCGAAGAGCATACCCCGGCCACCAAGGTCGAGGATTTGCCCGTTCCCGACGACGACATCTAGATCGCCGTTCTTCCCCCACAACTGAATACTTACCGCGAATCCTCTTGACGAGGTTCTTTGGGCTGAGTCTATCCAGGCAGGTCGAGTTTAATCCAAAACTTGGGTAACCAACACTTGGTGCCACTCCGAAGCCTGGCTGACAAGACGCCCTTATACAAACGATAGGCTGCGTCTAGCCTTCTAATGACGCACGAGAGGCGGGCTACACGCCCGCCTCTCATCCAATCAATCTGTTAGATTCGTTGGCTTTAAACCTAACTTTTCTTCCAGCGATTCTGCTTTACCATCCTATCTCACGAGAGTCTCATGGCATCCATCAAGCGACTAATGTCTTTGATAGTTGCCGAGTTGAGATCATGTGTAACTAAAACCGAGATAACGTCTTCATACCTCGCCTGCATTCCCAAAAACTCGCTTTGCATCCCGTACGGAATAGTGGGGATAATGATTTGGCGAATAAGACCTGCGTTGTATTTTTCAATATTTTCGTAACGCATCTCCCATTCGCCCGTATCGGCGCAGCTTACGATATATTTCAAAAATTTGAAGGCTCTCCATTTTGCAGATTCCCCGTTTTCGGAAAACTCAATTTCCATTTTATCGACAAGCGTTTGTGCTAACCAGCTTGTCTCCTTGAGTTTTCGAGTGGCTATTTTTGCTTTTTTCATAGTTATTCCCCTAACAGATCTACCGCCCGCTCCAGATCGTTTTGGCTGGGAGTGACGTAGATCGTGGTTGTCTCTAATTTGCTGTGACCCATCAGGGCAGATACCTTTTCCAGCGACACGCCGGCATTGATCAGGTTTTTGGCGAAGGTGTGACGTAGGGTATGAGGAGTGGCATCTACCTTTGCGCGGCGGCTGAGTTCGCCGAGCATCTCTTGAATACTGCGAGCGGTCAGACGCCCATTGTTCTTATTTAGAAAGTATGCGCGCTCGTCAGTTGAAGGGCGCTGCTCCTGCCACGCATCCAGAACATCGCGAGCAGGTTTGTTGAGGGGCACGGTGCGCTGCTTCCCACCTTTTCCCATGCGTACCCACACCGTTCCCTTTCGGTCGGTGATGACTACATCGCTCTGATCCAGTCCCACCAATTCGCTGACTCGCAAACCTGAATAGATCAGTAAAAACACGATGGCTTTATCCCGAACAGCCTGGCGCTGTGCAGGTGCTGTCCGGGCAGCGTTCAGGTTTTTATCCATCTCTCGAAGTAGTTGATCCTGATCTTTCTTGTCCAGCCATTTAGGGGCATGCTTTTGCTCTTCAACATTTTTGACCCCGTTGACCAGGCTGTAATCCACCTGGCCGCTGGCCCTGGCCCAATCCGAGTAAGACCGCAAGGCTGCCAGGCGTCGGTTGATCGTCGCAGGCTTGGCCCCAACAACAGTCAGCAAATGCTGGCGGTACTCACGTGCGTCAATGCGGGTGAGCGATTTGGGATTGAGCGGCTCGCCGTTTGTCTGCTCGAACCAGACCGCAAACAGGTGCATATCACGCAGATAGCCCTGCGTGGTGCGCGGCGAATGCTCTTGTGCGTTCAGGTACATCTCGAAATCGGTGAGATCAATTTCCATAACTGCCTCCTTTTAGCTGTCTATGCGAAATTATACCACGCAAAATACTCATTGTGCGAACCTGATGCTTATGCTTCTCCGCACACTAAGAAATCGATTCTTGGTGAGCGGAGGTGCATAACCTCATATTCCAAAAACGGAGGTAATTATGTTGAACAATGTAATCGTTTGGGCGTTCACTCCCTTCATCGTTACGATGTTTCATCTAGGCCACATCACAACCATCCCCTTTATGGTGGTGGTTGTGCTGCTGGTTCTGGCTGTCTGGCTTGGCATGAAGCGCCACGAGCCCCAGCTGCTTGCAGAATATGAGCAGATGAAAACGGAGGAAGCAAAGTGAGTGCCGTCCTTTTCTTTGACTCACCCGTTCAAGCCCTGGCTACCGGGCTGGTCACTATTTTGATCGTGACCCTGGTCTTTCTGACCTGGGTTGAGATCGTCAATTGCCGCGCTGCGCGCCGGCCCAAGTAAAACGGAGGAAAATATGGATATGACTGGGATTATCGTGGCCGCAGCCACCGTAGTGGCTGTTGGCATCCTGGGCACGGTGCTTTTGTCCGTGCTGGGAACGATCTGCATCGTTGGCGCCGTTGCCAGCCTGGCAGTAAAGGGCTCTCGTGCGATCCACTCTGGATCAGTGACCGTCCCTTTGTTCAGCCTGGGGCGGCCCGCCAAGCCCCAGCGTTCCCCCTTGGAAGAGTCCCCCGCTCCGCGGGCGAGACGCCGTCAGTCAGTCAACTCCGCGCCCCAGACAATGATCGGGCGCGTGCTTGCGGCAGAAGCCGCAGAAGCAGAAGCTGCAGTTGACGCTGACGAAACCCCGGCCAGCCCTGACTGGTCACAACCCGATAACTCCTTTTTCGATCCTGCTGATTTGGATCGGGATGGGGTTATTGACATTTAGGGCACCCGCCCTAGTATTGCAGGCTACCCGCCTGCTCTTTAGCGAAACGCCACCCGCGTTTCGCTATTCTTGCCCGAAGATGGTTCTGAGCGCTTTTTGTTCGGCGCTTGCAGGTTCAATCCCTGCTCGGTGCACCTGGAGAGGTCTCGTTGTCCACACATGGGCGGCAGACCTCCTCCTCAGACGGCGGGGAGAGTACATCAAGTACTCTCCCCGTTTCCTCACAGCCGGTGAATCGTTCGCCGGTTGTAGGGAGACGGGGAGGCTACTCGCCTCTTCCCTCCAGGGTTGACAACTGTCAACCTTCCAAATCGTCTGAGACTGAGGAGGTTTGTCATGTTTGGTGAAATCGCAGTTGTCGTCGTGATCGTCGCGGTATCAATCTGGATCGGGAAGTGCGTCCACTATGGACGGACCCAGTTCCGCGTTGACCAGCGGATCAATCGATATACCTAAATACCTGTGTGTGGAGTTGTCGCGAGACCTCTCCACCCTTTTAACCCGTTGCCCTGTGTCGCTTGCGCCTGGATTTCCCGGACGCAAACGAGGCGGGGCAACTCGCCTTAACCCTAAAAAAAAACGGAGGTAACAAACTATGACAATCTATGTCTTGAAAGCGATGATCATTCTGGGGGCGATTGGTTTGGTGGTGACAGACGAGGCGTCTGTCCCATCAACAATTGCCGGCGTTTGGGCGATGGTGTCTATGATCGTAGACATCACTTGCTGGGGCTGGCGCTCCCGTATCGAGTCAGAAACGGTAAACATGGTGCTTTTCGGAATAGAACTGTTGTGCACGTTCCTGGCTATTGTTGCCATTGTCACTACGGCGATTATTGCCATGTTTGGGGGCAGCATATGAACGATATTGCCGCCGCCATCGTGCTAAGTTCTGGACTCGTGTCGCTCGTGTTCTTCCTGGCGATTTTGTGGGAAGGGTTCAAGAATCTGTACCGCAAACGCCGAGGACGATCATGAGTAACAACATCGTAGGATGCCGGATTACAAAAATCCGGCTGATGACGCAAGCCGAGTTGAAACGCGAAGACTGGCCCGCAAACGAGAAAGTGACGGTGCTGGAGCTTGATAACGGGATGGCACTCTGGGCTTCCCGCGATATCGAGGGCAACGGCCCCGGCATGATTTTCGGTGCCAAGGCCGGCAAGTTCTTCGTGTTCCTGAAAAAGAAACTTGAGGAAATGTTCGTTATTTCCTCTTAGGAGGCAACTACTTATGGCGACCATCGCCAAAACAATTCAAATGACTCTTGAAGAGGCTGCTTCGCTCCAACGCATCAAGGGCGACCAGGCGGTGGCAATTTTCACCCCTGGCTCTATCCCCGACGCTGGGGAGGTGGCAGCGGTCAAGCTCCAGAGCGGCCGGGTGCTGCACATCCAGCGCGGCGAGAAATCTCTCGCCTGGATGGTAGACCGCAGCAACGGTTATGCCTGGAGCAATATCAAACCGCCTTTGCCCATCCTGGACGCCAACGTGCGCCTGATCGGGCAAGGTGCGGGGCAGGAAACTGCCTGGGAAATGGCCCTTGAAGGGCCTCGCACCAGCCTGCTACTGCTCATCGCGGTGGACGCTCTCGATGTCCACCACATCTTTTTCCCCTAACAGGGAACTAACTCAAACGGAGGTAACAATGTTACTCGAAGGAATTGCGGCTGATCTGGAAAAGCGCACCGCCTTGATGGGGATTGCCCCCGACGAAACCATTTACCGGCTGACATGGGCCGATGTTCTGGACGTGCTGACCCAAAAGCTCGCCGAGGAGGACGTCAATCCTGACGATCTTTCCGACGACGAACTGAACAGCCTGCTAGAAAGGGGCTGGAAGGCGGCTCAAACGCTGCCTTGGGAAGACACTCTTTCAACCGGGGTGGGTAATGCTTGGTACGATATCCGCCCCAAGCGGGTCAGCCCGGAAGATGGCGAAGGCCCGCTAGTCGAGCAGTACGAGAATGCCAGCCGGCTGGAAGATGACAGCTTCCTCGACGCACTGTACGAGGATCGCGTCAGCGGTCCCGGCGACGACTTCTAGAGCGAAATCGCCCTGCCTTACGAAGAGGGCGATTTTATCAACCCACTGTAAACCATTCAAAAACTTGCCAGGAAAATCCTGGCCAAACGGAGGTAACAATGTTCGAAAAAATGTTCAAAAGCTTGTCGCTGGCAACCTGCGTGCTGCTGGCTTTTATCGCATCGGCATGTGGTGGCACACCAAACACGGAGTATCCGTCGATTGGTGATTATCCACGCCCCGGCGATTATCCCCCCCCCAGTGATTATCCGATTCCAGCCGATTACCCACTTCCAGTTGGTTATCGGCTGGGAGACAACAGGGTGTACGAGGGCTACATCGTTACGGTCTTCGTATTGGGAGTTCCAAGCACCATGTACTGGAATAGTGCCGGATGGGAAGTCTCTACAGACGAGATCAAAGCCGAAGATCTGACCGCTGACTGCACCCTCTATCCACTGGCGAACACAGTCGACCAATGGACCGGGATGTGCGCCGAGCCAGAGGTGTACGTGCCAGCCCTGGGCGTTGTGAGCGAACTGATTTCTCTGGCGTTGGTTGCGCCGGACGGAGGTGTCCTGTCGGTAAATATCCACGGGGAAACTATTCCCGTGGGGGAGTAGCGTCCCCATGATCAATACCGATAACGCCCAAATCGCCCTGCTCCACGCAAGGGGATGGGGGCTCATCGGCCCGTATTGGTGCAAGGTGACCAACCTCCCACTTCCACTCCCTGATCTGCCGGCTGGTTGTCCTGTACTGGACGACTCTCAAGTCAGCCGGGCCGAACACGACCGCCTGATGCGCATTCACGTCTCCCCCGCTGGGGTGGACGATGTGGATGCGCTGGTGGCTGCGCTGACCGAAGTTGGAGCGCGTCTGGTAGAGCCCGCCCTGCTTGCGGAGGTGGATGTATGAGCGTCTGCACCTGCTCTGCCTATCCCTTCCCCCACCGCATGTACGGAGGCAAGTGCCAGGGTCCCGACATCTGCCCGCACGATGTCTACTTACCCAATCACCCGCAGTACGACCCCGATGTGGATCGCTGCCCAGAGTGCGCTTTCTGGGAGCGGGTTGATTACTACTACGAACTGGCCCACCCTGAACGGTGAGCCAGTTTCAAAACGGAGGCAACTATGTTTATGAAGGTTTTCCATCGAGCGCCGCTGTATGGACGCTCGATCAACAAGGATGACCCCCTTCCTGGCGACCTGGGCTGGCCCGCGCTGTACACGCCAGCTGCTGTCGTCAAGCCCAACTCCATTACGTCCAATTCCATCGCGATGGCCTATGCGGCCACCCAGACGATTGAGGTCCCCTGGTGGGAGCACTCCAGCAACATCTGGAGTGTCACAAAGCTGGTGCCCGGTATATGCCGTTCAACGGCAGTCGGAGACATCATCAGCTACGGCCGAGATTTTTGGGTCGTGGCCGATGTGGGCTTTGTCCTGATCGAAAAACTTCCGGAGGCTGTCGCATGAACGCACAGACATCCTTCCTGGATACCCTGTTTCAAGCGCCGGTTACGGTCGCTGCGCCAGGTCTGCCCGATGGCTGGACGGTCGAGGATATCAAGCACCTGCTTGAGAAACTCGATCAGGGACCGATCCTGGTTTCTAGCGCCAGCCTGGGCGTTCCCACCATTCAAGACAGCTTTGGCGTAGAGATTGATCACGCCGGGTTTGGTCTAATGGTTGGAAAAGGCCCTGGCTTCAAACTGAGCTTTGACGCCGGCGGCGCAATGAACCGCACCCCATCTGGCAAGGGCTGGTCATACCTGAAACTCGAAGGCGAGTGCCCCTACGTGTATGACACGGAGGGCGTGCGCCGCACGCTCCAAAGCTACCTGCCCCCTGAACCGGGAACCCTGGGCCATCAGGTGAGCGTGATAATGGCAAAGGCTGCTCCTGAGCCTGAGCCACCAGCCGAAGAACCCTGGGAGATGACCCGGCACGCGTACCAGATGAGCCGGGCAAAATACGCCAACGGCATCCCCATCCTGAACGGAGCCGACGCTGACGCACACAGAGAAAGCGTGTGCCAGGCGCTGGCGAACGGTGAAGAGGTGGCGTGGGTTGTACTGCGCGACTATCCAGACCTGGGCTTTACCCTACACTACCGTCCATCAAATGACAGTGGTGATGGGTACTTCGATGGCTGCGGGTATCTCGTGATGTACCGCGACCCTGAGCACTACAACGAGCCGGGCTGGGTGTTCTACAAAGGCGGCGATATCATCCTTGATTTGCCCGCCAATCCCTACCTGCCCAAAGCGGTCGAGATGGCTGAGGAGTTCATCGGCCGCTTGATCTACCTGGTGGGCCACCCCGAGGCGTTTGCTCAGAAGTGGCTTCAACATCCAGTCGTGCATACGGACCCCGATGATTTCTGGGGCGAACCCATCAGTTCCTACTCCCGCGCTGAGGCGCTATCCGATGGCGAGATGGTGGATGTGACGGAGACTGCAAGAGAAGCCGGCTGGAAGTATCCGGTGGCGATCACCGCCGCCCTGGCAGGCGCATGCACACCGACCGAAGAGGAGAAGGCCCTTGGCCAATCCTTTGATGGCCGGTTGTGGGATGTGCTGTGGATGGCCATCCTGGCTGCTAAAGCATCTCCCGTGGGCACCGACACCATCCGTTTCCGCGTCATCATCGCGGAGGCATCCCCCGATGCCGAGGATGGCGTGAAGCACGTCGAGCACGAGCTGTATGCCGTCTGCGGTCCTGGCGATACCCCTGAGCCGGTGGTGACCATCGGCTTTCCCCTGGATTTCTAAATAGACCCTCGGGGTGTGGAGTTACCCGCTCCCGCCCCGAGGTTGTTTTTCAAACGGAGGCAACTATGAAAGACCATCCCATCTACCAAAAGGTAGCAAGGGACTTTAAGGAGTGGCGCGCAAAGCGCCCGACGCTCGAACGGGATTACGGTGTCTGGTGGACCCTGCTGGGCGACCCCCAGGCCGCTCCCAAGTGGCGCGTGAGCTGGATTCTCGCCACCGGTGAGCTGTACGCCGTTCACCTGTGCGATCAGGGCCTTTGGCTGCCGCTGGGCAGCCTGAGCACGGTCGAGGTCGAGTGGGCCATGGAAGGCTGGGCCAACCATGAAACCCCCTTCTACCGCAACCTGGCTGCGCTCGCCGAGCACCTGGACGAGTGGTATCAGGCTCACCCCGATACCCAGATCGCACCTTTTGATCCCAAATGCCGGGCCTGCTGCTGGCCGGGCTCGACGCTGATCAGCGCCAACCCGGACTGTCTGCAGCCCGACCAGGTTACCGCTGCCAAGACGCTCCATCACCGCCTGCTGCTGGCTCAGCTTGAATCTCGCCAGAGCGGCATTCGACGCCTGTGTTACGCCCACCTGGCTAACTACCGGATGCTCGTGGCACGGATGCAGGAGATGACTGGCGTTCCTGTGCCGGAACCTACCCTGAACTAAAACGAGGAGGGAGGCTACCCTGCCTCCCCTCCCCACCTGCGCGGCTATCACAGTTCTTTCTCCAAAACTTGGCGAAAGGCTGGCGATGGCCTCGGAAGTGGGGAGTCACTACACCCCAAATCTAACACAAACGGAGGCAAGAATGGCTACGCTGATCGTAGTACAAGACGAGCGTGGTCGCACTGCCAGGGTCAGCCAGGCTGAACTGGAGAACCCGGCCATCGTGCGTCTCGCGCTCTACAACAAGAAGGGCCGCAAGCTGAGCGATGACCCAAAGATCATGCGCAAAGGCGACCCCATCACCATCAACCGCGCTCGCATTGCGAGCGTGATCCAATAAACGGAGGTAATCCTATGACTGAAGAAATCGAGATCGACGATCTCGAAACAGGCGAAACCGAGGTGGTTGCCCTGGAGCCCGAACCGGCCCCGGTTGCAGAAGAAGCAGAACCTGCTCCTGCTGCCCCGGATGCCCAGAACGCACCGGACGGCGACACCCCCAAAGCGACCTCTATCGGCAAGATCGACCCGGACAAGGCGATGAAAGGCACGGTGTCCATCACCGTCACCTTCCTGCCTGAGCCAGATGAGCCCGGCGAACGCCGCAAGGTTGTCGCTGCCATTCGGCACGAGATGGGCCTGCCCCTGGCGATCATCGGCCCCTTCCCAGATGCCGAGCTGGATCTGCCTACCCTGTTCGATGATTTGCGCCAGGCCGCCAAAGGAACGCTGCTGCACGAATCAGCGAAACCGGGCAAGCGCCCCGCGCGCACCATCACATTCCAAAAACCCAATGCCACCACATCTAAACCTGCCCTGCAAAATGGGAAGGAAGAAGTAAGTGGGCAGCTTGGGCTGTTCTAAAACGGAGGAAACCATGACAATTTACAAAGTAGTTGCTGATGGCGGATACCCGATCACCATCAGCGAAGAACTCGCGACCAACGAAGATATGCTGCTCGCCACCATCGCAGCGACCTCGCCAGAGCTGGCGAACGGTGATGTGAACGCGCTGCCCGAAAAAGACGGCGTGGTGATCATTGAAATCAAGAAGAAGGCCGGGGCGCATGGCGCCCTGAACCCTCTGCAGCACCTGGATGAGTGCAAGGGCGGGATCAACCCCGCCCTCGCAATGTGGCAAAGTTTGCAAGCAGGGGAGTCCTTGCTGGTGGACATCCCCCCTGAAACCCTGCTGCACCTCGACCAGGAGATTGCAGAAGCGATCGACGCCGGAGAGGCGCAAGGGGCATGCATGAACAGCGCAATCGCACGTCTGGACGCTGCGGCGCCCACTCCTGCTCCAGTGGTCGTAGCTCTGTAAGGGTGGCTGGCTATGAACGCCGCCCCTCTATACAACACCTGCGCCCGCCTGGACGACCAGCGCCCAATGCCATCACTGGCAACGACAATCAAACGCCTGCGCGCTGCAAAGCTAGAGCCTGTGGAGAAAGTGATCTACCGGCTGAGCGATGTTCACCACCTGGTGAATATGCAGCTGATCGCGCAGGAGTTGGACGTCCAGATCCCCGATCTGCACCTGAACGATGCGGCCGGGCAGGGTGCCAACCTGAGAGACTCAGTATCGTCCATCTTCTTGGAGATGGCGAATAAATTCCCCATCAACGACTTCTGGGTCGAGTCGTTCGTGTACGAGGACGAATTTCCTCCACGCGGTATCCCTATCGCCCTGTTGAACCTGGCGTCCAACTGGGATGAGTTCAGCGATATCGTCTGCAACCCAGAATGGATCTCCGAGGATCGGGCCAGTGCGGCCTTTGCGCTCTGGCTGCTCCACGAAGTGGCTAATGATTATTGGGGGCCCGCAGCCGATCACTTTGGGTGGCCGGTGAGACGCGTCCCGCGCCGAATCAGGCGTTCGCATCACCTGGATCATAAAATGCTCCTGGCCTCGTTGGATGAGGCCGGGCTGTCTGATTTTAAGGCCGCCTTTCAAATGGGGATGTTCGACACGGGCAGTCGCTTCCTGGATTTAGACGATCAAATCCTGGAGCGAACGCCCCCTGATTTCTCCCTGGCCGAGATGCACGCCCTGATTGCGGAAAGCGCAATCGCGGATCGTGTACTTGATCAAATCAAAGCTGCCAGCAATCAAGGCCGGCGCGAACCACAAATCTACAAGAAGCTGATGGATCTGTACGCATCAGCTTCAACCTAATAAACGGAGGCAACAAGATGAATCAAGCAATGCTTACCCCGCCCCCGCACCCGGACTATCCGGTCGAGGCGGAGCTACAGTTTCTGCCTGCCGGGCATTTCCTCTACCGCCGGTACACGAAGGATGGCGTCGCGACGAAGTTTGTTACCGCCGCGGACGCCGCCGCCGCTTTCACCGGCGCGGAAATGGATACCGGTTGGATGCCAGTCGGCATCGTGCGGTCGGGCAGCTGCAAGCGCGGGAATTATGCCGTGTACACGGCTCCCCCGCAGATCGTCTCCATCACGTTTACAACGAATGGGGACCCCAAAATCATCAACATCCCGATCCCGGCCACGGTCTTGGTCGGAGTCAAAGCAAACTACTACATCGCCGCGCTGCCTGGCGGCGAGTTCTCGCCTAAAGCGGTCACCGCTTATGCGCCGTTCCCGAACGTCTATCAGGACGGCACAATCTGCTGGGGGGCCAAAAACACCCCCCAGCCCGCCAAGCCTGGCAACATGCCTGGCGTATGGAAAAAGTTCTTTGATATACCCTTCACCAGCGAGCTGGCGACCGGAAAATCAAAGAGATTTGGCGATGATGTGCGAGAGTGGCTGATCGCTTTGGATTGCAAGCGGAAATACCCGCTGGCTGACCTGATCCCCACCGGTAACACGGTGCGGCATTGGGTCAAGAACATCCTCGGAGAGCAAGGGGATGACGACGATGACTAAACTGGTACTGATCAATCACCTGTTTGCGTTCAGCGGCGTCTCCCTCCCCCCCTTCGACACCAGCATGCTCTTTGAGTACATCGTCGCTGCTAACGGCGTTTTCATCCGGGCCGAAAAGCCTGGCCTGAAAGTGCTGCTGAAGGTGCAGCCGATGGACACAATCAAGAACGCTGTCCGCGGCTTAGATGCTCTGACGGAGTATGTCGAGGTCGAAAGGATGCCGGCTGGCATCTTGGAAAACGTCATGGAACAGTCCGAGTATGCGCTGCCCAACGAGATGCTGTTCTACGTGCAAGAGACAGCTGACACTTGGGAGCTGACCATCCCGGAACAGCGCGCAAGCAGGGTCGAGTGTGCGCCCATCAATCCCGATGATCCGGCCGCGCGCCGGGCGTTGGTTGAGATCCATTCTCACGGCAATCTCAATGCGTTTTTCTCTCATACCGACAACCAGGAGGAGGCTTTTGGCTTCCGCATCTTCTGTGTGATCGGCACGCCTTCCGGCGGGGACTACGGTTTCTCCAACGGAAAGCGCTTGTGGGAAATGTGCTGCCGCATCGGCGTGTACGGACACTTTGTGGAAGTGCCCGCCGAGTGGCTGTTCAAGATGCTGCCGTGTAACGTGATGCCAAGGCTCACGATGGTTGAAATCGCAGGCGTGGAGGTGATGTATGACATCCCCGACCTTGATTGATTTCACCACCGTTCGCCGCATGGTGCAGCCCAGGGAGTGGAACATCGCCTTGATCGGCTGCGGCGGGACCGGCTCGTGGCTGGCTCCGCACATCGCCCGCCTGGTCAAGATCGCCCAGGAAAAGCAAGGGCGCAAGATCGAGACGATGTTCTGTGACCCCGATGTGGTTTTGGAGAAGAACTGCTACCGGCAGAACTTTTCCTATTCCGAGATCGGGGCTAACAAGGCCGAGGCGCTGGCCTTCCGGCTAAATGCGGCCTGGGGCCTGGAGATCAAGACGTTCTCTGGGCCGGTTAGCAACCTGGGCTACAACTACCAGATCCTGGTGGGCTGCGTGGACAACGCCGCTGCCAGACGGCAGATCGCGTTCAAGGCTGATCGCTCCTGGTGGTTGGACTGCGGCAACAGCCGCGATTACGGCCAGGTCTTGCTTGGTCGGGGTCGGATCGATGCCCACGAAAAGCCGTTTGGGCTGGAAGGCCTCTGTACCTGGCTGCCTAGCCCGGTTAAGCAGCACCCCGAGCTGCTTGAAGATCAACCACCACAAGTTGAGGAAAACGAGGTTGGTTTGTCCTGCGCCGACCTGGCGCTGCAAGGGCTTCAAAGCCTGAGCATCAACGCCAGGGTCGCTGCTGAAGCGGCCGACTTCCTTTTCCGCTTCCTGCTGACCGGCGATTTGCGCCGCTATGCGGCCTACATCAGCCTGGAGGGAGGAAGCTCCAGCTCGAAGTACATCACGGACGACAACATTCGCCCGTACCTGACCTAAACCCAAAGAGGACCCTCGGCTTGTACCACAGGCCGAGGGTCTTTCTCAAAAACGGAGGCAAGGGGTGCGCCATGATAACTATTGATCACCTGACCTGTCAGGTACTTGAAACCCAGGTGCCAGGATGGGGCTGGGTGCGTCACCTGAGGGTACAACGCAATGATGGCAACGATGGCATCACCTGGGATGAGCTTCAGGCTGTAAAAGACGAGTTTCTGGGTGCAGACTGCCAGGCGGTTGAAATCTATCCGCAGGCCGACGAGTTGGTGAACGAAACCAACCTGCGTCACCTGTGGGAAGTGCCTGCCCACATCTATATGCCAAACCTGTTTCGCCACTAAGAGTTAGTTTTCTCGAACTCTAAACGGAGGCAACTGCTACCAGTACAGCTACCAAGCTAACTATCAGAGGGGGCAACCCGCCCCCTCTTGATCTTCCCTTTTAGGTTTAAAGCCAACGAATCAGCGATATATAACCCGGTAGATAAAGTCGCCGTCAATCTTTCTCGGAAGCTGAATCGTGAACATCGAGTGCAGGTCAAAATATTTGTAGAAGAGCCACAATCGAAATTTCTTACGCTTGAATTCCAAAACATCATCGTTGACGTAGTATCTTGACTTGTCGGCTTCATAGATGATGTTATCCCGCCTTGTTTCCCATGCCTTTACAAACATGGCATTGAACTTTTTCGCGCTGATATCACACTGGCTCTTCAATTCTCGAACTTCATCTTCCCGATGATGACAATCTGGACACAACAATTCAACATCGTCTAACGTTTCCTTCCCAAGATGCTCATATGTCAAATGGTGTAGCTCCAGTCGTTTGGAATATTGATTCACTCCACATTCCCAACACCTACCATCCCCATCTCGAATAGCTTCTTGCCGGAGATCCTTCCATCGCTGCGATGATAACACTCTCTTGTATCTCGCCTCAAAAGACTCCTCGCGTATTTCAACATTATCCCCAAACAAGCCGAGCTGGACCGTCTTCATGCCGCCTCCTTCTCTTATCGAGATCATAGCAGGCCATGCACTTATCCGCAAGTAAATTTTAAAGCCAACGAATCAGATACGTGGTTACTCGACCCGCTCTGCTGTCTTGGACGGCGGCGCGGGTGGGGCAATCACGCCCCGATCCTAATACAAACGGAGGTAAATATGAACGCTCAATTTTTGGCGCTCAAACAGGACCCTACGGCCCTGGATATGGCGCTGAAAGAGGCGTCAGTGACTGTCATCGGCTACTTCTACGCCGTGGACTTCGGCCCCGGCGTGCGCCCGCAGCATCACCGCGTCGGTAAGAATGGCGAATGCACTTGCTACATGGGTAAAGAATGCCCGGCTGTGGATGTGGTACGCGGCTATCTGGCTGCTGGCGGTGAGAAAGCACCCGACCCGCCGCCCGGCTACTACCCGGTGGTACCCAACAAGTGCCCGATCTGCGGCGCCGAATGTGTTGCAGACACCAGCCTGAGCACCCGCGCCCGCGGGGTCGGCTGGCGCTGCACCAAGGGTGGCAGGGGGCATTACTGGAAACGGATGGGCCAGCACCTGGCCCAGAAGTTCAAGGAAAACCCCTGGCTGTTCCCGCCTGTTGTGATGCGCGACGGCCACCAGGTCAGTGTCTACAATGGCATCCTGCCCAGTGACCAGGTACTCTACCCTGGCGTGCTGCGAGCCGACTGTCCGTAAGGGGCGGTATTATGACCAACCCCTTACCCAGACTAAAGTGCTTGCGCGACGAAGAGCGACCCGCCTACCGGGTCGCTCAGAACGCTAGTGGTTGCAATGCCACTGAGCTGCTCGCTGCCCTGATCGGCGGGCCGCTCCAAATCGAGATTGCCGAGTCCCTGTTGAAACAGTTCGGCAGCCTGCGCGGGCTGCACCAGGCGCACGTGGACGAAATTGCCCAGGTGCACGGCTGCGGCCCACAGACTGCATCCCGTATCAAGGCGGCGCTCGGCCTGAGTGCGCGAGTGCTAGAAGCTGATGAACCGCCTTACATCGGCGGGCAGAACGACGCCGCAGCGCTTGTGCAGTACGAGATGAGCGTATTACCGCAGGAAGAACTGCGCGTGATCCTGCTCAATGCGCGCATGCGGCTGATCGGCATCGAGGAGATCTATCGAGGCTCGGTCAGTTGCTCGCAGGTGCGGATTGGCGAGGTGTTTCGCCCAGCCATCGTGCGACGCGCCAGTTCGATCATCGTCGCTCACAACCACCCAAGCGGCGACCCAACGCCCAGCCCGGATGACGTGGCCTTGACGCGCGCTATGCACCAGGCCGGCAAGCTCTTGGATATCGATCTCCTTGACCACATCATCATCGGTGGCAATCGGTTCGCTTCCCTACGCGAAAGCGGACTCGGATTTTCCCATTCCTAACACAAACGGAGGTAATCACTGTGACGCACTTCGATGTCACCTCGCAGATCGCCATCATTGGCAGATGCGACAAAGGTTATACCTGGCTCGTGATCGGGCCAGGACAAAAGTTCGGCTGCATCCTGCAGCAGCTTCTCGTCACGGAAATGCCCTGTCCCATCGTGGACATGCGCGGTATCCCGGTCGAGAGCTATCAAGAAATCTTGGACGCTCATCAGATACCGCTATTTGGCGGCGTGGATAATGTGCATGCCCTGATCTCCGAACTGGAGAATCTGGGCGGTTCTGTCACTTACCCGTCCGCCTTTGCTTTGGCTTCTATGGCGGCATAGGAGGGGCGCCATGGATACGTCCAGTGACGCGCTTGGTTTTGCCCATGATGCCGAAGGCAGCGGCGGTCGCCTTTGCATCGCCATGCTGGAAGCCTTGAGCGACCAGATGGCGACCGAGGGGATTACCGGCGACCCTGCTGAACTGCAGCGGCGTGCCCACCAGGTGTTCACAGGTCAGCGGCCTTGCCCGCTCCTGGGCACATGCTCACGTTCACCTGAACCTGGGCAAAAAACGATCTGGCAGCAGCCGATCCAATACAAATTCTTATAAAACGGAGGTAACAATGGCACGAAGAAAATCAGGAGGGTTCCCCTGGCGTGCGCCGCGCTGCTACGTATGCAGCAAGTTGGCCGTTATGGTCGATGAAAAGACCGGCGACTACCTGTGTGTGTTCCATCACCAAGCCCGCATCGCCTTGCGCGAGGCGGCTAAAAACCTGCCTGTTGCGCCTTCCAACCCAAAGAAGGATGGCGACAATGGCTGAGATCGTCCAGCAGCGTAGGCTTGTAGAGTGTGTTCGCTACCGGCGCGTCTTTGACCGCAAGGCCGAGCCGGGCAGCGGGTACAGCTTCCCTTGCAACGAGCAGGGTGATCTCGACTTCACCGAAACGGATGCCGCACTGATCGCGTCCGGGATGTCGTCCGAAAAAGTGGCGGCGTCCACAGAAACAGCCCAGGCGAAGTATCTTTCACTCTACAACGATCCGGCTTTCAATGATCTGGGAATCCAGGTGGAGCGTTGGAGCTTCTGGGAGCCAACCATCATACGCTGCCAATGCGGCGCGCAGGTCAGCCTCGAAAGCTCATGGTTGAACACGTGCGTCTGCGGGCGCGATTACGACGCAGTTGGCAACCTGCTCGCCCCAAGGAACCAATGGGGCGAGGAAACGGGCGAGCACTGGTGTGATGTTGTGAACGCTGGTGCTGGCTTTGACGACGGTGATGGATTCTTCGATGACATCACCGATGATTTCTAGGCCCTCCGGGCCGTGACCTTAGACCTTGAGACAGGGGAGGCAAAACCTCCCCTGTCTTATCCCCCTACCCTACTCCAATGCCGTTATCACCTGGCCGGCTCGCACAAATGAGGCGGGGTTTTGCATAGATGCGGTCTTGCGACGACCCTAATGCCATATTATATAGAAGGAACTCCCTTCTATTTTCTTGCATTTCCTCATCTATGCCAATGATGTCCTCATCTATGCAAACGTTCCGACCTTCTCGCCTGGAAGGGTGACATTTTGACACTCTTTCGGACGAGAGCGCCGGAATGCGCTCTAATCTCACAAACGGAGGTAACAACAATGACTACAACTATCCGGGTCAGCACCGAAACACCAGGCGCTGAAATATGGTCGCGCGATGGGCTCATGGTGTGCGCTGAGCTAGAGTTTCATGCGCACGACGATGATACCGCTTCAATCCAGGCCCGCGGAGACGATTGCGTTGTGGAACGAGCAGGCGTGTTCGATATCCCTGCAAATGCGATGGATAAGCTTTGCCTGGACTGGCTACGTGAGCGTGGGCTTCTTGCCCAGGCTTGCATGGCCTGGTTTGCACAGCGTGGGCTGTTCCCAACGGTGGCGCCCTCTGGGCAGGACAGCCGCACTACCACGCTTACAACCCAAACGGAGGCATAAGTGTACATCCCTGCTGTTATCGCGGACGCCATCGCCCGCGGGGCGGCGGTAGCTGTGTCAGTATCATCGGGGAAAGATAGCCAGGCAATGGAGCGAGTTCTTGCCCGCCTGCGCCACGAACAGGGCTGGCCAGGCCCCTTCTTCGGCGTACACGCCGATGTCGGGAGCTTGTTCGATTGGCCCTGGACGCTGGCGCTCGCCGAGCGCAACGCGCGGGCCATCGGCTACCCGCTGTACATCGTCCGGCGTAAAGATGGTCGTGATCTACACGGCATCGTCCAGCACCGGGTTGATGTAACCAGTGGAAGCGGCAAGCCGCCGTTTCCGAATATGCAGTGCCGGTTTTGCACATCTGACGGCAAAGTTGGCCCAATTGACGTGCTGCTCCGGCGAGCATCCCAAGACCTGCTCATCTGTGCTGTCGGCCTGCGAGCCGAGGAAAGCCCCGGTCGCGCAAAGCAGCGTGCGGTCACAATCCGCTGGGACATTACCACCGGCAAGCTCAAAAAACTACCCCGTGAGGAGCAGAAAAAGCTTACCCCGGAGGATGCTCTGGCAATGTGGCAGCCTGGTGATGGACGCCTGGCGTTCACCTGGAATCCAATCCTGCATTGGGACGTTCACCAGGTCTGGCAAGAAATCGGCACATCCCAAGCAGAGCTAGATGCCCGGCGCGACCTGTTCAACCTGGGCTGCTATGGGATGGCCTTTGCGGGCTGGCCGGCTGCCCCTACTTACGTGATGGGCTTCAGCCGCCACTCCTGCGCCATCTGCTGCTTCTCTCGCCAGGATGAAATCCGCCTGGCAGCAAAGTACAAACCCGCTCTCGTGCGCACTATCGCCGAAATGGAGCAAGAAAGCGGGTTCGCCTGGCAGCAGGGCAAGCCTGTGTCGGCCATGCTGGACATCAAACCGATACCAATTCCGGCCGAGGCGTATGTGATTCAAACGCTGCCGGCCGACTATCACCAGCTCGAGGCGGGCAAGTACGAACTGCCCGCCTTTAGTCTGGATGCAAACGCGCTGGCCCTGCCAGTATAAAACGGAGGTGAACGTGTTACCTAAATCGCTTGCCCGCTTGCTAGAAAAGCACCCGGACAAGATTGAGACCATCGAAAACGAAACCGACACCGGCGATGGGTACTGGCTTTACCTGCGCCCAGGCTGGTGTACGGATGACCTTGGCTCGCACATCATCCACGATGATACCGCTGAAAAGCTGGTGTCATTGTTTCGATATGTACAGCCATGCGCTTGCGGCCAATGCCGCAAGCGCAAATAAACGGAGCAAAACAATTCCGATTTGTACCAAAATCGTCTATAATTGGAATGGAGGTAAGCGCAATGTCGCCTACGATCTACCGAAAAGGGCCTTACCGTTTCTTCTTCAACAGCCGTGAAGAGACAAGGATGCATGTACATGTGGAATCGTCTGACGGTAAGGCAAAGTTCTGGCTGGAACCCTTTGTTGCTCTGGCCGATTTTCGCGGTCTGAAACAACACGAAATCAAAGAGATCCAGCAAATGGTTGAAGAACATGAGGAGGTATTCCGAGATGCCTGGCACGAACACTTCTCTGAGTGAAGACACAATCACCAACATCGAGCGAGATGGCTTTTGGCTGCTCACCGATGATGGTGAATTCTTCGTTTCCTTCGAAGATTATCCAGGGTTCCAGCACGCAACCGTGGCGCAAATTCACGATTTCGTATCATCAGGCGATCACTTCCACTGGCCCGCTCTGGATATTGACATCGAACTGGATGCCCTAAAGCACCCCGAACGTTTTCCCCTCAAGTTCCAACACTGATCAATCCGACTTTCTAACAATCAATACTGGAGACACTCCACACCCCTGGCAACCCGCCAGGGGTGTGGTTTTGTATCCACAAACGGAGGCAACCATGCAAGAAACAATCGAATACCACCCTGATGAGCACGGTGGCTTCTACACAACCTCGCTGTTCTGGGCATGCTCTTGTGATGAGTGGTACATCCATCCTCACACCCAGGCCATCTGTCAATTCTGCGGCGACCGCCGCGGCGAAGGCGACCCGGACGCACACGTCACCGATGTGCTGCGCCAGGCATCTGACTTGGACAAGCACCTGGTTGCTCAGTTGGAGGAAGCGTTGGATGCGATTGGACTGGATATCTATGTGTGCATAAACGTAAAAGCGACCTGACTTCTAAACACCAGGCAATCAAGCTTCCAAAGTTTTAAAGCAGGGGAGGCCAACAGCCTCCCCAAAAACCTTGTAAGCCAAGATTACAACACAGCTACTCGATGTATCCTACAATTTGAATATAGAAATATAAATCACTTTCATAGCCCCAAGCCTGGTATTCAACAGACTGATTCGACAAATTACACCAACCCTGACCAAAATCCCAACTATCCACTGTCTCCACCTTAGGTGTTGGCTGGCCTGTGCTACCAGGTACTCTAATACTCAATCTTGCTCCTACACCTGCCGGAGCAGCCCCAATATCGAACAAAACACTACTTGCGGTTGCTGGCACGTATGAGCTTAAGTCCAAATTTATCCATGCGGGGTTATGAGGCACTGGTGCCAGTGTATTATTAAGCACCATCACGGGCTGCTCTAGCATATGCACCGTATGAACATCTGGGCTAAGCTTAGATGGTGTAATGCTATCGTCGGCAACTGTTATGGCCAGGGGTGTAGCGTTTATTATCTCGCGAGGTGTCATTTCTGCATCACCTTCCACCCGAATCCCAAGGTAAAGCTGAGCATAGCTCCACATACCCGAGGAAAATGGCGTAACGCTTCCAAGGTTAACATGAAATAGCCCATTCTCAACTGTAACAGTTTGCTGCTCCTGCCAGAGGACGGTTCCACTCACATCGTCGTCGTATATCCGGAAGGTAATTTTCAAGGAATCGCTGATCGGAGCTCCGCTGGCATTTGTCAATGTCCCCTGGTATGAGATCACACCGGGTATTACATCAGGGCCAGCAAGAGCATCGGGGCTAATATCCGAAGATGCCTGTGCATTGTAAACGAACAGCATCGCGGCGACAATAATGATCGTGCCCATGTTGGGAACAAGCTGACGAAGGATCGCTTGCAACAAGGTATAACGGGATTGTGAGCTCTGCGAGTTATTCATTTCTGTGTCCTCGATTTGGCAATTCCAGAATTATGGTTGTGAGCGATACTTACGGCTCCTGAGCAAAAACCATCACACTTAAGTGCTCATACCGACCACCCGAGTCGCCATAATATCGGCAAGTCGCAGATGGTGTAAATTGGCTACAAGCAAAGGTGACCGAAATAGTGTGCGAGCCAGATGGTAAATTCGCGTAACTGAAACCTTCAACAGGCACATAAGTCGTTTCATAAAGTCCTAGTTCATGAAAAGCTGCAACACTGCCGTCAATTTTAACCACTACCTCAACCCGGGTGCCGGATGTATCTGCAGTGATTAGGCCGCGATGCATTATCAAAACAAGACAATCCACTTCGCAAGTAAAGTCGATAGAGTTTCCAGTCTCAACCAAATTAGGATAAGCCGATGTTGTTTCGACACCATGAGAGAGAAAATTGTCATATAGGGTTGGGGCCATTTTGCTAGAAGTAACTGCCGCGTTTGCTATCTTCGCGGTGGTTACGCTCCCATCCAAGATGCCGATTGTCTGCGGTGAAGCCCCGATTACTTCGCGGGGCGTCATTTCGGCATCGCTTTCTACCTGCACACCCAGGTATAACGGATCACTGCCTAAAATCGCTGACGAGAATGGTGTAATGCTTCCAAGATTGACATTAAACAGCCCTTCAGTCACCGTTACTGCATGTTGCTCTTCCCAAAGGGCAGTTCCTCCTGTTTCGGCAGAGTAGACCCTAAAAGTGATATCCAGGCTACCGTTGAATGGTTCTCCAATACCCTTGTCCATCAAAGTTCCCTGGTAAGAGATCACGCCAGGAACAACATCGGGGTTGGCTGGGGTTTCAGGGCTGTTATCCGATGCTGCCTGTGCATTGTAAACGAGCAGCATCGCGGCGACCACGATAATGGTACCCAGGTTTGGCACTAACTGGCGAAGGATTGAACGCATCCAAGCATAACGAGGTTGTGAATTTTGCGAAGTGGTCATAATTAATCTCCATAGTAGAAGATGGTTATTGGGTCGTCGATCTCACACATTTCCCTGATACAGTTTCAAGGTGCAACTGCAAAGTACAGAATTTTTGTGTGCGTATCGTAAATGTTTGCCCCAGTTCCACTATGCAAGCTTGCTCTGATTACCAAAGTGTGGGTGCCAGGCGTTAATTCCAGCAGAGAGGTGGGGTGGTAAACAGAGCAAGCACACGAAAAGGGGTCACTGTAAGGTGGACTCCTTTCTTAAGGTTGAGTATAGCACGGCCTGATCTTTAACAGCATAAACCTGAGCAGGCGTTTGGTAGCCGAGCGCCTGGTGAGGGCGCTCGAAGTTGTAGAAGCGGAAATAGCGAGCCAGACCACAACGGGCATCGCGGGGAGAAGCATAATCGTTGATGTACACCTCCTCGTACTTCACCGAGCGCCACAAGCGCTCGGTGAAGATATTATCCACGGCGCGACCACGGCCATCCATGCTGATCTGGACGTTGGCAACCAACAGACGATCCAGGTAGAACGGACTGGTGAAATGGCTGCCCTGATCACTGTTCCAGATGGTGGGTGTGGCTTGTTGTAAGGCACGATCCACGGCGTTCAGAACGAAAGGGAGTTCCAGGGTCTGATCCAACTCCCAGGCGACCACAAAACGAGAGAACCAATCCAGAACGGCCACCAGGTACATCCAGCCACTCCGCAGACGAACATACGTAATATCGATGCCCCAAACGTGATTCGGGTAACTGGCGCTGATGTGACGGAGTAAATAGGGGTAAATCTTGTGTTCCGGGGCTGGTTTACTGGTATTTGGGCCAGGAGCAATGCCTGAAATGCACATTTCGCGCATATATCGTTGCACGGTGGGACGCGAAACAGCGATTTCTTCCTGGTTCAGTACTACCGTGATCTTGCGGGAGCCATAAAACGGCCAGCGCGTGTAGATTGCGTCGATACGATGTTTGATAGCTACTTCTTCAGGAGAAGGCGGCAGCGGGTGATAATACAGGCTGGAACGACTCAACCCGAGCAGCTCGGCCTGTGCCTTGAGAGATAGTTCCAGGGAGCGAAGTTCTAACATGGCCATGCGCTCCACTCTACTCACTGTAGCCAGATTTTTTTTTGAGCCAGTTGAGCTGGGTCGTCAACCGGCCAATTTCACTGTACAATTCGTTCATCTGGCGTTCGTGTTCGGCCTGGCGCTCACGCTCGCTCTTGTTCTCGTCTTCGAACAATTTCGGTAGGTTTTCTAGCGCCTGTTTTTTCCAGCGATACAAAACGTTTGGATGGACACCAAATTCTGAAGCAATTTGGTTGACGGTCTTTTCTTCTTTCAGGATCTCAAGCGCGATTTGCGCCTTTTGGCTGGCGGAAAAGTGTTTTCGTTTGGGCATGGTGTTCCAAGTTTACACCTTATTTTTGCCCTTTTTCGTGTCCAGTTTTTGTTAGCCACTTAAAGGTCTGGCTGACTGTAGCGCGACCTGTTCCCGCCAGATTTTCGAAAATAATTTGTTCTCCTTGGGGCATGTCGTCCACATACAAATGTGCTATGGCCAACGCACTTGATACTTCAAGATCAGCAGTCACAAAAACAAGGTACTTCTGTTCTGATTGGGGCGATAGGGTTAGCGTGGTACCGGGCACATCTTGAGGATCTTCTGTGAGTGAAATTCTATGCGTGTCAGGAATAGATGCTTGAATCTGCCCAGCCTCAAGGTGGGTGTTACTACTATTTATCGTACCAGCGGGTAAACTCATGGCAGACGGAACATCTCTGACAAGTTCTCTGGGTAACATCTCACTGTCACCAGTCACCTGCACGCCCAAGTACACATCGGGTTGCTCCCATATAGTTGCTGCGATTGGTGTCAGGCTACCCAAATAAGCATTGAACAAACCATTCGACACTTTTATATTCTGAGTTTCTTCCCATAACGCTGTTCCACCTGTAGGGGAAACATATAACCGAAAAGTCATGGTTACGGTTCCGTTGACCGGATTGCCACCTTTATCTGTCAATGTTCCCTGGTAAGGAATACTGCCGGCAACAACATCTGGATCAGCAGGAGCATCGGGGCTGATACCTGATGATGCCCGTGCGCTGTAAGCGAACAACATTGCAGCCACCACTACGATTGTGCCGAAGTTGGGAACTAGCTGACGCAGAAATACTTGTAATAGAGCGGAACGTTTTGGAATTCCGGGCCTATTTTGTGTCATCATTTTAGTTTCTCCTAAATCACTTGTTTGTCAGCCAGGTGGTTATCTCGTTATCAGAGGCAGGAAATTTGTGTAGGTGAAAGTTGGATTGCAGGGCGTAGACCAGTAACCAGAGCAGATGACATACAAACTGGAATGCATATTTCCCACCATGGATGGCTGGCCAAAAGTACCTTTCAGCACGTAGTTTGCCGATTCGGGATATGTGCCAGACCAAGAAGCGCTCCAGGTGCTCCTCAATAAATCATAACTCTCTGATGAAGGCCGGTCCGGATAAACATTCAAGAAAATCGAATCCGAATACACTGGCGAAAGGTTGCCTGCCCGGTCCCGGTATTGGATCTCGACTGTGTGAGTTTGCCCGCTGGTAGCTGGAAGCAGCCAATACATGGGCGACAGGAATGCCTGCCAGTCGTACCAGGTGCCGCCGGCGTCGCGTACTCGCATCTGGTTGATGCCGCTCGCAGCATCGCTAGCTGCGCCTTGCAACCTGACAAGAGTTGCATAACTCGTTGTGGCATCACTGTTGATCAGCAGCGAGCCAGTGGGTGCTGTGGCATCATAACGCAAGATAAACGCAGTTTGCCAACTGCTCCAATTCCCAGCGTTATCTTTAGTGCGGATGCGCAGATAGTAACTGCCTTCAGAGATGGCGGGCGGATCAAAGCTGGTTCCCGTAGTCCATACGGCTGGAGGATTACCACCGGAATTTGGGCCCCAATCGTATTCATAGCCGGCCAGGCCACTGGTCGCATCACTCGCCCCGCTCCAGGTGAAGTTTGCGTCACGGCAGGTGTTTTGCCAGACGTTACTGGAGGCTGTGCAGCTAGGCGCAGCGCTGGTGGGGTTAGCTGGCGCGGTTGTATCAACCTTGATCGAGAAAGATTTAATACCTTCCCAATGCCCGCCATTATCAACAGCCTGGTATTCGATAGTGTGCTGACCATCTGGAACCGGAACAGGAGCAGAGTAGGTGATCCAAGATCCACCATCAAGCCTGTACTGGATAGAGTTCACCCCTGATCCCCCCGGGTTGTCCTGCGCTGTCAGCGTCATATAAACTGATGAAATATACCAGTCATTTTCCCCTAAAGTTCCCTGAATACTTATTTCAGTTATGGGTGGTTCAGAATCGCAATCCCTGTAATGCTGTTGATAGGGAGCAAAGCCAGTCACCCCAGACATTGGTTCCGGAAGGATGCTGGTTGGATTCGTTAAGCCACCACTAAATAAACCAAAGTGCAAGTGGGTACTACCGCAGGCTCCGGTGCAATCCGCCGTTCCTACAAAGTCGCCCGGTTGGACATAAGACCCATCGCCGATAGTTGAAAACAGGTGGATATACCACGTAGAATAATTCGCATCAGCATCGTAAACTATTTTTACATAATTACCATTAACGGGATGAGACCCAGCCACAACGTTGCCACCATGGGCTGCATAGATTGGAGCTTCCCAGGTTGCCCCATCTTCATTTACCCAGTCTAAACCATACGAGTTGTATTGGTCACAGGCATGACCAGGAGTTTGTCCACAATAACCATTTGTGATATGCCAATGTCCACAAAATGGGAACTGCAATGCAGGTTGACCCAGTGTGCCATCCAAATCAGTTGAGAAATCTCGTTCCGATACTATTGGAGGCAACTCAGGCACACGAATGGAAACTATACCTAGCCATTGAAATGTAGATAAAATGTATAGTAAATCAGGTGGTATTGCATTGGAGTTTAGATTCCCTAACGATAAAGTATAGATTTTTTGTTGGTCATAGCCATAGATTGTAAACATGTATCCTAAATCCGTGGCGTAGATTTGGTTTAAAGCCGGTTTTCCCCCCAAGGTCGCGTATGATGATGAGGTGATCTCAACCATCGCATCCCGATCTTGTCTATCGACCCAAGCCTCAAGATTTTGCTCATCCAATTCCTGGTTCTGAATTGTTACATTAAGTTTATTACCCTCAGGTGTTGCAAACTGTACAATATGAGCAACCCCCGAATCCCATTCGTCAACGAACGTAAAATTCTGAGGATAGTTGAATTTAAAGCCGTAGTCACTATTGATGTACTCGTTAACCAAGTTGGTTTGAGCGCGTGTAGATTGCTTAGACACAATCATATAGATGAAAATCAGGGCCAAGGCATAGAAGATGAATTGAAAACGTTTCATGTTGTCCTTCCTTTTACTTTTCATAGATACGGAGAGCCGATATCATTGAAATTCAATTTATCGGCAAGGATGGTTTTATCTCAACTCACTATGGCTCAATTACAACAATTTGACGTTGCCACGCCCAGTTGACATCAGTTTCAGAATTGAGCCAGGCCATTGCCCGAAATGTATACGTTCCTGCAGGTAGCTGTGTAAACAGGTAGCTGCCCGAGCAACCCCAGTTATCATCCTCCACTCCTCCATCAAGGTGGGCTACTGCAACCCAGGCATCACCCTGATAAACAAAAATTGCACAATACCGGGTAACAGATTGGCTTGTCTGGTAGCGAGCAGTCATAGAGACAAGTACTGGAGCTCCACTGGTCTGAGTTGTTACCTCGATAAAATCCTGATTATTTAATCCTTTAACTGGTTGCCAATTTACCACACTAGATTCGGAAACGACTATATTTTCATCAATAGAATCGTACCCTAATAATTTTGACGGGACTTGCTCAGCGCTCAGCGCATAAGGCACATTTCCGATGATTTCTCTTGGAGCCATCTCGCTATCATCCTCGATTTGAACACCCAGATACACCTCATCATATTCCCATACTGTAGTATGGAATAGGGACTACACTTCCGAGGTTGGCATTGAATAACCCGCCGCTAATCGGTATTGTTTGCGGTTCTTCCCAAAGTAAATTTCCATCTGTTGCATCATCGTAAAACCGGAAAGTTATATCTACCGTGCCATTCACTGGCTGTTGGGTGGCATCCACCAGCGTTCCCTGGTAAGCGATTACCCCGGGTACGGCATCAGGGGAAGCCGGACTTTGTGGCTCCTGTGCTGAAGCAGCCCAAGCGTCATAAGCAAAAAGCATCAAAGCCATTATCACCAAAGTGCCGATATTGGGGAATAAATAGCGCGAAATACCCCTGGACAGGTTAGGGGTGTTGGTCATGGCATTCTCCCTTCTCAAATTGAACATATGGGTTTTGGCCCACGGAATGATAAATGAGGCCTTGAATAACTGCTAGTCGTGGAGGTCTTGGTTTCTATCCCCCACATATCTGATAATACCACGTCTGCTAGCGTTAAACAATCTTCTCATAATTGGCTCGAAGCTCAGTTTAGTCTCTTCCGGGGCTGGATGTTATGGTCGCTCATCCGCCCGGTAGCTCCGGCATTGTTTGTTGCCTTGAAGCAACGATCTGCCGTCACAAGGCAACCAAGAGCGCCGGACTGCGCTCATCAACTCAAACGGACGTATCTCAAATTAACTGTAAATTTCCATAAGTACAGTTAATTCTATATCGGAGGCAACCATGCATGCTCATATCATTCCCCGCCAGGAGGCCATCGCTTTCCTGGCAAAACCCAAAGCCGACTGGGTTGACCGGCTGTGGGATGGGACTGGATTCAATCCACGCAAGTACAAAACGCCGCGCAACACGCGCGGACCAGGCGGGGCGGTCGATCTGCTCAACCTGGGCGGGTACTCGCCGGCCGGAAAACTGGTGTGCGTTGCCAGGATCGGCATGGCGCCGTACCAGAACAAACCCGCCATCGCCGCGGTGGGTGCGGACCTCGCCCCCTACACCGCTTACCTGATGCGCCTGGCAGGCATCGGCCTGGAGCACAGCGACCTGGTTGAGTTCTTGACCAACGCCATCCAGCGGCTACGCAGCGACCTGGTTGAGCGTGGACGCGACTTCCGCTACTTGCTCAGCCTGGACGACCCGCAGGAGCGGCTTATCGAAGGCGACGGCGTTCTGCGCTGTTCCCGCGCCGTAACCGGACAGGTGTATATCGAGACTGGAGCGATGCATGCTGGCATGACTCGCAGCAAAAACCAGCCTACCCGCTACATCACCGACGATGGACAGATCCGCTCGATCTACCAAAACGGCGTGAACATCGCCGCGCAGGTGGATGCCAGCGGTCGGCCGGTGATCCAGGAAGGCGTGAAACACCGCTTTGTCTGGGTGCTGGGCGAGAAAAGCAGTATAGAGTATGCCACATGGCGGCGCGTCTTGCCCGCCTGGGTACGCGAACCTGAATGGGGACGCAGCGGTCTGGGTTGGACACAGCCGCGCCTGCTGGTCAAACGCACCCACCTGGGCGTTGCCGCTCACGGCCAGGTCAATGACCTGGTGCAGTTGGCAATTGCTTCTTTCGGCCACCTGCTCCGTTTCGGAGAAGAGCTGAGCGGAGAGGCATTCGCCGAGCGCATTGCCCAGGCATACGATGAAAGCAACCCCCGCACGCAAGCTGTACTGGCCGGGCTGCGCTGACATCATAGTATCAAACGGAGGCAAACCATGTTCCCAACCTGCTCCCACGTGGGAGGGTCGGGAACAACCGCCTTCCTGACCATCCCGCGCCGGGACTACAACTCGTTCTCCCCACCTTCGACACTGCCGGTCATGCTGGTAGCAACATCCTGGTGGGATAACGAACGCAAACGGCTGACGATCCCTAAACACCCGCCCGAAGGACGCCGAGTTGCAGACTCGGGTGGCTTCCTGGCACACCAGCGTTTTGGTGGCTTTCCCTACTCAATAGACCAACTGGCCGATTGGGCACTGGCCAGGGGGGCAGAATGGGTAGCTTGCCCAGACTGGCCCTGCGAGCCGGAGATCGCCCGCGGCGAGGTGGACTACCGCATCCAGCGCACCGTAGATTCCGCCATCGAAGCCATGCAGCGCCGGCCGGATTGCAATTGGTATCCGGTCTTGCAGGGCTGGAAGGTGGAGGATTACCTGAAGTGCTGGTGTCTATACGAAACGGCAGGGGTGACCCCGCGCGCTATCGGCACGCTCTGCCGGCGCGGTAAAGCCCGCCAGATCGCCGCCATCCTGGGCGACATCCTGGCTGCCCACCCCGGCCACCGCTATCACCTGTTTGGGGTGAAGCTGGATGCCTTGAAGCACCCCGAAACTGCTGCCGCGGCGGAATCGATTGATACTGCCGCATGGTCCATGCTCGACCACAGGCTCAAAGCAGCCTGGGGCGTGAATGAGTATCGTATCTCGTCCAGCCTGGCCCACAAGGTCGGCATGACCCGCTGTGAGCTCTCTACTTTCCTGGCCGAGCGCTACTACAAACGTATCCAAAGCCTACTGACGAGAAACCGCCAGCCGGTGCTTTGGAATTTCAACCAGTGACTTGACTTCACTGGCATCTTAAAACGGAGGAAAACAACGTGGCAACACGTATCGAAAACAATTCTGTTTCCGTGTTCGTGCGCTGCTTCGCGCTGGCGAACTACCACGGAAGCACCACAATCGTTTACATCGAGTTCCCGCCCCAGCACATCAAGTCGATTGGTGCGGTCTGGGCATCGATGGTCAACGGCACCCACGAACCGATGTCGCTCTATGACGCAGGCAACCGCCGCCTGACCGTGTTCGGTCTGAATCGGCGTTATGAGCGTCTGGACAGCGACTGCCCGAACCTGGCCGGGCGGGGTAAAAGCCGTCCGAAGTTTGTGCGCCTGGTGGCGCCCGAAGCGTCGAAGATCGAGAAGGCCGAAAATGGTTTTATCGTGCTCGACCGCTGGGGCATCCCCCTGGGCGCCGTCCTGGCCGCCATGCTGGAGCATGGGACGCAGTTCCCCATGCAGCTCGGCTGGGGCGACTACCTGCTCGCCGCCGCCGAAAGGGAGGGTTTTGCCCTCCCCCTGGCGACCGGCAGCGAACGCCCGGTGAAAGGCTATCACCTGCAGGGCGCAACGCCCTGGGCCGATCTGATCGCCCAGGGCATCAAGAGCGGCGCCATCAGCCTGGATGGCCAGACACGCGGTATCCCTGTCTCGCAGGGTATCCCGGTCAAGCTGCCGGTCCAGAAGGCGACTGTCACCGCCGACATCGACATCTAACCTAAACGAAACCTTTACCGGGGACGCGCTGCGCTCCCCGGTGGGGGAGTTCTGCGCGTCATCCGGTGAAACGGAGGACACCATGAGGCTTGAAGGCCAAACGAAATTGGGGTACTACCCCACACCAAATAAGACCCTGGCAAAGATCATCACCTGGCTGAGCATCGCCCCACAAGGCGAGGCTTTACGCCGCTACCTTGACCCCTGCGCCGGTAAGGGCGAGGCGCTGGCCGCTGTCGCCAACGCCTATCCGGGCGAAACCTACGGCATCGAGCTGTCGGACGTGCGCGCTCGCGAGGCAGAACAGTTGCTCACGCGCGTGATCTGCACCGGCTACGAGAACGCCCGCCTCTCAGACGAAGCCTACTCGCTAGTCCTGCTCAACCCGCCCTACGACGGCGAGAGCATGACCGGTGGGGGCACGCGCATGGAGGAGTCGTTCCTGGTCAACCGGGAAACGACCTACCGCCTGGCGCACGGCGGGGTGCTGGTTTACATCATCCCGCACAAGCGCATCAACGAGCGCATTGCCCGCCACCTGTTCGGCTGGTACACCGATCTGCGCTGCTTCAAGATCGACGCGGACGAATACGATGTGTTCGACCAGTGCGTTATCTTCGGCCTGCGCCGCCCCAAGTACAACACTCCTACCGGCGACGACCTGCGCCTGGCGCAAGCCTGGACAGAGGGTCAGACCGTGACCGCCTACGAAGAGGTCGAGGTGGAGGTCGAAAAGGCCATCGAGCAGGGTATCAAGCGGATCAAGGTGAAAGAGCGCCGCCCGATCTTTGGCGAGCTGCCCTGCCTGCCCGAAGGGCATGGCGAGTACGCCATCCCCCCAGCAGGCAACAAGTTCCCCTTCCGCTTCCAGTACGATGCGGTTTCGCCCGAGGAGTTGCTGCGCGAAGCTGATGAAGCGGCCGGCCGCCTGGATATGAGCCGGGCCTGGATCAACCTGGCCCCCAAGACTGAGCCGGAGGTGTACGTGCCGGCGATGACCCCCAAGAAGGGCCACATCGCCCTGCAAGTCTCCGGTGGTCTGCTCGGCACCAACCTGGTGCGCCTTCCAGGCGGCGAAAAACGCCTGATCAAAGGTGCGATCCGCAAAGTCACCGTCACCAAAGACGGCGACGAAGAGGATGGCGAACTGGGCGAGGTTGAGGAACGTATCGAGCTGGATGATCGCAAAAAGCATCTCAAGAAGGTTGAGATGCACGAGCAGTTCCAGAACCTCTTTGCCACGCTCGACGAGCGCGGCGACATCACCATCACCACCAACCCCAGCGAGATCGCCGAGGCGCTAGATCTGTATGTCGAGCAGCTGGCCGGGCAGTTACAACTGCGCAACCAGCCGCGCTATGATATGAAGCCCGAACCCTGGGAGTGGGCAGCATTCGATCCCCTGTCGAAAGGTCGCCTGCTGCCCGGTCGGAATACAACCGGCCTGACCGACTTCCAAAAACACCTGGCCATTGCGCTGGGACGCCTGATGCTTGCGTTGGGCGCCGGCTTTATCAATGCAGAGATGGGGTCAATGTGTGGCCCGCGTTCGCCGCAAGGCGGACGGCAATATTCGGCTAATAACGGCGAAGCCTGTACAGGGAAATCCCTGATGGTAATGCCGTGGGAAGTCGTCCTGAGTACCAAGTGAAGGATTGACCCCGTAACGACTGATGGCGAAAGCCTGAGACAGCGGTCGCTCGCAGATGCGAAATCCAATGCCGCTGTCATACGCCGAACCCCAAGCCATCCCCTTGGGTGAAGTCATAGTCTGCGCTTTCGGAAACGAAAGAATACGTGCAGGAAAAACAACCATCTCGATTGCGATTGCCGAGTACCTGCGTGCGGCGCTCGAACGGCGCGGCGCGGGACGCTCCCCCTACCCTGGTCTGGTTGTTGGGCCTGGGGTGGTCACCGGCCAGGAAAACTGGCCGAAGGAGATCCGTGAAGTCACCCCCGGCGCAACCGGCAAGGTGATCACCATCGGCGTCAAGCCGCTCCCCAAGACGATCAAGATCGGGGAATGGCTCAAACGGCAGAACCTGAACCTGGATGAGAACCGGCTGGCTGGCAGAGACGCGGATTGGTCACTCGACCACATCCTCGCCGCCGCCAAAGAGCAGGACATCATCCTGGAAGAGCAGCCGCTGCGCCAGGCGCTCCAACGCGCCGCTAAGAACCCACCTGCCCGCCGCAAAGGGGCCTCCGGCCCAAACCTGCTGGATGGGCGCATCGGCGGTTTGCTGTGGACCGGGCGGGTGTTGTACGACGAGGAAAACGCCGGCGAGATCGCCCGGAAGTATTCGCTTCCGCAGTTCATCGCCGAACACCAGGCTGGCAAAATCCCCGAAAAGAGCTTTGCCATCCTGTCCTACGAGACGGCCAAGCTGGGCTCCGGGCGCGTCCCTGCCATGCGCACTCGCAAGATACGGGTGTGGACGGAGTGGGAAGATTGGCGCGGCAAACACCGCGCGTCGCGGCTCGAAACGATTTACACCTGCCCCCAATGTGGGGCGGTGGTAGCCGAGAAGTACGACGAGGAAAGCGGCAAGCCGATTGACCCTATCAACGAGCACGGGGTTGATCAGTTCATCGGCATCCGCCGCCGCTGCTGCCAGGCGCACGTGACCAAGCGCGTGTGGAACCCTGCCAAGGGCAAGCACGAAACCGCCACCCACGACGAGTACGGCAAGCGCCTGGTGTGCGGCAATCCGTTGTTCGAGGAAACCGCTCTGCGGCGCGAGTCGGCCGCTTCCTACGCCCTCAAGAAAGTCCGCAAGACCTTCGGCCTGCTCCTGGTGGATGAAGTTCACCAGGCCAAGGCCAAAGGCACCGGCGTGGGCTGGACTCTGGGCGCGTTCTCCGGCGTGAGCCGCTGGACGATCGGTTTAACTGGGACCCTCTTTGGTGGGTACAGCACGAGTATCTTCATGCTGTGGTACCGCCTGATCGGGGAAGTCCGTCGAGAGTTCTCCTTCGACGGCGACCAGAAGTGGGCCGAGAAGTTTGGCCTGCTCAAACGGGTATTCTACACCGAATCGGATGCGGTGGTCGAGGACGGCGCCTACACGGGCGCCAAGTTCTTCGATACCGTCTCCGAGAAGCCGGGCATCTCGCCCGCCATCGTGCGCTACGGCCTGCCGTACTGCACCTTCTCCAGCCTGAAGGATATCGGGCTGCCGCTGCCTGGTTACTCCGAGCAGATCGTGCGCATCCCGATGACCGAGGCCATGCGGGTGCAGTGCATCCAGGCAGACGGCTCGAAACAAAAAGCGGGCCTGTTCGCCTGGGCGCTGGAGCAGCGCAAGGACCCAACCGGCAAAGGCGCTATCAGCGTCTGGCTGAACACTGCTCTTAACCGACCCGACGCCATGTGGCGGTATGAAGATGTGTTCTTCAACCGCAATCTGGGCGGGCGCGGCCGCTGGGCTAACCGCAAGCGCGAGCAGGTATGCAGCCTGCCGGAAGTCGTAGGACAGGGCGAATGGCTCCCCAAGGAAACCTGGCTGGCAGACACTTGCCAGGCCGAGAGACTCATGGGACGCAAGACGCTCGTGTTCGTGCGCCAAACCGGAGAGCGCGACATCCAGGAACGGCTAAAAGCCTGTCTGGAAGCGCGCGGCCTGCGGGTCGGCATCCTGCGCCCCACCTTGGCCCCTGCCCGCCGGGCGACCTGGATCAAGCAGCACGCCAGCCAGTTCGATGTGCTGCTCTCAAATGCCCGCCTGGTGCAGGTCGGCCTGAACCTGACCACGTTCAGCACGGCAGTTTTCTTCGAGCTGGAGTGGAGCCTCTACGTGGTTTGGCAGGCTATGCGCCGCCTGTACCGCCCCGGCGCGCCGAAACCGGTCAAGTTGTATTTCCCGGTGTATGAAGATACGCTGGAGGAATCAGCCCTGGACCTGATCGGCGCCAAGATGACCGCCGCCATGATGTTCTACGGCGACGAGGTCGGCGGTGCCCTGACCGAGGGCGACGAGGGCGATCTACTGAACGATATCGTGCGCGCCGCGCTGGGCAAGCTCAACGTAGGACGCTCCGAGGGTATGTTCTCGGTCGGCTCGACCAGCTCCGATTCGGCTTACGGATCGCCAACCGCGATCAGCCCGCTCCTGGTGAGTTGGGCGCAGTGGGCTGTAGAGCGTAACCTGGTGGTTGCCCGGCGCAGCAAGAAGCAGCGCCAGGTGCAGACTGGGCAAGCGATGCTGTTCTAAGGCAACGCGAGTGTGCAACCCGCACACCCATAAACAAAACTTAAAAAGCCCTGGCACAACCTGCCGGGGCTTTTTTGATTCCGCCACTAGGATCGGCCGACAAGGATTAATCGCCCAAGATCACTGCACACACTACGGTATATTCATAGCTATACAATTCCCGGGCCAAGACACAGGCTTGCCGAGGGGCGTGACTGATAGCCGCCGCGGCAACCTCCCAATTGATGTCTGATGCAAACAGGAAAGTTTTAACATCTCCCTGTGCACAGCCATCCCACAAGGAAAGCCTGACCCGATTGCCTGCGGTCTCTTTCCATGCCAGGGCAAAACCATCTTGTCCATCCCAGGCTTTGCTCGGCGGGCCAGCGATTTCTTCTTGTCCAGAAGGCATGATCTGTGGGCTCCAATTCAGTGACGCGTCGAGGCATTGGTAATAGATTCCAGTGACTGTATCCCCCGGCACCGGCACCTGGCCGGTCCAGTAAACGTGTAAGTTGTTCTGGATGTCAAGTTGGGTTTCCCGTCCCAAGATTTTGCCCGTGCCGATTTGCCCCTGGATAACAAACTGCCCATTCAACCAATACGAATGGTAAAGGGTCTCGTTATAAGCATCGTTGCCATACAGGTGAACGCCACCAGCCATGTCGGGCCAAACAAGATAAATGGGATGGCTACCGCCAAGGTAGATATGTACTGGTTGTGACCAGCCTTCAGCGGTATGCTGCGTTTGATAGATCTGGCTACCCAAAAGGGCTACGCCAGTATATGTGACACGGATAGCACCCTGGTCATCGAACTGCACCATGCCCTGGATATCTGCGTTTGAGCGAACCACTTCATCTTCGGTGCTCCACTGGTTACCATCGAAAACGGCATATGACAGACGGTAAGGATTTTCTACACTAGAGCCAAACCAGTTCGCCCACAGCAGATGCAATTTGCCGTCACTGTCAATGATGGGCGGGAACAGCGTTTCAGAGGTCCCCAAAGATTCGGCTACCGGAGCAGCTGCCATCCACCCCTGCTCGGTCAGGTAGGTATGATAGATATAGCGCGGGGAAGTGTACGTATCCCAGAGAATATGCGGCCGGCCAGATCGATCGATTACCAGGATAGGAGCGTGGTTTGGGCGCGGGGATAAGGTGATTTGCGAGGGAGGCAGCCATCGCCAAGTGAAATCGTAGTTCTTAACCACCAGCGGCAGATATACCGTTGTGATGGTTTGCTGGAGCGGCGCCCCACGGACAGGCATAGAACCCAATGCCAGCAACCCAAGCAAAGTCAGCAGTACAAGAGCAAGCCAATGATGACACCTCACTCGCTCAGATCTTTCAGACAATTTTCGCTCCTTCTTACCCAGTATATCGCTCCCTATCCCATCCCAATCGCCTTCAAGGCTGCCGCCAAAGGCTCGGAGTAAAAGATCGGATCCACTCGTTCCAACAGATCGCCAGGCACTTCCAGGTACTGGCGCTTGTTGCTCACCGGCACCAAGACTTTCTTGGCCCCATTGTCTACGATTACCTGCAAGGGCTCGATCAGGGAGCGCACCGGCATGATATTGCCCTGGATGGTCATCTCGCCCAGCACCACCAGGCCGGCCAAGAGCGGCTTTTCGCGCAGCAGCGAATACAGTGCCACAAAAAACGCCACCCCCCCCTGTGCGCCTTCCTTCGCCTGCATGAGATCAACGGCCTGAACGTGGAAATCGTAATTGTCCAGGTCACGTTCGATTCCCAGGCGCGAACGGTTGGCCCGGACGTAATCAAAAGCGGTCACAATAGAATCCTTCATGCCGCGATCGGGGCTGCCCGTGATACGCAGCTTGCCAGAACCGCTCATGCGGTTGACCTCAATGCGGTGCAACACGACTGTATCGCTCTCAGTAAAAGCCGCGGTGTAGACATTGCCGGGAGGCAGCGGGTCCTGCCCAATCAATGCTCTCCCGCCTTCCTCAGGAACCCCGATAAAGCGCTCCTGCATGCTTTCGGTATCGATATAAGAGAACGAGGTCTGGTAGTATTCGAAGGAGCCCATCTTTTTAAGCTGCTCTTTGACCCGTCGCCGGCCTTCCAAAGCCAGCTCTAGATATTCAGCGACCTCGCTCTTACCCGGGTCGCCGGCTGGGTGGAGCAGCTTGACCAGGCCAGAGACGGTGCGGCGGACAGCCTTGGCGTCGCGCGTGTTCAGGTCGGTTCCCAAGGAGAAGTAGCGATCTGCCACATCTGTATAATTGCGCCGGCGCAGCTCCCGGAAGGCCTCCGCCAGGTAATCCACCACAAACCCGTAGTGATCGCTCAGGTATTCATTGCGCATCTTGGGTAGCTCCCAGCCCGGGATGTAGAAGTGGATGCGATCGATCAATGCCATGTCCTGCATTTCTTCTGGCAGGGGCTGGAACAGGGTGCTGGTTTTGAGCAGCACATCCACCGGCTGGTTGATGTTGCCGGCAAAAACGATGGACGCCTCGGCCACCAGCTCTTCGCGCCCACGGCTGAAGCTGCCGCTTTCCATGTAGTCCTTCAAGATCTGGATGGCGGTCTTATCATCAAATTGAACCCCAGCCACCTCGTCGAAGGCCACCACATCCCACATCCCCACCAGGCCCACCTTGCGCGTGCTCATGTTGTAAAACAGGTTGGGCACGGTAGTCTTTCCGCCGGAGATCAAGATTGAATAGGGGGACAGATCGCGGTAAACAAATGATTTGCCAGTGCCGCGCGGGCCCAGCTCGATCAAGTTGAAGTTGCGCTGCACCATGGGAACTAACCGCATCAGCATCAACAGCTTGACCCGGCGTGTAAATGCGCCTGGTTCCAAGCCCATGCTGCGCACCAGCAGGTCAATCCACTCGTCGGTGGTGAATTCTGCCCGGCGGGAGGCATAGTCGTCCAGGCCAAAGGAGGCCAGCTGGATGGGGTTAAGCTCGGTGATAAAAAATGGGCGAGCTTTGCCAGAGACTTCCTCTTCTTCCCGGTATTCCAGCTTGACCTGCGCCCAAACACCCCCCTCTAGCAGCCGGTCATATTTACGGACAACGCTATCCGGAATATGGATGAAGTTGTTCCCAAAGTTAACCAAATCCGCCCAATACTTGGTGCCATCCAGCCGCACCGAAACCTTATCGATATAGGTCATATCGCCGCGCTCTTTGACACGCGACTGGGCTTTCATGGCTTCGTCTGGGCGAATAACACTCTCGGCCAGATTGGAATTCACCAGGCGCAAGCCGGCTTCGATGGAGGCTGGATCATCCGTTGCACAATACTTGCCCAACAAATACTCCAGCACATATACCGGCACGTTGCTGCCAACCTTGACCTGGCGCACCAGATCCTTGCGCACCACCCGCCCGGCGAAAGCCTGCGTTGCTTTACGATCCAGTTCATCAAATGTGGGCATGGTCGCTCCTTTGGCGTATCATCGCTGATTATATCGCCACATAGATTGCCAGCTTCATTTCTGGGCACAGGCTGGCGCCTAGCTCATCTAACAAAACCAAGGTCACCATATCCACCGCTGGGATATCCGTGATCTGCAAAGTGATCGTATTGGCCGCCAACGAGCTTTGTGCGCCTGGCGTAAATTCCATCGCCACGTCGCGCGTGGCCTCGTTGAACCCGTAACTGGCCGCAACCGGCACGGAGATAACCTGGCTGCCCGCTCTCAGCTCGACCCTTACCCGTGGGGGTGCAAGCATCGATAGCAAATCGTTGGATTCTCCCGTTACCGTCACCGAAAAGAAGCGCGTGCTGATCTGCTTGCTGCCAGGTGTGATCGTCCAACGGAAGGCGGGCACATCCACAGCCGTCTTGGCTTTGCCAGGCGACACGGAAACGATCGGAATGACCAGCTCCTGCAAGCTTAGCCCGCCGTGGAAATACTCGGTTGACCCACCCTGGACCTTGAAGGTCGACATCCCATAGGGGGTGACAATTTCAAGATCGCCGCCAATCCCAAAGGCCGAGAAGGGTTTTCTTAAGCACGCTGGGGTCAGGGCGCCACCCTTCCCTACCCACACACGGCGGTGCAAGTCGGCCATTTCACCGCCAGGGGCATCCAACGCTTCGCCTACCATCAATTGATCGCCGGCCAGGTAGCCATGATCAGCCGTGATGATCACCCTACCGATGCCTAAACCAAAAAGCGTGCGGATACCCCGGCGAAGCTGATCGAAAACATGGTGCTGAAGTTGGCGCGCCATGGGAGGTTGGTTTTCCCATAGGCCGTCAATCTCGTCCGTCGCGGTAACCACCACCAGGCGGGCAGCCTTTAAGTTATCGCGCAGTGCTTTGCCCTTGAGCGGAGCAATCTGGTTCAGCTCCGTTACAACAACCGGCGGCGGGCCTTTTTTCTCCAGGTGTTTGACGCGCTCAGGCCGGCTTTTTAGTGTCACATCGAAGATGCCCACCCCCAGCTTACTGGGTCCAGCCGGAACCAGGGTCACCCCTTTCTCAGCGCCCGGCATCAGTGCGCCCATGCCGACTTCGGTGATCGTGGGCGGTGTGGCCAGGGCAGGTGTGAGCCCAGCCTCCCACTCACCGGCAATCTGAGAGCATAGCTCACGCGCCATCTCATAGCGGAAGGCATCTACCAAGATATAAGCTACCGGGCTGCTGGCAGCCGCCGGCTCAACGAAATCGTGATACACATCAGCCTGTTGGACCACCCCCGGCAGGTTGAAGCCAGCCGCTTCATACGCATGCACAAAGCGCTGGGCCAGCCGGTGCACCGTCTCAGCATAGGCCTGCTGCGAGGCAGCCACTAGCTTGAGCAGGCTGTCGTGCTCTTGGACATCCAGGTCTAAGTTGTGCACATCGCGTTGCAGGTGGCGCTGCTGGGTGTCCAGGCCGCACCAGGCCGCGTCGTCACCGGCATAGCGCTTGAACAAGGCTGCCGCAGACAGATCACTTTTCAAGGCTTGCTGGATTTGCCCGGCCTGGAGCATCACCTGGGCCGCGCCGGCCATCACCTGCCAGTGCAGCTTGACCTCGGGCCGCTGGCTGGCCCAGAAGCCGTTCAAACGTTTTTCGGCCAGCTCCAGCAGTGCCTTGGAAGGCTTTTCGACCAAGGCTTGCTCCAGCAAGGCCTGTAAAATGCCCTCCAGGCGCAAGAATGTTTCGCTGGCGCGCAAGGCTGCGATCGTCCAGGCCATGCCGCCCAGTCCCAATTCGGCCTCCAACTTCAGAGCAGCTTGCTCATAGCTCCCGCCCAGGTCACGCCGCAAGCGCCAGGTCTGCGCGATCTGCACGGCGGCCTGGCGGGCTGCCTTATTGGCCGGCAGCGGGATCGTTTTCAGGGCGGCGGGCAGCTCGCCGGTTAGAGAATCCAAGAACTCGGTGAGCAGCAGGTGGCGTGTCAGGGCGGCCCGTAAGGCTGCCAAATCATGCCCCTCGCCCAGGCCGGCGGCCAGGGCCTCGTTAAACAGGCTGGCCAGCGCTGGCCCAGCCGTCCTGGCTGCCAGCTCCTGATCCAGCGCGCTGTCGGTCAGGAAGCGCAGGGCAATCTCCTCCACATTGCTGGTCTGGAAAACGATCGAGAGCACCCCCATTTGCACTTCCTGCCCTTTTTCTGCCAGGGTTTCGATATCCGCCAGGTTGAGCTTACCAGCCTCCACATCCGCCACAATTTTCTCAACCGTGGCAGCCGGGAGCGCCTTTTCAAGAGAGCGCCGGGCGACCAAGGCCAGGCGGGTGTTATATTCGGGTGGGTGCGCCCCTGGCTCCAGCTTCACACCCCCCACGATAAACTCCGCCAGGGCATTATGCGTATCCTTCTCGGCCAGCGGCACGTAGATCAGCAAGCGCGGTGGCTCATCCTGGCCCCAAACCGGCTCCAGCGCGCGCCGCAGCGCCAGGAAGCCCTGGCCGGGATCATAACGCTCCACAATCGTTTGCGAGGCGGTCAATTGGGCCTCAAGTTCAGCCACAATATCGCCATAAGCCAGCTCGGGGTCAAACCACACCACCACATGCTGGCGGTCAAGCGCTTCCTGAAGTGTGGTAAGGAGTGTGTTTGCGATCAGTCCCATGTTATCCTTTTACCAATCCTTTTTGCTTGAGCTGCTGGCCAACGTTGCTCCAATCATATTTGCCGCGCAGCAGCTCCTGCCAGGCATTTTCGGCTTCTTTCCAGGGCACCAGCGCATGCAGCGGAGCAATGTTGAGCAGCACGCCATCGTTCAAATCGGGTTTGAGTTCCAGCAGCGCGGCCGCATCCAGGGCCTTCTGGAAAGCTTTCAGCTCGGCCACCAGCCCTTGTTGGGCGGCGAGCTTGCGCTCCTGCATTTTACGGACGCTGCCCATCGCCGCGGCCAGACTGTTCTGCAAATCATTCAAATGCCCGGCTTCCAGGTTGAGCTTGGCGTCGGCGTACTCGCGCCCGGCGCGGAACAGGCTGCCGGGGTTCAGGCGGGGGTAATACAGCCAGATGCCGTAGCTGCGCTTGGCCGATTGCAGCAGCCAGTAGATGGGCGCTTTGCGGCGGCTCTTGGAGTAACGCTTGATGTGATAGGCAAAAAAGCCCTTGGGGTCGCGGAACCAGGCGCGTAGGTCAGGCACGCCCAAAATCTGGCAGGCTTCAGCTTCGATGGCTTCGGCGCGCCCTTGCCACAGCAAACCCAGCACCCCGCGCACTGCGGCGACGATGTCATATGGGTGGCCGGGGTCATCCACCAACAGGCCATCCCAGGCTACCGGCAGAGGATAACCCTCTGGCAAAGCGCTCAAGGGCAGGCCGTCAGGGCCGGCCAACATGCCCGGCGAGCAAACGGGCAAGGGATCGAAGGGACCAGGCAGGGCTGGCAAACTACCCGGATTAAGCGCGAAGCGTATGTCCCACCGCCCCATAGCAATTCCAACACACCATTGAATATATTCCTTGACGGAATCCTCTAAATGAATTGAATTATCAGGCGAACTTTGTTGTTCTTCTTCTTGCTCAATTTCTAGTTCTACAATATCATCCTCGCTCTCATTTGTCTCATTGCCCTGCCCACCAAACTCTCTTAGAACTAATAAGAGCATTTCTCGATCCATCTCATTCAGATTGTAAAATTCCCAAACTAGTTCATCTATTTCATTTCTGATTCTATTTAAGCTGTTTATTGGGATCCGTGTTTTCTCAACATATAGGCCATATGCTTCGGGTATAGATCTTGCGTGTTTTTTATAAGCAGCGAGACAAGGCAAACAAAAAACATGAGATGTCTCTACATTCAGGTCCGGGAGACGGCTCAAACTATAGGCCTGTCTGGCCATATTTTGTAATTGTTGGGCAGTATCATGACGCACCCGGGGGAAAGGCGTTTGTTGCAATGTGCCAACCTCAAATGATGTAGACGCTGCCTGAAGTTTAATCATTGCACTATAAGGAGAGGAATTCATTACAGCGAGCAATAAGAGGAGATCATCTTGCTTGTCGCCATAAACCAATACCGCTGCCCCCTTATTACTAAATGTGGACTCTGCTGGCAACGCTCTTATACTAAACTTATTGGTTCGCCTTGGGTAAGTCAATCCAGGACGAAAAAACAGATTTGCACATGCTACGCGTTCATCTGGACGGGATGGACGGCCATAATAATCGCGAATTGTACCGCGTTTGTCATCCCACCCGACTAGCAAATGAAGATCGCTGTAGTAAAACCTGTATGATCCCCCTTTAGCATGAGGTACCCACATCCTATGTTGCCCAATAGTATGGGGGTTAACTTCAAACCACAACCTCATAAATCTATAATCGTCCCCTGTTTCATTTGAGACTCTAACTATCCTATTCTCAATTTCTGTACGTTCAAAGATAGAATATAAATCACGAATATTTTGTTTAATCCAATACGCAAAAGGCGTGCGAGGTATTGAGCTAAAGTCTGCCGGATCGGCTTGAAAAACACCAGCGTCGGGCTGGCCATGGTTTAGGGCGGCAATCTGCTGGCGCAGGTCATCGCCTTTGGCGGGGATGGGGGAGGTCAGGAGGCGGAGGAAGATGGATTGAGTCATAAAATCAACCAGTGCAGCACTTGATCTAGGATTTGCCTGGATAACAAAACCAACTGTTTATCCCGATCGGTCTGGAAGCAATCGCTGTTATTTACCAGGCGTTTTTCGCCATGCATCAGGTTACAGCGCACCTGGTACACCAGGCATAAAAGCGCAACTAACTCACCTTTTTGCCACGGGTTAAAATCAACCGCGTTGCAGATTCTTCGCTTTTCATCGCGTGTGCATCCTGCAAAAGTACAGTGATTGGGAAGCACATTGGCGGCCAATCCCAGCTTCTCACGAAGATAAATCGTCGCCGCCTTTACTTTTTTGTGGGGCGCAACCAGGCAAGAGTCCGGTACATTTTCAGAGCCGATGCATTCAAGTGAAACAAGCTCTGTAGCCAATGGAACCAACTCGGGCCAACGATCCTGGTGCCGTTCTGCAAAGGAGGCTACTTTTGCCCAATCGCCACTTGCTGTATTCTCAAGCTCATTGTAAGCACGGTTAAAGGCCATCCATTTGATGATGAAGGCAGTATACAGAGGGGATAAACGGCCTCTGGCGTGTAGGGCACCGTCAATTTCATCTTGGGTTTCGGGCGTGAGAGCATGGATCAAAGCAGTCCCATCCTTGTATAATCAATAAAGAACTACACCCTAAGCTTGGCCTTTTCTATGAAAACTAGTCCCGATTAAAGTTAGAACGATAAACGCCGATCGATTGCTTCGGAACCAGAATAGAATCTAAGCAAAACATCACCAACTGAAATAATGTCATCATTCTGTATCAAGACAGGGTTTTCGATTCTTGTGTCGTTAAGATATGTTCCATTAACCGTATGCAAATCGGCAAGAACGTACTGGCCGCTATCATTATCAAAAGAAACTCGCGCATGATATCGAGACAATAGAGGATTATCCAAAACAATATCCGCTTTTTCATGGCGGCCAATAATGGTTTCTTGAGTCAACGGGAAAACACTACCGGCATTTGTGCCAGTAAGTATTATTAATCTTGGAACCATCGGCGCAAGTTCGGGTGAGTTTTGTATCAATGATAACTCTATTTGCTCAATCCCTGCATTCTGCGAGTCTGTTTGCTCTTTGACTCTAGTATTTGATAGGGGGGTTGACCCAGAATCAATTTCAATCACAGTTTGATCATCATTATCTGAAGGTAAAGAAGTATTACCAAATGATCTGGAGAGAGTGTATAAACTCGATGATGCACAATAACTTTCTAGGCACGAAATATCCCCCAAAAAACTATCTACTGTTTGATAACGAGCTTCAGGATCCTTTTCCATGCATTTAGCAACAATTCTATCTAGATCAACTGGGACACCCTCACGAATTGAATTTAATCTCGGCAGTTCCAAATGATTGTGGGCGAATATTAAATCGGATGTTGAGTGACCAATATAGGGAACTCGACCAGTTACCATCTTGAATATAGTAGCTCCTAGAGAATAGATATCCGATCTTTTGTCTGGCTCTTCACCCCGCGCTTGTTCTGGCGACATGTAATATGGGGTGCCAATAACGCGACCTCTTTGAGACTTAGCAAATGGATCGTCTTTATGAAGAACCGCTGTACCGAAGTCAATTATTACAGGCTTTCCATCTTTCCTAAGGATAATATTCGAAGGCTTTATATCAATTCGCACGATCCCTTTTGAGTGAATATGCTTTACGCCTTGGGCCAGTTCACTAATGAACGCTATCGCGTTCTCAATGCTAAGGACCCCTATTCTTTTTAAAATCATATCCAGGCTGGGGCCATCAATATATTCTAATAGCATATACAATGTGTCAATTGAGGTATTGCCATCGATTAATTTGACAATATGATCATCGCTATCTGATGCCAAATGCCGCAAAATGTTTATTTCATTTGCCAAATACCCTCTCGCGATCTCATTTTGGGCATATTCAGGATGAAGGATTTTTAACACCAAGTCATCTTGATGCCATAAGTCACTAACTCTAAAAACGCCTGTAATCCCCTGAGTTTTAATCTCTTGCTTGACAAACATATGATCAGGAAAATCAAAGTTAACCGAATTGTTAGATTGAGGAAAAGCGCCTCTTGCCCGAAAAATTACTTCTGGAGCAAGTTGGAACTTTTTCGACACATCATCATCCAAACAGCTATACAGAGTTAGATCAGGATCATGGACTCGCTCTTTGATAATTTTCCGGCTGCGATAGGTTCTTAACAATGTTGATGCAATTTTAGATAGAACTTGTGGTGGCGGTACTATATCGGTATTTAGATTAGCAATTGCGTTTTGGGTACACTGCAAAGAAAAGGGAGTATACCCTTGTTGCATGATCCAATCCGTAAGGTAATATTCCGCCAAACGTATTTGATCCTGCTCCGCGACCAAATAACTCTCCGCAGAAGAAAGGGTGGTGAAACTCTCGTCAAGTAAGCTATTGATATAACTATAAAATCTCAGGATTGCCCATTCTTTCTGTGTGCATTGCAAATATGGACATTCCTCTTCGATATGAATATAGTCATTCATATGCCTAATAATCTGTCTGGGGACACCACGCCCTTTGTACTTCAGATAATCTAAGAAATGAGGAAGGTGCCCCATTTCTTGCGTGGGCTGTAAGATCCCCGAAGATATGTTCTCAGGTGCATCCCATAAAAGAGGCAAGTATATCTCATTCGCAAAAACACTTTCGAGAACGCTGTTCCCTTGGTCGACTTGTTGCACCCACCTCTGGTGCATGTGATACCCAGCGACAAAGATAAAAGTAATGCCAGAACATGTAAACAGATTTTTCAGATTATTAAGTAATTCGTCAATTTGATTGGGTTGGTTTTCCGGTGATTCTAATTTATCCAATTCGTCAAAAACAAAAACGATTTTTAATCTTGTTTTTTTCGCGTTCTTCCATGTCGTTGGGGATAGGTTTCGGGTTTTTAATTCATGCTGACTCAAACGTTGTCCAATCTCAATCAAATCAGACTCCGCAGCAATCCTGTCATAATTGAGATATGTTATGTCTAAAGAAGTTTGACGTGAAGCGTTAATCTCTGGCGCTAGTACCAGGTCTTTTCCAGCAGCAATTCCAACAGAACTGGTTGAAGATTGCTTTCGAGTAATACTCAAAGATGTGCGTCGGAAGGCCAATTGAATATCATCACGCAGATGCCTGTCCAGATTGTTGATGAGATTCATATCGCACAATTTCTGATAAAGTTTTCTGACAAGTAAATGCATTAATTCCATTGGTTGATATAAATACGTTATATTCAGGCATATATCAACCAGAAGGGTATTTTCTCCATCAGCCTTTGTGGCAACCAACCTGTCTCGAAATAGCGCCAAGAGCATTTGCACAAAAGTTGTTTTGCCAACCCCTCTAAAGCCGGTAACCAGGAATGCTCCCCCTTGCGTTCTCTCTAAACGAGAAACAAATTCACTTATCAAAATATCCCGGCCGGCGAATGGAATGGGGTTATTGCGTAATGTAGACAGCGTCAAGGGTTCGTGAACAAATTGAAAACCAGGTTTGACACGATACTTAAATACACAAGTATGATCGCGATTCGTCACCCTAATTCGATCATTGAATTGCTCAAGCGGCTTCTGATTCCGATCCCCTAAATCAGTAGGTATCTCGTCATCATCGAAGATGGGCGTTGGAGGCATGGGTATTCTAGTACCACAAAATGGGCAGGATCCATATGCCGCATCATATGGACCATGTTGAGCGCATACAAGAATAGCCTTATGATCCAGGCTAGTCTTACCGCCCTCTATATCTTCGTCCCGGAGTGGATTTGGAGCAGGTGGGCGTGTGGTATGCGGCATCAATGAACAATAGGGACAACTTTTATATTTTGCATCATAAGGTCCATGAATAGGACAAACTAATTCACTCACTTTGCCACCCCACTTCCCTAAAAACAAACGTCTGAAGGTTCCCGATTTGGATCACATCATCATCATGGAGACGGATTGGTACTAAAGGATCTATTCTTTCCCCGTTTAAAATCGTTCCGACTGCACTGTTTTCATCTGTCAAATAGCACTTTGTTCCCCTTCTTAATATCATTGCATGCGTTCGGGATACGGATGTTTCTCTTATTAGAATGTCATTGGTGCTGCCGCGTCCTATCTTCACGCCCTCAATTGGGATCGAAAAAAGTCTCCCAGAAAGCTCCCCGGAGCGAGCGAGCAGTTGTGGGCTGGGTAAATCATCTTTTTTCGAACCAACTTCCCGATGCTGAATGACGGGCACAGGAAAATTTGGCAACAATGCGATGGATTTGGGATTGGCATTCTCTCGGAGCGTTGTATTAAACATTGTGACAGCATCTTCCGGGATTTTCGCCGCAGCCTTAAAATTATTCAATAGGTCTAATGGCGTAGCATACCGTCTGGAGGGTTCTTTTTTTATTGCTGTAAAGATTACATCTTCCACGGCCTTGTCGAGTGTTGGATTATATAAAAGCAATGATGGGGGAGACAGATTGATAACTTCCCACCGGATTCTATCGCGCTCCGTATCCCCCTTTGCATCAGGAGAAGCACCCACAAACGGCAATTTTCCTCCACTTAGGCACTCGTAGAGCAAAATTCCTAAACCATAGACATCGTCGGCAACGGAGGCCGCTTCTCCCACAAACATCGCAGGGCTCATATAAGGGGGGGTTCCACCTATAAACTCATCTACCTTCTTGTTTGTTGTTAAACGGGCTACCCCAAAATCTGACAATAACACGCGCCCATCCCGAGACAATAAGATATTAGAGGGTTTAAGATCACAATGATAAACGTAGTTTTGGTGTGCATAATGTAACGCACGAACCACAGGATCAAGTATATATAAAACTTCTGATAACTTTAGCAGATCATCTTTCCGTATAACTTGCCGCAAATTTGTTCCATCAACAAAATCCATAACAATAAACACAATATCATTATCACGGTCGAATTCATAAAGGCGCACAATATTTGGATGCTCTAATTTACGAAGGATTTCAGCTTCTCTGGAAAATATCTGAAAGAACCTTGGACTGGCGGCTAAATCTTGTCTGAGGATTTTGACTGCCAATTGTGTCGCTCTGAGCCGATCCCAGGCAGTATAAACATCAGACATACCTCCAGACCCGATTCTTTCTCTCAAGAAATACCGATCCGATAGGGTCACACCTTCGTATGAATTCATATACCCACGCTCCCAGTAATCAGCGACTATTGAAAGATGGAATGCCGCGCATTACTTCTGAATGTCGAGAGTTAATGATGATAATGCACATATCACGATTATAAGCTCTTTCTCACCACATACGCCGCCGTCTCCACCATCGCCGTATCCAGCACCCCATAGCCCAGGTCGGCCATTGCCACCACCTGCGCTTCTTTGAGCAGGATCTCCTCCCGCCACTGCTGGAAGGATTTGAGGAAGAAGCCGGTGCGGCTGGTGATGGCACCTAGCAAGCCGCCGGCGCGCAGCAGCTCCAGGCCGCGCTCCACAAAAGCAGCGTATAGATCGTTCTTGGTGCGCGGATAGCGCTTGGTGATGTACTGCTTGCTGCCCAGGCTGGGCGCGCCAAAAGGCGGGTTCATCAGCACCACGTCGAAAGGCTGCTGCAGCAGGTTCACAAAGGCGAAGCCCTGGATGGCATCATGCGAGAACAACTGCCGGGTCACGGCGCCGTCGATGGTTGCGCCGGCTTCTGAGGCGGCACGAGTGTAGCGCGCCAGCTCTCGCAGCACATCCAGTTCGACCCCGTCCCAAAAGGCCTCGTCCTTGATCTCTGCCAGATCCATCTTCATCTGCACGGCTGCCGGGCGGCCGCCAAATAAGCTGAGCTGCACACCTTCGGGCATCGCCAGCCAGGCCTGGCGCGCTTTATGGATCGCAGCGTGCAAGTCTTGCTCGATCTTGAGCAGGCTGCCAATCTCGTCGGCACCTTCCATGCGCTCCCATACTTCACGCACCAGGTTGCCCAGGATGGCCGGCTTCAAATCGCGCAGGAATTCGCCCAGCAAATCGTACTCGCCAGGCATCGGCTCAGCACAGACGATCTGAGGCCTGAGTGATTTGGGGCGTTGGCGGGGCGGGACCTTGAGGTCGGTGAAGGAACGATGGGCGCGCAGCCATAAAGCCAGCGAGGCGATTTGGGTAGCGCGCAGGTCAATATCAATCCCGTGCAAATTATGCTCCAGGATCAATCCCGGGATGGCTCGTTGAAAGCTGGCCAGGTCTGGATAAGCTTCCCGTAAATTGAGTTTCGGTTCAGGATCATCATAAGCTTCCTGGTAGATAGTCTCCAACAGATCAAAGGCATACAGCAAAAAATGTCCCGAACCGCAAGCGGGGTCGAGGATGCGAAGCTTGCGTGGGTCGCGCTTCTCTCTTTCGCCTGTCTCTTGCTGGATCAAATAGGAACACTTTTCTGCCAGCCGGGTATTCCCGCCGCGCATTTCATACCAGATCCGCCCCAGGGTGTTATCGGTGAGAAATTCAACCACATAGCGCGGGGTATAGAACTGGTTGCGAAAAGCCAGCTCGTTGCCATTGCGCGGGGCAGACGATTCTTTACGCACCTGGTCACGCAGCTCGGGCGGGGTGAAATACTGGTAAATCCAGCCGATCGTCTCATCATCGCCCCAAACTTGGGCCAGCTCCGGCTGGTTGAGGCTGTCAAGGAGCTGCCCCAGGCAGGTGGGGCTGGGGAATAGGATGGATTGAGGCAGCGAACGATTGAACAGCACGCCCAGGGTTTGCCCCAGGTCATCGAACAGCAGCTCAAGGTAGAGGCGGTAGCCGCCATCTGCCTGGTTACGCAAAGCCTCTGGCGAGATCATCACAAACTGGCGAAACCCCTTGGAAAGCTCTTTTTGCCCGATCGATTCATAGATCAGATTGCGGCTGGGGTGTTCCATCAATTTCAAGGCCGCCAGCCGATTGAGGGCGGTGAAGGCGCTCTCACGCACGAAACGCGTGATCGCCTGGGGCAGATCCTTCTCCTGGATCCTTTCATGCTGGAGTAAGGCTTCAATGGATAAGCGCTCAGCCCTGCCAGCCGCATCCAGGTGCTGCAGGCTCGCCAACGGTTCCATACTCCCGTCGGCGCGGATGCCATAGCGCCCCTCAAGTTGAAGCAAGTAATCTTCTTCAAGCATGCGGCGGCAGGCGGTGATGGTCAGACGGAGGGTGTTACGAAGGGAGGTTTCCATAAGCAATCGTGTTCAGTTCTGAACCCGGTATATCCTCAACGCGAACCGGCCGGACAGATCGTGGCGATAAGCACCTATAACAGTACACGGAACCGCCCATTCACCAGCCACCAATCGGAATGTGGCAGCCTGCTCATTGACAAACGCCAGCGTCAAAGGATAGGTCTGGCCTTCAGGAAGCTCAAAGAACGACAACAGCCGGTTCCGCGGGTTACAAAAATAATCGGTCATCTCGCTGGCTGCCAGGTAAACGAAAAATCTTTGCTGGGCGTTTACCCCAGGCACTCGCGCCAGGCGAAAGATATCCTTGAATACCGCACCGGCCTTTTGGGTGCGGGGTGCGTTCTTCTCGCTGGGTATTGGCCGGTCAAACTTGAATTCGACCGCGGTAGCCGGTCGACCATCTCCCGCACGGATGAACAGATCCACCTCAGCTTTTGGGATGGTCGGATGAGGTATTTCTAGAGATATATCCGTGTGCTTGCAGTACTTGGCATCCAACAATGCCATGAAAAAAGTATATCGAACGGCATCCTCTGTGGTAAATACGCCGTCCAGAAGCCGCTCTTCCAGCAAGGAACCGAATATATCCCAGGTTTCGTTCATGCTTCGATAATCGCTTTATACTCATCCATTTTGACGGCTATTAGTTCATCCAAAGCAATGCAAACATGCTCGACGGAATCAACAGCCTGCCGCGCCCAGACGTAAGTAATCTCTTCTGGTTCACCTTCTGGTTCATCCATCTTACGATCGCCGCGATGGATGATGTTGTTTCTTCGATCTACTGTGGCATCTAAGATAGATTTCAATTCGCTCTTACCCGGCTTAGCACTCGGGGCTGTGGACTCTCGCCCAAGATGCTCGACGATTCGATCCCATGGATTTTCTAAGCCGAGCAACCTGCCAACCACATGCACTCCTTTTGACGTACTGAGATATAGCTTTTGTGCCACCGTCAGCATTTTGTTGGCAACATAGCTTGATGCGTACTCAACAGTCCCAGAATAATTCGTTTCAGTGATCAAGCGCATCGTTTCTTCAAGCGAGAAGGTTAACCCCTTCAGGCTGAAGTATTGCATCACGTCTCCATCGGTTACTGGGATGAAATCACGCCCTTTTGCCCGGATCGCCGTGGACAAATTCGCCTTCAACAAAGCCGGGAGATAAGTGTCCATGGCCGTACAAGAAACCACCACTGACTGGCGCAGCAGATGAGCCAGAGTTGATCTACGAAGTGTGACCGCTGGAAGATGAGCCTTTTCACGCACCAATCCCAAAAAGATGTCATTGTAAACGAGCATCAAGTATTCCTGGCTCCGATATTTCAATAGAGACCGGAGTTGATCAACCATCTCTCCTTCGGTGAGCAGTTTATCATTTGTGTCTAGCAAACGATAGACTTGCAGAAGCAGATCGGCCGGGTAAATATTGTCCTCGAAAATTTGGCGTGGGCTGGTCATGGCTTTACTCCAAGATCACTTTCGAGCCGGCCTCGATCAGCTTAAGCAGGTGTTCCCGCAGGCGCTCGATCATATTCTCCACATCTTCGGCGCTAGACATGGCTTGGGACTGGTTGATCACATCGGCGATCCGAATATGCTCAATCTTCTCCTCAGGCTCCAGGAATTGTTGAATGCGACGTAACGCTTCATTGCGCAACCCACCTGCTGCAGCCAAATCAGATTCCATCTGCGGCAGGTTGGCGTTGCATTTGCCACACACAAGCTGACCGTGAGCGATGTCTATGTCATGACAGCAGCGTTCATCCAAAGGCAGCAGCACACTCTCTTGGAAGGGTTCCGGCAGTGTAGGCCATTCTGGTAGGCCCTTGATAAGATCTACAGCCTGCTGATAAGCGTTTGTTCTGTCAGTATGCCGCGTTTTGTAGATATCAACAAAAGCTTTCTCCAGCGCGTCAACCACCTGATCTACTTTGCTCGCGAACCGATAATAAGAACCATCTGCCAACAAACCTTCCAATTCCTGCGCCTGGGCTTCCAATCCGGCACCCTGCCCACGCGTCGCCAGCATAGGCCACATCTGCTGCACGGCAAGCCGCGCCCGGCGCAAGCGGCGCAGGCCCGGCTCATCCGTGGCGATCTTAGCTTCAGCCACCTGCTGGCGCAGCAGTTTGAAACTCTCGCCTTCACCCTCCAGGATATTGACCACATCGTCAGATGCGCCCTGGATAATGGTGGTTAAGGTCAAGCGGTATTCATCCAATATATTCAGCACTGGCACCTGGTTGGCCTTCGCAATCGCTTCGATCGGCAGCAGGGCATTCAGCTCTGCTCGGGCCAGGTTTTGGAAAGCCTGGGCAATGGCGGCCTCATCCACATCCACTTCGTCGCCTGTCAGCTCTTCGTAGCGCCGGGCTGCCGAAACCAGGGTTTTCAGATCAGGGGCTTTGCGCGGCGCAAACGATGCCGAACGGAAAGCATTGGTGGCAGCGTAAACTGCCCGCACCTGGGCATCCAGGTGATTGCGGAAGCGCCGTCCCTGGTAAGTCACCTCAATCACACCCGCGCGCAGCAAGCTGGCCAGAACGATCCACAGGATCTCCCGCTCCCAGCCGTAGCCCAGGCCGCCAAAATGCTCTTCCAGCATGCGCCCGGTAACCTTGTTCCCATAATCGTGTTCCTGGCTAAGATAACCCATCACTTCCTTGGCGATTGGGGCCTGGGTATTGACCACATACTTTGCCCCCTCTTTGACCACCAGGCCAAACCCATCACTGCCTTGATAGAAAACCTTGCTCAAGCCGTTGAGATTGGCGGCTTTCAGGATCTCATCAGCTTCAGTGCCCTTGATCGGCCGGGTGCCCATCTCCAGCTTGGGGTACAGCTTGGGCACCGCATAACCCAACATAGCATTCAGGATCTCAGCAGCGGCCTTACCAAGTTCCGATCCGGTTTTGCCCACCCCATCAAAAAAGCCGGTCCCCATTTCAATGGCGCCAATGATCAGCCGCTTCAAGCGGTCCTCGCGCCGGACGGCATCCAGCTTCTCATTGGCCAGGCTGGCTGATTCATCAGGGGCGATCTTGTTCTGAGCGCGCAGCTGATCGTATTTGGCGACCATTTGCCTGGAGCGATACAGCTCGACCGTTTGATTATCGGTCTCATCATTAGAGCTAAAAGCCCAGAACACCAGCTTATTTTTCTCGCGGCTTTCCTTGCGGATCTTATCGCAATCCTTTTCAAAGACCTTCGGCTCGTCACTGATCCTGATCTCAACGGGGATTTCGCCCTGGGTCAAAGTGCGGTTTTCCCACGTAACACCCAGGCGGAAAGTGCGCTTTTGAAGCTGGTACCGGCTCAGGCCAGGTTCTGAGAAGATGGCGCGCAACAGATCTTCCCAAATATCACGTCGTTCTTTTGGGGTTGGGTTGAGGCTGTTACGCTCAGTGGTCCAATTCTTCTCCTGGGCTGTCAGCATTTTCCAGCCATCTTCTGTTTGGCGAATGAATTGCTTCTTCTCAAGCAGGTCAATCGCCCGTTCAACCTCTGGCAGCGGAGACCCTGACTCGAGTGAGTCATACAATACAGCAGCAATATTGCGCTCAGTGCGGGGAACGCCGCGCACATATTCCAGCAGGGCGATCACCTTGGCAGTGCGGGCAGGCCAGGGATCGTGGTCCCATACATTCTGAATATCTGTGATATCGCGCTGGCGCTCAGAGGGCAGGTTGCCCTCCACCAGGTCATAGATCTTATCCAGGGTAACCAGTGTACCCACCGGGGCATCGGCCAGGTGGGTGCGGTCGCTGACCAGCATTTCGTAAGCCTGCTTGATAATGGTGCGGTTGCTGCCGCCGTAGTGGCGCGGTGCAGCAGCCTGCAAACGCAAACCCGAAACAATATCGATTGAAAGCTCCACAAAATATGGCAGGTACGGGTAAAACTGGACGAAGTCATCTTCGCTGACGTCGAACTTGATCTGCGAGCGCTCGGCCTGGGTGTGTGTCTTAAGTTGGCCAGCATATTTCTTGTACATCTCACGCAGCAGCGTCTCACCGGCCTGCGTTTTACTCAGCACACGTTTGGTTGCTACCTCGCGGATGTCGGCCGGGGCCATGTCAACGCGGTAATGGAAACGGTCTTGAAGCTTTGCCAACTCAACGCGCTTATCATCAATCGCCGCTACCACCTCGTTCAGCTTCTCTTGAGAGGTCACGATCACCCATACCGGAGCAACTGCCTGGCCAGCCTGCACGCGGTTCTTGCTTTCTTGCCCAAAATGCTCCACCAGGGCGCGCAGGTTCTCAATCTTCTCAGCGCTGCGGGCAACATAGGCGCCTAGTTCGTCAATTACGAACAAGATCGCTTTCCCTGGGCGGCGGCGCGAAGCAAGCTCAAAAGTGCGCTCGACCATCATACGGATGGTGACATCCGCCTGGGTTTTCAGCGACTGGGACCAGGAGTCTGGCGTGGGATAAGTATCCGGGTTTAGCTTGTTGAGTACGGCGCTGGTGCGCTGGATCTTCTGCGCACCCTTGCGCACAATGCGCCAGACGGCATAATCATCTTGGGACACAGACAAAATAGTAGCCGGCACACCTTCAGAGAATGATGCTCCGCTAACCTGATCGCGATACAAGTTGGCGCAGGTGGTCACAAAATCACCCAGGCGGCTTTCAGCTTCCAGCTCCATTTCCAGGTTTGCCACATCGTAATCCTGGGCATAATCCAGCTCGCGCAGCAAAACCGAGTAAAGGATCTCGGTAATGGACTCGGTGGCGCGGCGCACGGCTTGATCGACGCGCACGTCCAGCATGACCACATGGGTCGGGATGCGCGCGTTGGTATATTTGATCAGGTCCTCATTCTTCTTCACCAGGCCGTCTTTGTCGGCTGGATCCTGTTCCTTCATCCTCTGGATGAATAAATGCCCAGCCGGCGTGCCTAACAACGGGCGGTTGGCCAGCACATGCCCCAAATTTTTGGCAAACGAAGATTTACCAGAGCCAAAGAAGCCCGATACCCACACACCCACCGCTTCCGTTGGCTCTCCCGGCCCACCGGCAATAGCCTCCAAGATGGTGTGGTACTGCTCTTTGATGCGCTGGGTGAAAACGTACTCAGAGATTTCCTTGTGCACGGTTTGCTCATCGCGCTGATCGAGCTTGATGACCTCTTCGATGGTTTGGGTGAGGTCGCGAGATAGAAGGTCACGGATAGTTTGCATAGATGCTCCTTACAAGTTTCGTACAACTCTCACAACCTATTTTGCACCATCAACGCTGGTTGACTTAATCTTTTCAGCGATTTTCTTAGCAGCCACGCCAAGGCCTGCAACTGGGTTCGCAATCGTCGCCAAGGTCACTTCTAAAATATCTGGAGCCATCCGACCCAGGTTTCTTAAGCGGCGCTGGACAAAACTCTCATTCATTTTCTCGCCTTTTGTCAATTCTTTGATCAGCTCCTCCAACTCCGCTTTTATATCTGCGCGGTCTTCAGCCGTTAAATTGGGATGACTTTCAACCCGGCTCTCAATATCTTGGAATAATGCTTTCACATCATCCAACGATAAACCTTGCTGGCTGTAATCGTCACGCCCAACAAATTTACCGCCTTCAATATGAGCGTTCCCGCCAATATACGCCCCACCACCAGTCGTTACAACGGTTTTCGGTTTTTCTGCCATGTGTTTCTCTCCTTAATCTGAAGCATAATGCGAAGTGTCGTTCATCAGCGTAACCCGCATAACGTAATCGCTCCCTACTTCAATGCGGCTGAGGCCAGATGGTGATTGAACAATACGCCGGCGGTAATCACTAATGGATACACCCAGAGCGTGCGCCAGTAAAATTCTATTGACCGTGTTATGGGCAACCACGAAAATAGTTTTCCCTTGATGTTTCTGAACCAGCCTGATCACACAAGGAATGACACGGGCAGCAATTTGATATCCGGTTTCTCCAGATGGAGGTGCAATCCCTGCTGGATCTAAGCTCCACTGATGCCATTCTTTAGGATAGTGCTGACCAATCTCAGTGCGCGTCAATCCCTCCCATAGGCCATAATTCATTTCAATCAGTTCCGGCTCAGTGATCACAGGCAGCGCTCGTTGACCAAGGGCTAATTGGGCAGTCTCCTGGCAACGCCTTAGAGGGCTTGCGTGGCATGTATCAATGGATATATCTACAAGTGCTTTGGATAACTGGGCGGCCTGTTGTCGGCCCCTTTCACCAAGCACTATATCACTATGACCATTGAACCTGTCCTGCTCAGTCCATTCGGTTTCTCCGTGACGCGTCAAAAGGATAATAGTGTTCATTCTGGTTCATGCTCCTCTTCAATCATCCCTTTATCCATTTCGTTGTGATCGTCGCGACCAACAAATTTACCTCCAGACATCTTTAAATCGCCCATCACGACGGCCCCTCCATGTGTATTAATCGTAATCGATTGATGGCCAGTTTCTTCTTGCTCCCCGCTCAACTCGGACCATTTAATCATCCCTTTATCGGTCAGGTAACCAAAGGTTTCAATTGCATCTCGCAAAACCGGGTTGCTGCTGGCGACATCGAGCATTGGTGTACGACTACAGGCAGCGTCTACAGCTAACCGCATCGCCATTGCCCCTGCCCGTGGCCCCTGGGGGTGTGCCTGGATGCCACTACCAGACTGAATAATAATATCTTTCCCGAGGCGCAGGATATTTTGCTCTACATTCCCCGGATGCAGACCGCCGCTCAGTATCGGGTAACTTCGACGAACATTGGGGAAGCGCATGGTTAGCCAGCGGGCACGCGAGCGCAATTCACTGTCATCACCGATAATGGCATGGGAAAGACTGCCTCCAATCGAACCCATATGAATCCCATCTGCGCCCATCCAGCGTGCTAACTTGAGGAGGACAAAGAACAAGATACCCTCTTTACCACGCGCCCACATTCCATAACCAGAACGGCAGCAAAGAATGGGTAAGCGAAGCTCTGGCATGGCAGTAAGCATTTCTAGCACGGAGAAACCAATCGTGAACGGGTTGAGGTAAAGGAAATTTGCACCTAACTCCTGCACCTTTAGGGCGAGGTCTGTGATGTAGCGAAGCGAGGATGTGATGTTTGTAGCATAATATTTTGGGTGCCCAGTTTCCTGTTGCGCCTGGCGCGCCGACGCGACCAGTTTTTCCACGCGTTGCAACAGGGGGCTGGGCTCAGGTGAAACAAGCAATTCGTCATCCATCACCACATCCACGCCGCCACGATATGCTTCTAGGGCCATGCGTGCGTACTCATCGCTAGAAAGGCCCACTCGTGGTTTTAGCATCATGGAAATGATGGGACGCCCAGGCGAGAAACCAGGCCAGGAGGCAATCTCGTCAATGCCATAACGCGGCCCCGACCATTGCTGTAAAAACTTGCGTGGCAGTTCCAAGTTGATCAGGCGGATACTGCGAATGGATTTAAGGGTGTACGGGGCCCCTAAGATCGCCAGCAAGTGTGGCAAGCCCCCTTGCCGCGGGTTAATATCGGCTATCGGGATGGCGATGCGTACAATGCCTGATTGTTGGTTCTCTGCTGGAAGAGGCAACATCACTTTGCCACTGTAACGTTCAACCACATCATCAGTTTCGCCTTCTGTGCGCGTCCAGGTGCCAATCGTTGGGTCAAAGGCAATCGTAAAGCCTACCTGTTCCAGTGTGGTGCCCGGCGTTGTTTCGATCTCGAAGGTAGCAATGATATGCTCTTCGCGGTCAACGCAGCCCTCATCTACGTAAACCAAGTTTTTGCTATCGTCGGACATTTCATGTTCCTCCAGCCCCATCTAATAACGGAAAGGTTTAACATTGGATCTGTCATGAGATAAAGTTATGATCATCCATACCACTCCTCGTGCCTATGCGCAATCGCATAGGATTTATTCGTCTTGCACTTCCCCTTCACTCGCTCCGGCCAATACTTCATCGCCATATGGCTCCAATCGAAGTCTCCAGCTTCCAGGCGCTCCCAATACTTCTTCGGCTCGCTCTTCCAGACCGGGATCACTTTCCACAGCGGCGCCATGCGCAAGATCACGCCGTCATCGATCCAATCCGCTTCCGGCGCATAACCACCCAGCGTGATTGCTTCCAAATCCCTGGCGAACTCGGTCAGCTCATCCGCCAGCTTTTGTAGCTCATCCAGCTCCTTCTCCAGCTTCTTACGCAGTGTGCCGCTAGCGCTGGCCAGCGCGGTGCGCAGGTCAGCCATCTTCAACGCCACTGCATTGCGCCTGGTATCCAGATACGGCTCATGCTGTAAAGCATACAGGGTGTCGCGGGTGATCTTCTCGTGGAAGAGCACGAAGCCGTAAGAGCGCTTACTGCTTTGGATCGGCCAGTACACCGGACGCTTGCGGTACCATTTGAAATGCCAGGCGGTGAAGAAATCTTTCTCCAAGAACTTGCGCAGGTCCCCGTTGGCGGCAGCCTGGATCACGGCCTGCGCCTGGGATTCACCAAGCATCAGTTCCAACGCCTGGCTGACCAGGGCAGGCAGGTCGCGCGGACTGTCTGCATCCAGCACGGCGATGCCATCCGGCAGGGCCAGGGCCTGCAGGGCCTGCTCGACGGCGGCGGGGAAGACGTGCCGCCCGCCTTGTGGATCAATGTGTGCAAAGGTATCCGCAGACCCCACCAACTCATCAAATTCTGCTTCATCTGGGGCGGGCAGTGAGCCGACGGCGAAATCGGAGCGGCGGTAGACGGCCGAGCCGAGCGCCCCGAGCAGGCCCGGCTGGAAGCGCCCCAGCACGATGCCCACAGCATATGAGACCCAGCGCACGGCCAGCTCTTGGGCGCTCATGCCGGCGGCAGGGGCTTCTTCCTCGTCTTCGACGGTGGCATCGGGGGCAGGCTCTTCAGCCTCGCCCAGCGCCCCGCCCGCCAGTTCAGCTTCGATGGCGGCGCGGTCTGCCGGGGAGATGCCGTACAAGACAAAGACCTCATTGTCCATTTGGGTTTCGAGTTGTTGTAAATGGGCTTGCAGACGCGTCAACGATCGCAAACCAATTAACCAAGGCAACGGGGAGATGAAATCAAAGGTTTTTTCATCTGATTGTGCTTGGGATTGTTGAATATAAATTGAAGCAATTACCAAGTTTTCAAGAACCCGCTTTTGATTATGGGTTGGTAATTGGAAAGGTACTCTTGCTATGTCTCCCACTTGAAACGACACTGTAGGATTTAATAAGCCCAATATATAGTTCATCCATTGGGAATTCATAACTGCCATAGAAACAAATATTAATTCATTTTTGGGAAAACCAGATGAACCTTTTACATCAAAGCCAAACCCAGGTGGTAAGTAACGCACACCGAACTTTTTTGTGCTCAGATCAGACCAAGTGATGCCTTCTGAAAAATAAAAATCAGAATTAGTTACAACCATACCCCAATTCCCCTTTAGATAAGGGAATCTTCGAACAATATCAGATTTTATTTCACTGCCACCGTTAGTCCAATTGAAAAGATACTCTTGGTTACCATACCATTTTTTGAAAGGGCCTCCTTTCATATATGGAAACCATTTCTTTTCCGATATTCGAGCTAATGAATAATTAGCCAAACCAAAATCTATATCATGTGTTGGAATTTCCCACCAAAAGCGAAGGAATCTCAAATTATCACAAGTAGACAATCCATGTTTAGGGGGAACAACCTCTTTTAAGGACGACAAATTTTCAAACACCTTCCGCACGATTGGCTGTATCCAATACACCCACGGGCTGCCTGGAATGGCGTCGAAATCGGCCTGGGGCAGGCGGTAAACGTTGGATGGCAGGGGGGCGGTCATGAGGTGGGGGCTCCCTGACCAATGCGCTGCTCCAGTCTCTTCAACCCATCGATGAATTCGGGCACATCTTGCTGCAGCAGCCGGTTATAGCCATTGTTCAGACCCAGGATTTCCATGGTATCTTCGGCAGTTAGGCCGGGGTAAGCGGAAAAGTTATTGGGGTAGAAATAAATCTCGAAGCCGAATGTGCGCACATAGATCACAAGCATGCTGCGCCGGTAATTGTGCGGGCTGCGGTACTGCAAGCCCTGGCGGATGGTGGGCCACATCTTCATGCGCCTGAGCGCCTGGTGGATCGTATCTAGCGCATCCCCCAGCCCATATTCGTCTGCATAGGCAATCATGCCCTCGATCGTGCTGCGCGGCTGCTCGGGTCGAGGGGTCACCTCCACATGCCAGCGTTCCAACGCCCAATTCTTGATCTGGCCGCGCCGCTCAAGCAGGGCAGCCTCGTCCCAGTCGGCATACCTGGCAATATCCTTCTCGACAAATAGAGGTGAGTTGGCATAGGTACCTTTTTGACCCGGTGCACCTTTTTTCGTTTCAAAGCGCAGGTTGCCAAGTTTGCTGTTATCGAAGGTCAGGGTCAAGTTGGCGTAATCGTTGGTCCACCGCTGGCGTTTTTCCGGCGAAAACCGCCCCAACCAGGCCGGGTCAGTGGGGGTTTGCGGCAAGATATGCTCAATGGAGGTGGCGCGAGAACGAGAGGCAATTACTTCCCAGGTCATTTCAATGGCTCGACCCTCTGCCAGGTGATGCTCAAACTCGTACAAAAAGTAATTGATCCCATTCCAATCGTACCAGTTGCGTTTTTCGTCCTCCCATGCCTTGGCAAATTCGTCTTGGGAGCTGTAGAGCACCAATAACTGGGCGATCTCTTCCAGCAACCATTCTTCGCCCTGGCCGTAGTAAAACTGGTACCCAAGCCGGAACAGAGCAGTCTGGCCAGCATTGGAGCGCGTGCGCTTGAGCGTGAATACCCGGAAGGTGAATTTCTCGAGCAGCTGCACTGCTTTCAAGTACGCTGCGCCGCCATCTGTGGCTTTGAGGCGCAGAGCGATCAAGAGAGGCAGGTAAGCTGCGCGCACGCCCTGACGGGCAATTTTCTTGCTCCAGAGGACGATCTGCTGGCGAACTTCAGGCTGATCGAAATTGCTGAAGGCAACCGAAAGGTGCGGCGCAAAGACATCACAGTAAGCCGAGGCGGCGTTTTGCAAGCTGTCGAGATAAACCAGCAGATCGTTGAGCAGATCGGTGTGCCTGTCACGGTAAGTCTTCAGGCTGAAATGCGCCTTGATCGAACGGGCATTGTACCAATCGGAGGCATCATAGTTGTAAGCCATCAACCAGTGAGAGCGTAAGAGCTGGTCCTCGTTGCCGCGCCCGGCCAGGTTGGCTGCCATCAATTTCTCGTGAATGAATTTCCACACGGCATTGATGCGGCGGGTCAGGGGGTGCGCTTCATCGGGCAGCTCCAGCTTGGCCGAGAGGTATAAGAGATGGTTTTTGACCTTCTCCATCTCAGTGAGCGGTTTACCGCGGTCGTTCATCGTCTCGAAGATCACCCCGGCGTCCAGTTCGCTGGTCACCGGGTAGAAGATCATCCTGAGCTGATTGATCACCTTGCCGTAAAACTTCAGCAGCCAGTCTGTGTAGGCCTGGCCCAGTTCTGCCTGTTTGCCTGCAAAATACGCGGCAAACCTGGCGTGGGCTTCGTGCAGGCGCTGGTGAGAGCGGATGGTTGCTCCGCCAACCCCAGGGTGCAGCGCCAGGATATTGTTGGCAAAGAATTCCTGGCTGTCGGGATTTAGAGACAGCTTGGTGAAGGGCTGGCCATTGCGGTCTCTGGCGAACAGATAGGTCTCGCACAGGTTGACCGCCAGCGCTTGGTGTTGTGGATCGGCGTTTAATTGGTCGTGAATGGCTTTTAGCAGAATGACAACGGTTGTCAGGCGCTGTTGTCCATCAATGATATCAAAAGCTTTATATTCGCGCAGGTTGGCGTCTAAGAACGGGCTGGCATCTTCTGTGCGCGGGCAAACTACGATCGTGCCGGTGTAATGCCGGCCCGATTCCGAGAGCAAATCCAGGTCGTCGAGCAGGTCCTGGCACTGGCGCTCCTCCCAGGCGTACCCACGCTGGTAATCAGGCACAAAGAAGATTTGATCAGAAAAAATTTGCTTGACACTTTTGATCATATCGGACATGGGATTACCCTTCTCTCTCGACCCCTTTTAGCTCAGCCAATGCCTTCTCGAAGGCCAGGCGTTTGGCGTCCGCGTCCGGCGCGTGCACCAGGCGGAAGTAAGTTCCCACGCTGTTCGCCCGGCGGGCCGCATCCGGCTCGCGGCGCAGGGCGAAAGCGGTGGTATTCACCTTTTCGCCCTGGATCTCTGGGAAGGCGTGCGGCCCGGTGTGGGCCATGGTCTCGATCGCAAACGCATCCAGGAGGCCTGTGCGCAGCTTTTCGTAGGATGAAATGAACATAAAGGATTGCTGGGTGATCATCCCAACCCGGCCACCCTCACCGGTCAACTCGGTACAGCGAGCAATGAAGGCCGCATATAGGTCGCCCTTGGCCTCAGGGTAGTGTGTGTCCAGAAAAGCCGCCATCTGATCGTTCATGCTGCGGCGTGACATATAGGGTGGATTGGCAACCACCACATCATAGCGCCGCAGGAACAAATCCAGGATACGCAGGCTCTTAGCCGCCTCACCGGTAAAAAAGCGTTGATCATCTCCCTGGCCGGTATTCTGCTGGCGAAAGAAATCCAGCGCCTGGATCAACTGAGTTTCCAGGATGCTGTAATAACCCGTTTCCATCTCGGCCTCAGCTTGTGCCCCAAACATCCCTGTGGCATCGCCGTATTTGGCCTGGCGCTTCTGTTGGTCTTTACGCCGTTTCTCCTCTACCAACTGTGTCATTTCACGCTCGATGCGCAAAAGCGACCCAACTTGTTGGATATCCCCCAGTTGCTCGCGGATACCCCGCAGCATTTTCTCGAAGATTGGGTCGGCAAAATGCATTTGCACAATAAAGCGCCCCAAGTCAGCAGTGCTATAAGGCAAAACATCCGCGCTGGCCAGGTTATGGTCGGTGATCTTAGTATGCTTGTTGAAACGCTTTGCCTTGAAGTAAAGCGCAAGCGCCGAGAGCTGCACGGCGCGCAGGTCAATGTCTATGCCAAACAAGTTATTTTCAATGATTGCCGAGGCAATATCTGCTTCATCGTTCACCGACGCAACTTCTGGCCAACCTGGCTGGCCAGCTCGTTCGATCTCCTCACGATACATAGCAACGAACAAATCAAAAGCCACCAACCCAAAATGCATTGCGCCACAAGCCGGGTCCAATAAGCTGATCTCGCGCACCGGTCGCATGCGCTCAGGCAGCGGCGTGCCCGATAGAGGAACCAGGTAGCAGAGCGCATCTGATAAATGGGAATCTGGGTGCATGCTTACCCATAATCTTCCCAAAGTATTTTCAACCAAAAAGCGCACAATCCAACGCGGGGTAAAGCGTTGCGTAGCAGCCGGAATATCTCGCCGGCGAATTTTTTGCTTCTGCTTGAACAGGCGGTCGAATACTGCTTCGCTCTCTTGCTCGTTAAAGAACTGATAGATCCAACCGATCGTCTCTTCAGCCTGCCAGGCAGGAATCAGTGCTGGCGTATTAAGCAAACCTAGTACCTGTGCCAGGGCTGCCTGACGCGGAAACAGACTGGATGGCAGCGCTTGCGGATCAAACAACACCGGCACTTCCTGAGCGATCTCGCCCGATTGCCAGAGCAGGAAATTCCGGTAGGCCATTTCCACCCGCCCGGCTTTCCAACTGGCCTCATCATCTGGATGATCAGCTAAATAAAACTTGAAGCCGTTTGAGTCTGCGCCGCGCCCTACCGCCTCGCGGATCAGTTTGCTCGTCTCTAACATTTTGAACGCCACCAGGCGGTTGAGATGTGTGAAAGCAGTCTCGTTTATGAGCCGTGCGACCGCATCAGGCAACTCTAGCCCAGCCTGCGTTTCATCAGCCACAAAATGCTGCAGGCGTTGGTAAATTTGGCGCGCCCCAGGCTCTGCCAAGGCTGGCAGATTCTCCGGCGGCTCCATACTGCCATCTTCGTGCAGGCCATAAACACCTTCCAGCAGGTCGCGCGCTTCACGGGTCAAGATTTCCCGGCCCTGCAAGGCAAAGCGATGGATGGCATCGCGTGTCTCGTGGGACAGGTATTCATCGGCAAAGAAAGCTGGCATCACGATCCCCTAATCTATATAAACCTTTGTATGATAACTTCCCCGTCTCTCCTGGACAGCCAGCCCCATGAAACGCAGCCCATCACTGTCATCATTCGTGGCTGGCATAAATAATACACAAGGGATGCGCGTTCGCCCTTTCATCTGATCCAACAATGTCGAAACCCGGTAAATATCTGGAGAGAGCGCACCCGCTCGGCAAATGAACACCAAATCCTTGTTTGCATCCAACCCCTGCAATTTCTCCGCCAGAAGGTCGGGAAGCGGTCGCCAATCAGGATCGGACAGGTAATCATAAGCCTGAAGCTGTGCTGCAGAAAAGCCTTCCTCGCACTCTTTTTGGGTCAGGGCATTCATACCTTCGGATTCGTCCACAGCCTGCCAAAGCAACTCGGCCAGAGAGATCAGCACCACCCTGCGGCCCGTATCCTTCTCCAGCCTGGTTTTAAGCAGGCGCATCTCCCGGCGCATTGTCCATTCCTGGTCCGGTGGGTAACAAAAGACAGCGAAGGGCAAGTCGCTGTACACATAATGCCGCATAGGTTGGGCATGCAGATCACTTTCAAGCCGCTGGATGCGCTCTTTCAACGAGGACACGCGCCACCTCCACAAGCGAATTCACTGGAAATTCCAGTCGAACCACAGAACCGGCTGCATAATAAGCCAATAGGCGCTCCTGGTGCGCCTCCAAGAAGAAACGCTCCACGCCCTGGATGGGCAGAAAGAACAGATTCCATTCTGCACTGTGCAGGGCCTTGTCACCGGCATGATCCTTGCGCCAGATCTCATAAGCCAGGAATGTAAATGCTTCAACAGGCAAATATAGGGGGGTAATGGACTTGGTCGCTTTGCCTTGTAAGATGCCAAAGTCCCGCAACGCAGCCAAAGAGTGCCTGGCAACTCGCACCAGGGTCTCTTCCCCCCATTTGTCTACGGTTTTGCCCTCAGCCACCCAGTCACGCAAAGCCCGCTGTACATGTTCCAGCGTTACATCGGTGTAGCCACTTAGCAGGCGAGGAGTCACCACTTCGAGGATGATTGCCCGAAGCGTACGATCGTTCTGCACCGAGTAATAATAAAGCAATGGATCAACCCAATTCGCAGGTACATGGCCTTGAACCAATGTCACGAGCGCCTGCCCCACTTCAGGATCGTCAAAATAGCGTTGGCGGAAAATATTCAGAATATCTTCAATGCGCGCCCTTGAAGCCTTACCAAAGATGTTCATCCGGCGGGCGTTGTCAAAGTTCGTCCGCCAATCCTGGCTTAAATCCCAGGCAGCCAACAGGGCTTTGGTATCGGGGATTAGGGCAGTGGCTTTGATCAGCCGGCTGGTATAGAGGGCATCTGTCATAGGAGTGTAATGTAAGGAAAGATGGGCTGGCCTTGCTTTGCCTCTAAGCAAGCCCAAGCCAGGGCTTGGGCCGCTTCTAGAACCTGCGGTTTTACGATTGGACTTTTGAGCCTGATCTCAAGGCGACGTTCGGCGCGTTCCCCCACGATTTGGTATTGTGGTTTCTGGCCAATCAATGCCAACAGTTTTTGCTGCAAATCGTCTAAGGTTGTGATAGGGTCTGGCGATAGGGACACATCTAATAAACGAATACCGTGCAAACCATGCTCGATATCGCCAGTCTGATCCAGCCGGAATAAGTGCATGGCCTCACTACTACCATTAAACGCGGCCTGGTAACGAGTCCGGGCTGCTTCCAGCGCCAGCTTGCGGCCCGCCTCGCCCGGATCGGTCAGGAACAACCGATCCAGCAAATAGCCGCCAGCCGGGGTTAACGATTCATCTTCCCACCAAGCCAGGCTGTCTTTTTGAGCCGCGCGGCAGATCAGCAGCCGTAAACTCAAGAGAGCCTTTTTCTCTTCCACTTCAAGCATGATCAAAATCCTCTTCCGGCGTTTCTGGCAGGCGTTTCTTGAAAGGATTTTCTTCTAACCAACGATCAATCGATGCGCGACGGAAACGCCAATGCCGGCCGACCTTCTGCCCTGGAATATTCCCCTCTTGAGCCAATTTGTAAAGCGACCGTAGAGGAATACGCAAATAGCCGGAAGTTTCTTGGATGGTTAAGATGTCGGGTAAGTTTTCTGGCATAGAATTTTCCTACCTGGCAGTGAGCGAACACCCCAATATTATCTCACCAATATAGCAGACAATTGCAGTTATTGTCAAATTAAATCCAGGCCAGGTTATTCCTTTGATTTGATCTTCACACTATCACCAGCCTGACCCCACCTCGGAAATCCAGAAAGCACAAGCGCGTGCTGATCAGCGGCCCGTGCAGTCTGCGAAAAGCAGTGGTGTAACGAACAATCTGGATGCGGTAACCCTGCATCACATGCGCCAATTCGGCCTCGCTGTCCAGTTCATCGGTTTTATAATCCAGCAAATGCCAGCCATCCTCAAGGCGATAGAGCAGATCGATCGCGCCAATATCCAACTTGTCACCGGTCGAGAAGCTGTAAGGGATCTCATGCTGGCGCTCTAGGGCAGTGTCAACTTCCTGCCAGATAGGATGAGACCGGAAGCGCTCCAGGAGAGTCTCGGCCTTGGCAATGGCGGCCTGGCGTTGGTCAGGATTGATCAGGCCATCACGGATCGCGACACTTTCCAGCAGCGACCGTAGGCTGGGGTGGCCGGGGAACCACCAGTTCTGCAGAGCGCGGTGTACTAAATTACCCACTGCTATCGATAATGACCGGGCGTCTCCAGTAATGCGTTGGAGGTAACTGGCCGTTTCCGCAGGCTCGGGGTCGTGTGCGTCTTGTTCCTGGGGTATTAGTGAGCCAAAGAGAGGCTTTTCGTTCGAGGTCGGTTTGTTCTCTACTCCTGCCGCAATTTTGATGGGCTGAACTTGGATGGTCAGCAGGCTGGCCTGCACGGTATTGCCACTCTCAAGGGTTGCTTCGATCCATTCCCCCGCGTGCTCGGTCAGCGCTTTCGGGCTGACATTGCTGGCTTCAAGGAGCGCTTTCGTCCAGCCCCTGGCAGTTCCCTTCCCATCTAAAGCGCCGCTGACCAAGAGCTTTTCTTCGGCGCGCGTCATTGCCACGTAGAGCAGGCGGTTACTCTCAGCATCGTTGATCTCTTGATCTTCCAGGCGAGCCAACTGGTAGAACAGGGGTGGGTTAGTGAGTTCAGTGGACTTCCAGGCGAAATCGCCCTGCTGCGTCAAATAGAACCGACCGCCTTTTTTCGGACCGGCATAATTTGCATACGCCAGCACCACAAAGGGGAATTCCAGCCCCTTGGCCTTATGGATCGTCATCAGGCGAATTGAGCCGCTCGCCTCGGCCGCCGCTTCACCCTCCCGACCTCCCGTGTCGCTAATGGTTTGAACCTGCTCCAGAAAAGCCCGGATATTCACCACCGCCCCAATGCGAGCATCAGAAAGCAATTTGTCGATATTCCGGCCCAGGCGATTGTGCTGTGTCGCCAGGATGGCGCGGTAATCCGTCAGGCTGAGCAATTTTTGCAACAGGTCAGCGACCGGCAGACGATCGACATCCTTCAGCAGCTCATTGAAGATACCTGCTGCGCGCTGGGCGTGGCGCCGCATCTCTGGCGATAACTTGGCCAGATCTCCCTGCAGCGCTTGCCAGAGCGAGGACGGTTGCGGGTTGGCTTTGCGCAGCCAGTACAAGGCTTCATCGCTCAAACCAAACGCTGGCGAGCGCAGCGCCCCGGCCATAGATAGGTTCTCCCAGGGATTGGAAAGCGCCGTCAGGATATTAAGCACGTCCCGCACTTCGGGACGCTCGTAAAATCCCCGCCCAGCGACGGTTACATAGGGAATCCCAGCCTCTTGCAGGGCGTCTTCGTATTCGCTGTAAGCTGACGAAGCCCGGAAGAGTAAAGCGACATCATCCCAACGTTTGATTTCTCCGGTTTGCTTCAGCGTAACCAGATGTTGGGCTAGAGAGCGGGCAGCAACCTGTTTTGTGGTGGCTTTTTGAGAGTCTTTCTGTCCCAGCACAAACTGGATGAACGGTGAAATCGCTGTCGGTTGCTTCTCCCTCGCGCCAATCTGGGGGGAGAAGGGTACGAAATAGGGCTTCGAATGAATCTCCTGGTCGCCCATCACGCTTCGCAATAAGTCCCCGGCCGAATCCAATAGTACGGTGTGTGTGCGAAAGTTCTCTGCAAAATTAAGCTCCCGACCGCCAAGCGCTTGATTCTCGGCTTGCAAGCTGCGAAACACAGCCACGTTTGCGCCGCGGAAGCGGTAAATGCTTTGGCGGGCATCGCCCACCACGAATAACTTGCCAGGCGTTCGGCCGCACAGAGCGTTGACAATCCCGCGCTGGCGCAGGTTGGTATCCTGAAATTCATCCACCAACATGGCCTGGATTTCTGTTTGCCAGCGATCTCTGATGGCCGAGTTCTGTAAAAGCGTCAAGGCACCCTGCTCCAGGTCATCGAAATCCAGGGCGCGCCGCTCCTCCAGCGCCTGGGCATAAGCATTTTCTGCCTGGGTATACAGCTTACGTAGAGCAGGATAAGCGGCTTCGTAGGCCGCCTCTTCCTCAGGTATTGGTGGGGTGTCATCAGGCTTCTTACCGCCCAGCCAGGGGTTCAAGGTGGTGTCGTAGGCGTTCCTCAGGGCTATGGCCGTTTGCTTGGCAATGCTGTTTTTGCCCTTTGAGCCAAAGCTCAGGTACTTCTGACGAATTTCAAACAAATGCACAGCCGCCCGGACTGGATCCTCTGCGGCCAGTGCGGTTTCCATAGCCTGCCAAACAGGTAATAGCTGCGCCATTCCGCTAACAACCACGTCATCTGCGTTGGCAGACAATTCACCTGTGGCGGCCAGCCCGGCCAGCGTATCGACCGCACCCTTGATTTCTTCCTGATCCACAAAGCAACGCAAGGCAGAATCGATTGCCCGGCGAACATCAGGCGTTTTTGCCAAAACAGGATTGGCATCCAGGCGCTTTGCCAACAATTCGTTGACCAGTGCTTCCAACGCCCGAATACTAAATAACCCAAACAGACTGACCAGCTCCGGATCATCAGCAGCGCCTTCGACGGTATTGGCGGCCACTTCGGCGCGCAGTGCGGCAGCTTCGTTTTCGTCGAGCACGATAAAACGGGGGTCAATCCTGGCTTCAGCCGGATGCGTGCGCAGGATTTCAGAGCACAGGCTGTGGATGGTGCCAATCCGGGCCGCATCCAGTTTGCTGAGAATATTCCGCCAATGCTCAGCAGGTTCGGTTACAGCTTCAGTAGCCTTCTGAGTGTATTCATACAGGCGGTTGCGCATCTCGCGCGCCGCCTTTTCGGTAAAGGTGATGGCTACCACACGCTGCGGATCCAGGCCTTCATCCAGCAGGGAGAGATAGCGGACAATCAGAGTTCGGGTCTTGCCGCTGCCTGCACCGGCGGTTACGATCAAATTATGATCTCGTTCTTGCGCAGCCTGGGCTTGCAAAGGCGTTAGCTCGAGCAGTTTTGCAAGGTCAGTCATAGCGTCCCTCCGGTTCGTAGCGCCAGCACCAGGCGGCCGCAGCGCAGTAGGATGGACAGCCTCCATCCGGTGGTATGGGTGGGAATTCTCCGGCGCGAATGCCCGCCACAATCTGGTCAAGTCGTGCCTTGACAGCTTCCAGCGCACCTTGTGGCCCGTATAAATCTTCGTGTTCAAAAGAGCTCAGGGTTAATTTGCCGGGCTTGGCAGAAAGAATTGCCCAATACAGACCTTCGATTGGAAATGGGTATTGGTGTACTTGTTGGGCAGCCAGCGCGTAGAGCGGGAGCTGTAAGCGACGACCGGAAAGCAGGGCGTTTTTATCCAGGTGCGAACTGCCGGTCTTGTAATCTACCACGCGGGTGCGCGTACCAGTGACATCTTGATCCAGGCGGTCAATCACCCCGCGCACCTGAATTTCCCCCGATTGCTCCAGCGCAATTTTGAGCGGGCTGATATCATCTTTACCGAACTTCAACTCGTAGGCGATTGGCTTCCAACCAGGCTGAAGCGCGTCCAGCTCTCGAATGGTATTTTCGAGCACGGTCACCATTTGGGCCTTTTCAGTCTCCCATAAAGCAGAGGGGCGGAATTCTCTCGATTCTTCCTTTTTTCGGAACTGCTCTTGGGCAACATCTGGCAGGTGGGCCAGCACGTCTCCAACATCCGCCGGATTGTCTGCCTGCTGGTAAACATGCTCAAGGATAGCATGTAGCAGGCTGCCGCGCTGGGCAATCGTCAGGCCAGGCTCAGGGATCGGTTGAGCTTCTAAGCCCAGGAGACGCTCCACGTAGAAGCGGAAAGGACAGGTACCGTAAGTTTCTAGCGCAGTTGGGCTCCAGATGTGCTTGCTGTCATATAGAGCAGAAAGCTGTTCAGCCAGGGCATCCAGCCCGCCATCAAATACGCCCATCGGCCGGTGGTTGCTGCGGGCAGCCAGAACTGAACGGGCATGCCCCAGGTATTCCCAACGCGCCAGTAATTCGTTCTCGAATACATCCGGGAGATCCGTGTTATGGCGCATAGTCCACAGCAAGGCTTCTTCTGCCGAAGCGGCGTTGGCCAGCGGGCGCGGCGCCTCCGGTTGGATGGTTTGCACTAAATCGGGGAACTGCTTATGCGGAAAAAAGTCGCTCACTTCTTTCCAATAAGGCGACTCTAACCACGGCTCGCCGTTGTCGGCCAGGTACGGCCGGGTGAGCAGCAAGTAATCATCGCAACGCGTGACGGCCTGGTAGAACAACCCTGCCTGCTCGCGCTGCAGGCGCTGCTCCAATTTGAGGCGACAGCGCAAGTCTTCGTCCAGCCAGGGATCCACACGCTCCTGCTCTGGGAGCATGCCTTCCGCCAGGCCCAGGATCGCAACGGCTCTAAAGCGCAAGCCACGGCAATCCATCAGGTGACCAACCTGGACAGACCCGTAGGAAGATGCAAGTTCTTCTCGATACGATGCACTACCCACGGCTCCCTGCAGGTTGCCGAGAAATTCCGGATACGTTACCGCTTCCCCTTCAACAATGGTTTCGCCCACGATCATGGCCCGCAATATCTCCCCAAAAGTATTCAGGGGCTCCTGCTCGCCAGCGCTGCGCGTTTTATCATAAAAGCCCAAGGCTTCCAATCGCTCTTCCAGCCAGGCGACCCAGGTTTCCAGGCGCTGAGGCACGTCAAGAGATACCTGCAGCAGATCCAAGAATTCAAACAAGTGGGTTTTCAGGCTGGCAGCCTGTGGACCGCGTGGGAGTGTGGGTGAGTGAAATTCATCATCCGGGTCTTCTGTCGGTTTGGCGTCTTGGTTTGCCAGCCAGTCGAGCGCCTCTTCCCACTGTTCTCGCCCCACAATAATCTTGCGATCCAGGCTGACCAGTTCAAGGGTATGAATATCCCTGGATGTGAGTTGGAAGCGAGCCATATCCAAGTAGGGGCTGCGCAGCGTATCCAAAAGCAGTCCACGATGAAAATTATGGATTGGCAAAACCAGCAGATTTAATATCGCACCAATCACGGGTGCAGTTGCCAGTGATTGGCCATGATAGAAATGTAGCGACAAACCAAACTCTCTGGCTGCCGAGCGTAGGTGAGGGGCATAAGCATCCAGCATTGGCGCAAATATCGCGCACGCGTTTGCTGCCAGGCCATCGCGCACGATCCGAGCTTTGATCCAACGCAACGCCTCCCGCGCCTCTTCCACAGGCGTGCGGCAGGCGCGCATCTCCAGGGAATGGTCATCCTTTAATGTCTCTGCAGATGGCTTCCGATCAAAGATTTGTTTTTCGATGTGGGTGAGCAGCGATGGGAGATGGATTGAAAATTCATCCTTTGAGATACACAAGCTGTCGCCGCAAATTTCTTGCAGATCCTGCAGCCCGCGTTGAAAACGGCGGTGAGCTTGGCGTTGCATATCTGGCGCGCCGGGTAATGTAACCAGCATCTCCACGCCAGCATCTGCCAATAAGCGCAGGGTACTCAACTGGCCACCTTCGAAAGCCTCAAAGCCATCGACAACCAATAAATCCAGCCCAGAAGCCAACTCCGGCTGTGCTTCCAAAGCTTGTACAGCCAACCAGCTCATCCCTTCCTGGTCAGCCCAGCCTTGACCGCGCAGGATACCCTGGTAAGCGGTATAGATTAGAGATATTTCTCTCAGGGCTACGTTGCTTGCTGCGGCTTCTGCAAACTGCTCGGGATAGACCAGGGCGCGTTTGAGCTCTCCAAAGCGCTGGCTTAGTTCAAGAATGAATCCCGGCATCTCGGCGATAGCCTGGTAAAACTGTAATTGGGGCTTTACCCGCCGCACAGCTTCTTGAAGCAAACGGTGGATAATCGGGCCGCTGGCGAGGGGAATCGGCTGCCCGGCCTTTTCAAGAAAATACTCGTACAGAGAGCCAAATGTACCCACCTGAGCGCCCAATGCTCCCCCTTTGGCTTTTGCCAGGCGGCGTCGGAATGCAGTTGCCTGGCGCCGGTCAGGTAGGATCATCCAGGTATTTGAGAAGGGCGCTATTTTGAGCTGCGCCTGCACCCGCTGGATGCAGCGCTGTGTTTTGCCGCTGGCTGGCAGAGAAACAATCAACGATATGGTCATCGGTTTCCTTACAACTAAGTTCCTGGTTGGATTTTTAGCTCACGATACGCCTTTTAAAGCCAACAAAGTTGATTCGTTGGCTTTAAACCTCTACTTGCTCGCCATCAGAATCCTCCACCCCCAATAATGGGAGCATGTCTTCGATCATTTTATTCGCAAGATGAATGGGATATGGCAACACTGTATTGCCAATGCTCCAGGCGGGCGACGAACGCAATAAATGGGCTGTCACAACAGATGCTTCAGCATCTCCTCCCATCACATGGACCAGTTCCAGCATCTGTTGGTTCCTGAAATTCATTTCTTCAGCATCCTCATGCCGCATCGCCTTTTGGTCTGCTTTTTTGTTATTATCCAACCTGCCTACTGAAAAATATGGCTGAAGGGCGCTGTTTGCATCTGTGTCCAGAAACAAACTGGCATGGGCGATGCGATCGGCATCGTCCGCGTTTTTCCAAGAATATTCATGCGTTGCAACGTACTGCGGCGTCTCATCATTATTACCTTGTTGTCGAATCCAAACCACATTCATATTCGGAAGCGAAACCGATTCAAAAACATCACCGCCCAAATCGAGCCTATCTTTTTTTAGTTCCTCAACTTTCAATTTTTTCCACACATTCCTCAACTTAGTCGCGTCGAGGAGGTATAGGGTTGGAGGTTCGCGATGCTCAGCAAGGGTGGCTTTTACAAAATCATAAACCTGGGGTGTATCCAGAGTGAAAGATGCTCTCCTTCGGTTTTCGATAAAGAAATTACCCAGGGCCATCGAAGCATCAAAGTAATCCGTCCAATCGCAAACGGATGGGATCTTGGCCTCCACACGACCCTCCGGCAATATCCGCACAGCAACGGGGAAACTTACAGATCCCCGCCCCCTATAGTAATCCACATTCGTTCTAAACAGTGTCAGGCCAACAACCACCAAGTTTTTTGCGACATCGGACGCAAACCCTGCCTTTTCATAATCGTCATGCAGTGTACTTTTGATCCCATCACCTCGCGCAACCGCCAGTTGACGCAATATCAAATCTCCGCACGCGTTGTACAGACGACCGAAATCATACCTGGCGGAGGGCACACCCCAGTATTTTCCCATGTCGACCAGATACTCATATTTCGAGCGCAATCTTTTGATCATCTGGGACGCAATCCCTTTTTTAACACAGGCCATCCGTATCGCATTATGCGGAGACAAGAAATCAGATGAATCTGGCAGCTCGATCCATGCCAATAAACGTTCGTCGGGCGCTCCTTTATACTGACCGAGAAATGTGCCCCACTTAGACGACAATTCTCGCTCAGCTTTAATCCGCCTTTCGGATGTTTTGAGGTTCTCATCGTCGCCGATCTCCAAAGGGCGAAATAATTCGTCATCAATGCGGATCGGGTGAACCTGAATATTATCCGGCAACCTCTCACCCTCGCCCAATTTAAAATGCCTCTTCTCCAAATAATGCTGCATGACCTTCCCCATCTCCGGAGAGTGATAAGCCAACAGTATCTTTATCGGTTTACCACCTGTGGCCGACAGCAATGCGCCCAGACGCATTTCACGCTTCTTGATAGGATCTTTTGGCGCTTTATCTTCTGTCATTCTCCAGGGGGCCAGGGAACGCGATTCAACACATCCTTTGAATAGAGAGATGGCATTTCCCGGCGTCAGAACATCACCAAGCCGTTCTTCTAGAACACGGAAAACCTCTGTGCGCTCCCGCGCGCTAAAGCCATTTCCAAGCGGATGCGCAGGCTCATACCCTTCTGCAAATAAAACGTAATAGTTGTCATCATCGTTCTTTCGATAATGGCCTGGATTCTCCAGAATGATGGATGGATCGCGGACGATCTCCCTTGCTTGCGCTCTATCCAGCAGAGTGTGGAAATCGTCAGGAAATTTTGGCTTATCAAGTTCTTTTCCAGCTTTGCCATACACATTCCAGATCGGTAAACGTACCAGAGTCTGATTGTGAGCCCATTCAAGGTGCAAAGGGCGACTGAGGCGCAGCAAGATAGTTGCATTTCGATTCCTATTCCCAGACACCAGGGGTTCATCCATGTAACGCTGACAGGTCAGCGCTGTATGGATCCATGGTTCTGGATTCCCCGGTTGGTACTGCAAACTAAACCGAATCAAATAAGCAAATGTAGCACCCGTTTCGCTCGGTTGTGGATCACTAACCACTGCCAAAGCCTCGTCATCTTGCTGGATCAGCCCCCAGCGGATTGTGCGCCCATTGATCAGGCTCGGCCCAGTTGCTGCAAACCGGGCAGCAATCAAACTGGGCAAAGCTGAATACCGAATACTGCTTTCACCGTCCGTCAAAGCCTCTATTGCGTTTTTCTCGACCCACCCCTGACTTGGTTCGTCAATCAAATCATATAATTTTTGGGCGTGCCGCATGATCTGGTGACGCTCCAATTGCGGATATGATGTTTCGAGCCATACATCAGCCCAATGCCGGCCTAAAGAGGTAACCAATGCCTGCCCAGGGTATTGATCCAAAGCTAGCATTTGATACACGGGAGTTTTGTCTAATTTACCAGTATATTTCAGGCCATGTACCAGTACCGGGGAAAGCGCCAAAACAGCTTGATTAAATAGTTTGATCTTTGCCCTTTTTTGGGTGCCTGGCTCAAGCCGTTTTGCCAGCAAATCCGCTTCGACGCGCCAATTGGGCGCGAACACATGCACACCGAGGGTTTCCAGCTCTTTTCTTCGCAAGCGAAACCGGGTTGGCAGGACATACGGGTGTTGATTTTTTCTCATCATAATCAGCCCTTTCCATTACCTTGATCTATCGACCAACTTGCATTATGTGTATCGTGACAGGTCAAGCTTCATACCTTGAGGCTCGTGAAATCCATCGTAAAAAGCGCCATATAAAGCATGCCCTATGTCATAAGTTGTGTAATCTAACAGCCGATCAATCGAAGCGGCCAAGAGACTGGTTGCAGGAGATGCAATAATCTCCCCGTCTTCTGTTTCTGGGCTGTTTACCCATGAAGCGTCTACGAAATAGGCGCGAAAAGGAACACCACCCCTAACCAGGCGCCCACAAGCTTGAATGAGCATGCTGGCCGTGCTAGCGCCAAGTTCTTTTTTTTCTTCAGGATCCATTAAGCGATAAAACTTACCACGCTCCATTTCCAACCACGATTTCTGGGCTTCGTTACGCAGCCTGGTTATTTGAGATAGGATAGTGGGTTGACAATTTTCCCATATAGGATCGGCAGGCTTGAGCCAGTTATCCAATTTGTGATTTATTCCTGACACCATTGTCAGGGCGTCAAAAGGAGGTGTCATGGGACGGATCAAAAAATAGATCGCGCCGTAAGCTGCTTTATCTGTGATCGGGCTAACGATGTTATATCCGCGCCCTACTGCCCCTAGAGGCGCAACCAGGATCCGTGCTAAATGCCCCAATTCCTCTACGTCGCTTCGTTTCATGGGCTTGTAAGGCCGCCATTCCCATTCCGACATATCATCGTTAGACCGAACGATCGCGTAAACATCCTCCGCGAGATCGGAACGTAAAGAGCCGCGCAAGATCGTGGCAACTTTTTCGGCCTGCTCATAAGAGTTTACGATAAGTAAAGCCCGAGCCCTATCTTTCCAGTCAGAGTCCGTTTTACTGAGCGCGTCAAGCTTATCCATCTCACGAGCAAGCGGCGACATAAACTTGTCAGGTTTTCTAGCCAAAGCAAGCACCACACGCTCCAGGTTCTCATGCATGCGCTTTCCTGCCCCCGAAACCCTCAAATACCTTTCTCCAGCAGGTTTCCCTTTCACGCGCTCGGTTGTTTGAGGCAGGTATGTGATTGTGCTCTTGCGAATTGCAGCCTGGATTGATTCTTCTGGCTCCAAAATGCCAGATACAGGGAAGGCGAAGTGGAAGCGCGCTGAATCCGGCATCCAACTGGTTCCCGACATGGCCAGAACATTTGGGCCAGGCCGGCCTTCTATGTCTTCCAAGATGCGGTCAAAGTTCTGAACAAAATAACGTCCAACCTCTGCATATTCTAAAATAGCCAGGCTTAATGTTTTTCCAACGTTGTTTCCGTCTTGAGAAGTACGGAAACCTCGCCACCTGCCTAAGGGGGGTGAAGGAAGCAAGCCAGATAAAGAAGTAGGGATGAGGGATGGCATGCCTTCTTCGCCTAAAAGTTCCTGGACATAATGCCATCCATAAAATAAGCCTCGCAACTCGCGGTCCAATACCGAGGCGACCAGACCCAGTTCGAGGCGCCTTGTCAGCGTTCCAATATCGAGGGGATCGCCACCGTCGACATCATCCTTACTATGTTTCAAAGAGTAATCTTTCGCTCGTTGTGCGACCTCCGAGCGGACAGAATCAGACAGTTCAGCCAGGCGATTGTTGATCCATTTCGAAACGCTTTTATTGGTGCTTGGGTTGATTTCGCCACGCCCGTAGGATGTGATCTGTGACGACAGCATGACCAACTCGGATTTAGGATCCAGTCTTTCAGGAATAAGGGAAGAAAGGTCATCACGTTGAATTTCGGCAAACAACGCATGTAGCCTGTCATAAAGCTCCACAACTTCACTCGGTGCCTTTTCATTTTCCCATAAAAATTGTCCCGATATACGCGCCGCCAACTCCGATAGAATTCGTAAAGAGGTAAAGGGGCGCACAGATAACCAGTTACGCAAATCGTCATTTCTTTCAAGCAAGCCCAAAAAGTTGCGCAGTGCCGGCATCGTTAGGTCGTAAGTTTGGCGCCAACGATCCAAATCTGTGTTTTCCCGAAATACACCACTGGGGTAAGCGCCAATCTTTCGTAATGTATCCTGTAGAAGCCCACCTGCTCCTGTGTCGTCCAAGACAAGATCTGGCGCGAGAAGCTTATCAAACCACGATTGAACAACATCCACCTCATCAAATATAACCAGCGTCGAATTTTCGTATATAAAAACCCAAAGAGGAATTCGCCTGTCATCAACCTGCGCTGGCACCTTAGCTTGCCCCAAGCCTCCCATCGTCGTTATCCAAATCGGGGCCGAAATCATGTCTCGATAAGCTTGTTGAACGGGGCAAATTGAGAACAGAGGGCAAAGATAAAGCTTCTTTCTTTCAGCATCGTCATTCACATCATACAACGCATTGCAAGGCTCTCTTCCGGGCGCAACCTTTACATTGACTGTATCATCAACATTCACCAGCCATTGTTTCACTAAACAAGTGGTATCCAAAAACCGCAGTTTCCAGCGATCTGCAGCGACAGAAAAGTCTTTTTGTCGGAAAACATTGATCAGGTGAGAATCTCGCATGGTTGGACCAAGCAAGGGAACCGCAATCGGTTGGCCATCTTTGGCGAGAAGATTATTGAAGTACTCTGTTAAGCGCATGACTTCGGCAACATCGGCGACCACCAGTGTAACTCGTTCCCCTTTCTGGTGTCGAGCAATATCATAGGCAATGATATCAGCGATCGTGCTTTTACCGGACCCAACCATCCCTGCAATATGATTCATCCCACTTAGCAAAATCGGCGTCGTATTTACATCACTCAATTCACCATTAGGCTGGATAGAACGAAAGCGGATCATCCGTTGTACCCGATCAAGCCATTTCCCTGGGCGCTTAAGCTTTTGCTTATGCTCAAGTTCATCCATTTCTTGCGCAAGTTCATAAAGCCGGGAATATGAATACCCCATTTCCTTCCGTATGGGTCTGTTTTTGAACGATGGCAGAGGATGTTTTCGCGCCTCTTTGATCACGCGCTCGGGCAAGCACAATTCACCCTTGTATTCTCGATTATACGCAAACCCATATGAACCTGGTTGAGCATAAACGCGTTTTTCTTTACGAAAGGGTAATGGCTCCCCGAAAACATCATCATAGATTTTTTCTCTCTGGGATTGCCGCCCTGTGCGTGTGGCAATGACGGTATCGTAAGTTTCATCTTCGCCCAAAAGCTCGTAAAGCCTTTTGTCCTCGGGGTATTGAGCATAGATACCAAAGTCTTCCTGCCAATCTTGCTTACTTGAGCGATGCACAACCGCCCGATAACACGCGAGCCATCGTTTTTGCACGCTGTTCAGATCCATTCCCGCTAGAGCAGGGACTCGTAACCCTTGGCTGAGCGCCCAAACTGTCAAAACAGGTTGTTGGCTCAAGCCCAACACTTCAAGCAATCGTAAACCAGCCTCAACGCGAACCAACGTGTTGAAGCTGATGCCTTCATAGTTGTGCTCAACCGATAAACGTGTCTTAAATAAATCCTGGAGTGTTGCGTACATTGATACTCCTTGTTTAGGTTTAAAGCCAACGAATCGGATTCGTTGGCTTTAAACCTGGTTTTTTTTTGCTTCTTGCAATAAACCACTCGCCAGTCGAATAGGGCTCTTTGGCGACAAGTGTTTAAGTCGATTCACATAACCGGGGCTGAGCCGCTCACGATGATCCGGAATGACATAGAAGAAATCAGCACCTTTGACGGAAGGATATGGACGGTTTCGAAACTGGAAGCTAAGTGCAAACTCACTCGCATAATCTTTAACGTCCAATATCCAGTGAAATGCGCCTTCTTTCCTGACTGACAAATCATAGCGATCTGCGTCTGGCCAGAGTTTGACTTCCACTCCCGGAATTTTTGACAATTCGTCAAATAAATCTAGCTCAGGCAATCCAGGGAGTTGAACGCGTTTTCTGAAAGTCATTTTCAGCGTTCTCATATCTCCCAAGATAGACTTAGCTTTGTCGAGCTTAACTAGACGATCACAAAGCCCCAGGGTTGCGCATCGCGGGGTATCTTTCGCCCAAATCAATATCCCTTTACAACGAGGGCACAACCAATATCGTCCATCATGTAACATATTGATGGATGGCTTTTCATAAAAATCGCTTACATTACTGATCAACTGAGCTGCTTCGCGAGGAAAGTTGATGCCTTCACTGGCATTGAGCCAGGGGTTTCTGATCAAGAAGCTTCGCAAAGCTACATAGGCATCTTCAAGCTCAGGGTGCCGCTGTGCTTGTTGAAGAACTTCGCGGATTTTTCGGTTGTCAAGAACTAACTTTAGCTCTTTGGCGTCGAATATTTGGTTTCCGGTTAAATCATCCTTATCCAGCAGAAATTCTTCTACCCGATCAGAAACCTGAAGATCAGTATCCAAAAGGGGAATATCTGGATCAACTCCTTCAGGTTTGGCTTCAAAAGGCCACCAATCTCTTAATGGAGTTTGAACAAGTTTTATAAACTCGCTCATCGATTGGAATTTCCATTTTCCCTTTTCTATCAGAGCACCATATAGTAATCCTCTTGCTCTTGATAGGGTTGAAGGATAAGGATACTGCCAATCACTCTCAGAAAATGCAACCAGGCCTGCCACCAAATAGGTTAAAGCCTGATTTGATTGTTCTGTATCAGCGTCATTCTTCACTACAGCCATGTTTTCTCCGTAGATTTAAGGCTCATTGAAACATCTTGTCGATCACCTGACGATACACAGTTTCCTGGCTTGATTGCAAATCACCAAACACTTTTTCAACAGGAATGTAATTCACTTCAGGGTCCAGGATTTCGCAAGCTGCCGGGCCGAAAAATACGAGTCTGGGGTTATGCCCTTTGTAATGCTTAAGTAATTGTAACTTACGCGCGACTTCAGATTGCTGATTGCTATACGGTACCTGGGCGAAAACTTTAGAATCATAGTTATCGATTCCAAAAATATCAATATCCAACAGATTTCTCCCAATAGGCAACAGCAACGCCTTGAGAATCCCTTTCATTGCACATTTCCAATCGAAGGCATAATTCCTAAGGCTCCGGATACCCAGACCAAATCAGCTTCAAACGCTTTTCGAATGCCCCGCGCTCATTACGTCGGGCGGTTTGCACCCTGTCTACTTGTTCATGGCCTATCCCATAATAAGCCATCAATGCATCCATCACTTCGCCAAGGTCGGCCAACTCCTTGATTAAATCGTTCCCTTCTGCCTTTTGCGCCTCCAATGCTTCTTCCACCAATTTCTCACGCAATGCCTGAACGTATTCTGCTTCAGGCATGGTTTCTATCTCATACTGCTTGCCATCCGCCCGGATAATCTCTGGGATGCGGTCACGAATCAGTTTATTGTAGATAGTTTTGCTCATTAGCTTCCCTAAAAAGAGGCCAGGTTGCGCACACTGGCAATGGTTTGAATAAATTGGGTCGCGCAGGCGGCCAGCGAACCAGGCAGGTCGGCCGCCACAACTTTTCCGCTGAAGCGCATCAGTGCATCGTGCTGTAGAACGGTCGCCAGGGGTGGCGAGGCGATGTAATGATGGTAAACCGTGGCCAAGCGCGGCTGAGCAGCATGTAGAGCCTCCTGACCGGGCAAGCGATCGCGTTTCTTTTTGCGGTTAAAATCTGCATCTGCCGGTACCAGGTTCCACAACTCATTGATTGGATAAGCGCTCAGAGGTAGTAAATGGTCGAGATCGTAGCTCTGAGTATTCAGCCGCTTTCCAGTCCAAGGGCATTCGAAGATATGGCCTTCCATCATAAGGATTTCTACCTGGTTACGTTCCCAGGTCAATGGTCGGCGGTTACCTGGGCGATCGGTCAGTAAAGCATAAACAATTCCCCGATCCAGCCCACTAACACCCTCAGTGAATAGGCTCCATTCGTGGATGCACAACGCCTCGATCCACATCGATAAATCATTGAAACTGGCCCACAATTCGGCATCTACCACCAGGCAGCGCTCATTGGGCCGCGTGCCTGGAATACATACAATGTGGAGAGACGTTGACTGTAGATCCTTCCACATTTTCGGCGGTTCAAAAACGCTGTACTGCCCTGGCCCAGCATAACGCACCGGCTGCTGGATGGCATCGGCAATATCCCGAATTGTGCGATCATAGGCGGCTGTCAGTTCAGCCGGGTAATTGTTACGACGGTGAGCGCTCTGGAACTCTCCCACCAGGTAAAAACCATCCGAGGCCAAGGCACTGCCACCAATTACCTGTTCCCAGGCCTGGCGCAATTGTGTCAAGGCTGGGCGGAATGAGATATCTTGTTTATTTGCGGGGTGAATACCTTGTTCGATCGGTTGAGCGGCAGAAACAAACGGCCAGTAATATGCTACCCAGAAAGCCGCCAGCGAGCGCAGTGGCACAGCCAGCAATGCGCCATTCTCGCCTAAATGGGCGTAGCCCAGCGCTAAGTCATTCAAGCTGCGGATCAGCGCGATTTTATAACTGGCTATCTTGCGATCGTGACGCAAGATAGTAGCTATTAGTGTACCGGCGTACATAATACCATCCCCGAGAATTGATATTCAA
>Ga0209605_1000160_pt1 | contig 93155 bp, 72 predicted proteins | sample AD_UKC035_MetaG_FD_184408 | JGI IMG/M metagenome (GOLD analysis project Ga0209605, IMG submission 184408) | Active sludge microbial communities of municipal wastewater-treating anaerobic digesters from USA - AD_UKC035_MetaG (SPAdes) (version 2) | ecosystem: Engineered > Bioreactor > Anaerobic >...
TCGGATCGGGCGCACGGATTCGTGACGAACGATGCTCTCGCATCGGACGATGGGCGAATCGGCGTCGAGTCCGACAGTCTGGTCAGCTATGCGAAGGCGGCCCCGGCAAAACTTGTCGGGGCCGCCTGTCTTCTGTACGTGCGTGTCCGGAGCGCCAGCCTGGAGTTCCTGGGCTACAGCTTCGGGTTTGACCGCGATCTCAAGGGTCGCGGCGGACGATACCTCAACATGCAGCCGTCCAAGACGTCCCTGACTCGCGTGAAGGAGAGGCTCCGGGAGTGGCCGGTCCTCACCACGGCTTTCAACCGATTCCTGACCTGATCGGGCGGATCAAGGCGAGAATCGGAGGCTGATGAATGAGCTGGTCCCGTCCAAACGATCAAGGCTCCCGTGCTGACTCACTGAGCCGTTGAATGGCCTTGTCTTTGTCGAGGGGGTGTATGCGGCTGCGGCGAACGGCCTCCGCGAGGGTTGCGATGGTCAGGTCGTAGGTCGCGAGGTCGACCGGGCAGGGGGTCGCGTCCTTGCCGCCGCAGATGAACAGGCCCAGGTTCTTTTCTTCGTGGCGGATTGCCTCCTTGAACGCCGCGGTCAGAATCGTCGTCAGGCCGGAGGCGTTCCAATCGAAAGCGAGCACCGTGCCCAGCGTGAATGTGGCAATACCTCTGTGCATCGGCTCATCCCGATTGTGACACTCCCGTCGAGCATCCCACCATCTTCCCGCGGCTTCACGTGGGCAATTCGCGGGTCGTGCCGGCGAAATCCTCGGGGGTCCAGTCGGTGGACAGGGACAAACTCTCCACGCTCGGTCGGGCGGGGGAGGGGGCCGGCTCCATGGGAGCGGCGGATTCGTTGGTGACCGAGGCCTGAAGGTAGGTGGCGAGATTGGCCTTTCGGTTCTTCAGGCTGAGCTTGCGGCGGATGTTCTCGCGGTGCCGGCGGACCGTGGCAGGCGAGATGCAGCGCAACTGGGCGATCTCCTTCGTGGACAGCCCGTTGCGGATCATCGTGCTGATCGCGATCTCGACGGGCGTCAGTTGCACGTGGTCCCTGGCGATCTGGCTGAGGAAGGGGGACGTGATCTCCTGGAGGCTGCGGCGCAACAGCGTCACGTAGGACCGTTGCCGCCCGCTCACCTCAAGCTCCAGCTCGAAGACGATCGGCATGACGACTTTCTGGATGTTGGCGGCGACCGAGGCCTTGATGCCTCGCTTTTCCTCCTCCAGTCGGGACAGCACCGCGCGAAGGGCGATGTTGGCCTCCTGCAGCGCCTGATGCTCCCGCTGAATCGCCCGGTTCGCCTCGCGCAGGTCCGAGAGGGTCTTCATGTGCATCAGAATGGTGCTGATCCGCTCGGCCACGTCGCGAATCAGAGCGTATTCCTCCTTGAGGAAGGGGCCCGTGCCCGACGTCGGGACAATCCTGCGGTAGTACACCTCCACGACGCCGGCGGTCCGTCCGTCCGTCACGATGTCGGCGGCCATCCGCCACTTGCTCTCCGTGAACTGCTCGGTGACGTATCGTTTGTCGCCGTAGATCACCCTGGCACAGGCGTGCTCCGGGAACTGCCAGCTCTTGGGCAGGCAATCGACGACGCTCTGAAGGAATCGGTCGGGGGCGTGGAAGTACATTTCGCGAAAGGTGGATATGGTATACAGGCAATCGAGCTCCTTGATCCGCTCCCGCAGGGCGATTTCGAGCTCGGATTGCAGGGGATTGCCCGCGGCGGCCTCCATCGACGCCAGGCGTTTGTCCAGGGTTTTCACCTGCTTGATCAGTTGATCGCGAGTCGGAGTCTTCGCCATTCCGAGTACCCATCTAATGCACATGAACTCAAAAGGATAGAAACCCAATCATCATATGATCCCCGAAAGGCCCTAAGGATGCAAGCGTTTTCTGTGTCGTTCACGGAAGTGCCATAAGTCTTTTTTTGAAAGGGGTTTGTGCTTCTATCGGCTCGGAATCTCGCCGTGTCGATAGAATGTGGCTATGCATAAATATGGGTGAAATGTGTGTAATAAAAACCACACGAGGAGTGGCTATTCCGTGAGCTATTTGTTGGGGATAGGGACGACTCCTTCTCCGTTACAATGCCGATAGTTTCGCTCGCTGTTGTCGTGCGGGGCGCCGTCCTGCACGATGATGAGATCCGGGTGGCCTGTGATTGGGAGGTTGCGATGGCTGCTGAACCGAGAAGGAAGGCTTGTGCGGCTCCGACGCCGGGGGAACTGCCCACGGTTCTGCCGTTCACGCCTTTGGTGGAGCTGGATCATCTGTTGAAGGTGGCCGGCTCCGTGTCGCTGGACGCCAACCAGATCTGGGCCGAGATGTGGGGGGAGTTCCGACGCATTGTCACCAGCAGTGGGATGATCGTCCCGGAGGCGGCGGCCCATTTCGTCCCGGCCTGCGGGTGGCCCGAGTTTCTCGAAAAGTTCTGGCTGTTGAAACACTATCTGGACTCGATCCAGAGGATTTGCGAACGACGCCAATGATCGGCGCCCGGAGGACCGGGGTTACGTCGAGACGCGATATGAGCACGACAATACGAACCGCACGATGGAAGTCTGAGGAGAATCTATGACTGTTGCAGCGTTACGAAAGACGGAAGAATCATCGATTGAACCGCTGGTCGAAGCCTTCATGGCCCGCGTTGTCGCCCAATCCCCGGGCGAGGTCGAATTCCACCAGGCGGTCAAGGAAGTGGCCAGATCGGTCATGCCCCTTGTGCAGAGCACGAAGGCCTACCGTGACGCCAAGGTCCTGGAACGCCTCGTGGTGCCCGAGAACGTCTACCAGTTCCGCGTCGTCTGGATGGACGACGCCGGCGAGGTCCAGGTCAACCGCGGCTACCGCGTTCAGATGAGCAGTCTTCTGGGTCCTTACAAGGGCGGGCTTCGCTTCCACCCGTCGGTCAACCTCGGCGTGCTGAAGTTCCTGGCCTTCGAGCAGGTCTTCAAGAACAGCCTGACCACGCTGCTGTTGGGCGGCGGCAAGGGCGGGTCTGACTTCGATCCGAAGGGTCGCAGCGATGGGGAGGTCATGCGGTTCTGTCAGTCGTTCATGGCCTGCCTGTTCCGCTACATCGGCTCGGAGATCGACGTTCCGGCGGGCGACATCGGCGTTGGCGGGCGAGAAATCGGCTACCTCTTCGGCCAGTACCGCAAGCTGACCCGCCGGTTCGACGGCGCCCTGACCGGCAAGAGCCTCAACTGGGGCGGCTCGAACCTCCGCCCCGAGGCGACCGGATACGGCTCCGTCTACTTCGCGAGCGACATGTTGGCCACGCGAGGCGAGGGCATCCAGGGCAAGACCGCCACGGTCTCCGGCTCGGGAAACGTCGCCCAGTACACCGTGGAGAAACTCAATACCCTCGGGGCCAAGGTCCTGACGCTTTCCGATTCGAATGGCACGATCGTGGACATGGACGGGATCACGCCGGAGAAGCTGGCATGGATCATGGAACTCAAGAACGTCCGTCGCGGGCGCATCAGCGAGTATGCCAACCACTTCAAGGGGGCCCAGTACCTGGCCGGCAAGAGGCCGTGGGGCGTTCCGTGCGACCTGGCGTTTCCCAGCGCGACGCAGAATGAGATCGAAGAGGACGATGCCCGCCTGCTGGTCAAGAACGGCTGCTACTGCGTCAGCGAAGGCGCGAACATGCCGAGCCATGCCGACGCGGTCGAGGTCTTCCTCAACGCCAAGATCCTCTATGGTCCCGGCAAGGCCGCCAACGCCGGAGGCGTCGCGGTCTCCGGCCTGGAGATGAACCAGAACGCCGGCTGCATGCGCCGCTCGCGCGAAGACGTCGACGCCCAGCTCAAGACGATCATGCACTCGATCCACGAGAACTGCGTCAAGTACGGGAAAGTGGACGGGTTCGTCGATTACGTCAAGGGCGCCAACACTGCTGCGTTCGTCAAGGTCGCGGACGCCATGGTCCAGCAGGGTTACGTCTAAACCGGCTTGTTAGAGTCCCTTTTCTCGCTGTAGTCAACTTCGGGTGCTGATGCCCGGAAGGGGCGAGGCTCTCGTCTGAATCTTGGGCTGTTGCAGATTCATTAGCGGAAGACGAGGGCCTTGCCCCGTTTCCATTGGGGAGAATGGTTGATGATGGATTGTCAATAGATGATGATGGCAAGCTGGACAAAGGGCGCAGTCTCATCCATCATCCATTGTCCATCATCCATCGTGCCTGTGTCACTTCGGGGTCGATTCCGTGTCGGTCTTGGGCGGCCAGTGATTGGCCACGGGCAGCAGGATGTGCGACGGGTGGTTGGCGTTCATGTAGATTGTGTTGGTGGCGGTCTCGGTCTGGTTGTCCGTCCCTGGGATGCGGCCCGTGTTCGGGTTGGGCTCGAAACGCGGCGAGTTGCTCGATGAAACCGTGATGCGGACGCGGTGGCCCGGTCCCACGACCAGACTGGTGGACCACAGGTCGATCTCGATCTCGTAGATCTTTCCCGGCTCCAGGAGTTCGCTGGCTTCCATGGAACTGCGATGGCTGGCCCGGAGGATGCCGTCGAGGATGATCATGCTGCGACCGTCGGGGTAGACGTCGCAGAGCTTGGCGGTGAAGTCGGTGTCCACGGCGGTCGAGGAGACCCAGAGCTTGACCTTGATTGCCCCAGTGAACTCGATGTACCTGTCGAAGGTCGGGGAGTTGAACACCAGCACGTCCGGCCGCTCTTCCACGGATCGCTGGTCCTTGGGGCCCTTGGTTCCGGTCAGGTTCGCGCCGCCGACGGTGGGGACGGGGTTCTTCGGATCGTATTTGTAGGACAGCGATCCGAAGAGTTCTTCCGGCGGAGTGAGGCGGAGTCTGTTGTCTACGTGCAGATAGACCGGCACCATCATAGCGGGCACCGGCCAGTCGTCGGCGGTCTTCCACCTGTTCCCAGGGCTGTTGGGATCGGCCGGATCGCCCATGACGTAGTACTGCACGGCGGGGATCTGCTCGATTCCCTGCCCGTCGTTCTTGAGCCAGAGATCGAACCAGTTCCACATGTCGCCGGTCTGCGGGGCGCCTGCGTTGGGGAAAGCCAGATCGTCACTGCGGCCGTGACCGTAGGGCTCCATGACGAGACGGCACTTGCCGCGGGCATTCTCGTCGCCCTGTCTGTTGACCGTGACGAAACTGTTGATTGTGCCGGCGCAGAAGATATCGTACCAGCCGCCGTAGAACAGGGTGGGCGCGTTCACCTGGGCGGCGACCTGCTGGGGATCGAGCGCCTTCCAGAAATCGTCGTAGTTTGGATGGGCTCGAACCAGTTCGAGGTTCTTGGGAGTGAACTTGCTCTGAGCCAGCCACTCTTCGAGCAACCCTTTACGAAAGGCGCCGCCTTGATAGGCGGCCTGGGCGTACATGTCCGAGAAGGCCACTGCGACATAGCAGCAGGTCAGGTGGGGCGGCCGGCTCGGCGCGGTCATGTTCAGGGCGATCCCCGGCGCGCTGATGCCCCATCCGCCGATCTTGCCGTTGGACCACTTCTGGGCGGCGATCCACTCGATCGTGTCATATCCGTCCTGGTGCTCGCCCCAGCCGCAGTGGAGAAACACCGGGTAGTCTTCCCCCTCGGATGCAAATCGCCCACGGAAGTCCTGGGCGACCAGCGCGTAGCCTCGTTTGGCGGTCTCGCCCGCGAAGGCCGCCAGTCCGTTCTTGTTGTAGGGAGTCATCACGAGGATGGTGGGCCACGGCCCCTCGCCCTCGGGCAGATGGACATCCGTAGCGAGTTTGACCCCGTCGCGCATCGGGACCATGACCGTCTGGCCGGAGGGGGCCGGATTGGTGGAGACGAGGATCGCGATGAGGGTGGTCAGGATCAATCTGCTCGGCGGCGTTGTCCGGTACATCGAAGACTCCAATCATCTCTCCTGGATACTGTCCAGATGCAGGATTCTGCGTCTCCATCGGCGCAAGGACCACGTCATTCTATGGACTCCAGTACAGACGTGCAACGACGCTCTGGATATTGCGGAGAAACCCCGGGCCGCAGGCCGCGGCAAAGCCACGGCTACAACTCCATGAAGAGGGTTTGCAGGTAGGGTTTGAAGCCCATCTTAGGCCAGAAGCGGGTGGCGAGGTCGTTGAACGTGGAGTGGCGGACCTCGACCCGGCGGATGCCCTCCTTCTGAAACCACCGGCGCAAGGCCTCGAACATCTGACTGCCGATGCCGGTGTTGCGGTTGCCTGCCGTCACGATGAAGTCGAGGACCTGGCCGTAGTCCGGCTCGGCCAGCACCGAGGGGTGATGATCAATGACGCCCTGGCAGTAGCCGACAATCCCGTCCTCCGCCACGGCGACGAGCACGCAGGCGGCGTCATTGCCCACGTTCTCCTCGACGTACCGTCTGAAGAGATCCGACCCGTTGCGGGCCCGCGTGTAGAACGGGTCTCGCTCGCGATGGAAGTCCATCAGCTCCTCCCAGAGTCGGATGATGTCGGGAATATCCCGCAGGGTCGCGGATCGTATCGTTAGGGTTGTCTGCGCCATAGCTGCTCCGAATCGAGAACCTGGCCCGACCTGGGTTTGTGCAGGCCCGGGCGAAGGCGTCATTGTATCCGATAGCAGGCCGGTGCCAATACTGGGGTGTGATTTACCCCGGCAGGGGGGCTCGGGTGGCGGATCGTTCATCTGTCCAGACGGCTGCACGGGCGTTCCCTAGACGAGAGAACTCGGGTATACTACGGCGCTCATGCCGGAGACAGTAGCCTCCGGGACGATGGATGGCTGGTTGAAAGAGAGTCGGGAATGGGTCTGTTCTTGGACATCTTCACGAAGGTGTTTTTCATTCTGTCGCCGTTCTTTTCGGTTTCGATGTTCCTGTTGTTGTCCAAAGATATGGATCGGCGGGCGAGAAACCATTGTGCCTTCCGCACGAGTGCGGCGATTCTGGTCATCTGCTTCGTCGTCTACTTCTTCGGCAACGTGGTGTTCCACATCCTGGGGATCACGGTTGCGGCGTTCCAGGTCGGCGCGGGGGTCCTGCTGTTCCTCACCGCTGTCCAGATGGTTACCGGCAAACGGGGCGAACTGGCGACGGAAGAAGGGGAGGATTTCGCAGTCGTGCCTCTGGCGATCCCGATGATCGTCGGCCCGGGTACCATCGGCACTCTGCTGGTCCTGGGGATGGAGATCAGCGGCGCGAGGCAGACGATCGTGGCGGCTTCCGCGGTTCTGCTGGCGGTGCTGGTGATCTCGCTGTTCCTGTTCCTGGCCATGCCGATTGCCCATGTGCTGGGGCACAAGGGCCTCCAGATGATGATGAAGCTGACCGGCCTGATCCTGACCGCGATTGCGGCGCAGATCATCTTCACGGGCATCGAGGGGTTCCTCGGGACGGTGCGCCCCTGAGGAGGATGCCTCAGGCGATGCGCGGAGGTTCTCGCGCAGACCGGGAACGGCGGGCTTGCAGGGGATCGGACGACGGGTTTCGACCGGGGCGAGGTCCTGTGCGGCTGATTCAGTTCTTGGCCGGTTCGGAGCCTGTGTCGCCGGCGGAGCCATGAGGGGCCAGCGCCTGGGGCTCAGCGACTCGCCGATAGCCCAGCGCCCGAATCACCTCCAGGACTTCCGTCCAGGTGGGGAAGGGGCGGGCATTGGCTCGCTTGTATTCATCGATGGCCATCAGGAATTCGAACTGTTCGTCGGACATCTGGCCCTCCTCGGCGGCCCTTCGTTCATCGCTTCGACGTCGGCCGGGGCCTCGCTGGCGATCGAGACCCAGGCGGCGGTCCACCACGCTCTGACGGCGGTCCGTGAAGTTGGGATCGTACGGATTGCCGCCGAGATCGTGTTTTCGCCGGTCGGGGAGGTTCCCTCGACGCTCCTCCGACGCGCGGCGTTCGCATCTGTCGCTGGTATTCATTTCTGGCATGGTGCTGCTACCTTCCTCAATTCACTATTCACAACTCGTCCTGTGCTCTCGGACCGAGACCCACTCCGGGCCGCTGCCCGTCGCGAGCAAGTGCGAATCGCGAACACCAAATCCCGAGCCGCCAAGGCGGCTCAGAACTCGTCGTCGAACTGCTCTGCGCCAAAGTCGAGGTCTTCGTCCTCATCCATCGTGAAGTCGCAGAGGTCGTCGTAGGCGTCTTGCGACTCGATCACGACATGGGCCTCGTCGAGGCACTCCTCGGGGACCATGATAGCGATGGCCTTGCCCTCTCCGCAGGGATCCAATTGCTCCTTGATCACGGCCGGGATGTCGTTGAGCCGCAGGAGAGTCTCATACTCCCGTGCCTGATCCATCTCGTCCAGGAACGCCACCGCGACCAGCTCGCTGACCTTGGTGTGCCCCTTTCCGCTCTTTCTCGGGTGTCTGTTCATGTCCTTTCTCCGTAATCGGTGTCCCCACGGGATCCACGTCAAGCCACAGACCTGCTGGTGTCCCAAACACTCACGGGTATCGGCCCGCTCGATCCGCGGATTTAGCAGTTGGCATCCTTTTTTTTGCAGCTGGCCACCTTTTTCGCCGCGACGGAGTCCGTGGCGAAGGTCATGACAGAGTCGGACGTTGTCTGGACCACGAATCGGTTTGATATCCCGGCTGTGGGCAGGGGTTGTGGCGACGGGCGAGGAGAAGGGTCCCATAAAAAGGCACTCTGACGTACTGGCAAGGTTTTGCCTTGTGCGACCTCTGGAGGGGTAAGAACCTATAACAACCGCGATCATAGTATCTTCATTGCGTTTTTCAGCGGAATTTCTGTACGAACAAGGAGAAAAAGTCCGATAGAGAAAATGGGATATGAATGGGTGCGTCCCGAAATTTTTCACGCCCGAAAATCAAGATTGGGCTAAAGGCTGCCGATAGTCTCAATAGACTGTGGGTGCTGCGGCGCTCGGCTCGATGGTCGCGCGGTGGGGGTTCCGCAGTTTTGGCGGTGTCAGGGAGTTGCGGCAGACTCGGAACAGGTGAGGACATATGGGACTTCATGATGATGAGGGGACGCGCGTTCGTGTCTTCATGTTGGGCTGGGAGTTCCCGCCGTTCATCAGCGGGGGACTCGGCACGGCCTGCTATGGCCTGACGAAGGCGCTGGACCAACTGGGCGTGCGAGTGACATTTGTCCTTCCGAAGACGGTCGACAGCCAATACGCCACCCACGTGCGACTGCTGACCCCCCAGGCGAAGAGACAGACGACCATCCGCAGGACATCGCAGACGGACGAACTGACCAATGTGAGTTTCCGGGCGATCATGTCGCCGCTGCGAGCCTACGCGACGCCGGAGACATACAACGAGAGGATCGAGGAGACCCTGCGTCTTCAACGGGAGACCACGGTTTCGAGCGAGGCGGGCGACGGGGGGCCACGTGCGGACTATGCAGGGGACCTCTACCGGGAAGTCCATCGGTACGCCTCGATGGCCATGGAACTGGCGAAGGGCGAGGAATTCGACGTCGTTCACGCGCACGACTGGATGACGTATCCGGCAGGCGTCGGGGTGGCTGCAATCAGCGGAAAGCCCCTGGTGGTGCACATCCATTCGACGGAGTTCGACCGCAGTGGAGAGCACGTCAATCAGACGGTGTATGATATCGAGCGGGAAGGGATGCAGCGGGCGGACAAGGTGATCGCGGTCAGCCACTACACGCGCGGCATGGTGATCAGCCGCTACGGGATCCCGGGTGACAAGATCGACGTGGTCTACAACGGGGTCGAGCGAGCCGGCGTGTGGTCCACGACGCCGGAAACCATCCGTCGGGAGGAGAAGATCGTCCTGTTTCTGGGACGGATCACCCTGCAGAAGGGGCCCGAATTCTTCCTCCATGCCGCCAAGAAAGTCCTGGACGTCATGGACAACGTGAAGTTCGTCATGGCCGGGTCGGGCGACCTGATGTATCGCTCGGTCGAGCTGGCGGCCCAGTTGGGGATCGGCAACAAGGTCCTCTTCACCGGTTTCCTTCGCGGCGACGATGTCCGGCGGATCTTCCGCATGGCGGACCTCTACGTGATGCCCTCGGTTTCCGAGCCCTTCGGGATCGCGCCGCTGGAGGCGCTGGACAACGACGTCCCCGTGATCATCAGCAAGCAGAGCGGCGTCTCCGAGGTGCTGCGTCACGCCCTGAAAGTCGATTTCTGGGACGTCGATGAGATGGCGAACAAGATCGTCGCGGTGCTGAAGTACCCGCCGCTGCGGATGACGCTCCGCAACCACGGAAACTTCGAGGTCCGCAAGCTCCGGTGGCGGGACGCCGCGCAGCACTGCCTGCGGATCTATGAGGAGACGCTGGTGCCGGTGTAGTCGTCGCCGTGGAGCGAAGGATCGACAGGATCGGAAAGGATTGGAACGGATCATGCCCTCGATATGCTTCTACTTTCAAGTCCACCAGCCGATGCGGCTGCGCCATTACACGGTCTTCGACAACGACGAGCGGTACTTCGATGAAGGCCGAAACGCCGCGATCTGCAAGAAGGTGGCCAACAAGTGCTATCTCCCCGCCAATCGGATGTTGTTGCGCCTCATTCAGCAGCACAAGGGACGGTTCCGAGTTGCCTACAGTCTCACCGGCATCCTGCTGGAGCAGTTGGAGCGGTACAGTCCCGAGGTGCTCAGCACGTTCCATGCCCTGGCGAAGACCGGGTGCGTCGAGTTCCTGGCGGAGACCTACTACCACAGTCTCAGTTTCCTTTATTCCCGCAAGGAGTTCATTGAGCAGGTCAGGAAGCAGATGGATGTCGTGCGTGATCTGTTCGGCCAGACGCCGAAGGTCTTTCGCAACACCGAGCTGATCTACAACAACGATCTGGGCCTGCTGATCGAGGCGATGGGCTGTTTCGACGCGATTCTCACCGAGGGCGCGGATCACGTCCTGGGCGATCGCAGTCCGAACTTCGTCTACCAGCCCAAGGGCTGCCGCCGGCTCAAGATGCTGCTCAAGAACTACTCGCTGAGCGACGATATCGCCTTCCGTTTCTCCAATCGCGACTGGGCGCAATGGCCGCTGACGGTGGAGAAGTTCTCCAAGTGGGTCAACGCGGTCAACGGCAACGGGAACGTGGTGAACCTGTTCATGGACTATGAGACGCTTGGCGAGCATCAATGGCAGGACACCGGGATCTTCGATTTCATGCGGCGTCTGCCTGAAGAGATCCTCAAGCACTCTGACAACGACTTCAAGACGCCCAGCGAGGTTGTGGCCTCCTACGAGCCGGCGGGCGCCATCGACGTGCCTCACATCATCAGTTGGGCCGACACGGAACGCGATCTCTCCGCCTGGCTGGGCAACCCCATGCAGTCCAACGCGATTCACGAGCTCTACCGGCTCGAGAAGCGGATCAAACGGGCCAACGACGAGAGACTCCTGACCGATTGGCGCCGCCTCCAGGCGTCGGATCACTTCTACTACATGTGTACGAAGTACTTCGCCGACGGCGACGTACACAAGTATTTCAATCCGTATGACTCGCCCTACGATTCCTACATCAACTTCATGAATGTCCTGGACCATCTGGAACGCCGATGCGCCGTCAAGGAAACGCCGATCCTATCCTGCGACAGTTTCCCGGCGAGCGGCATTCCGCTTGCCGCGGTCTCCGTCTGAAGAGGTTGTGCGGCACAGTCCGTGAGGAAAGATGAATCGCAGAGTCATTCGCTGGGCACTTGGAATATGTGCTGCCTCCCTGTTCATCCTGTCGCTCACAGGCATCGGCCTAAGACTGGTCAGGATATCGGCCGATGGGTACGCTTCTTTCTGCACACACAGAAGACTCAAGAAGGGACACAACCTGGACGGCAGTTTCTCGCTCATTGCTGGTGCAGAAAACACCCAGTAGTCGTGACTGAATCGGCGGCAAGCGAATGCAAAGGGACGGTCCCGAGGCCGCCGCGGATACACAGCGTCATGCTGTCGCAAGGAGTCCGGGGACCAGACAACCCTCGCAGGGGCAGAAGGCGCGGATGTTCTGTTCGGGCGTCCCCGGCGGGACCTCGCAACCCGGCTGCAGGATGAACCGCTGACCGCCCATTTCCATGCACCGGCGAGCGGCCTGGGCCACGTCCTGCGGCGTGCCCTGCAACAGGACCGCGGAGGGATCGAAGTTGCCGCAGAGGGTGACGCTCGGGCCGACGACCGACCGCGTCCGGTCCAGGGGGACCATCCAGTCGATATCGAGGATGTCGCAGCCGGTCTGTGCCATCAGGTCGACGCTCCTGCTGATGTCGCCGCAGATGTGGAGCTTCACCGCGGCGCCGGCGTCGTGGATCGCGTCGAAGAGCCGTTTCTCATGGGGCAGGACGAACTGCTCGTACATCGACGGGCTCACGAGACTGGCGACCGCGTCGCCGACGCCGATCATGTCCGCGCCGGCCTGGACCTGTGCCCGGGCGAAGCGAATCGCGTTGTCCACCAGGGGGCCCGCCGCCTGCAGGTACATCTCGGGCTTGTCGATGAGGTCCACGAACATGCTCTCGACCCCTCGCAGGTCCGCATACTCCGCGAGCGGTCCCTCCACCCATCCCAGAACGCTGTGCGTCTGCCCGACGGCTTGGGCCATCTTCCGCACGCTCTCGACGCGCTGTCGGGGACGCGGACTGTTCTCGATGTCGAGCGCCTTGATCCGAGCGACGTCATCGCCCGAGCGGATCAGCAGGGCCCGCGGCTTGCCCACGCCGTGCTCGGGGTAGTCGAACTCCATGCCGTAGGCGGACGCCTCCCGCCAGGGATCGCTGATGACGCTGACCTGATCGAGGCGGAATGCCCGCGCCACCGCCAGTTGGGACTCGACGAGCACGTCGCCGTCGAGGTAGTAGTCGCGGTAGGTCCGCCCGATGAAGTTGGCCGACCAGGCCATGAAAATGGGCGTAACGGCGGGGCGATCGTGAGACTGGCCCCTGATGATTGCGTGAACCCGTTCTTTCGGCGTCATATCCGTCCCCGATGTCACGATATCGCGGGCCTTTGCCCGACCCGACCAACCACGGGACCCATTATACGGTGCTCTGTCCGAACAAGCATGTCTTTTCGTACGGTTGCTTTGGGTCGCCCGGCCTGGGTGTTATCGGACGCCGGTTCGGGCGAGGCTTTTTTGGCGAGTCGCCGGGCGGAAATCCGTTTGCGGGCTTCCGATGGCTCTGGTAGAATCGCGCCGCGCCGGAACGTTGGAGGCTGGGCAGTGTTGAGAGTGCATGGCCATGGTCGGACAGAAAGGTTCACATCAGGAAGTCCCAGACGCGGGGTCTTGGAACTGCGCGGGACGCGGGAAGGAGGTATCGGAATGCTGCGAGTAGGGATTGCGGGTTTTGGGTTCATGGGTCGGATGCACTTCCGCCAGTGGAAGGCCGTCCAGGGAGCCCAGGTCGTCGCGATCTGTGACGCGAATCCGAATATCAGGGAAGACACCAAGAGAGCAGTCGGCAACATCAAAGGGGCCGAGGGGGAGATCGACTTCGCAGGCATCGAGGTCTACCGGGATCTCGACCAGATGCTCGACGCGGCCCACCTGGATGCAATGTCGATCACGCTGCCGACCTATCTGCACGCGGACTGTTCCGAGAAGGCTCTCTCCCGCGGCGTCCACGTGCTCTGCGAGAAGCCGATGGCGCTGACGGTCCCCGAGTGCAATCGGATGATCCGTGCGGCCGGCAAGAGCGGCAAGGTCCTCCAGATTGGGCACTGCGTGCGGTTCTGGCCCGAGTACGCCAAGGCCAAGGAGATCGTGGACAGCGGCCAGTACGGCCCGGTCGTCGCCGGCATGTTCCAGCGTCTGGGCTCGGCGCCCGCGTGGAGTCCGGACAACTGGTTTGCGGACGAAGCCCGCAGCGGCGGCGTCGCCCTCGACCTGCACATCCACGATGCGGACTACGTGCAGTACCTCCTCGGGATGCCCAAGGCGGTGTGCAGCCACGGCGCCAAGGGGAGCAAGGGACAGCTCATCCACATTGTCACCGAGTACGAGTATGGCCCGGACAAGGTCATCGTCGCGGAGGGCGGATGGGGAATGAGCCCGACCTTCGGGTTCGAGATGAGCTTCAACGTTATTCTCGAAAAGGCGACTCTCGTCTACGATTGCACCCGCAGCCCGGCGTTCCGCGTCTGCCCGCGAGAGGGCCAGGCGTTCACGCCGGAGGTCGCAGCCGGAGACGGGTACAGCCGCGAGGTCGAGCACTTCGTGAAGACCCTTCGCGGCGAATCCGTGCCCCAGGTCTTGACGCTCGAGCAGTCTCGTGACTCGGTCCGCCTCGTCCAGGCCGAAAGGAAATCTCTGGATACCAACAAAAGAGTCCTCGTCAAGTAGCGCGGGCATCTTGCCCGTGATCCCGAACACAGGGGCGCTCGCGCCCATCGAACTGTTGGAGATTGAAGCGATGAAATGCAAGAACTGGCCTGTAGCCGTGTGCAGTTGGTCTCTCCGAACGGATGTCGCGGGAGTTGCCGCCGCGATGGAAGAGGTGGGCATCGAACACGTGCACCTCGGGATTCGCGCCGCGGTCGAGGACGGCAGCGGCAAGGTCCTCGATACGATCAAGGCGCAGAAGTGGACCATCACCAGTACGATGATCGACTTCCCGCAGGAGGACTACTCGACGCTCGATACGATCAAGGTCACCGGCGGCGTCGTCCCCGACGAGCACTGGAATCGGAATCGCGGCCTGTTCCAGGGTGCCGCCCAGATCACCGCCAAGCTGGGCGTGAAGTACCTGTCGATGCACGCGGGCTTCGTCGATGAGAGCAAACCGGCATACGCCGAGAAGGTGGCCGCGCGGATTCGGACCCTCGCGGATATCGCGAAGGACAGCGGCCTGACGCTCCTGCTCGAAACCGGCCAGGAGACGGCCACGGAACTGCGGCACTTCCTGGAGAAACTCGATCACAAGTCGGTCGGCGTCAACTTCGACCCAGCCAACATGATCCTGTACGACAAGGGCGACCCGATCGAGGCGGTTCGCGTGCTGGCACCCTGGATTCGCCACCTGCACGTCAAGGACGCCCTCCGCACGACGAAACCCGGCACCTGGGGCAGCGAAGTCCCCTGGGGCGACGGGCAGGTCGGCGTCGAGCGGTTCCTTGCAGTCCTCGGCGAGGTCGGTTTCAAGGGCGCCATGGCCATCGAGCGCGAGGCCGGCGACAACCGCCTCGGCGATATCAAGCTGGCCGCCCAGCGTCTCAAGGCGGCGTCCAAGTAGCACGGGCATCTTGCCCGTGAACCAGCATACATGGGCGAGACGCCCATGTGACTTAAGGAGAAGCACATGTTTGGAATGGACTCGGGCCTGTACCTCAAACTCAGTGCGATGATGTTCCTGGAATTCGCGGTCTGGGGGGCCTGGTACCCCGTGTTGGCCGCCCGGCTCCTGGGACCACTGAAGTTCACCGGCAAGCAGACGGGTTGGATCTACGCGGCGCTGCCCCTGGGCTGCATCTTCATGCCGCTCGTGGCGGGCCAGGTGGCGGATCGCTGGATCAACACGGAGTTCATTCTGGCCGGCGCCCATCTGGCCGGCACTCTGTTGCTGTTCATCGCGGCGTGGAAGCGGAAGTTCACCTCGCTCTTTGGGACACTTATGGCGTACGCGCTGTTCTACGCGGCGACCCTGCCCCTGGTGAACTCGCTGATGTTCCGCCATCTGGCGGCCAACGGCGTCAGCGACAAATCCCCCTACATCTTCATGTGGGCGCCGATCGCGTGGGCCCTGGCAGGCTACTTCTTGACGGGCTGGCGATGGGTCTTCAAGACAGGCGAAGAGGGCCGGGATTGCCTCGTGCTTGCCGCGGTGCTGTCGGTTGTGATGGCCGTGGTCTGCGGCACTCTGTTGCCTGAAACGCGACCCCTGGCTACAGCAGGCGCCAGCGCCCTGGGTATGCTGAAGGACTCCAGCTTCCTGATCTTCATCCTCATCTCGATGATCGCTCCCGGCATGATGCAGTTCTACTTCCTGGGCACCGCCCAGTTCATGCAGGACAACGGGATTGCCTCGAAGAATGTCCCGGCGGCCATGGCGATTGCCCAGGCAGTGCAGGCGGCCGCAACCCTGTTCCTTCTTGGCCGGCTCGTCGAGCACGCCGGCTACAAGTGGACCCTGACGATTGGCGCCGCCTCCTGGCTGGTGATGTATATCATCTACGTGATGCCCAGACCCGCGGCTGTGATCGCTGTGAGCCAGGCGTTTCACGGATTGGCCTACGTGTTCTTTATCATCGCGGGCCAGATGTTCGCAGGGGCCGTGGCGCCCGAGGGCGCCGGAGGCTCTATGCAGGGTTTGGTCTTCACCGCCCAGAGCGGAATCGCCTTATTCCTCGGGACGCAGTTCGCCGGGATCGTGATGGACAAGTGCCGGGTGGAAGGCAAGTTCCAGTGGCAGAAGCTCTGGATGGTGCCCGGCGTCGTCATGCTGGCCTGCGTCCTGGCGCTGATCCTGTTATTCAAAGGGGCCATTCCGACGCAATGATGCCGAGGACGGCGGGCCGGGCGCTCGTGACGTGGTGTTTTCCGGTGGGCGAGAAACGCGGCTGGTCAGACGGTGAACTTCTGGAATTCCGTCATGAGCGCCTTGACCCGGGGGCCGGGGACGCCTTGCCCGATGACCGTCCCGTCGAATCTCACCACGGGCACGATGTCCTTCGTCGTCACCGCGATGAATAACTCGTCTGCGGCGGCGGCCTGCGCGGGTGTGATGCACTGCTCGCGGATGGGCATGCCGACGTTGGTGGCGGCCTTGACGATGAAGTGCCGCGTGATCGAGGGCAGGATGTTGGCCGCCAGCGGGGCGGTGCACAGGGCGCCGCCGATGATGGCGAAGAACGCCGAGCCGGCGCCCTCGGTGATCAGGCCCGTGTCGTCCACGAGAATCGCCTCGTCACATCCGCGATCTGCCGCTTCCTGGCGGGCCAGGATGTTCGGCAGCAGATTCAGCGATTTGATGTCGCACCGCTTCCATCGCAGGTCCGGATGCGTGCAGACTGTGATCCCTTTGGCCTTGTCCTTGGAGCTGTCGGGCGCCTCGCTGATCGTCAGGAAGAAATTGGGCTGGATGTCCCTGGCCCAGGTATGATTTCGCGGGGCGGAGCCGCGGGTCACGTGGAAGTAGATCTTGGCGTTGGCCAGGCCGGCGGCCTTGAAAGCCGCCAGCACCCGCTCGCGGATCGTCCCGATCTCGATGCCCGTAATGCGGATTGCGGCCATGCTGGCCGCGAATCGTTGCAGGTGTTCGTCCAGCGCGAAGAGCTTGCCGTTGTAGCTGCGAAGGACCTCGTAAACCCCGTCGCCGAAATAAGTTCCGCGATCCAGGTGCGCAGGGTCCAGGGTTTCCATGGGGACGAGCTTGTCGCCGATCATCGCCAGTTTCATCTAGGTGCTCCCGAAAACGTATCCATCCACCTCCGAGCGGCGTCCGAGCCGACAGGGAACAAAAATCCTGTGGAAAAGTCTTTACTTTTGTATCGGCATACACTATTCTTTTGGTTTTGCCAAGATTCGAATATTTGAACCGTTGGACCGGAGTTTCGCACATGTACGCGATTGTTGAGCAAGGGAGCAAGCAGTATAAGGTGGCCGTCGGCGACCAGGTGGAGATCGAGTTGACCGACGTGGCCCCCGACGCCAAGACCATCGAGATGGACAAGGTCCTGTTCATCGGTGGCGACGGCACCAGCAGGATCGGCAAGCCCTATGTCCCGGGCGCCAAGGTCGTTGCATCGTTCAAGTCCACCGCCGAAGAGGCGGTCACGAAGGGTCCCAAGCTCTACGTCACCACGTTCCGCAAGCGAAAGAACAGCCAGCGGAGGATCGGCCATCGTCAGAAGCACCTGCTCGTAACCATCGACAAAATCGAGGGTTAACCCTCGTTTCAGGCGGCAGTGCAGGCGCGTCGTCAGCGAGACAGGCCCGTCTGCGTTGCCGCCGGAGTCCTACCCTGGCACAATTCCGTTTGCATATCGCACCAGCTACGAAAGACAACGCCTCACGGCGTCACTACGAACGGGTCTACGTGCGGGCGAAGTAGCAGACGACCTTCTGTTTGAAGGCGTCGGCGCTGAGGAAGATGCCTCCGTTGCCGCCGGGGGTCTCGCAGGCGTCGACGACCTTGACCACATCGACCCATCTTCCCGCCTTCGGCACGAGTTGCAGCAGGCGATTGGGCGAACTCTCGAACAGGTCCGCCCGCAGGTAGTTGTTCCCGCGGTCGGGGAACAGGGCCAGGTAGAGCATGTCCGTCTCCACCAGCTCGTTGAGGAAGTGCGTCCCGAGCGAGACGTCCGGCACGAGGTTCTCGTGCATCTGGACGATTTCGCAGAGGACCGCCGCCCGGTTGACCTCCGCGAAGGCGACGGGAATGCCCAGGAACGGATCGCTCGTCCCCCAGCGTCCCGGCCCGAGGTACATCAGAGCGCCGTCCACGAGGGATTCGCAGGCCAAGTTGATCTTGCCGAGCAGGCGGGCCACCTCGTAGCGGTCCTGGAACGACAGGCGGCTATAGAGGGCGGGCGTCACATAGACGAACCGGCTGATTTGCGTGTGCCGGCTGTGGCCGACGACCGCACCGCTGGCCTCAATGATCGCGTCGGCCCGCGGGACCTCGACCTCCGGCGGGCGGGGTGTTTCCGTCCCCTTGACCGGCAGAGGGCGGCATTGAACCACGTGAATCCGGTACCGGTCGCGGTCCACGAAATTCAGGGTGAACTCGACGTCGACCGGGTACTCGTAGGCCTGCTGGAGGACGCGGAGCATTTCTCGCATGTCCTGAACGAACGCGGTCTGGGTCAGCAGGTTGTCGAAGGTGGGCACCCAGACCTTGGCGGTGCTCTCGCCGGCTCCCGGCAACGATTCGTCCGCGGACGCGAACATCGCGATGGGCAGGTCGCTGCTCTCCTTGATGACGTCGAGGAAATGGCCCGACATGATGCGGTTGGCCTGGAGGTCGATGTAGTCGACCCGTCGCTGGGCGTACTGGCGGACCTCCTCGAAGTTGGCCTCGGGGCGCTTCTGCGGCGCGTTGAGAGCGACCAGGCGGGTGTAGTCGTCGTCGGAGCGGTCCACCGCGCGGGTGCCCAGGCCAAAGACCAGGCGAAGCACGCCTGCCTGAGGGTCGATGCCCTCGTTCCAGACGTACGGATTGAACGAGAACCCGACGCCCGCGGCCTGGGGGAAGTAGTAGCGGCCGTGCATCTCGCCGGAGACGCGCATCACCAGCAGCGCCATCTGCTCGTCGTGGCTGAGCAGGCCTCGCTGCTCGCGGTAGCGGAGGGCCCGCTCGCTCATCGTGCTGGCGTAGACCGTCCGCACCGCGGAGAGGAAGTCCTCCATCCGGCGCTCCCGCGGGCCCTGGTTCGGGCAGAAGACGCTCTCGTATTTGCCCGCGAAGGAGTTGCCATAGTTGTCCTCCAGGAGCGAGCTGGACCGCACGATGATCGGCGACTGCCCGAAGTAGTCCAGCATCTGCTCGAACTGCTCCAGGATGTGATCGGGGAACTGGCCCTGGAGGATCCGCTGGCGGGCCTGCACGGCGCCTTCGAGGAAGGTGGCGGGATTCCGCTGCTTCTGACGGAGCCACCAGACGCCGTTGCGAACCAGGTACGTGTAGAACACGTCGGAGCCGACGTAGAAGGAATCCTGCTCTTCCAGCAGCTCAGCGAAGCGGGCCGAGTGTCGTTTGAGGATGTTGCGAGCGACCAGCATGCCGACCGTCTTGCCGCCGACCAGGCCGGAGCCGATCATCCGTTTCCAGATGTTCAGAACGTCTTCGAGCGACAGGTACCGCGAGACCAGCTTGAGCATGTTCGGGTCTCGCGAAATGGCCATCCGGCTCAGATGGTCGAACGTCTCCTGCAGCTTCTTCGGGGGACAGACTCCGCTGCTGGCGGCGTCGCAGATCTGTTGGCCTTCCATGAACGCCCGCTCCCAGTAGCCCGGACGCGTGTCGGCATTCAGATCGGACCAGTTCACCGACGACAGGATCGACGAGATCAGAACGCTCGATGTCACGGGACGAAATTCGTCGCCGTCCCAGCGATGCAGCATGTTCATCGTGGGCGAGTAACGGAACTGCACCTTGAGCGGGTGGACGTAGAGGGCCTCCGCGTGGCGATAGAGCTCCAGGAAGAGCTGTGTCGTCTCGGTGATCGGGCGGATGGCTCGGGAACTGTGCGAATTGCGGAACAGCGCGAAGTACGCAACGGTTTCCAGATCGTACAGGAACGGACAGGTCAGCATGAAGAAATTGGCGAGCATCGAGTCCGAGTACCAGTCGGCGGCCAGTTCCGACAAGCAGTCGAAGACATACAGAGCCCCTCGCCCCGCGGTCTCGATCACCGCGTGGATTCTGGCAATGAACGTCTCGAAGCCCTCCGCGGGGTCCAGTTCGTGCGTCTCGACCGACCGGCCCTGGAAGACCACCGGTGGGTGACTGGCGAACCGGAAGTAAATCACCTTCCGACCCGACCGCAGGCCCGCTTCGACGTAGGGAGCCACCACGGTCATGTAGTCTTCGACCGCATCGACCTGCCAAACGATGTTGTCGCCGGGGAGGATGCCCTTGAGGGCCTGGTCCAGGCCCGTCAGACCCGTCGTGAGTTCCGCTACGTGGTCGCTCATCGTGTCTCCTTATCGCCGTCCAGAAAGATGTCCATTCCGCAGTCGCCGCAGCGGAAGCGGACCGGGTATCGCCGACCGTCCTGGTCTTGCAGGATCATCGGCTCCGCGACCGTCCCGCTTCTACGGCCCGGGCACTGCCCCAGTTCCTTCCGCAGGCAGTATTTCGTCGTCATGACGACTTTTCCGGACATGTCGATGCCGGATTCTGCGGCCGGCTCGATGGTCTCGACCCGGTGCCTTCGGTAGAATGCCCGCGCCTTCGCGTTCAGCACGTTGCCCAGGTACGTCAGGTCCGCCTGGGGATAGCGGAAGTCGTTCCGCTTGACCCCGCCGGTCGGGCGGGGGCGGTTCGCCTCTCGCACCCGCAGGAGTCGCTCGACCAGCTCCCGCTTGGCCGCATTCAGACGCGAGACCGGCAGGAACCAGGCGCCCTGCGTTTGCAGTTGCAGGTCCGAACAGTCGAAGATCGTATTGCCGAGCCTGGTCAATTGAGTCTGGAACGTCTGTCGGGCGGCCTCCTTCTTCTCGGCGGGTTGCGCTTCGGCAATGGTCATCTCCGCCCGATTCCCATCCTCGTCCGTTGCGGACAGCAGCAAGCCATCCGCTGACTCCCGCAGAGACATCGTCAGGGCGATCTTCCGCTCAGCGGGCTGTCCGCCCAGCGCGCGGGAAAACGCATGGTCGAAGTTGCGCCGGATCTCCAGGCCGACCCGAATGCCCTGCATCTTCTGCGGATAGACCCTGCGTCCCTCGACGCGATTGACGACCGTCCCGTCGAGGTTCCGCTCGGCGCCGAAGAAACACAGGCCGTCGGCGTTGTGCAGATCGTGGTCGCGGTCCAAGACGAAGCTGGATTTATCCACATGCGCGACCGTCCCGACGGGCTCGCCAATGGACTTGGGCGTGTCGATCAATGCGACGGAGCCGGTCTTGCCGGTCAGTCCGTAGTCCGTGAAGCCGCGGTTGAAGGTCTTCCCGAGGTTGGGCTCGAATGCCAGGTGGACCGAGCCGGAGGAGCTTCGCCGCAATTCGCGTGAGACGCTAATCTCATCGAGTCTCCGCCGATAGAACGCGACCGTATTCTCTACATAGGGAATATCCTTGAGCCGGCCCTCGATCTTGAAGGACGAGACTCCCGCGTCGATCAGCTCCTCCAGGTGATCGGCCAGGCACAGGTCTCTGAGACTCAGCAAATGGCGGTCCTTCACGATCTCGTTGCCCGCCTGGTCCCTCAGGGTATACAGCCGCCTGCACGGCTGGGCGCACTGTCCGCGGTTGCCGCTGCGACCGCCCAGCGCGTAGCTCATGTAGCACTGCCCGCTGACGCCGACGCACAGGGCGCCGTGGATGAAGCACTCCAGTTCGATCTGTGTCTGCCTGCGAATCTCGCGAATCTGCTCGAGCGTCAGCTCGCGGGCCAGGATCACGCGGGAAAACCCCACCTGCTCCAGGAATTGCACCTTCTCGACAGTCGCGTTGTGCATCTGCGTACTGGCGATCAGCGGCACCGGCGGCAGGTCCAGCTCCAGCAGGCCCGCGTCCTGGACGATCAGGCCGTCGATGCCGGCGTCGTACAGTTGGCGGACCAGTCTTTCCGCCGCGGGCAACTCGTCGTCGTGCAGAAGGGTGTTCAGAGCGACGTAGACCTTTGCGTAGTATTGGTGGGCGAAGGCTGCGACCTCCTGGATGACGGATACCGCGTTGCCCGCAGCCTCTCTCGCGCCGAATCGCGGCGCGCCAAGGTACACCGCATCCGCGCCGCACAGGATTGCTGCCTGTGCAGTGGGACCGTCCTTCGCCGGGGCCAGGAGTTCTATGCAGTTGCTCATTCGAGGAGATTATACCGCCGCCGTTGGATTCTCCCTCGCGAGATTGCAGCGAAAAAGGGGGACAGACGGAGCGGTGCGTACTACGCACCCGGCGAATCCCACACGCGCAGCGCCCGTCGGGTGCGTATTACGCACCCTCTTCATTCGGCGGGGGGCACCCCTACGCGCACTCTTTGATCATGGCTTCAGCCCGCTGACGCCAGGCCTTTGCACCGTTCGTGCGGAAGTGCTCGAAGGACTCTTCGTCCACGAGCCTGCCCAGCAGGGTCTTGCGGTCGGTCTCGCTCGGGACGTCGTCCACGATCTTCTTGCGCAGGCACTCCAGTTCCGCGAGGAATTTGCCGTGCTCCTCGGTGAACATGGTTTCGAGCCGCTGTCGCAGGTGGCCTGCGTAGGCGGGGCAGTACCCCTCGGTCCCGATGGCGATCTGGAGGTCACCCCTACGGACGACCGCCGGGACGAAGAAATCGCAGTGCTGGGGATCGTCCACGACGTTGCACAAGATTTCGAGCTCCTGGCAGTCGCGGTAGACTTGCTCGTTGACTTTGGGATCGTCCGTGGCTGCGATGACGAGCACGGCCTGGCCGATGAAGGGCTTCGCATACCGGTCGCGGATCAGTTCGGCCCCGTGCTTCGTGCACAGCGTCGTCATCGCATCATTCGCCTTGAGGGCGACGACGACCAATCGGGCGCCCGCTCCCAACAGGGCTTCGGCCTTCCGGACCGCGACGGCTCCGCCACCGACGACCACGACGCGCCGCTTGCCCAGCTCGATGAATATCGGGTACTTTGCCATAGAGTCCATTATACCCGCCCAGCCGGCGGGAAGCACAAGTTTTCGCCTGGTCGGCACAATTGACGACCTGCACTCTCTCTACGCATCCGCCCACCCGGCGTTCGGACAAACGGGTCTCTCTCACGCAGAGATGCAGGGACGCGGAGGTCCGATGGCAAGAGTCTCAGAGCCTTAGTGGTAGTACGCCGTCCATGTTGATTTGGTGGGTGGCCACGCTTGTGTCGAGGGCGTCCCGCCCTCGAATCGCGGGCAGGATGCCCGCGACACGCTCATCATGCCGACCATTTTAAGGTGGACGGCGTAGTAGGGTGTGTATCACGCACCGTCTGGTTTCACTTCCGCACATCCCGGTGCCAATTACGGGCCAGGATCTCGATGTCCAGCCAGTCCACCTTCCCATCGCCGTTGATGTCGCCCGCGATGATCGTTTCGGAGACCGGCTCGCCGAAATAGGACTTGCTCGCCTGAGCCGTCCCGCCGTAGGCACCGATGTTGATCCGCCCCCCGTTGGGGAATGGTTCATCGCCGATGGGGCTATTCGGATCGCCGGCGTCGATGCACGGACTGGTAACGTCGTCCTGGACCCAGCTTTCACTGTTTGGGTCCCATCGTCCGGCTTGGCTCTTGAGGTGGTAGTCGCGGCTCACCCAGAAGTCATCGTTGGGATCATCGTCGGTCCCATTGGGGTCCCAGTGGCCCGCCGACGCAAAGAGCGGATCGGCCGCGATGTTGCCCAGGCCGTAGAAATCAACGTCCTGACCATGCCAGCCCCACTGGTCTTCATAGTCCCAGTAGATGACCGGAATCTCCTCATCGAAGCAGGAATACACCAATTCGATCGTACCTACTTCGCAGCCAATAATCGAACAGCCCGAGTTGGAGTTCCCGATGTAGAGCTGGTTTCCTTTGCCTGTCAGCGCCCGGTTGTTCGTGACGATGCAATTCTCCAAACGTATAGCGCCTTCCTCACAGGCGATACCCCCGCCGAAAGCCGCCTGATTTCCGGCCACCACGCAATTCCTCAACACGATCCGACTGTCCGTGCCTTTGTCACGTCGACTTCCGCCTTCACAAAATACGGCGCCGCCGATCGACCGCTCGTCAACACACCGATTGCCTGTAATCACGCAATTCGAGAGAGTAACATGTGTTCTGTCAGTACCCCCAACACGGACGCCACCACCTCGATAGCCCGTATTTGCAGAGATAACACAATTGCGAATCTCAGCATTGCAGTCCCCTTGGCATGAGATCGCTCCCCCGCTGCCAGATTTATTGCATATCGTGAACCCATCAACAACTATGGTCAGAAGCCGAGTAACATAACTATTGCCTACGCCCATTCCTGTTGAGGTCTCAGTTGAGGTCTGTCTGCAATTGATGAGACAGCCAGCAGGGCCACACTCACTTTGGATTGTGATGGACTTCGCAACCAGAATGAGGGAGTTACCTGAACCACCGTAACTCCCTGGCGCCACCAGGACAGTATCGCCATCCGTACTAGCATCAATGCCGGCCTGGATCGTAGGATAATCCCCCGATCCGTCGTTGGCCACGCGGATCGTCCTGGCGAAGCCGATGGGACAGGCCGCCAGAATAAGGATACAGACAACCGCCGCGAGATCGAATACCGCCGTTTTCGCCTTCATACTCCGCTTCCTTCAATGAATGGATAATGACCGAATGCGACGAACCCGTCGCACGAGACACGTGCGTGTCGGTCGAAGGGGGGCGGGTATGAAAGGTGCTGCAAACGCTATGTTATGATGACGGCCAAATTATGAAAGACATCCGGCCCGCCTTCGGCTCTCGTTCTCAATTTCTTGTATTGTACCATCCGGATCAACAACAATGCAAGCGTTCTTTCGATGTTGCGGCCTCCGGCGTCCGGGCAGACTTTCGGGTGACAGAGACCCTCTTACGTGGGCTGACTTCCTATGCCGCGAATCCCGTTTGTAGTGACGCCGTGAGGCGTTATCTTCCTTACCCCCTGAAGAGATGCCCTAACGGGCACACTACGAACGGCTGCGCTCAGGACGACAAGAGAGGAATTGGCTGGTGTTTCACTCCGTTCAGCATCGCAGGTCGCACGGATCCCTGCCACGAATTGGTGCAGCGTCTGGACCATTCAGGTTTCTGTACTGTGAATCTGTTTCGGGTTTCGAGCTTCGGATTTCGGATTTGCCGGGCGACGCGGGGATCGGGTAGACTTCGGGTCGTATGGCAGGATTCGGAGGTTCGACATGATTCGATTGCGTGCACCCTTGGCAGATGCCGACGTGCGTCGGCTCAAGGCGGGCGATGAAGTCCTCATCGATGGGACGATCTACGCCGCCCGTGACATGGCGCATAAGCGGCTGTGTGCGGCGATCCAGGCCGGGGAGGAACTGCCCATCGCGCTGGAAGGGGCGATTCTGTACTTCGTCGGTCCGACGCCCGCCCGGCCGAGCAGGGCGATCGGCGCCGCGGGACCGACGACCTCCGCCCGCATGGACCCGTTCAGTCCAAAGCTCATCGCGCACGGCCTGAAGGCCATGATCGGCAAGGGCTACCGCAACGACGAGGTTCGCAACGCCCTCAGGCAGTACGGCGCGGTACACCTCGCGACGCTCGGCGGGGCGGGGGCATTGCTGGGCAAGCATATCGTCCGGGCGGAGGTTATCGCTTACGAGGACCTCGGCACCGAGGCCATCCGACGCCTGGAGGTGGTTGATTTCCCTGCGGTTGTGGCTTATGATGCCGCCGGCGGCAGTGTGTATGAAGGTCTGACGGCGCAATCGAAGTCTGGAGCATGACATGAAAACCGCGTTGCTGGGGCTCGTTCAGTCGGGCAAGAGCACGATCTTTTCCGCGATCAGCGGCAAGGCGATCCCGCCCATGGGACTCAACGCCATCGAGGAGGCCATCGTGCCGGTGCCGGACGAGCGGCTCGTCTGGCTGGAGGGGTTGTACAAACCCCAGAAGACGGTCCGTGCGACCATCGATGTGCTGGACCTGCCGGGCTTCAGCTTCACGGACGATCACGGGCGGACCGCGGCCCGGAAGCTGATCGGCCAGATTCGCGCGGTGGACATGCTGGTCATGGTGATCCGCGCGTTCGACGATCCGTCCGTCCCGCCGTACCGAAACAAGGTCGATCCCAAACGCGATCTGGTGGAATTGCAGACCGAACTGCTGCTCTCCGACCTCGAACTGGTCACGACGCGAATCGAGAAGCTCGAAAAGCAGGTGATGCGGCCCACCAAGACGATTGCCCAGGACAAGGTCGAGCTGGCCCTCCAGAAGCGACTCCAGGAGGCCATCGAGTCGGAGAAGCCCATCAGCTCAGCCATCCAGAACGAGGACGAACTGAACATCATCAAGTCGCTGGGCTTCCTGACGCTCAAGCCCATGGCGCTGGTCATCAACGTGGGCGAGAGCCAGCTCGACAAGACGTTCGACCTGGGCCAGGTCATGGGCGGCACGGCGCCCACGGTGAGCATGTGCGCCAAGCTGGAGCACGAGCTGGCCCAGTTGGACGAGGAGAGCCGGGTGGCCTTCAAGGCCGATCTGGGGATCACCGAGTCCGCCGCGGAGAAATTCGTCAAGATCTGTTACTCGGCGCTGGGCCTGATCAGCTTTCTTACGGTCGGGCCGGACGAGGTTCGGGCCTGGCCCATCCACAAGGGCACGATCGCCTGGGACGCGGCGGGCAAAGTGCACTCCGACATCAAGCGAGGCTTCATCCGGGCCGAGACGATGGCCTACGACGACCTCAAGCACTTGGGCGACGAGAAAGCGGTGAAGGCTGCGGGCAAGATGCGACTCGAAGGCAAGGAGTACGTCGTCAAAGACGGCGATATCATCAACTACCGGTTCAATGTGTAACAGGAGACCAGTGATTTCATGAAAGCGGCTGTGCTGACCGGGATTCGACGGATGGAGGTCCGCGAGGTTCCCGACCCGAAGATCGAAAAGGAGACCGACGTCCTGCTCAAGATCGAGAAGGTGGGCGTCTGCGGGTCGGATGTCCACTACTTCGAGACGGGCCGGATCGGGTCGCAGGTGGTCCAGTTCCCGTTCATCGTCGGACACGAGTGCGCCGCGACGGTGGCCGAGGTGGGCAAGGGGGTCACGCACGTCAAGCCGGGAGATCAGGTGGTGGTGGAGCCTGCGGCCCCGTGCCACCGATGCGACCAGTGCAACAAGGGCCGGGAGAACACCTGCTTTCACATGCGGTTCCTCGGCACCCCCGGCCAGGGCAACGGCTGCCTGAGCGAGTTCCTCGTGATGCCCGAGGAGTGCTGCCTGCCGACCCACGGCAGGATCACCATCGAGCAAGGCGTGCTCTGCGAGCCTCTTGCGATAGGCGTCTACGCGGTCCAGCAGGCCAAGTTGTCGGCAACGGACGACATTGCGGTCCTCGGGGCTGGTCCCATCGGGCTCAGTTGCATGGTCGCGGCCCAGGCGCAAGGTGTTCGAGCCTGCTACCTGACGGAGAAGATCCCGGAGCGTGAGGAGACAGCCAGTGTCGGCGGCGCGACCTGGGTCGGCAATCCGCTCGAAGAGGACGTCGTTGCCGCGATTCTGAAGAAGCAGCCGCTCGGGATGGACGTCGCGTTCGAGTGTGCCGGCCAACAATCGACCATCGACCAGGGGATCGACCTGCTCAAGCCCGGCGGCAAGCTCATGCTGGTCGGGATTCCGCGGGAGGACCGGGTTTCCTTCGCGATCGACAAGATCCGCCGCAAGGAGATCACGATCATCAACATCCGCCGGCAGAACCGCTGCACCGAGAAAACCATTGATCTAGTGGCCTCGCGGAAGATCAAGGCGGACTTCATGGTGACGCATCGTTTCCCGCTTGACCGCATCCAGGAGGCCTTCGAGATGGTCGCGGGCTACCGGGACGGGGTCGTCAAAGCGATGATCGAGATGTAGAGGAGGCATGACGTAAGACTAGCGATTGCAGAGGTTTGCGGAGGTTGGGGTGGTCATCACACTATGAACAGGGGGTATAAGAAGGCCGGCATCGTCAGCATTGGCAACGAGCTGCTCAACGGCAAGACCGTCGATACGAATGCAGCCCACATTGCCGGCCGGTTGCGGACCGTTGGATTGCCGGTTGTCGGGGCCTGCACCGTTGGCGACGAGGAGCCAGCCATCCGGCGCAAGCTCACCCAGGCGCTGGAGGAGGCGGATATCCTGTTGACCACAGGCGGTCTCGGACCGACCGACGACGACTTGACGCGGCAGGCCATCGCGGGCCTGTTGGGCGTCGATCTGGTCCTGCACGAGGACTTGCTGGAGGGATTGCGTCAGTTCTTTGACCGACGGGGCGTCCAAATGCCCCAGCGGAACGCGATCCAAGCCCACATCCCCCGAGGTGCGACGGCCATTGCGAACGAGCGGGGTACCGCACCCGGCATCCGCGCGGAAGTGGGCGGCAAGATCCTCTATGCCATGCCCGGCGTACCGAATGAGATGGAGCACATGCTCGACGCCTTCATCCTGCCGGAGTTGCGACAACTCTGCGTTGGCCAGGCGATTTGCGCCAAGAGACTTCGCTGCTTCGGGGCAGGCGAGTCCAAAATCGCGGAGATGATCGGCGATGCCATGAAGCGGGACAGAAACCCCCTGGTGAACTGCACTGTGCAGGGGGGCACGGTCACCCTGGAGATCGTCGCTACGGCCGCTGAGTCCGGCGGGGCACAGGTCCTGGCCGACCGCGAGGAGCAATCCCTTCGGGCTGTGCTCGGCGATGTGGTCTTCGGCGCAGGAGACCAGACCCTTGCCCAGGTAGTGGGCGAGCACCTGGCCAAAACGGGCCGGACGCTCGCGGTGGCGGAGTCCTGCACGGGCGGCCTGTTGGCTTCGCTCATTACGGACGTGCCCGGCTCCAGTCGCTACTTCACCTGCGGCTGGGTCACGTACAGCAACGCCGCGAAGCACAGCGAACTCATGGTGCCCCAGGAAATGCTCGATAAACAGGGTGCGGTCAGTGAGCAGGTGGCTCGTGCCATGGCCCAGGGCGCCCGCCAACGGTCGGGAGCCGACTATGCGATTGCCATTACCGGGATCGCTGGTCCCGGCGGCGGCAGCGAACAAAAGCCTGTAGGGCTTGTATATATTGCTGTGGACAGCCGCGATGGCGCGGAGACCTCGCGACATCTTTTCTCATCTGATCGAAGTTCTGTGCGTCTGCGCGCCGCGCAGACGGCGCTGAATACGCTGCGCCGGATGCTGAGGGTTTGACAGACCGGTCCCGAAGTGCTATAATAACTCGATTGGCGACAGCAACATGAGGTTCGTATGACCAAACAACGGATGCACTTGGGGGAAATCCTCTACAAGGCAGGCTTGGTAGAAAAGCAAGCGCTGATCAACGCGATCAAGACGGCCAAGACCAGCAACAAGAGGCTCGGCCAGGTTCTCATCGACTTGGGCCTGATCAACGAAGACACGCTGGCCAAGGCGATTGCCAAGCAGTTCGGCCTGAAGTACGTCGATGTCGAGCAGGTCGCCATCCCGCCGGATGCCACGAAGATCGTCCCTGAAGACCTCATCAAACGCCATAACATCCTGCCTCTGGGGGTCAGCGATGGTCGCCTGAGGCTTGTTATCGGCGATCCGATGGACCTCGACATGATGGATTCCGTCCGCCTTCGTCTGAGCAAGGAGCTGGAGTGCTCCGTGGGCAACCCGAAGAAGATTCGGGCCTACATCGAGGAATCGCTGGTGGACAAGAGCGCCCCGGCGGTCGAGGACGACCGGCTCAAGCACAGCATCGACGCGACGGCGGCCGAACTGGCCGAAGCGGGGCACGAGCTGCAGGCCGAGGCCCTGCGAGTCCAGGCGGGCGACAATGGGGATGAAGGTCCGATCATCCGTCTGGTGAACCTGATTATCGACACCGCCTACCACATGCGTGCCAGCGATATTCACGTCGAGCCGATGGCCGACCGGGTCCGCATTCGCTATCGTGTCGATGGCGTCTGCCTTGAGAAGGACTGCATCCCCAAGAACATGCAAAACCCCCTGGTCGCCCGGTTCAAGATTCTTTCGGGCATGGATATCGCCGAGAAGCGTCTGCCTCAGGACGGTCGTATCAAGCGGAACATCGCGGGCACGGACATCGATTTCCGTGTTTCGTCGCTTCCCGGGGTGCACGGTCCGAGCGTGGTGCTGCGTATCTTGCGGCCCGACGCGGTCAACATCGGCATCGAATCGCTCGGTTTCGAGCCTGACAACTACCAGCTCTTCCAGCAGATCATCAAGCGTCCAAACGGGATCTTCCTGGTGACCGGCCCGACGGGAAGCGGCAAGACGACGACGCTCTACGCGGCCCTCCAGGAGTTGAATAAGCCGGACAAGAAGATCATCACGGCGGAAGACCCTGTCGAGTACAACTTCGCGGGTATGAATCAGTGCCAAGTTAAAGAGGAAATCGGTCTGAGCTTCGACAAGATCCTCCGCGCCATGCTGCGCCAGGCGCCGAACATCATTCTGGTCGGCGAAATCCGCGATAGCGAAGTGGCGGATATCGCCATCCAGGCCGCTCTGACAGGCCACCTGGTCTTCAGCACACTGCACACCAACGACGCCTGCGGCGCGATCACCCGTTTGATCGATATGGGGGTCAAGCCGTTCCTTGTCGCCAGCTCCATTCAGGCGATCATGGCACAGCGTCTGATTCGTGTGATCTGCAAGAAGTGTAAGGTCGTGGACGAGCATCCGAATCCCAAGCACCTGCGTCTGCTCGGCATCGACCCGGCGGAAACCAAGAAACGCCCCGTCTACAAGGGAGCCGGGTGCAGCGCATGCCATAACACAGGGTACAAGGGGCGTCTGGGCATCTTCGAGATGATCGAGATGAATCCGGAGCTGAGGGAACTGGCCTACAAGCGGGCCACGACCAGCGAGCTGCGGGCCGCCGCGAAGGCGGGAGGGATGAGAACGCTGGCCGAGGACGGCGTCTTGAAGGTTTTCAAGGGGATCAGCACGCCTGAAGAGGTCTCGCGCAACGCGCAGATCGAAGGGGTCGTGGTGGAGGAATAGACACAACTGTTCTTCATAGTAAAGGGTCATCGATGGCAACACTGAACATGGACAGGATTCTCCATGCGTGCGTATCGCAGGGGGGATCGGATATTCACATTTCTGTCGGTCGGCCGCCTGTGATGCGGATTGATGGGCACCTTCGATCTCTCGAGACGAAGGTACTGGAGCCGGACGATACGGCGGGCCTCATGAAGAGCATCACGCCGGAGCGGTGCCAGCAGGAACTGCAAGAAGAGGGCGGGACCGACTTTGGCTTTGCCTTTGGAACCGCAGCAAGGTTCCGCGTCTCGGTGTTCAAGCAGAAGGGCAGCATCTCCATGGTGTTGCGTCAGATCCCGTACAAGATCTTGACCTTCGAGGAACTGGGTCTTCCCAAGATCTGTGCGGCGTTGTGCCGACGGCCTCGTGGGATGTTCCTCGTTACCGGACCTACCGGGAGCGGCAAGACAACCACCCTCGCGACGATGATCAACTACATCAATGAGAACTTCGACCGGCACATCGTGACGATCGAGGACCCCATCGAATACTACCACCCGCACAAGAAGTCGGTCATCAATCAGCGCGAGGTGGGTGTCGACGTGCCGAGCTTCCAGGAGGCGCTGCGTCGCGTGCTGCGACAGGACCCGGACGTGATCCTGGTCGGTGAGTTGCGAGACCTGGAGACGATTGAGGCTGCCGTCCGTGCGGCTGAGACTGGACACTTGGTGTTCAGTACAGTCCACACGACCAGTGCGGCAGGCACTGTGAACCGAATTATCGACGTGTTTCCGACCGACCAGCAGGAGCAGATTCGCATTCAGTTGAGCGGCAACCTGATTGCGGTGCTCAGCCAGGCGCTATGCCCGTTGGCTGCCGGGCGGGGGCGTATCGCGGCCTACGAGTTCATGGTCGTCACGCCCGCTATCGCCAACCTGATTCGCGAGAACAAGACCTACCGTATTGATTCGAGCATCCAGACGGGCAAGAAACTGGGTATGCAACTGCTCGATGAACACCTGTGGAACCTTTACGACATCGGCAAGATCACGCTGGAGGAGATGCTGGACAAGGCCCGTGTTCCGGGCGCGCTCCAGGAGAAGGCCTTGGCCAAGATCGCAGGCGCCAAGGGCAAGCAGAAGAAGAAGGCCGCGGAGGCCGCCAAGGAGATGGAAGATCTCGGGCCGATCCTCAAGACGTGATCGGTTGTCTTGTGCCCCGGCGTCTCTGTGTGAGCCACGGGGGTCGGCGTAATACGTTTCTTTCTGATGCCAGCCAGAATCCGGTGTTCAGAGCGCACTTGATTGTGTCGCATTAACCACGTGTCCGATTTGTAATTTTATTCAAAATAGATGTTTACTTCGCTACAATGTAGTCGTACTGGATTATAGGGTGTTTAAGGGTCAATGCGATGGGTAAGACGAACGCAATAGAAAAGCTCCCTCCAGTCGAGCAGCTCCGCGGCCGACCTATCGGTAGGATCCTGATGAAGATGGGGCTTCTGAGCCGGGAGAAGGTTCACGAATGCCTCGAAGTTCAGAAGAAGCGAGGCGGCGGGATCCGCATCGGCCAGGTCTTCCTCGATCTGGGACTGGTTGACGAGGCGCGTCTGCAGATTGCCCTGGCTGCTCAGCGGGGTATCGAGTACATCAGCATCGACGGGCTGGACATCCCTGCGGACGTGGTCGAAAAGGTTCCCGCTCAGACGGCCAAGACGTACCACCTTCTGCCCATTTCCTACAGCAAGGACAAGAACGAGCTGACCGTCGTGCTGGACAATGTGGATAACTTCCGGGCGACGGACGACCTGCGAACGCTGATGGGTTTCACCGTAACGGCCAAGATGACGGACCGCACCAGCTTGGAGAACGCCCTGAACAAGCTCTATGAGACCAAGCAGGACGACAACATCACCGAGCTGATCGACGAGATCCAGTCGGACGCGTTCCTCCAGGAGTTTGAGGGCCGGAACACGAGCATTGATCTCGACGAGCTGAAGGAACTGTCCGAGTCGAACCCGGTCAAGAAGCTGCTGAACCTCGTGCTGCTCCAGGCGATTCGGGACAAGGCTTCGGATATCCACTTCGAGCCGTTCGAGTCCGAGTACAAGATGCGGTACCGCATTGACGGCGTGCTGTACGAGATGATTCCGCCCCCGAAGTACATCGCAGCGGCCTTGAGCTCGCGTATCAAGGTTATGGCCAGCCTGGACATCGCGGAGCGTCGTCTGCCTCAGGATGGTCGTATCTCCCTGACCGTGCAGGGCAATCCGGTGGACCTCCGCGTCAGCGTGCTGCCCACGATGTTCGGCGAGAGCGTCGTGCTTCGTGTGCTGGACCGCAGCCAGGTGAGCTTCGATATCAACAAGCTGGGACTGCGTCCGAACGACGTCAAGACGTTCCGAACGCTGATCGACAAGCCGAACGGGATCATTATCGTCACGGGCCCCACCGGGTGCGGCAAGACGACCACCCTGTATTCGGCTCTCAACGAGCTGAATACCATCGACACCAAGATCATCACCACGGAAGACCCCGTCGAATACGACATGGACGGCATGATTCAGGTCCAGATGAAGCCGGCCATCGGATTGACGTTTGCCCGCTGTCTGCGTTCCATCCTGCGTCAGGACCCGGACATCATCCTGGTCGGCGAGATTCGTGACCTCGAGACCGCGGAAATCGCGGCCCAGGCGTCGCTGACAGGGCACCTGGTCTTCACGACCCTGCACACCAACGACGCGCCGAGCTCGATCGCGCGTCTGCTCGATCTGGGCGTCGAGCCGTTCCTTTTGACGGCCACCATCGAAGGGATCGTCGCCCAGCGACTGGTGCGGAAGATCTGCACGGGCTGCAAGACCGCGTTCGAGCCGAGCGAGGCCCAGCTCAAGGATCTCCGTCTGACGGAAGAGGAGATCAAGGGCAGGAAGTTCTATTACGGCCGGGGGTGCAGCCGGTGCAACGGCACGGGCTACAAGGGTCGGCTCGGCGTCTTCGAGATCATGGTATTCAACGAGGAGATTCGCGAACTGATCATGAACCGCGCCTCAACGAACGTGCTCCGCGTCGCGGCCGTCAAGGCGGGGATGATCCAATTGCGCAGCAATGGTCTGGACGCCATGTTCGAAGGACTGACCACGATCGACGAGATTGCCAAGGAAACGATGATCGAAGGATAGCCAGGTCGCCTATACCGCGGTATGGGCAATACGGACCAAGGGAAAGTGAGGTTGGAATATGCCGGTCTTCCAGTACGTGGCACTGGATTCGCAAGGCGTCGAGATCAAAGACGAAATCGATGCCCTCAGCGAAAAAGAAGCGATCAGCAAGATCCGCAACATGGGGTATTTCCCGACCAAGGTCCGCCCGAAGTCCGCGACGGCCAAAGGCGGGGCCAAGGCCGCCGCAGCGAAGGCCAGGAAGCGGCGAGGCGCCGGCGCCAAGGCCAAGGTCAAGCACATCACGCAATTCGCCCGGCAGCTCTCGACCCTCCAGGACGCGGGCCTGCCCATCCTGCGTTCCCTGCGCATTCTCGAAGAGCAGCAGAAGAAGGGGAGTTTCAAGCGAATCATCGGGTACGTAGCCGACGACATCGAGGGCGGTTCCACCCTCTCGGAAGCGCTGGGCAAGTACCCGCGATGTTTTGACCGATTGTTTGTGAACATGATCGCAGCCGGCGAGGCGGGCGGCGTGCTCGACCTCATCCTGGCCCGTGTGGCGGAGTTCAAGGAAAAGGCGGAGCGACTGAAGGCCCGCGTCAAGGGCGCGATGGTCTACCCGATCGTCGTGCTGACCGCCGCGTTCGGCATCCTGATGGGCCTGATGCTGTTCGTGATTCCGCAGTTCGAGTCGGTGCTCACGGAAATGGTCGGCGGCAAGCTGAACCCGATCACGACCACCGTGCTGGGGATCAGCTCGTGGATCGCTAAGGACTTCGGATGGGCCTGGCTGGCTGGCGTGCCCTTTGCCATCATCATCTCCCTGCGGTTCCTCCGGCGGTTCCGCCCGGTCCGCGTCGTGCTGGACTCGATCCAGTTGAAGCTGCCGGTGATCGGACAGTTGACGAGCAAGGTCTCCATCACGCGATGGACGCGAACCCTCGGCACGCTCATCAGCGCCGGCGTGCCCATCCTCGACGCCATCAACGTGACGCGAGAGACGGCCGGCAACGAGGTGTATGCGAACATGCTCGGCGCCGTCCATAACTCGATTCGCCAGGGCGATACGTTTGCGGGCCCCTTGCGAGCCTCCAAGACCGTCGACCTGCTCGTCTGCAACATGGTGGCGGTCGGCGAGGAAACGGGCGATCTGGACAAGATGCTCCTGAAGGTGGCCGACCAGTACGACGAGCAGGTCGACGTGCTCGTCGGCAGCCTGATGTCCATGCTCGAACCGATCATGATCATCGGACTCGGGGGCATTGTGGGAACCATCGTGATGGCTGTGTTCTTGCCGATGATCCAGGTCATTCAGTCCCTGGGTCAGACGAGCACGTAATCGATATTTGCAGGATCCAAGATCCAAGTTGTCGCGCATCAGTGAAAAAGGAGAAGACCATGAAACCGAGCACCAACCAGGCCAGAAGGAAACGGGCGTTCACCATCGTGGAGCTGCTGACTGTCATGAGCATCATCGTGATCCTCATCGGTCTGCTCGTCCCGGCCCTCAACAGGGCACGCCGCTATGCCACCTACGTGAAACAGAAGGCGCAGCTTCACAGCATGGACTCAGCCATCGAGCTGTTCAACAATGAGTACGAGGGGTATCCGCCCTCCGGCGCCCTCGACTCCAGTGGCTCTCCCTACTGTGGTGCCATGAAACTGTGTGAAGCCCTGATGGGCCAGGACCTGCTGGGTTTCCACTCCAATTCGTCGTTTCTCCGCAGCGGGCTCAGCGCCTCCGGATCGGTGCTGTACCCCCCCAACTTCAGCTCGTTGAGCGATGCCGAGCGAGCCGCCGCCTTGACGGCCAGAAAGGGTCCTTATCTGCCGGCCGAGAGCGCCAATGCCTGGCGGATGCAGGACATCTACGGCACCAATGTGGCGCCCTTCCTGGGGACCTCGCGTGTGCTCTGCGACGTGTACGAGCGGCAGATGAAGACCGGCAACAAGACCGGTATGCCGATCCTCTACTACAAGGCGGATACCACCAGCACCCAACACAATCCGGCCCTCTCGATGACGGCGAGCAACAGCGGCGGGAACATTTACAACTGGCTGGACAACAACGAGTTGGTCAGGCTCGGCAAGCCCTGGATGGACGGCACGACGACGCACAACCTGGCGACGACTCCTCCGGAGCGGTTCTACGCGAACACGCAGAGCGACAAGATCACGACGACTTCGCGCCCTTTCCGTCCCGATCAGTACTTGCTGATCTCCGCCGGCTGGGACAACGAATACGGCACCGCTGACGATGTGTGCAACTTCGAATGGAAGTACGACGACGACCTTACGAACAACGTATGGCAATGACGTGGGGACCGTCGAATGGGACTTTGACGACGACATTGAATACCCGAGGATAGCCGTGGAAACGAAAAGGTCAGGCCTGACGGTGATTGAGATCCTGGTCGTGGTCGGCATCATCGCCGCCCTGGTGGGGTTGTTGCTGCCGGCCGTGCACATGGTGCAGAAGACGGCCAGGGAGACCAAGCAGAAGGCGCAGTTCACAGCCATTGAGCTGGGTCTGGCGGCCTTCAAGAACGACTACGGGGACTACCCCCCGTCGCATTGGTTTGATCCCTCGGGCCGCACGCCCGGGACGCGGCAGGACTACTGCGGCGCCCAGAAGCTCGCGGAGGCGATGCTCGGATGGGACTTGCTCGGGTTCCATCCGCAGTCGGCCTGGCGGGCCGATGGACGGGATGCGAGCGGGACCGCCGGCACAGTGTACGAGGATACGACAACGACCGACCTGACGAATCTGAGGAAACGGAAGGCTCGGTACGTCGAGATGCAGACCGCCAATCCCTTCCGCCTGGGCGGCACGTATGGCCTGTTCCCCTCGGGCACCGGTCTGCTGAATCCCGACCGCTACGTGCTGTGCGACGTCTTCGGCGTGAGCGGGCGGAAGATCACGCAGAGCGACGGGAGAGTCGTGACTCCCGGGACGCCGATCCTGTACTACAGGGCAAATCCCGCCAACCTGATTCACGTCCCGACGGCCCAGACCCAGACCAGCGCCGCCATCTACGATATACGCGACAACGTGGAGCTGGTGAACCTGGGCACGGTGGGCGGCGGGAAGGAGCACTGGCTGACGCCGGGGCACTTCGGCGCGTCGGCGCCGCTGGCTTATTTCTACAACTACATCCGCGACCCGCGGATCACCGCGAGAGATTGGCCCCACCGGCCGGACTCCTACATCCTGATCTCCGCGGGCATGGACGGCATTTACGGCACGGACGACGATATCCGCAACTTCGGACAGTAGCCGGGGACGGCAGAGGCAAGGCATGAGGGATGGCCACTCCAACAGGGCTGTGACTTTGATCGAGATGATGGTCGTGCTCGGCATCATCGTCGTGCTGGCCGGCGTCGTGGTCACGTTGACGCTCCGCGCCGACAGCCAGTCGAAGGAGCGGGCTCTGGACAACGCCTTTGCCCTGCTGGGCACGTCGCTGCGGGAATACTATGAGTTCCGGGGCGCATTTCCCGAGCAGACCGAGCGAATCGATTGGCAAACGGTCGCTGTGAACGACTACAAGACGTACCTGGCGAAAGTCGTGACCCACGTCGAGTCGATGGTGCAAGCGCTTCGGTCGGTGCCTGATTCCCGTCGTGTGTTGGACCAGCTCGGCCCGGCGTTGCTCAAGAGCCGGGAAGGTCTCGCGGATGTGCCGGAACTGAGGGACCCATGGGGAACCGTGCTGGACTACATCTACGATCCGAGCGCAGGCGACACCTTCCCCGAGCTGATCTCCGCCGGCGAGGACAAGCTGTTCGGTACGGACGACGACATCAGCAACAAGGGCATCCAGAAGAACTGAGTGAAAGACGAAAACGCATGTACGGCCGCGCACACAGGACAGTTGGGTTGACCTTGATCGAGATGGCGCTGGTCGTCGCGACGGTTGCCCTGATGGTGGGCTTCGCGGCGCCGGCAGTCCGTTCCCTGGTCCGGTCGTTCCAGTCCGAGGGCGGGGTCGTCAGCATGGTGAACGCGGCCCTGAGCTCGGCGAGGACCATGGCGGTGAGCCGGCAGCGGTACGTGGGCGTCCGCATCCAGAAGGCGTGTGCGTCGACGGATTCGGCCAACCCCCTCAAGGGCCTGATGGACGCCCCGCAGTATATGATCTTCATCGTACACGAGGAGATGAAGAACAACGGCGACCTCAGCGACGGTTTCCGTGCGATGGAGGGACTCGATCCGATCAAACTGCCCGCGATGATCGGCCTGATGGATCTGAGCGGGATCGAGAACGACAAGGGCATCGACGAGCTGCCCGAACTGAGCAACGCCACGACGTTCTCCATCGTGTTCAGCCCGTCGGGGAGGGTCGTTGTCCGCGATGTTCGCGTTCGCAACAAGGACGGCGTGAATCGCCCGCTGACCGGTTTGATTCCGTCCAAGCCGTCGTTGGATGATACGTTCAACGTGGCGGACACGATCTGCCGGCTCGGACGCGGCCGGTTCATCCAGGACGACTACCCGATCGGAGATTCGGTGCAGGCCCTCGGACTGGGAGAAGAGCCCAGTCGCGTCAGCTTCGTGGTGTACGAAGCGTCCCCCCTGCGGGCGGCGTACGAGAGAAAGACCGCCTGGACCGACTATTTGAGTGATCTGGCAGGCAGAGCCTACTATGTGAGCCCGCATACGGGAGACCTCATTGCGTCGAATTGACGTGCCACTATGACGAACAAGTCGCAACAACGCGGATTCTCACTGACGGAGACGCTGATGGCCGTAGGGACGCTGGCCATCGGGCTGACGTTCATCGCCGGCACCTTCCTGACGGGAATCTATTTCGCGACGTTCTCCACCGAGCGGACGACCGCGGCAGTGGCTGCCGCAGAGGCGCTTGCCAAGATCCAGATCTTCGGCTTCGAGAACGCCGGCCTGATGAGCAGCAGCCGATGCATCGACTACAACGATCTGGCGGCGCTGCCCGACGAGGAATGGCGGTATCCGTCGGTGAGGGGGATCGGCAAGCAGTACTCCTGGGCGGCCATCTGCCGGCGGGTGGCGGACGGCTCCGGCGGAACGAGCGACCACCCCCGCGTCGGGAACGACCTGGTCCAGTGTACGGTGTTCGTCAGTCGCGAAGCCGGCGGCAATCTGTCCTACTGGAAACACCCCGACGGCGCCACCGATTCGTCGCTGGAGCTGTGCGATCGGCCTCGTCCGGTCCGTGTCCAGATCGCGGGAAGTCCGTCGGGCGACAACGTGGTCACGATTCAGGACGCCGCCGCCTCCACGCAGGCGGACGAACGCACGTTCGTCAGCGAGGGCTCGATTCTCGTGGACGATGCGACGGGAGACCTGTATCGCGTGATGGAGCGGTCGGCGAATCAGCTAGGCGCCGTCACGCTCGATCGTGACTGGGAAGGCGGCGGCCTGACGTCCTCCACAAACCGCTGGGTGTGGGTGGTCCCGCCCGCGGCCTCCGGGGGCCGGAACCCCGGCGTCGCCGTATATCAGAAGATTCTCCGATTCCCGGGGCTGTAAGATGCGAAGAGCGTTCACCCTCATGGAGTTGATCGTGTCGCTGGGGATTCTGGCGCTGGTCCTGTCGTTTGCCGGCGTGATCTTCCGCGTCAGCATCGGCTCCCAGCAGCTCGCGCGGGCCAACGCGGAGATCATGCAGAAGCTGCGGACCCTCACGGACCAGCTCGACGCGGACTGCCGCGGCCTGTGCAAGGACGGCGAGATCTTCGTCGTCTGGAAGGCGCATCGCAAGCCCGATCCGAACGACTACCTGGGTTTCCATCGAAACCACTCCTCCATGGCCTTCGAGCGGTTCGATCGGATCATGTTCTTCGCCAGCGGCGATTTCCAGACCTATGGTCCCGACCCGAATCGCGGCAACGTGGCGCGCATCTGCTACACGCTGGCCCGGGGGCCGACGGTCGATGCCTCCGAACCCAACTCGCCGGAGCGTCAGAAGCCGCACCGACGGATTCTCGCGAGGACGCAGCACATCCTGATCCCGCCGGCCCCTGGGGATGCGGACAAACAGCTCGATGTGAACGATTTCGACACGGACGACTGGATCGCCTGGAACAGCCGCGGGCAGGTCGACAGGATCTCGCTGGAGGCGTGGAAACGGATTCCGTTCTCGGAGAAGGCCAACATCCTGTCTGTGATTGGAGACGTCGATGTCCCGCAGGGGAGGAACGTGGTGAGCACAACCGCGCAGGCGGCACGCGGCGTGCTGGTCAACCGCTCCGACCCGGATTCTCTCCATGCGATGTTCTGCCAGGGGGTCGGGCAGTTCATGGTGCAGGGCTGGAACGATGCGCAAAAGCGGTGGATCCCCGACGTGAACCCCGAGACGGAGGGCGAAACGGATCCGAACAGTCTGGCGGACTCGGACTTCCCCCTGGTGTCGGGAGACATCGACGCGGAAAACCGTCCGGGCCTGTGGTATCCGCGGGGGGGGACGAGCCTGACGGACCCGAACTTCCCGACGCAGTGGATCGACAAGGAGCACTTCAACCAGATCCCCGGGCTCGGACGGGCCCTGAAGTTCACGTTCACGCTCTACGACTCGCGGAATCTGATCAAGCACGGCAGGACATTCACGCACATCGTCTACCTGGACAATTGACGGAGCAGCCATGAAGGAACGGATCGGACACATCGCGGCGACCTGGCGTCGGGGCTCGGCCCTGATTCTGACGGTCGTGCTCACGAGCCTGCTGGCCATCGTCGGCGTGCTCTTCGTGATGGCGTCGCGGATCGACAAGATGGCCACGAGGGCGGCCACGGAGAACCGCGAGTTGACCTGTGCCGTCGATACGGTCTTGTCGCAGATCGATGAGGCGTTGATCGAGGATCTCCCGCTGGTCTCGGCCGACCAGGAGTACTACGACTATCCGGACGCCCTCAATCCCTGGCTGGCCGATCTGGAACCCTATGCCTCCGGCAAGAAGTATTACTGGCGTCAGATCAGCAACGTGGGGAACGTTTTGACCAGCGGCACGAGGGACGTTCTCATCGACCGCGTCCTGGGCGAGCGGGAGGCGTTGGACGATCCGAACGATGAGGCGGACCCGAACGCCCTGGCGGACGCCGACGGCGACGGCGTGCCGGACGCCAAATGGTTCCGGGTCCCCAACATGACGACGAGCAAAGGCAAGCGGTTTTATGCGGCGGTCCGCATCATCGACAACGGCGCCATGCTGAACATGAATACGGGTTTTCGGCTCGATCCAAACGATGCTCGGGAATCCGCTGTCGATGGCACTTCCCAGCTCCATGTCAACGTCCTGGCCCTGGCGGCCGCGCCGGGCAATCGGCCGCAGGCGAAGGATGCGAACGCCTTGCTGGCGGCGCGAGCCAACAACGGTGCGAATCTTGCTGCGATGGTCGACCTGGACGCCTACCAGCGGAACGTGATCTGGCGGTACATGGACGTGAGAAACCCCAGCCTGTCCAATCCGTCGCCCTACACTCCCTTCGACGTGTCGGACGAGCTGGAGCTTCGGTATCGTTTCCTGCTCAACCAGAAGGAGACGGATGTGCGCGTCGAGGACTGCGGGCGGTTCCGAACCAGCACGCTTTCGACGCCGCTGGAGTACGCGGGCAACGATTTGAACGCTTGGTTCCTCCGGGCCGCGGGCGGCGGGTCCGAATCCAGCTACGCGTACCGGCACATCGCCACGACGTACAACATGGACCGGATCATCACGCCGAAGGCTCTCTCGGCGGCCCATCGCAGGAAGATGGTCAACGTCAACACAACGGATCTCAACACGCTCCGCGATGCGATTGTCGCCGCGCTGGACGAGATGGAGCCGAATGCTGACGACGCGGACCTCGCACAGCGGGCGGCGCAGATCGCCGCCAACCTGCGGGATTACATCGACGACGACGACAAGATCACGGTCGTCTCCGACTACTCCTCGCGCTACTACGGGTTCGAGCGGCCGTGCATCTACCTTTCGGAACTGGCCTGCCGGCAGGTGCGCGACGCCATGGGAACGATTCATTCATCGTATGCGATCGAACTGTACCGGCCCTACTTCGAGGACAGCGATCCGAATACCGCCGAGTGGCAGCTTGTGATCGACAATCCGTCCAAGGCCGATGTCCGGGTGTCCATCACGTGGAGCGGGTCGAGACGGTTCCACGTGATCCTGGCGGAGGACACGCAGGCGCCGCTGGCCAGGGACTACCTCCGGTTCGTGGATCCGAATGAGCCGACGGATACGATGCCGCTCCACGGCTACGACCGCGCCGACTACCCTGGGACGCCGCAGGTGGTCAGTCCCAGTGCCTTCGCGTTCGAGCCGAACGCCACGATTAGGCTGGAACGCGTGATTCCCGATGAAACCAAGCAACCCGTGGTCGATTGGGTCAAAGTCCCTGCGGGATGGATGGCGGTTGACGGGGTTGCCTACAGTATTCAGCGGGACATCTCGCCGCACAAGTGCATTCGTCGCTTGTGGGCGCCAGTGGCCCAGAAATCCACTCCTTCCTTGGGCAACGCTTCGAGCAACTACGTGGACGTGAATCAGCCTGCGGTCATCCAGGCTCACCCGGCGAACCGGCCGCTGACCAACATCGGCGAGCTGGGCATGATTTTCCGCGAAAGCGCGTATGACCTGCCGACCGGATCCCTTGCGCACGACGTGCTGCTGAACCTGGCCGATCCGAACCACTCGCGGCTGTTCAACTATCTGACTGTGATCGATCCGGCTCGATATCCGTGGCTCGACCCGAACGAGACCCGAATCCCGGGACGCATCAACATCAACACGGCGCCCGCGATGGTCCTGGCGCAACTGCCGTGGATGCAGCATGGTCAGAGCGATGCGTTCGCGACCGCGACGGACATCGTCGCCTATCGCGTCCGCAACGGCCAGAGCCATCCGTATCGAAGCATCGGCGATCTCATGCAGATCGAGTCGATGCGCAGACTTATGGCGGACGGTCTCGACAACCAGCGTATGGACACGCCGCCGGGGCCCGACATCACGCCGGATGCGGCTCGGGACGACCTCGAAGAGCGGGATTTGATCTTCACGCGGATCAGCGATCTGGTGACGGTCCGAAGCGACGTGTTCACTGCCTACATCCTGGTCCGGATCGGGGTCAATGGCCCCCAGCGCAGAGTCATCGCGATCCTCGACAGGAGCCAGGTCAATTCCCGTAGAGACAAGGTCCGCCTGTTGGCCCTGCACCTTGTCCCCGACCCGCGATAGCCTCTATCTCCGCATGGTTTCCAGAAGGCCGGCGTGGGCCCTGGGGTTGCCCGCCAGCACGCGGAAGGGCTGTCCCGCGTAGGCATCGAGATCGACCGGGAAGATCCTGTCGCCGTTCCAGTCCGTGATGACCGCGCCGGCCGCCTCGGCAATGACCACCCCGGCTGCGATGTCCCACAGCTTGGGCGTGGACATCGCGGAGACCACGAGTCCCCCCTTGGCGACGTAGGCCAGGTGCAGAGCGGTGGTCCCAAAGTTGCGGAATCGCGAGCTGCGGATCAGGTCGCACGCCCACGTCGGCAGTGGGTCGTCGAAATGGCTGTCCAGACCGACGCTGGTGAGCGGCCCGATCGGCTCCTCGCCGGCCATGATATGTCGCCCGTCCAACTGGGCCTCGTCGCCCTTGACCGCGGTGAACATCGCATCGGCGCCGGGGTGGAAGACCACGCCCACGATGGGTTCTCCCTGGAACATCGCGGCGATGCTGACGGCGAAGATCGGAATGCCGTGGATGAAGTTGTGCGTCCCGTCGATCGGGTCGATGACCCACCAGATGGCCGGCTCCCCGAGCGGAGGGCGTTTGAACATCTTGCCCTGGTCTCCCTCCTCGGCGATAAATCCGTGATCCGGATAGGTCTCGCGTATCCGTTGGATGACGATCCGCTGGCACTGGGCGTCGGCCTGGGTGACCATCTCATTCTCGCTCTTCTTGACGGCCTTGACGTTGCCCATCTGCTCCATCGCGTGCTGGCCCGCCAGGCGGGCGGCCACGATCGCCGTTTCCAGGATTTCGCTTAAGTCTTTCTGTTCCAAGGGCATAGCATGGCACCTGTCTATTTGTTGACTTGTTCGAACGCCGGCCCTATTCTACCGTCGATATGCAGGAACGCCAACAGGATAGCACGAGCAAAGCGACACGTCGGGCGTCCGCGAGACAGCGCAAGATCGCTGCCGTGATCGTGGTCGCAGTGGCAGGGGGATTCGTCGGTCTGTGGCTGTTGGAGAGGGTGGGATTCGATTTCGGGCGGCTGTTCTTGCCGTGCGGCCTCAAGATGCGGACCGGCATGCCCTGCCCGACCTGTGGGATGACGACTGCAGTGCGGGCCTTCGCCCGGGGCGATGTGCTGACCGCGTTCTACCTCCAGCCCGCGGCTGGTCTGCTGTGCAGCCTGTCGATTGTCACCCTATTTTTCGCTTTTCTCATTGCTGTGTTCGGCATATATTTCAGTTTCCTGGACCGGGTTTTCGCTCGGGTTCGGGTCGTACATGTGATCGTAGGTCTGCTTGTGATCCTTGCCGCCGGGTGGGCTGTCACGTTGGCGCGCGCCGTGGCGACACAGACCTGAAATGGTCGGTAGATCGAGGATTTCTGGGAGTGTTGCTTATGATCAAAGTGCTCATCACAGATAAGCTGGCAAGAGAAGGAATCGACCTGATCAACGCTACGGCCGGCGCCGAGGCGGTTGTCAAGATAGGCATCAGTGAGGATGAGCTGAGCAACATCATCCGGGATTACGACGGGCTGATCGTCCGCAGCGAGACGAAGGTGACCGCGAAGGTTCTCGCCAATCCCGGCCGCCTCAAGGGTGTTGCCCGGGCGGGCGTGGGCGTGGACAACATCGACGTTCCCGCCGCCACTCGCAAGGGCATCCTCGTGATGAACACTCCCGGCGGCAATACGCTCAGCGCCGCCGAGCACACGATAGCCCTCATGCTGGCGATGAGCCGGAACGTCGTGCAGGCCTGCAACAGTCTCAAGTCCGGCGCCTGGGATCGCAAGAAGTACACGGGCAACCAGCTCAACAACAAGGTTCTCGGCGTCATCGGCCTGGGACGGATCGGCATGGCGGTGGCGCGGATGGCTCACGGCCTGGACATGAAGATCCTGGGCTACGACCCGCTGGCGGCGCCGAAGGACGCGGGGGAACTGGGCGTCGAGGTCACCGACAAGCTCGAACGGATCTTCCGAGAGTCCGATTTCATCACGATCCACGTGCCGAAGAACCCGCAGACGCTGAACATGATCGGCGCCGACCAGATCGCGATGATGAAGCCGACGGTCCGCCTGGTCAACTGCGCCCGCGGGGGCATCATCAACGAGGACGCCCTGTACGATGCGCTGTCGAAGAAGCGGATCGCCGGGGCGGCCCTCGACGTGTTCTCTTCAGAACCGCCGCAGGACCTGCGGTTCGCTGCGCTGGACAACTGCATCGTCACGCCGCACCTCGGCGCCAGCACGGAAGAGGCCCAGGTCGAGGTGGCCGTCGAGGCCGCGGAAATCCTGATCGACGCCATCAAGGGCGGCCCGATCCGTAACGCGGTCAACGCGCCGTCCACGTCGGGCGCCATGCCGCCTGCGGTCAGCCAGTATGCCAATCTGGCCCGTCGTGTCGGCACGTTGCTCAGCACGATCGCCCCCGGCAATATCAAGAGCGTCCAGGTCGAGTATCGGGGGACTATCGCGGATATGGGGGTCCAGCCGATCACGCTGAACTTCGGCATCGGTCTGCTGCAGAGGCATTTCGAGATGCCGCTGAATATGGTCAATACGCCGGTCCTCGCCAAGGAGCGTGGCATCAGCGTCGATGTGACGAAGAACCCTGAAGCCCGCGACGTCGCATCCAGCTTCACCGCGACCGTCACGACCAGCGAGGTGAAACGGACGGTCCGAGGTTCCGTGTTCGGCGAGACGCTGCTGCGCATCATCGAGGTCGATGACTTCCATGTCGAGATGACGCCGCAGGGCACCGTCCTGGTGATCTTCAACGACGACCGACCGGGCGTGATCGGATCGGTCGGCACGGTCCTCGGCAATCACGGCATCAACATCGGCACGATGGGCGTCGGCCAGAAGCTCGACCTGCAGAAGGCGGTCCTGGCGGTCAGTCTCGACAAGGAGCCCGATGCGGCCACCGTCGAGGAACTCAAGAAGCTCGATTTCGTCAACGAGCTGTACGTCTGTACGCTCGATTGACAGGCTCGGTCTCCCCTCATACGATGGATGAGTCCACTTCCGCCTCCGTGGGCGGCAGGACGCAGAGTGTGCGCAAAGGGAGTGTGCGTGATGGCTGAGAATCTTATCATCAGTGTCAGTGGCATGAGGGGAGTGATCGGGGAGAACCTCACGCCGGTCATTGCGGCCCAGTACGGCGGTGCATTCGGGACCTTCCTGAAGGATTCCGCCGGCGCCAACGGGCGTCGGCTCAAGGTCTGCATCGGTCGGGATTCCCGGGTCAGCGGCCCGATGCTCCTGTCGGCGATGACGGCGGGGTTGTGCTCCGTCGGCGTAGATGTCGTCGATCTGGGCCTGGTGACCACGCCGGGCGTCGGGATCATGCTCCGCGAGCTGGGCTGCGACGGCGGCATCGTCATCACCGCGTCCCACAATCCGCTGCCGTACAACGGGATCAAGCTGCTGTTGAGCAACGGAATGGCCCCGCCGCTGGCTACGGCCGAGCGGATCAAGAAGGCATTCCAGGATGGGCAGATCCGTTACGTCGATTCCGTCCACTGTGGTACGGTCAGCCGCGACGACGACACGGACCGCGTTCACGTCGAGAAGGTCCTGGCCACCGTCGATGCCGGGCAGATCGGGCGCAAGAGACGCCGCATCGTGCTTGACAGCATCAACGGCGCCGGTGCTCGGGTCGCCAAGAAGCTCCTGGCCGCGTTGGGCTGCGAAGTCATCGCCATGAACGACGAGCCGACCGGGCTGTTTGCTCACGGCGCCGAGCCGATTGCGGAGAACCTGGTCGATCTGTGCCAGCGGGTGAAGCAGGAGAAAGCGGAACTCGGTTTTGCCCAGGACCCGGACGCCGACCGCCTGGCGATCGTCGATGAGCATGGCGTCTACATCGGAGAGGAGTACACGCTGGCCCTGGCGGCCAAACACGTCTTCTCCGCGGGTTCCGGGACCGCTGCCGCCAATCTGTCCACCTCGCGAATGATCGACGACCTCGCCCACCGGGCGGGCGGTCGAGTCATCCGGACTCCGGTCGGCGAGGCGCACGTCGCCAACGCCATGATCGAGCACGGCTGCGTCATCGGCGGCGAGGGTAACGGCGGCGTCATCGACCTGCGAGTCGGGCCCGTTCGCGACAGTCTTGTCGGGATGGCCCTGGTCCTTCAGTTGATGGCCGACGCGGGCAAGACCATCAGCGCCCTCGTGCGGGAGATCGGCGGCTACGCCATGCACAAAGAGAAGCTCGCTGCCAATTCGCAGCAGGCGCGTCGGATCATGGACCTGGCGGTACAGAAGTTCCCCAAGGCCGCCGTGAACACCTCGGACGGCCTGCGCCTGGACTTCGCCGACGGCTGGATTCACCTGCGGACCAGCAACACCGAGCCGGTGATGCGGATCATCGTCGAGGCCAAGGACGAGCCCGCCGCCCAACGGTACATCCACGCCGTTTCCGAAATACGCGGTTCTGTGCTGGGACGCGACGATGGCGGCAACTAGCAAACACGAAGACGCCGCTCGACAGATCCGGTTGGTTACTTGCCTCGGCGCGGCTGTCAATATCGTTTTGGCCCTTGTCAAGATTGCCATTGGCATGGCGGTTTCCTCGCTGGCGATGATCGCAGACGCGATCCACTCCCTGTCGGACCTGGCGACCGACGTGGCCGTCGTCATCGGGTCGTACTGGGGCGGTAAGAAGCCCGACCTGATGCACCCCTACGGTCACGGCCGAATCGAGACGTTCTGTGCCGTGTTTGTCGCCCTGACCCTGATGGGCGTCGGCGGTTTCATGGTGTATCAAGGCGCCCTGTCGATCGCGAGAAGTCAGACCACGGCGCCGCACTGGGGCATTCTGGCGGGGGCCATGCTGTCGATTGTCGCCAAGGAATGGCTCTATCGTGTCACAAAGAAAGCGGCCAGGAGGCTTCATAGCCCTGTGGTCTACGCCAACGCCTGGCACCATCGCAGCGATGCCTTCAGCTCCGTGGCGGTGTTGGTCGGTTTCCTTGCGATGGTGGCCGGCTACGATCATGGGGACCAGGTCGCGGCCATCGCGGTAGGGCTGATGATCGTCTTCGTTGGCGTCAAGGTGGTGGTCGACGCGGTCATGGAATTGACCGAAGCCGCGGTCGATCCCGAGACGCTCGAGCACGTCAAGAGCATCATGGGTGCGGACCCTGCCATTCGCCAGTGGCACCGGCTCAGGACCCGTACCGTCGGACGCGAGGTCTTTCTCGACGTGCACATTCTCGTGGATCCCGAGCTGAACATCGCTGCGGCCCACGACGTTTCCGAGAGACTGGAGAAGGCCCTGGACGAGGAGATCAGTCGGCCTGTGAACATCACGGTTCATGTGGAGCCGGACCTGCCGTCGTTCCGAAAGCAGAGTCTCCCGATGGACGGCGGACCGACGCCCTTGCGATGAAACCCCTTGATGGATCGAGGGACCTCGTGTACAATGGCCCGCACATCGGTTCCGGGGGCAAGGGAGTGTCGGTTGTCGAGCCTTACAGGGTGTGGATCTTGCCGACGCGATTGCCTTGTCCCCATGGAATGAGATTGGGCGTGTGAAGGTGTAGGGTTGGATAGTTACTGGACAGAGCACAAGCCGTCGGTCCTGGTGGTCGATGACGAACGGGACCACGCCGACGGGATCGTCGAGGCGCTGGGGAAGCTGCCGGTCAAGGCGCTGGCCGTCTATACGGGCGAGCACGCGGTCGAGGTGCTTCGGCATCAGGCGGTCGACGTGGTTGTGACCGATCTGAAGCTGGAAGGGCGGGTGGACGGCCTGGGCGTGCTTCGCGAGGCCCGGCGGCAGGGGGACGCCACCGAGGTCATTCTGATCACCGCCTACGCGACCATCGACAACTGCAAGGAGGCGATGCGCCAGGGGGCGTTCGACTATCTCGTCAAGCCGCTGGACATCGATCAGCTCCGCACGCTGGTCGAGCAGGCGGCGCGCAGGGCCGCCGCTGGGCGAGCGGGGCAGGCTCAGGCCGCGCCGGAAGAGGAGGCGTTTCTCTTCGAAGGCATCAAGGGCGTCAGTCCCGCCATGCAGGGGATCTTCGAAGTCGTTCGGCGGGTGGCGCCAACGAACATCTCCGTGCTCATCGAAGGTCCCTCGGGGACGGGCAAGGAACTGCTGGCCCGCGCCATCCACCGGAACTCGCTCCGGCGGAACAAACCGTTCAAGCCCGTCAACTGTGCCGGCCTGACGGAGACCCTGCTGGAAAGCGAGTTGTTCGGACACGTCAAGGGCGCGTTCACCGGCGCCAATACGGATCGCAAGGGTTTGTTCGAGATCGCCGACGAAGGGACTCTCTTTCTCGACGAGATCGGGGACATGCCGCTGTCGATGCAGGCGAAACTGCTGCGGGTCATCGAGGACGGCGTCGTCGTGCCGGTCGGTTCGAGCAAGGCCACCGTGGTCAATGTGCGGATCATCAGCGCCACGAATCGCAGTCTGACGAAACTCATCGAGCGGAAGGAGTTTCGCGAGGATCTCTACTTCCGGATTCGAGGGGTGAACATCAGTCTGCCCCCGCTGCGGGAGCGGACGGCCGACATCCCGATCCTGGCGGAGCACTTCTTGCAGGAGGCGGTCGAGGAGACGGGGTCCCGCGTCACGGGGTTCACGACTGCCGCGATGAGCGTTCTGACCGGGTACGAGTGGCCGGGCAACATCCGCCAGCTTCGGAACATGATCCGCACGATGGTCGTGATGTGCGACCGGGACAAGATCGACGTCCAGGACCTCCCGCCGGAGATCTCCCAGCGTCGCCAGCTCCCTGGCAGCAGCGCCTCGCCCGCCGACCTGGCGGGGGTGTCGCTCAACGATCTGGAGAAGAAGGCGATTGTCGATACGCTGGCCCGGACGCAGGGCAATCGCGAGCAGGCCGCCAAGATCCTCGGCATCGGCGAACGGACGCTCTACCGCAAGATCAAAGAGTACGGCCTATAGGACGATCCTCGCAGTGGATTCCCGCTTTCGCGGGAATGACATCCGTGACACGTGGCGCATTCTTGGCGGGGGCATCTACTCTGCAGGAATCAATCCGAGTCCCCAGACCCTTCCGTCTGCTTCTTCTGTCGCCAGGCGGGCATCTGCTCGGGTCGGACGTGGGCCCAGAGGCCCTTGTCGAGGGCGCGGGCGCCGGCCTCCAACTGCCGGTACTTTTGAAAGTACCCGTGCTTGAACCGAACGTCCGCGTAGGCGAACCCCTCGGAGAGCAGCTCCTCGTTCAGGAACTTCCCGTCGGGCAACTGGATGTAGGCGAGGAGTCGCTGGTAGCGATCCCGACTTCCGGCCCGTTGGTCGAGATAGATGGTGACCCGCCGGCCGAGAGCCGACTGCCGCGCGAATGCGGTGGCTTCGTCGGCGTAGTACATCCGCCGGCCGGTGTCCCAGCCCATCTCGGGGGCGTCCACTCCGATGAGACGGACCTTGGTCGTCTCGTCGGCCCCGTCCGCGGCGCCCAGGTGGAGCGTGTCGCCGTCGACGACCCGGACGACGGAGAAGGTCCGCCCGTCGTATCGCGCCTGATCGTCGGCGAGGGTCTGTTGGCGTCCCGTGGGCGCACCGGGCCAGTTCGGGGCCACGACACCCCGGTCGAGCGCAACGAAAAGAGCCGTCCCGATCAGAGAGATGCCGATCAGGACGGCTCGTTGTCGTCTGCTCATCGCGCGTCGGCTTGTTCGTCTGCGAGCCAACTCCGTGGAGTCCCGGTCACTTCTTCCTGGTCCGCTGTCGGGCGGGTCGATCCAGCTCGAACGCCAGGCAGACCGCCTCGAGCGCCCGTTCGACGTCCTGTCGGCCGACGGCACAACTGATCCGGATCTCGCTCGTGGTGATCGAGTCGATGTTCACCTCGGCCAAGGCCAGGGCCCCGAACATTCTCTCGGCCACGCCGTACTGAGACCGCATCCCGACCCCGATCGCGGAGACCAGCGCGATGTCGTCTCGCACGAAGACGCTGTCGCAGGGCAGTTCCGCCTTCAGCTCGTTCGCCACCTGCTGGGCGGTCTCGACGTCGGACTTCTTGACCATGAACGACATGTTCGCCTTCTCATGGCTGATCTCGGTCTGGATGATGTCGTCGACGACGACCTTGGCCTCGGCCAGCCGGGCGAAGATCCTCGCGGCCGTCCCGGGGACATTCGGAATTCCCGCAATGCCGATCTTTGCCATGTCCTTCTGAATTGTCGCACCCGACACCAATATGCCTTCCATTTGCGGTACCTCGTGAGTGATGATGGTTCCCGGATTGTCGTTTTCACTGTTTCGGATTCGAATCCTGACGTTGTATCGTTTGCCGATGGCGACGGACCGGCTGTGCATGACGCCGGCGCCCAGACCAGCCATCTCGATCATTTCGTCGTAACTGATCTCGTCGAGCATCGCGGCCTTCTTGAAGACCTTCGGATCGGCGGTGTAGACGCCGTCCATGTCGGCGAAGATCTCGCACTCCTCGGCTTTCAGGGCCGCCGCCAGGGCCACGGCGCTCGTGTCGGACCCGCCGCGCCCGAGCGAAGTGACGTTGCCTCGCTCATCGACGCCCTGGTAGCCGGCGACGATGACGACCTTGCCCTCGTTCAACTCGCGCCGGATGAACTCCGAATCGACGCTTTTGATCTGGGCGTTGCTGAAGACGCCGTCGGTCAACATGTGGATCTGGGTCCCGGTCAGGCTGATCGCCTTCTGGCCCATGGCCTCCAGAGCCATGGCCAGCAGCGAGATGGTCTGCTGCTCGCCCGTGCTCAGGAGCTGGTCCATTTCCCGCTTCGGCGGATTGGGATTGAGTTCCCTCGCGTCCCGCAGGAGCTCCTCGATCTGTTGTCCTCGGGCGGCTGCGACCACGCAGACCTGAAAGCCGGCCTGCATCCGCTCGATGATCCGTTTGGCCGCCCGGCGGATCTTCTCTGCGTTCGCCACCGAGGGGCCGCCGAACTTCTGAACGATGATTGCCATAGTTGTTTTGTCACCCTTAAAAATCAACTCTTGAGAAAGTACTCCATCAGTTCGCAGCCCTTCTCGATGCGAAGGCCCGCCTTGGCCGCGTTGCTCTCGCTGAAGGCCGCGTGCAGAACTCCCGTGATTCCGGTTCCAGCCATCGCGAAGGGCACCGCGTCGGCCGAGTGCGCGCCGCTCTTGACCGGGGTCGGATGGTCCGGCAGCACCAGGATTCGCCAGTTCTCGTGACGCGAGAGGGCCTCCAGCACCGGTCCGACCACGTATTTGTCCACCTGCTCGATGGCTTGCTTCTTCGCTTCCGCGTTGCCCTCGTGTCCGGCCTCGTCCGGCGCCTCCACATGGACGAAGACGAGGTCGTACTCATCGATCGCCTGGATCGCGGCCTGGCCCTTGCCCTCGTAGTTCGTGTCGAGGAATCCCGTCGCGCCGGGCACTGTGATCAGGTCGAAGCCGACCAGCTTGGCCAGTCCGCGGACGAGATCCACCGCGGTGATTGCTGTCCCTTTGAGACCGTAGCGCTTGCGGAAGCTGTCCAGGCGGGCCTGCTTGCCCTGGCCCCAGAGCCAGATGGAGCTGACCTGGTTCTCCCCGAGGTCCTGTCGCACCTTGTTGATGTCGTGACCCGCGAATAGTTGCTGTGACTGGTTCATCAGTTGGATCAGCAGATCGGCGCCCTTGCCTCGCGGCAGGAGCTTCTCGACCGGCTTTCCGATATGGTCGTGCGGCGGATAGGTCCGCACGTCGAAATCCATGCCCCGCAAGACGAGCAGATGGCGGTAGCTGACGCCGGTGTGCAGGCTGATTCGCTCGTCGCTGATATGCCTTTGCAGCTCACGGATCAGGCTGCTGCCTTCCTCCGTGGAGATGTGCCCGGCGCTGTGGTCGGCCATGAGGCCGTCGGCGATGGTGACCAGATTGCAGCGGAAGACCCAGTCGTCCATTCCGAGGCGGATGTTCCTCGCGGCGGCTTCGATGGGCGCCCGCCCGGTGTAGTAGCGCAGCGGGTCGTACCCGAGCAGGCTCATCTGGGCGACGTCGCTGCCCGGCTCGAGCCCGTCGGGCACCGTCTGCACCAGACCCTGGCGGCCTTCGACGCTGATCCGGTCCATGTTCGGGGTGTGTGCCGCTTCGAGGGGCGTCTTGCCCTCGAACAGTTCAAGCGGCTCGTCCGCCGCCCCGTCGGGGACGATGATCACATATTTGGACATATCGACCTATGTATCTCTATCCTGTGGGATATCGACGATCCGCACGCACACCGGCTTGCCGCTGATGATATCGAGCTTCGCCAGTTCCGCCAGGGCGGCCGTCATGTTCTTCTCCTGCGTCCGGTGCGTGGTGATCACGACCGGCACCGTGTTGTTGGGCCCGGTCCCCTCGTGCTGGAGGGCGCCGGAGATGCTGATGTCGTGGTCGCCCAGGACCCCGCCGTAGCGGGCCACGACGCCGGGATTGTCCTTGGCCATCACGCGGAGGTAGAACCGGGTGAGGATCTCCCCGATCGGCTCGATGATCCCCTGGACCTCGCTTCGCGGCTTGAGATACAACTGGTTGAACGTGGTCCGCGAGTTTCCGATGGCGACGTCGATGATATCCGCGAGCACGGCGCTGGCGGTCGGCATCATGCCGGCGCCGCGACCGTAGTAGAGGGTCTCGCCCACGGCGCTGCCGAAGACGCTCAGGGCGTTGAAGGAGCCATCGACCCTCGCCAGGGCGGTGTTGGCCGCGATGAACGAGGGATGGACCCGCAGCGAGATCCGTCCCTGGCTGTTCTTCTGGGCGATGGCGAGCAGCTTGAGGCAGTAGCCCATTTCGCGTCCGTACCGCAGGTCTTCCTTGGAGATCGCTTCGATGCCCTCGACGAAGATGTCGTCCAGGGTGATCTCGCAGCCGAAGGCGATGGAGGCGAGGATGGCGAGCTTGTGGGCGCTGTCGCCGCCGGAGATGTCGAGCGTCGGGTCGGCCTCCGCGAAGCCCTTCTTCTGGGCTTTCGCCAGCGCCTGCGAGAACTTCTCATCCTGCGAACTCATGTTGGACAGGATGTAGTTGCAGGTGCCGTTGACGATGCCGTACATGGCGGAGATCTCATTGGCCGCCAGGCCGGTGCGGATGGCGCCGATGATCGGGACGCCTCCGACGCAACTGGCTTCGAAGGCGATGCACCGGCCGTTCTCGCGTGCGGCCTGGTACAGCTCCGCTCCGTGCTTGGCCAGCAGGGCCTTGTTGGCGGTGACCACGTCTTTGCCGGCGCGGAGCATCTTGAGCACAATGTCCTTGGCGATGCCGGTGCCGCCGACGAGCTCGATTCCGATGGTGATGGACGGGTCGTTGAGCAGGCGGTTCAGGTCGTTCGTGAGCACGCCGGGGGGCAGTTGCACGGGGCGCGGACGGGTCGTGTCCATATCGACGACGCAGGCCAGTTCCGGGCGGACGCCCATCTTCTGGACGAACGGGTCCGCCTGTTCCAGGATCAGCTTGGCGACGCCGGTTCCGACGATGCCGAACCCGACGAGTCCCACGCGCACACGCTTCTCTTCCACGATTGTCCCCTATCCTCTTGCCGGATCCATTCGCGTCGAAGCCGAGGGCGACAGCGACCGCGGACCGGACGGCCCAACGAGACGGAAGTCCCGCGGCATCCGGTGCATCCCGATCGGCCCGGCTATGCCGCAAATAGCCCTCTATTAAACGGGACAGCCTCCCTGAGGTCAAGGGAAAACCGCCGATACCGGACAGGTCGGTACGACTACCCTTTCCGACGGCCAAGCGGTGCGGGCACGACCTTCTCTCCCCTCTGTCTTGGGGTATCGGGGAAATGCCAGTGTCACGTAGGGGATTCCCTGATGCCAAAAGGGGTGCAGAGCCGGATAGCAGAAGCAGTCATCGCCCGATTTGCTGATCTCTCGTCTTTGTTACCATTACCCCCGTGAATAGTGTGTTTTTGGAAGGGGATATACGATGAACGATATGGAACTTTTGAAACGCTACGCCGCGGGCGAGGAAGAGGCTTTCCAGGAGCTCGTGAAGCAGTACAAGGACAGTCTATACGTGTTCCTGAGGAGGTTTCTGAACCAGTCGGATATGGTGGACGACGTCTTCCAGGAGACCTTCATGCAGTTGTACATCAGTCGGGATTCGTTCGATCAGTCGCGTCCGCTCCGCCCGTGGCTGTTTACCATCGCCGCGAACAAGGCGAAGGACGCGCTACGCCGCATGCAGCGGGTCGATTCCGCCAACCTGGGCAGCATGTTCGACAGTGACGAGCATTCGATCGACGACGTACTGAACACGCTTGATTCCGACGAGCGGATGCCCTATGACGATCTGGTCCGCGACGAGACGGCGGCCTCGGTGAAACGGGTTATCTCGCGAATGCCGGCAAAGCTGCGGGAGATCCTGATCCTGGCCTATTTTCACAAGTTCTCCTATGCGGAGATTGCCGGGATGCTTCGGATTCCCGTGGGGACAGTCAAGAGCCGCCTCCACACCGCCGTCGGTCGTTTTGCCGAGGACTGGAACGCGTCTTCGCTTTGTGAGGCGTCCAACTGAGGTAGTGCAGATACAGAGATGATCCATGCGGGCAGCCTTGGGGGGCCTCGCATTGCAAGGGATTGCATCGGGTAATCCCCAGGCGCGTGCAATGGAGCGTCAGAATGAGCCGCCCATGCCAAGCCGAGGATCAAAGTGGCACCGGCCGGAGCCTTGATGAAGAACGGAGAAAGGCTCCGGCCCTTTTCATTCTCGTTCTGCTCGCTCAGCAGCCCGAGCTGGACAGACGCCGGAGGATCTCCGCTTTGTTGTCCCACTGATGGGAGTCGATCTCCATCGACGAGGAGAAATCCACCGCCCACAACGCTCGCCACCACCGCCAGACCTTTCCCAGCACTCCCATACCTCACCTCGTCTTTCCTTGGGCTCGTGTTCCGCCGGTCGTCCGCACAGGACGCCCAGGCTCTTCGAGAATGCTCTCTACCGGTAAGAGGCACGAGTCCGAGCGGGAGCAACAGGGTTCTGCACAGAATCCGATGACATCCGGTCCGCAGGAATGGCATGGCGACGAGCTTGGGCGCGACTGGGGGAATGGATTCCCGGCTCCGCGGGAATGACAAGGCGGGGGACCAGGCACGACCTGTGGCACGGGACCGGCGTCGTGTGCGTCTATGGCGAGTCCTGCAACTGTCGTTTGACCGCCTGGGCGTGGATCAACTCGAAGAGGGCCTTGATGAACTCAGGGTCCAGGCCGGCCTTCTGGGCGCGGGCCAGGTGCTCCTCGAGCAGATTGTCCCAGCGGGTGATCTGCAGGACCGGGATGCTGTGCTCGTGCTTGAGCCGGCCGATCTCCTCGACCCACTTCATCCGCTCCGCGAGGTCTTGGATGATCCTGGCGTCCACCTGGCTGATCTCGGCGCGGAGCCTGCCGATCTGGCGTTTCACGTCGCGGTCGGTGATCGTGCTGTCGCGGGCCTTGAGCCGGTCCAGGATTCGACACAGCTCCTCCGGCGTGACCTGCTGTTTCGCGTCGCTCAGGGCGCGGTCCGGATCGATGTGCGACTCGATGATCAGGCCCTGGATGCCGATATCCATCGCCATCTGCGAGAGGGGCTCAATGAACGCCCGACTGCCCGAGATGTGACTCGGATCGCAGATCAGCGGCAGGTCCGGCAGCAGGCGCTTCAGTTCGATGGGGATCTGCCACTTCGGGTCGTTGCGGAACTGCATCTCGACATAGGTGGAAAAGCCCCGATGGATCGCGCCGAGCTTGCGGATGCCCGCGTCGTAGAGACGCTCGATAGCGCCGAGCCACAGGCCCAGCTCGGGATTGATCGGGTTCTTCACGAAGACCGGGATGTCCGTGCCGCGGAGGGCGTCCGCGATTTCCTGCACCGCGAACGGGCTGACCGTCGTCCTGGCGCCGACCCAGAGGATGTCCACCCCGTGCTCGATGCACAGCTCGACGTGGGTCTTGTTCGCCACCTCGGTGGCGGTGAGCAGGCCGGTCTCGGCCTTGACGCGACTGAGCCAGTCGAGACCCGCCTCGCCGATCCCCTCGAACGAGTTCGGACGGGTTCGCGGCTTCCAGATCCCCGCGCGGAAGGCCTTCACGTGCGGCGACTTCACCAGTCCTCGGGCGGTCGAGAGCATCTGCTCGGCCGACTCGGCGCTGCACGGTCCCGCAATCACCCAAGGCACCCGGTCGTGCGGCAGCCACCGGTCGATGGGCGTGATGTCCTTGTTGAGCCTCTTCAGTTGTTCGGTCATAGGATCAGTCTATCCGCCCGCCCGGCAAAAGGCAAGAGCGCCGGTCCACCCTCCGCTGGTCGCGATGTTCCCGAGAGGCAGTCGCCCAAGATCGCCAAGGCAGTCAAGGCGGTCAAGGCAGCCAAATACAAGAACTTGGCGATCTTGACGATCTTGGCCTTCTTGACGTTCTTGGGAAGTGCCGGCAGGTCGGTCAAGGGCATCAAGGGTGTCAAGGACCCCAAGTTCGGGAGTTTGAGGTTCTTGAGGTCCTTGCGGTGGGCGGGACGGACGAAAACCCGACGCCTGCAAATTATCCCGCGGGGCCTACCCTGGTGGACTATGGCCAAGAAACCCCCATCCGAGTCGAAGAAGGCCGGGAGAGATCTGCTCCCCGCCGGATTTCGCTGTTGGAATCCCCATTGACAGGAGACGTCCAGACGTCTATTCTGGGGATCATGAATGAAGGACAGACAAGGTATGCACCTGGGCGCGTTCGCGATGCGATTCTCCAAGTCCTGTCCATATCAGGACGCCCGCTTTCCGTAAAGGAAATAGAAGAACGGGTCTGCCATGTGATTGGAGACACTCCGACCTCTTCGATTCGCTCGTATCTGCGTTTGAACACCCCGGCAGTGTTTGCGAAGGAGGGTCGAGGGCGATACATGGTCCGGAACACGCCGACCGGCGCCGCTGTACAGGAACGCCCGGAAATGCAGACGAGACGCGAGCCTTTCCGTTTTGGAAAGACGCTGCTCTTTCACGCGGATTGTTTCGAGTGGGTGGGGCAACTCGCGGATCATTCGGTTCACGCGGTTGTGACGGACCCGCCGTATGGACTCCACGAATACAGCGAGGAACAGCAGGCGAAGCTGCGCGACGGCAAAGGCGGAGTTTGGAGGATTCCCCCTTCGTTCGATGGACACATGAGGTCGCCGCTGCCGAGGTTCACCACGCTCACCGGCGAGCAGCTCGACTATATTCGGACGTTCTTCACCCTGTGGGGGCGACTGCTCTTGCCCAAACTCGTGCCTGGTGCGCACGTCGTTGTGGCGTCGAACCCTCTTCTCTCGTACCTTGTCTCGGGATCGCTGGCCGAAGCAGGTCTGGAGCGACGAGGCGAGATCATTCGCCTGACCATGACCATGCGAGGGGGCGACCGCCCGAAGTCGGCACATGAGATGTTCCCGGATATCAGCGTGATGCCACGCTCCATGTGGGAGCCCTGGGTCCTGTACCGCAGACCCCTGGAGGGCCGGGTCCAGGACAATCTCCGGAAATGGGGCACGGGCGGACTCCGTCGTCCGTGCAGAGACAAGCCCTTTGGGGACGTGATCGAATCCGCTCCGACGCGGAGCAGTGAACGAAGCCTTGCCCCGCATCCAAGTCTCAAACCCCAGGCTTTTCTTCGCAAGGTAGTGCGTGCCGTACTGCCGTTGGGGAGAGGAGTGGTTCTCGATCCGTTTGCTGGCGCGGGTTCCACACTGGCTGCCGCGGAATCGCTGGGCTACGACAGTATGGGGGTAGAGAAGGACAAGTACTTCTTCGACATGGCCTGCAAGGCGATCCCCCGCCTGGCGGCTTTCTCGCCCAACGGGAATCCCTAGAGGCGGTATATCCAATTCTGTCGGAGTTTCTGCACTCCGTCTTTGTGCAACGTCGCCGTGCGGGTGCCCAGTTCGCCACGCGGGTTCTTGCGAAAATCCTCCGTGGTCACGAGCCCGAGGTAAACCTCTGTAAACACCATGGGCTGACGCGTGACAGCGGGCTCCGACGTTGTATCCACGTCATAGACGAAGACGCACATCCATTGGTCACGCGCGCCGTGTGTGTCCACGGCACCGCCCGCTTTTCGTGTCGTCTTGACCTCCACACCTTCCGTCCCCGCTTTCACGGCGTTGTCGCTGTACACGCCCTGAACGATGAGATCGGGATGACCGTTGAAGTAGCGATTCTCTCGCAAAACACGAGAATGTTTGGCCAGACTGGCCGTCAACATGTCCGAGAGAACGCCCGACATGATCGCGGGACGAAGCATATCATCGAGGCGCTGCAGGCCCTTCCTGGCAAGCAGAGAATTCACGTCGTAGAAGAAGTCGTAGACATCCTGCATTGCCATCTGAAAATCCTGCAGTCGCAGTTCATACGGCAGGATCGCGTCCGTGTTGAAGTTCGTCGTATCTATAGTATTTCGGGCGATTGTCATAGCTGGGCATATAGGGTAACCCTGGTCATGATCCCTGTCAAGGCCGGTCCAAGACATCCTCGAAGAGCAGATCGCCTTGAAGCTGGCGTAGTCGCCCCCAGGGCAAGGACCTCAAGAACCTCAAGAGCCTCAAGAACTCCAACGTGAGGTTCTTGAGGCTCTTGGTGCTCTTGCTCCCATGGCGACGACACAGTCTGCCCAGAGCTTCGCTCAAGATCGTCAAGGCAGTCAAGGCAGCCACGTACAAACACTTGGCGATCTTGGCGATCTTGACCCTCTTGAGGGCGTAAGTGCGAGGTCGGGAATGTCACTGCGAGCAAAGCGAAGCAGTCTCTTGTCTCGGGAGTTCAGATGGCTTCGTCGCGATGCTCCGCGCCATGACATCGGGGAGATTCCTCCGCCGACTCCGCATTCGCCCTGCACTATGACCGGGAGGAGCTTGTTCCGTCGCGGGGCGGGTGGTAGGATGGTCGGTCGTCCGGTCTTCGCGGTCGGATGTGCCGATGGATGTGCAGAAAGGAGTGGCTGTCTCATGTCAAGGATGCGAACGATTTGCCTGTCTTGCCTGGTTTGTCTGTTTATCCCCCCGGCTCTCCCTGCGGCGGTGAAGGTGTGGGAGGAACCGCTGACGCTGCCGACGTACCGGCTCGATCCGCCGGACGTGAACCCGAGGTTCTATACCAACGAGTCCTACCAGGGCGCCCAGAAGCGGATCTATCCCTACCCCATGCTCGATGGCGTCACGGACCTCCGCGAGGACAAGACCTACAAGGCCCTGTACCTGGAGAACGAGTACGTCAAGCTGTGCATCCTGCCCGAGATCGGCGGACGGCTGCTCTACGCGACGGACAAGACCAATGGTTACGACATCTTCTACCGCCAGCACGTGGTCAAGCCCGCGCTGATCGGCATGCTCGGCGCCTGGGTCTCCGGCGGGATCGAGTGGTGCGTCTTCCACCACCATCGCAACACGACGCAGATGCCGGTCGATTACACGCTGGCCGCCAACGACGACGGCAGCAAGACCATCTGGTTCGGAGAGACCGAGCGACGCCACCGGATGAAGTGGCTCATCGGCGTCACGCTCTACCCGGGGAAATCGTACATTGAGGCGACGGTCAAGCTGTTCAACCGCACGCCGTACCCGAACTCGATCCTGTACTGGGCGAACGTCGCGGTCCACGCGAACGACGAGTACCAGGTGCTCTTTCCGCCCAGCGTCACGACCGCGACGTACCACTCGAAGAACGCTTTCGCTCACTGGCCGATCGGGAACGAGACGTACTGCGGGATCGACTATCGCGGCGTGGACCTGTCCTGGTGGAAGAACCACCCGTCGCCGATCTCGTTCTTCGCGTGGGACCTGAAGGAGGACTTCATGGGCGGCTACGATCACGGCAAGCAGGCGGGCGTCGTCCACATCGGCGACCACCACGTCGTCTGCGGGGCCAAGCTCTGGGAGTGGGGTCCCGGCTCCACCGGGCGAATGTGGGACAAGATCCTCACCGATGCGGACGGTCCCTACGCGGAGCTGATGGTGGGCGCGTGGTCGGACAACCAGCCGGACTACAGTTGGATCCAGCCGCACGAGGTCAAGGTCTTCCGCCAGTACTGGTACCCCGTCCGCGAAATCGGCGGATTCAAGAACGCCAACACGCAGGGCGCGGTGAACCTGGAACTGACCGACGACGGCAAGGCGAAGCTCGGATTCAACGCGACCGCCCGCTACGACAAGGCCAGGGTCCTGCTGAAGGCGGGCGACCAGACGCTGCTCGAACGGACGATCTCGATCAGTCCGAGCAGGCCATTCGTCGCGGAGGTCAACGTCCCTGTGGGAACCGCCAGGACCGATCTGGCCGCGACGCTCCTGTCCAAGTCGGGTGAGACGCTGGTTTCGTACCGGCCGGTCGAGATCGTGTCTGATCCGAACCTGCCGCCGACGGTCAGGCCGCCCGCCTCGCCGAAGGATATCAACAGCGTCGAGGAACTGTACCTGACGGGGTTGCGGGTCCAGCAGATCCACAATCCGCGGGTCAACCCGTTCGACTACTACGAGGAGGCCCTGCGTCGCGACCCGAACGACACGCGGACGAACACGATCGTCGGGATCGACTACGCCAGGCGGCTGATGTACGAGAGGGCCGAGGAGCACCTGCGTCGGGCGGTGACTCGCCTGTCCGCTCAGTACACCCGCCCGTCCAACACGGAGGCGCTCTACCATCTGGGCGTCGTCCTGAGGGCCCAGGGCAGGCTGGAGGAAGCGTACGACGCGTTCTATCGGGCGTCGTGGGGCTACGCCTTCCGATCTCCCGCCTACTACCAACTGGCGGAGCTGTCCTGCTGCAACGGGCAGTTCGATACCGCCCTCGAACAGATCGACCAGTCGCTGAGCGTGAACGGCATGGACAGCAAGGCGTTGAACCTCAAGGCCGCGATTCTCGCGCGTCTGGGCAGGTCGAAGCAGGCGGCGAGCATCCTGGCCGGGGTGCTGGAGGCCGATCCGCTGGACTTCCTGGCGGCCAACGAGCTGCTGCGGGTCCGTAAGCGACCGGAGAAGATGCTGCGGAGTCTGGAAACCGCCATGCGTCGCGATCCCCAGGCGTATCTGGAGCTGGCCACGGACTATATGAACTGGGGATTCTGGGATGACGCGATCGAGGTGCTGATCCGCGCTGCGAGGGACAAGACGGACCTGGCGGGTCGCTCGCCGCTCGTCTACTACTGTCTGGGTTGGCTCCACGAGAAGAAGGGCGACGCCACGCTGGCAGGCGAGCTGTACGCCCAGGCCGCGGGCATGAGCAGCGACTACTGTTTCCCATTCCGGGCGGAGTCGGCGGTCGTGCTCGGAGCTGCGATTGCCCGCACGCCCACCGACGCGAAGGCACACTACTACCTGGGCAACCTGGTCTACGAGCTTCAGCCCGAGAAGGCCATCGAGCACTGGGAGCGGTCGGTCGCCATCGACGGGACGTTCGCCTTGGCGCATCGCAATCTCGGCTGGGCCTGGTACCGCACGAAGAACGATGTCCCCAAGGCCATTGCAAGCTACGAGCGGGCGGTTTCATACAATGGTGATGATGCACGCCTGTTCACCGAGTTGGATGAGCTGTACGAGCTGGGCAACGTGGCCCCCGAGACCCGCCTGGCCTTGATGGAGAAACACCAGGCGACCGTGATCAAGCGCAACGACAGCTATCTCCGCTGGATCATGGCGCAGGTCCTGGCGGGTCGATACGATGAAGCGGTCGATGCCCTCGCGACGCACCACTTCCACGTCCGCGAAGGCGGCGGCGAGATCCGCGACGTCTACGTGGACGCCCACCTGCTGCGAGGCATCCGCCGTCTCAAGTTGGGCCATCCAAAGGAGGCGTTGGCCGACTTCCTCGCGGCGGCCGAGTATCCCGAGAACCTGTCCGTCGGCAGGCCGAGAGAGGACCCTCGCGCCGCGCAGTTCGCCTACTATGCCGGCTGTGCCCACGAGGCCCTGGGCGACGCGGAGAAGGCCCAGCAGTGCTTCACCGACGCCGCTCAGCAGCAGGGAGGGTGGCGTTCGCCTGATGCGAAGTTCTGTCGGGCGATGGGCCTGAGGAAGCTGGGGCGCGAGGATGAGGCGGTCGCCCAGTTCGACGAACTTGTCAAGACCGGCACGGAACGTCTCACGCAGGACGAGGGCGTGGACTTCTTCGCCAAGTTTGGCGAGCAGCAGAGCCGCCAGGTGCAGCAGGCGTCCGCCCAATACACGCTGGGCCTGGGCCGCCTGGGCAAAGGGGACCTCACAGCCGCACGCAGGGCGTTCGAGCAGGCCGCCAGGCTCAACGTCAGTCACGTCTGGGCCCGAGTCCAGGCGGCCGAGCTGAAGTAGCGGTTCTGCACTGCCCCGTTTGTAGTGTGCCCGTGAGGGCATATCTCTACTCCCACGAGGGGGAGATAACGCCTTACGGCGTCGCTACGAACGCGAGTGGCGCCGCTTGACGGACGGATACGGCTGCGGTACAAAACGACCCATGCACAACGTCGGGCCCAGACCAGTGGCGACTCACGCGGACCGCTCCGCGCCCCAGGCGGTGCGGAGCCGGCGGGGAGGCGACGTGGTTCGATCCGCCGGGTTCTTCGTCGGCGCCTGCCTGTACGTGTGGCTCTGGGTCCAGCCGTGCCTGATCTACAGTTGCGGTGCGATCACGAACTTCCCGCCGTTCTACAGGGGTTGGTCGTTCTTCCTGGCGGGTGTGCAGTATCCCGGCGGGGCGGCGCAGTACGTTTCCGCCTTGCTCTCCCAGTTGCTCGCGTACTCCTGGGCCGGGGCGATTGTCATCGTCGCGCAGGCCTGGGCGATCTGTGCATGCACAGGATATCTGCTGAAGGCGGTACGTCTGCCGGCGGGGCGCCTGCTGCGGTTCGTGCCTGCGATCCTGGTGCTCGTCGCCTATGCCCGGTACAGCTTCCACCTGCCTCTGTTCCTGGGGGCCGTTGCGGCGCTGGCGTTCGCGTGCCTGTACATCCGACTCGCTCGCGGGAAGCGAGACCTTGGCGTCTGGCTCGTCCTGTCGGCGGTCCTGCACCTGGTCGCGGGAGGGGCGTTCCTGCCGTTCGTCGGGCTGTGTGTTGCGTACGAGATCGGGCGCGGGCGATGGACGCGGATCGGGCTGTATCTGCTGATCGGCCTGGCGCTGCCCTACGTCGCGGGCGTGCTGATCTTGCGGGTCAGCGTGGTCAACGCTTATACCGACCTGCTGCCCCTGTCCTGGCGGGTCCGAGGCTGGGCCTCGCGGGAACAGATGATCGTCGCGGTCTACGTCGCGTACCTGTCTGCCTTCGTTGGAATGCTCATCGCGGGTCTTGGACGTCTGCTGTCCGCACGATGGCCCCGCCGGCAGGCGGGTGACAGGCCTGGCGCAGGTTGGCTCGTTCGCTCCTTCCGCAGGCCCGCTGTTCAGTGGACACTGGGGACGCTCGTACTCTTTGCCGTCGGCGGTCCGGCGGTCGTGCTCTCGCTGGACGCAGGGCAGAAAGCCTCGCTGGCGGTGCATTGCTACGCCTGCCGGCGGATGTGGCCCGAGGTCCTCGAAGCCTCTCGCGACTGTCCCGACAGCGTCCATGTCATGAACGCGGTCAATCGGGCGCTGTACCACACCGGCCGGCTCAGCCAGGACATGTTCCTGTACGCGCAGCAGCCCGACGGCCTGCTCCTGACAGGCGAGGACCACAACGTCTACTACTGGCACGCGTTCGACACGCTGATCGACTTGGGCTTGGCGAATCTGGCGGAGAAGAACCTGACCGAGTGCCTGGAGACCATCGGCGAGCACCCGTGGATTCTGGAACGCCTGGCTCTGGTCAACCTCGTCAAGGGCAAGACCGCGGCGGCCCGGATCTACCTGGGGACCCTCCGCAAGACCCTCTGGCAAGGCTCCTGGGCGGGCGATTGCCTCTCCCGTCTCGACGCCGACCCGAACTTCACCGGCGGCGCAAAGACCCATCGTTTGCGGACCGATTCCACCGCTCTGTTCTACGCCAAGGAGGCGATGCTCACCGCTCTGGTCGAGCAGGGCGACGGGAACCGCATGGCCTTCGAGTACCTGATGGCGTGGTACCTGCTGACCGGGCAACTGGCCAAGGTCGCGCAGCAGATCGAGCGATTGGACGCTTTCGGCTACGCGGAGATCCCGCCGCTCTGGCAGGAGGCGCTGCTCATTTACGCCTATGGCACCGGCAAGCCGGTCGATCTGCACGGCCGGGCCATCAATCCCGTGACAGAGCAGCGGTTCAAGCACTTCAGCAGTGTCGCGAACCGCCACGGGCGGGACCGGGCCGGAGCCGCTGCGGAACTCGCGAGGGACTACCGCGGAAGCTACTTCTTCTATTACTTCTGTACGGTGGTGGCGAAACGATAGTGAATCGACGTCGCTTCTATCTCGTTCTGGTCCTTGCGGCGGCAGGCGTCGCATGCCTGGCGGCATCGGGTCCTGCTGTGCCGGATCAAGCTTCACCGGTGGGGCGGCCTGCGCGGATCGAGCCCGACTATGGCGGAGTGGTGATCCCGCCGAACATCGCGCCGCTGAACTTTCTCGTCCGCGAGAGCGGGTCGCGATATCGGGTCCGGATTGCCTCGCAGCAGGGTGATCCGATCCGGATCGACAGCCGTTCCGCGAAGATCGCGATTCCCGAGAGATCGTGGCGCAGACTGCTCTCGGAGAATCGAGGGCAGGAGCTGGCGTTCGAGGTACAAGTGCAGACGGCGGATGGATGGCGACAATTCGATGTGTTCCGCACGACGGTTGCGAGCGAGGACATCGACGATTATCTCGTCTATCGCAGGATTCACCCGGCCCACTCCGCCTGGCGGGACATGGGGATCTACCAGCGCGACCTGCGGACGTTCGAGGAGTCCACCATCCTGACGAACGACTACTTTCGCGGCGGGTGCGTCAATTGCCACACGTTCTGCAACAATCGTACCGACACCATGCTGGTCAGCACGCGAAGCGGCGCCTACGGCAATGCCGCCGTCATCCTCAAGGACGGCCTGACCGAGAAGGTCGGCTCCACGTTCGGCTACGCCTCCTGGCACCCGAACGGCAAAGTCCTCGCCTACACGAGCATGAAGGTGGCCATGTTCCTCCACGCGGCGGGCGAGGAGGTCCGCGACGTGATCGATCTCAATTCGCTGCTGGCGTACTACGATGCGGGATCTCGCAAGATCAAGACCGCTCCCGATCTGGCGAAGAAGGACCGGCTCGAGACATACCCGACCTGGTCGCCCGACGGGCGGTTCCTGTACTTCTGCAGTGCGCCGCTGACGTGGACGAGCCGCAATGCGATCCCCGAGAAGTACAGCGAGATCAGGTACGATCTGATGCGGATTCCCTACGATCCAAACACCGACACGTGGGGTCAGGCCGAGACGGTTCTGGCCGCCCAGGAGATGGGTCGGAGCATTCTCCTGCCTCGGATCAGTCCCGATGGGAGGTGGCTGCTGCTGTCCCTGTGCGATTACGGCTGTTTTCCGGTCTATCGCAAGAGCAGCGATCTGTATCTGATCGACCTCGAAGCCCCCGGGACGAGGGATGCGTCGGAAAAGGGCAGGTCGGGCCTATATTCTTCAACGGAATCTCTTGGTTCGATTTCGTTGAAGAATGGAAGGGACGCGACTCTCGGCGCGCGACCGGGGTTTGAGGCGGAAAAATCGAACCAGGAAATTTTTCCGCCTCAAAGTAGGTCCGACCTGCCTTTTTCCGAATGCCGCTACGAAGCTCGACGCCTCGAAATCAACAGCGACCAGAGCGAGAGCTGGCACAGTTGGTCCTCGAACAGCCGGTGGATCGCGTTCAGCAGCAAGCGGGGCAACGGGACGTTCACGAGGACGTACTTCAGCTACGTCGATCCCAACGGAGTGGCCCACAAGCCCTTCGTCCTGCCTCAAAAGGACCCGACGCACTACGATTCCTGCCTGTGGACGTACAGCGTCCCGGAACTCGTGACGGAGCCCGTCCGGGTGACCAAGGAATCGCTCGGTCGAGTCGTGCGGAGTTCTCGGAAGGTCTCCGTCGAGATGCCCATCACGACCGCGACGCCGAAGCCCGAGAAGGCCCCCGAAGGCACGACGCCGTACCTGGCTGGACGAGAGTAGGGCGCCGCCGCCGATCCACCACGGCGACCGCACCAGTGAAGGGCCCCCAAAAAAATCACAGGAATTCCGAAATTCTTGATTGACAGATTCGACACGTGTCGAATATATTCTATTGAAATAGAATACGGAGGTGAACGATATGGGATCGTCCAAGAAGGACAGACCTTCGCGCAAGGCGGACACGGCTATTGAGCTGACCGAAGGCGAGTGGGAGATCATGAAGGTCGTCTGGGAGAAGGAGCCCTGTGCTGCGGGGACTGTCCAGGAGGAACTGGCTCTCGCGCGGGATCGGGCCTACAGCACCGTCAAGACCACGATGGATCGTATGGTCGAGAAGGGCTTCCTGAAGATCGAGCGGATTCGCAACCTGCAACTGTTCAGGTCCTGCGTCAGCGAGGTCCAGGCCAAACGAGGCGAGCTTCGCCGGATGCTCAAGCGGGCCTTCGATGGGGCGCTGACCCCGATGATGCAGTTTCTGATCGAGCACGAGGGGCTTTCGGCGAAGGAAGCCTCTCAACTGCGCAAGCTGGTGAACAAAGCGGATAATGCCAAGAGCGACACGTGAGCGGGCTGCATAGTACCCGGGGAGGTCGTACAAATGGCCGAGATCATCAATGGCATAGGCCGGGGGTTCTGCGAGTGGGCGGCGACTATGTTCGCCCAAGTGGGCGTGCTGGTGGCAGTTCTGCTGTGCGTTGATCTGTGCCTGCGTAAGCGGGTCCGAGCGACGCTGCGGTACTGGATCTGGATGCTCGTATTCGTGAAGCTCATGCTGCCGCCGAGTCTCTCTGTCCCCACGGGAATTGGCTACTGGTTCTGTGGTCGCGTATCTGTGCCCTCGGTAGTTTCGCCGCAAGTTGCACACACGGTTGTGACACCGGTACGTCTGGAGGCGGATGTTCCTGTGGCAGTGTCGTCCGCGGCGGAACTGTCGCCTCTGCCTGCGACCACCGCGCCGGCCGATCCCATCACAATCGGCGCCGAACGTCTCTCATGGCAGGGGGGCGTCTTTCTGCTCTGGTGCTTCGGTGTGCTGGTCTTCGCGGCGTTGGTTGTTCAACGATTGCTCTACGTGCGCGGATTGATCGCCCGCACGGAGCCGGCACACGAGGATGTGTTCAATGTGCTGGACGAATGCCGGCGACGAATGGGCATCCGCGGGAATGTGGAACTCAGGCTGTCGCCCGGCACATTCAGTCCCGCGGTTTGCGGGCTGCTGCGCCCGACGATTCTCATGCCGGCGGCACTGCTGGAGAAGCTGCCGGCGGAGGGTCTGAGGACTGTTCTGATCCACGAACTGGCCCACGTCAAGCGGGGGGATCTGTGGGTCAATTCGCTCCAGACGGTCCTTCAAGTCGTCTACTTCTACAATCCGCTGGTTTGGCTGGCGAACGCGATCGTACGGCGTGTTCGCGAGCAGGCGGTTGACGAAATGGTGCTCGTGGCTCTCGGCGCTCACGCCAGGTGTGGCGAGTTCGGTTCGAGTCGAAACGAAGACAACTCCCGCGCAGATTGTCTCGCCCGGCAAGACTGATGCGTCGCAGTCTCCTCCTCTCATTGCCGCCCGTCGCGAGTCGGCCGAGCGACTTGCGGCTCTGGGCAAAGCGGCGCTGATCTACACGATTGAGCATGAGGACCGGCTGCCGGACAGGATCGAGGATCTGCCGAATGAGTTCGGACTGGCCACGTCCTGGCTGATCGAGAACGTTACGTATCTTGGCAAGCGCATGAGAACCTCCAACGAGCCCGATACCCCGATTGCCTACGACAAGACGCTGCTCCTCGCGGGCCAGGGGACGAACGCTCTGCACCTCGACACGCAGGTGGTCTTCGAGGGGCCCAAGCGGCTCAAGGAACTCGGCATCGCTGGCGTGCCGCCGGAATCTCGCACGCAGTTGGAAAAGCTGGGCAAATCGCTGTTGCTGTATGCAAATCGGAACCAACACAAGTATCCCGATACGCTCCAAGACGCGAGGGACTACATCAGCAGGGACGGCGACTACTCCTGGGTGCTGGCTAATGTGACATACCTCGGCAAAGGCGGGACGCCGCGAGAACAGCCCGGTCGCATACTGGCCTACGACAAGACCCTCCTGGAACAGGGAAAGGGCTCCAATGCCCTGTTCCGTGATTGCCACGTGGCATGGGTCCCGGCCGATCGACTGTCGGCGCAGCGCGTGCCCATGCCCGATCCCGCCGCGAGCGATTATGAAGGCCTGTATCCCGGCACATCCGGCTTACTCGCCAATCTCTTTGTCATGGGGCCGTCAGAACGCGGAGCTGATGTCTTCAGCATCGTCCTTGCGAAAACGGGAAGTTGGACGTGGAACAGGACCGGCCGAGATCATTCGAAAGAAGCCTACGATGAGATGTTCAACGGAACGCACAACAGGACCGACCACGATGTGCTCATCCTGCTCTTCGCCCTGGATTGCGAGGACCGGATCCCCGGCGGATACGAGGATCTGCTGCCGCAGGCGTGGGATCGCATCGAGGAGCAACTGCGGCAGGGAAAGACCGTTGAACTCTCCGGGCGGTCGCGAGGTTTGAACGTCGTCCTTCTGGCGACAGCCAAGAGGGAGCAGTTGAAGCAGGCCATCGCTGGTTCTCAGGTTCTGGGGAATCCCAAGGGCCTGCTGACCCAGTCGGGCAAAGGGTACGATGTCGCGATTGAGGACTTCCAATTGCTGCCGGGTCTGAGCCAGGGCCTCCATACGGCCGTGGTGTCGATCCGGAATCGAGGTGACACGACCAGTCCGCAGGTGATCGTGCGTTTTCACGCTGGCGACCCGACGGTTGACGACGTGATCCATGGAGCGGGCCCGATCCAGCCCGGCGACAAGTGGAACGAGGGTAGCGCCGACTTCGCTCTCAAGGAAGGCCGGAACGAAGTCCAGGTCGTTCTCGATCCGGACGATATCGTCGACGAGCTCGATGAGACGAACAATCGCGCTGTGCTACGCGTCGTCGCGAACGATGGGCGAATCGTCGAGCAATCCATGATCAAGCAGCCGTAGACCACGCGCGTCCTTCCCGCGAAGGCGGGAATCCAGTCTACTTCCCGATGCAGTAGAGTGCCTTCTCCGTTCGGATGAACAGATTGCCTTGGGAGACCGCGGGACTGGCGCAGCAGGTTTCGCCCAGCTCGTTCTCCGCCAAGACCTTGAACTGCGGCCCTTCCTCGACGATGGTGGCCTTGCCCTTCTCCGAGAGGAAGTAGACCTTGCCGTCGGCGCAGACCGGGGAAGCGGAGAACTTGCTGCCGATCCGCTCGCGCCAGAGGACCTTGCCGGTCGTTCCCTCGATGCAGTTGACGATGCCTTCGTCCGTGATCGAGTACAGGCGAGGAGAGACGTACAACAGGGACGGGACGTGGGGGACTTCCTCGGTCACTCGCCAGGCGACGTGGGTCTGCGTGATGTCGCCGCGACCGCCCAGGCGGACCGCCAGGATGGTTTCCTCACGGAATCCGGTCGTGCTGAACGACATGCCGTCGCCGACGACGGGGGAGGGGACGACGCCTTCGCCCGGGCTGGAGACGGTCCAGATCCGTTCCCCGGTCTTGAGATCGAATCCCTGTACGACGCCGCCTGCGCTGGTGACGAGCTGGTCCCGCCCGTCCACGGTCGCGATCTGCGGCGTGGTGTGGGCGATCTGCGAACTGCCCCGGCTGCCTCGCCATCGCACCTTGCCGGTGCTCTTGTCCAGCGCCAGGATGACTGCCTTGTCCCACGGGATCTCCCAGCCGATCTTCTTGTCCGGGCCGGGACTGCTCCAGTCGAACACGACGATGACCAGGTCCTTGTAGAGGACGGGCGAGGTCGCCAGGCCGTGCTGGCTGTAGTAATCGAATTCGCTGTTCTTCCAGGCGACGTTCCCCTCCATATCCGTTGCCAGGATCTGCCCATCGCAGGCGACCATGTACACCCGCTGCCCGTCGGTGGCGGGTGTCGATGTCGCGTAGGAGTTGGGCCGTTGTTTGTACTTGGGCGTCTGCTGCGTCACCTCCTTGTCCCAGAGGATGCTGCCATTCGTGCGGTCCAGGCGGACCAGACGGTAGGACTTGCCGCCGTCGGTGGCGGTCGTCACGAAGACCGCGTCGTCGAAGACGATGGGGGACGACCAGCCCTCGCCGGGGAGGGGCGTCTTCCATTTGACGTTCGAGGATTGACTCCACTGGGTGGGGACGCCCTTCTCCAGGGAGACCCCTTGCCGTCCCGGCCCGCGGAAGCACGGCCAATCCTCCGCCCACGTGGTGGACACCGTGGCAAAGGACACGACCAGAATCGACAGGGGCAATCGTCTTCTCAAGGCAACCCACTTCATGTATCCGACCTCCACGGGAGTATCATCGTCCAGTGTTCTGTCTTGCCTGTTCGAACGCATCGTCCAGGATACCAGATTCCCAGCGAAATGCACTGTTTTTCAGGGAGCCGAATCATGGTAAGATGCCTCTCGTGTGCTCGCTGTCCATGAAACCGCTGGGAAAGGAGATGATGATGTACGCCCGCTGGTGTCCCCTTGTCGTGTCGGCTGTCCTTGTCGCTGTGCTGGTATTCGAGACTCCCGCTGCCGCTCAGCAGCGGGCTCCCGTCCGGTCGCCTGACATCGCAGGGGACGGACGAGTGACCTTCCGGTTCCTCGCGCCCAAGGCCGCGGAGGTCGCGGTCGCGGGACAATGGGGCCGCGAGTCCGCCACGATGACCAAGGGCGAAGGGGACGTCTGGAGCGTCACCGTCGGTCCCATCTCACCGGGCGTCTGGGAATACAGCTTCCGCGTGGACGGTCTCCAGATGATCGACCCGGGCAATCCCGCGATCAAGCCGATGCGCGAGCCGCGAACGAGCATCCTGCACATCCCCGGCCAACCGCCGCTGCTGCACGACTTCCAGGATGTCCCGCATGGCGTCGTACACAGTCACAGCTACTTCTCGAAGTCGCTGGGCCGTCTACGCGAGCTGGCGGTATACACGCCGCCGGGCTACGAACGGCAGGCGGATGCCCGCTTCCCGACGCTCTACCTCCAGCACGGCAGCGGAGACAACCAAGCCACCTGGGTCGTGCACGGCAAGGCCCACTGGATTCTCGACAACCTCATCGCCCAGGGCAAGGCCCGTCCGATGGTGGTCGTCATGATGGACGGCCACGCAGGCGACCGCTCGGCGTCGGGACCTCAGGGCAACACGCAGGCCTTCGAGCGGGACTTGCTCCAGGATGTGATGCCCTTCGTCGAGGCCAACTACCGTGTCCAGACCGATGCCGCGAGTCGTTGCATCGCCGGCCTGAGCATGGGAGGCGGCCAGTCGCTCACCGTCGGCCTGAACCATCTGGATCGTTTCGCCTGGGTGGCGGGTTTCAGTTCCTCGGCTCCCTCTCGCGAGACGGTCGCGGGAGCACTGGATGATGCCGCCGCGACGAATGAGAAGCTCAAGTTGCTCTGGATCGCCTGCGGCAAAGACGATTTTCTGCTCAAACGCAACGAGGACTTCATTGCGATGTTAAAAGACCAGGGCATCGAGCACGAGTGGCATCTGACGGAGGGCAACCACAGTTGGCCCGTTTGGCGGGTCTATCTGGCCGACCTGGCGCCGAAGTTGTTCCAGTGACCCGCGGGTTCAGGGCACGACCTTCACGATGGCCTCGCACCACTGACGGAGGTCCCACGGACCGACTTGGATGTCCGCGGTGAGGACGCAAACCTCGCCGGGGGATCGATCTCCGACTCTCAGCTTGAAGGGGATTTCGACCTCCTGACCTGCCGAGGCGGCAATGGACGCTCTGGCGGGCTCGATCTCACACCCTTGGGGCGCGTTCAACGTGACGGTGAACGTGTTCGCGGCGGGGGAGTGGTTGAGGATCTTCACCGCCAGATTCGCCCACCGGCCCGCCTGGGCTTCCTGCCCGTAGGGGTGGATTCTCACCCACTGCTCGTCGATGCCGTAGTTGGGCTCGTCCCAGGGGAACAGCTCCCGCAGCAGTTCGGCTCGTCGTATAAAGACGCTCTCCATGTGCTTCAAGTGGCCGGCATCGAAGCGGAAGGGCTCCAGAACGTGCTCGTTGATGAGCAGCGCGTCCGGCGGAATCGTATGCTGCAGAAGGTCGAGACAACGGAGATAGCCCTCGCCGGGACGGAGCAGGTTGCGGTTCTGCATGCAGTAGTCGTCGAGTCCCGACGGGGTGAAGGAGTCTCCGACGAAGAAGATCTTCTCGCCTGTGTCCTGCTCGACCAACAGGGCACTGTGGTAGATCGTCTGACCCGGGAAGTCATGGAAGGTCAGCGTGAACTCCTTCCACGCCATGCGATGGCCATCCGGCACGACGGTAATCGCATCGATGGCGTTGGCGGTCATCGCGGGCAGGCGATAGTCTCCGGGCCGTCTGGTGACGTCCTCCATGACCGGCGTAACGTAGGCCGGGCACGGATTGTCCCTGAGGAAGTCGTTGATCCGGTCGGTGTGGTCGTCGTGATAGTGCGTGATGAACAGGCCTTCGATGGAGGTCAAATGACCCTGGTCCCTGAGTTTGCGAAGCTCCTCGATGATGGCGGTGGACCCACAGTCGATCAGGAAGCCCGATTTGTCGTGGGCGAGGACCAGCCGGCTGTTGTGGATCGGCACGATCCAGTCCGGCGGGGTCTTCTCGATGGTCGCGGCATAGGGCATCCAGGAAACCTTGCCCTCGACGCCCAGGGCACGGGCCGCGAGGACATCGTACGGATCGTGGAAGTACCATCGGCCCGCGCTGATGGACAGGTAGTTTTCGTAGGCTGCCTGGAGCCTGCGAATCAGGCGTTCGATTGCGACGGCCGGCTCGCGGATAACCGGCCCGCGGGCCGGGACGAGAAGATCGGGCTTCTGCGCAGCCACTTTCCTCAGGCTGGCGATGAGGTCGCCGATCCTGCCCGCGTAGCCGTGGTACCCGCCGATGCGGGCCTGGGCTACTGCGTCCTGGAGGCTGTAGAGATCCATGATCCGGCCATCGCCGTAGATCAAATCGCCCACGAAGGCGTACCTGAGCCCGTCGATTTCGACGAGGTAGGAGACCGCCCCCCGCGTGTAGCCCGGCGTATCCAGCACGTGCACCTTCAACTCCCGCCAGGAGATTCGGTCGCCCTCCCGGACCGTCCGACCCACCTGCATGGGCGCGACCGGCACGCGGGTGCTCTGCTGGGCGTAGTCGTGGAACCGCTTGTCCCAGAAGGCGGACCAGAACTCCTGGGCCTTCGAGAACTGCTCGGCCTCGCCGGCGGGGACCACCGACTCGGCGCCGCCATCCACGGGGGTCCGGCCCGCCCACACGACGTCCCGGCGGGCGTGTGTGAACAGAACGATCTCGACCGCCTTCCACGACTGCTCCGGATCGCCGTAGACGACCAGCATGCGGCCGTCCTGCTCGATGGCGACGCCATTGACCGGGCCGGGACGGATGCTCACGTGGGAGCTCAGCGCCTCTGTGACGCCTCCGAGACAAAGGTCGGGGATTGTCATGACGAGAAACGAGCCTGCGATCGCAATGGCCCAGTTTCGCAAAGGGGATACGCTGATCTCACACACTGTCCGTCTCCCTACTTCGAATGTCACGGATCAGACTCTGCACACCCGATACTCAGTCGTTCACGGCTCCCGGCGTCGGAATGGTTGCCTGCCAGTTGTTTGGGTCGTTGCCATACCGCGACGGATAGGTGCGGTTCAGAGAGTGGCCTTGCCCGTCCGCCTCGACGGGCCAGGGATCGATGCCGTCAGCGAAGTTCTCGCCGTGGGCGCCGTCGCTGTAGGTCACGCGGTCCATCTCGATCCAATACCGCGTGCCGAGGTTGTCCACGTCCCCCGGCTTGAGCAGCCGAAGGGTCTCCCCGCTGTTGGCGAGCTTGCCGCTGACCCAGGACAGGGCTTTCGCCCCTGTGGGGACATGGTGCTGCTGCCGCACGGCCGTTAGATCCCTCGCCAGGAGGATATGCTCCCAGGGATCGAGCGTGACAGGCTTGCCTGTCGGGAAGTGGAAGTTGATCCCGGAGTCGTCCACGAGACGCCAGGGCAGCCCGCAGGTGTAGTCGTAGAGGGTGACGGACGCATTGCCGATGTTGAGCAGCTCGACGTATTCTGCATCGCCGTCCATGGGCGGGTGGTACATGATCTCATTGATCACGACCGGCCCGACTCGCGGGTACGCATTGACTTGGCCGGGGGTTTGCCCGCTCATGGTGACGAAGCTGTATGTCCCGGTGCTCTCGATGTAACGTCCGAAAGAGTAGCTGGTCTCCGAGGCCCCGAACCACTCGGTCGCCAGGCAATCGGGGAAGTTGGGGTCGTTGCCGGAGGACAGGCAGGCGACTTCGCCGTTCTCGCTGAAGGCGAAGGTGGTCCGCACGCCCGGATCGAATGGGTTGGCGAAGTGCGTCGCCTCGTAGAGCACGAGGTATCCGCAGGGATCGATGATCGTCCCGGCGGCGATCTCATAACGCCGCAGATCGCGCTCGTTGTCGCTGAGGAACCACCCTCCGATATCGACCGGGACGCTGCTGACGTTGTGCAGTTCGATCCAGTCCGAGGCTTCGTCGTGAGCATGGGCGAGCAGCTCGTTGATCACGATCGGACAACCGCGCTTCTGCCACTGATCTGAGAACAGGGCCAGATCCCGGTAGTCCACGACTCCGGAGCCGTCGAGGTCCGACGGGGTCGAGGACTCCGCCCGCCAGGTCCGGGCGAAGAGGGCCCAATCGAACCCATCGACCCGGCAATCGCGATTCAGGTCCCCGAGCGGGCAGTCCGCATATGCGGCTGCCCAAAGGACCCATGGAATGACAACTGAAACGAATCCGGTCTTCAACGTTGATACCTTCCGCATCTTCCTGTTCTGCATTTGTTACTGACCCGGGGAGGGCGTCGCCGCCTTCCAGTTCCCAGGGTTGTTGCCGTACGCCGCGGGATCGATCTGCGTCAGCGAGAGGCCCGAGCCGTCTGCTTCGACAGGCCAGGGATCGATGCCCTGGGCGAAACCCTGCGGATGGGAGCCGTCGCTGTAGGCGATCCGGTCCGCGCGAATCCACTTGAACTCGCCTTTCTCGTCCGTGGCGCCCGGCCGGTTCAGTTGGAGGGTCCCGGTCCCGTTGGCCAGGCTGCCCGTTCCCCAGGCGACGACCGGCGAGGCATTCGTCCGGCCCGGCGTCGGCTCGGTGAGAGCCACAAAGTCGTACTCGCCTTCGCCGACCTGCCAGCGGCCCAACGTGACGCCGGCCTCGGAGGCGCCGAACTTCTGTCGTTCAAGGTAGCCGGTCAGGAGCCCGTCGGAGCCGGAAAGGAGATACAGGGTCTCGCCGTCCTTGCTCAGGCCGAAGGGCGTCGTGCAACCGGGATCGTCCGGATTGCCGAAGTGCTCGTTCTCGGAGAACACGAGGTACCCGTCCGCCGGCAGGCTCGTGCCGGAGGCGATCCGATACTTGGTCAGATCGTCGACATCGTCCGACAGATACCAGTCTCCGATGTCGATGGCCTCGGACGTCGTGTTGTGCAGTTCGATCCAGTCGGGCCCGACGCCGGACGAGTTGGCCAGCAGTTCGTTGATGACGACGGCGCCGGATTCGACGAGGGTCTTTGCGGTGTCGCTTGTGCCGGGCGAGCCGCCGGGATAGACGCTCGACCGCCAGGCGGTTGGGTCGTTCAGGTCGGTCGCAGTCTGCGGGTCTCGGACCGTCAGGGAGAAGCCGTCGCCGTCGGTCAGGTCGAACCAGTCGTCTTCGTATCTGAATCGCTGAATGACCTCGCCCGCCGCGTCCACCAGCTCGATGGTTTCACCCGCGTTGTTCAGACTGCCGGCGTACCGGCCCACAACGGGCAGACCGGCGCCATAGCGGGCCTCGAATGCGACGATGTCCTTGACCAGCAGGCAGTAGCCTCCCGCAGGCAGCTCGGAACGGGCGAACGTGTGGTCGATCCCCTTGGTGAACCGGACGAGGTTCAGATTGATGGTCTCGTTGCCGATGTTGGTCAGTTCGATGAACTCCGCGTTCGGATCGTCGGGGTTGCCCGTGTCCGCGGGGTGGTACATGATCTCGCTGATTCGCAGGCTTTCTGCGACGGGCCCGACCGCGAAGACCGCCTCGTTCAGGGCGCTCCAGACGCCGTTGCTCAAGGCTCGGGACTTGACGCATACGCTGGCGGACAGGGCAATCGGATCGGTGTACCGAACGACGTTGGAGACTTCCGTGTCCTGCGGCTTCTTGCCGCCGAGGAGTTCGACCGAAATCAGGAAGTCCGAGTCGTTCACCGTCAGGTTCATGCCGTGGATGGCGAGCAGGTTGATGCCCGCGTTCAGATCCCTGATCCGGCTGCTCAGATCGAATGATTCGAAGACCTTTGCCAGCGAGTCGGAATGGTTGGCGGAAGCGGCCGAGTTCCACGTCGGGGTCCCGTTGAACAGGGCCCGCTGGAGTTCCGTGCCATTGAGATAGGCGATGAATCCGTCGTCGTAGCGGACATTCAGCGTGAGCGTGTCCAGGCCTTCCAGCATCGTCGGGGTGAGCGTGAACGGGATGCGGATGTAACAGGTCGCATTTTTCGATGCCATCGAGGTTTCGACGTCGATGCTGAAGTACGGCTCGTACCCGCTACTCAACTCGTAGCCGACGCCGCCCATGCCGGCCTGCCAGGCGGAGTCGTTGAAGGCGGGATCGGTCCGCCATGCGTTGTCGATCGGTCCCGTCGGCACGAGCACTCGCTTCGATGCCTTCTCGCCCACGAGCGTGACGGTCTCGATCTGCTGGGCGGCCGTCTCGGACTCTCGCGGATCGGTCCCGTCGAGCGTGTACCAGATGTCTCCGGCGCCGGCGGTCATGGACAGCGCCGCGCCGGTCGTGGCGTATCCGCCGTGCTGGGCGGCGCCATCGACGTAGAACTCCGGAGCAGCCACCGCCGGATACAGATTGGCGCTCTTGAGCCAGCCCAGGACCTGGTTGCTCCTGGTGGGGAAGAAGCCCGTCAGCTTGTTGTTCTGGGTCTTGAGCCAGTCCTGGCGCGTGTAGGGCAGGGTCCGTCGGTTGTCGCCCCATCGGGCGGATTCTCCGACGATGGCACGGTCGATCTGATCCATCCTGGCCTGGTACAAGTCGGCTGCCGCAGGGTAGGTCAGCGGGCCGTTGTGGAAGAAGCAGCGGTGGACGATGTCTGCGAATCTCATGCGATAGTCCGCGTTGGGCGCCAGCTTGGCATGGATGCCGTCCGGACTCTCGCCGACGTCGTTGCCGCCCTCGACGGTGTGCTCGGCGTCCCACGAGTGGAACCGCCACTTGCCGTCGGTCGTGTTGCGGTGCGTAGCGTACCAGTTCTTGTGGGGCCAATCGTGGTTGCCGGCGTACCAATTCGCCAGAAGGTAGGCGATGTAGTCGTCCACGTCGAGCAGGTTGCAGAGCGACTGGTATTTCGACGCATCGGTCGGACTGGCGGCCACCGCGTTGGCGGCGGCCAGCAGGGCGTTGTAGTTGGTCCTGGCATTGCCACCTGTACCGCTGTTGATGACGTTGCCGGCGTCGTGCTTGATCGCGTCGTACTCGTCCTCGTCGCCGCCGAAGATCTCCGCCGCCCAGGCGTGGTCCGGCCGCTCGTGGATATAGTACATCCCCCAGTAGAGCCCGTTGAGGTAGATGTGGGCGTACGCGCCGTGAGGGGAGTGGCCGCCGATCACGTTGTGCAGGTCGGCGACGTACTGATCCTGGATATACGTCGCGGTGTCGCGCTGGCCTGAATCGGTGGCATGGAGCCAGGAGTGGTTCAGAACCCCGTCGAGCACGAGGGTGTTGCACTGCTGGACGGGAGAATCGGGGAAGAACGAGAAGTCGAGTTTCGAGGGTCCGCCCGTGGGGGTCCCGTCGTCGGTCTCTGTCTTGAAGCGGGGACGCATCGAGAGCTTGAAGGTCTTCCAGCGGTCCAGGCTGGTGCCGCCGCCGCTGACGCCGCCTTGCATGGCGATGGCGCAATTGGCCTGGATCGTTTCCCCGGTTGCTGGGTCGATGTACTCGAACGACGCGACGCGTTCCGTGCCATCCTGCGACTGATTGATGTAGATGCCCTTGGAGCCGAACCAGTCGTCGATAGGCATCACCAGGGAGATCGTCGGGGCCGCTTTCAAGTCGTCGCGGATCGTGCTCGCGTAGAGACCGCTGAAGAGGTCCGTGCCATTCTGGCCGACGACGTCGGGGTCCATCTGATAGTCCCCGGTTGCGCCGTTGCCCCACGATGTCGGGCACCCGTCGGGCGTGACTTGGGCTTTGCTCTGCGGGTCGGTAGCCTGGTTGATGACGTCGTCGAGGAAGATGTACGTGTGCGTGATGATGTTCGTGGGCAGGCAACCGGGCTTGTGTGCGACCGCCCGCAGGCACGTGGTCGTGCTGATGGGGATCGGGCCGGTGTAGAGCACGCCGGTGGGGAGGCCGAGCTTGAGGTCGAAAGGGGACGTGCCGTCCAGCGTGTAGTAGACGGCCGCGCCAGTGGTCGGCGTCGTCACCGCCACGAAGAACGGCTCCGCGTAGAAGCCTCGTTCATGGCTGAACGCGATGCCGGCGACGCGGCCCGAGTAGGTGACGATGTTGCGTGCCCTCGGGGTCGGCAGGCCCATGTATCGCCAGTCCTCAAGCTGGTCCGGGTTTCGACCGTACGAGACATCCGGGACCTGCTCGTCGAACTCGACGCGGTCGAGCACGGTGGCGCCGTCGGTGTCGAACAGGGCGATCCGATCCCCGGCGGCGCTGAGCTTGAACCCTGCGTGCAACCCGGCATCGTCGGTATCCCCGTCGAGCCAGATGAGCAGGAATCCGCCCGGCGCCACGGTGGTCTCGGCCGGCCGGCCAAGCGGGATCTGCCATTGGGTCGGGTCGTCGGGATTGTCCGTCAGGTATAGGCCACCGGCATCAACGGCACTGGTCCCGGCGTTGTAGAGCTCGACCCAGTCGTCATACTGGCCCTGGGGATCCTTGGCGGTGCCGCTGTTCGATGCCATGACCTCATTGATGAGCAGGGCAGGCGAAGCGAGCGTCTCGATGTTCGTCGGGCTGGCGTCTTCTCCCTGTCCGATAATAGGACGGGCGCAGGCGATCCACGCCAGCACGAAGAATGCCACGACGAACGGCCTAACCCTCATTGCGCGCTCCGCCTTTCAACTCTTGCGCAGCCCCAGACTGATGAACACTTATACCCTATCCCGACCCTGCCGAACGGGCCGGATGTTGCTAACCTATTTTAACAGATTTAGGTCCCCAGGGCAACCTTTGATCGGTCCTGGGCAGTGGGATGGGTCCAGTCAGATTTGCGGGCAGCAGAAGCTTGACCGTGCGGATTCGCGATGCGCCCGGCGAGCCGGTTCGTAGTGACGCCGTGAGGCGTTATCTTCCTGGCTTGTGAAGATAGGCCCTGACGGGCCCACTACGAACGACTTCCGCGTGTGCTGCCTATCCAACTGCCAGCGTATCTTCACAGACGTGGTGGGATGGGCCGTGCTCTTGCGTAGCGCGATGTTGTGTGCTTCAATCGACGGAACGTTGATTCTGTCGCGTTTCCTGTCGCGATTCGCGGCTGGGTCGCGTCTGATCTACTCTTGCTGCTCGGGCTCGCCGGCCTCAGGGGCTCGGTCTTTCGTGATCTCCGAGATCAGAGTCGTCGCGTAGCAGCCGGCGTCGAGCTCGAATCGCAGCTCCAGGTACGGCCCGAGGTCATCCTGGCCGGCGGCCAGGTCCGCGTTCTTCGGGTGGAACCGCAGGGGACGCCGCCCCCCTCGGGCGCCCAGGCGGCTCATGTGGCCCGATTCGTTCTCGCCCAGGGCCTCTGCGTCGAGGAGGGGATTCTCGATCTCGCCGGCGGGACCGGTCAGACGGGTCGTTCGCTGGCCCAGCAGGGGGCCGGTCGGGCTGATCTCGAACCGCTCGCACCGGGGCTGTTCCACCTCGACCTGTTCGACGCGGAAGCACGCGCCGTTGTCGTGCTTGTAGGCCATGTCGCCGACGAGCAACTTGTCGATATTCGGCATCCGCTCGGCCAGCACGCGATTGAACAGGTCGGACTGGTAGGCGGAGACGAACAGGCCCTGGAGATGCTTGTCCACGGTGAACAGGCCTCGCTTTCTTTTGCCCTTGCCCGTGATGATTGCCCGCAGGGCGCGACGGTGGTTGGCGAACTGGCCGGGCCAGGACTGGAGGGCCTCCTCGTAGCGTCCCTCTTCGTACAGGGTGCGGGCCTGGAGCACCGTGGGTGAGTCCGCATCGGGGTCGGGCCGGCCCAGGAACTGGTCCATGAACTCCTCCGCGTCGTTGCGGGCGAGGGCCCTGCCCAGGAGGTGGTTGTTCCGATGGTTGCCGAATCGCTGCGGGCCGAAGTAGTTGGGCACGCCCCTTCGGATCAGGACGGCCAGACCCGACTCGGCGATCCTGCGGGCCTCCTCCAGGGGCAGCGCGAGCTTGCGGATGCGGACGACGAAACGATTGCCTCGCAAGTGGCCGGGTTTGAGCTTGTTCGTGTGCCGGCTGGTCTTGAGAACCTGTACTTGGGCCAGCGAGAGCAGTTCCAGACGCTCCGGCTGGATGTGCTCGATGGAGATCCACTGGCGGGCGACCGCGTGCGCGTCCTTGAGGCCCGCCGTGCCGATGTCCCGGCGCTGGATGTTCAGAGCCCGGGCGATACGGTCCAGGGCCTCGCGGGTGCCGAGTCCCTTCTTCTCGATCTGGGCGTAAACGTGCGTCCCCGACCCGCACGGCTCGTATGCCGGCAACTCCTCGACGAAGAAGTCCTCCGGACGGGTCTTCACGACCCCGCCCACGCCGGGCAGGTCCTCGGTCAAAAACGGCAGTGAAACAGGCATAGGAATTTACTATTTGCGATTTACGATTTACTATTTGGACCGGCGCAAGCCCCAAGGGACGTGTTGCGCCAATCGAAACGCAAATAGTAAATCACAAATCGTAAATCGTAAATAGAAAATGCTGTTCAAGCGAAGACGACGAAAGAAGCTGGCGGACGGACCCTTTCCCTCCGAGTGGCTGGCGATCCTGGAGGGGAAGGTGCCGCTCTATGCGGGACTGTCGGAGCCCGACCGGGCCGAACTCCGGCGGCACATGCTCGTCTTCCTGGCGGAAAAACGCTTCGAGGGCTGCGCCGGCCTGGAGATCACCGACGAAATGCGGGTCGTCATCGCGGCCCACGCCTGTCTGCTCCTGCTGCATCGCAAGACCGACTATTATCCCGGCTTGAAGACGATCCTGGTGTATCCGGATGCCTTCGTGGTCCCGGATGTGCACCATCACATCGGAGACATGGTCCTGGAGAGCGACGACGTTCGCCTGGGCGAATCGTGGCCCGACGGCTCGGTGGTCCTGTCGTGGAACGATATGGTGGACGATGCCGGCGCCCGGGACGGGCAGAACCTGGCGTTGCACGAGTTCGCCCACCAACTCGACAGTTCCGGCGGGCGGGGCGACAGCACGCCGGTCCTGCGGGACCAGGCCAGCTTCGACGCCTGGGCCCGGGCCCTGGGGGAGGATTACGACCGATTCCGACGGGCAGTCCGGCGACGCCGGCCGGAGGTGCTCGACGAATACGGCGCCACCGACCCCGCGGAGTTCTTCGCCGTGGCGACGGAGAGCTTCTTCGAGAATCCCGGCGGATTGCGCGGGGGCTACCCCAGGCTCTACGACGAACTCCGCAAATTCTACCAGCAGGACCCGGCCTCCTGGGGACCTGCCTGACGGGCATCTTTGCCGAAAAAGCGTTGAAATCGGTTGGGTGTTCTGCTATCCTCTATAGGCTGTCCGCCGGATAGGTCCCGTCGGGCGGTGGTTTCGGTCACTGAGTTGGCACCTGAAGATCGTTCGATCTGGTGATTTGAGGACGGAAGGACACTATGGAAAACGGACGTCATAGCAATCGCAAGAAGAAGAGGAGCCAGGGATTCCGCTCTCGTCGGCAGACCGCCGGGGGGCGCAAGGTGCTCAACCGCCAGCGTGCTCTGCGGTCCGGGCGCAAGAAGCGAAAGCCGGGTCGCGGCCACAAAGCGATCACCAAGCAGTAGTTTTGCGGCTAGCCGCTTTTCCACAGATCCCGGCCATCCATCATTCGAATCTCCACGAAAGGGCGGTGGCTCATGGTATCCACAAGGCGAATCCAGATCGTTGTCCTGACGGTCCTGGGCGGGGTGTACACGGCCTGTGCCGCCGACTGGCCGCAGTTTCGAGGGCCCGCGAGGGATGGCACTTCGCCCGAAACCGGACTCCTGAAGCAGTGGCCCCAGGAAGGCCCAAAGGAACTGTGGTCTTTCGGGGGACTCGGCGACGGGTTCGCCTCGGTCTCTGTTGCCGATGGCGTGGTCTATACGACCGGCATGATCGGCGGCCAGGGGCATCTCTTTGCATTCGACCTGCAAGGGGGACTCAAGTACAAAGTCGCCTACGGACCCGAGTGGACCAAGTCGGGCAACTATCCAGGCACCCGCACCACGCCCACCCTCGACGGCGACCGCCTGTACCTCATGAGCGGCCAGGGGCGAATCGCATGCCACAAGGCCGCTACCGGCGAGCACCTCTGGCACATCGAGACGCTGGGCAAGTTCCAAGGCAAGAACATCGAGTGGGGGATCTCGGAGTCGCCCCTGATCGATGGCGACAAGGTCATTTGCACGCCCGGCGGCCAGGATGCAACCGTCGTGGCCCTCAGCAAGATGACCGGCGAGACGATCTGGACCAGCAAGGGACTCAGCCAGCTCTCCGCTTATTGCTCGCCGGTCTTGGTCACGCGAGGGCCCAACCGCCTGATCCTGACCCTCGTCGAGAAGGCCGCGATCGGGGTCGATGCCAATACCGGAAAGATCTTCTGGACCATCCCGCACGAGGTCAGCTACGATATCCAGGCGGTCAGTCCGGTCTATCAGGATGGGCTGATGTGCATCACCAACGGCTACCGCCACGGCACTCACGGCTTCCAACTCTCGCCCGACGGGACGAGCGTTGAGCCGAAGTGGTCCGAGAAGTCGCTCGATGTCCACCACGGCGGCGTCGTCCTCGTCGATGGCAGCCTCCACGGCGCCAGCACCGGCGGGAGCTGGACCTGTATCGAGCTGGCTACCGGCAAGGTCAAGTTCACCGACAGGCTCGTCGGTAAGGGCTCGGTCATCTGCGTGGACGGTATGCTGTACGGCTACGGCGAGAAGGGCCAGGTCGGCCTGATCCGGATCAAGCCGGACGGTTACGAGCTGGTCAGTTCCTTCAAGGTGACCAAAGGCACAAAGGAGCACTGGGCTCATCCCGCCATCAGCGACGGCCGCCTCTACATCCGCCGCGGCCAGGCCCTCATGTGCTACGACATCAAGGCCCCGTAACGCGGGGCGCGAGACGTCCGGCGAGCGTGGAAGAACGGCGGTGCCCTACTGCGGCTCTCGGTGCGACCCGCGCGTTGCCTCTATCCTCGCATCGATACAAGGTCCGGCTGCCGAGCCCGGCCGCTCGTAGAGCCTGTGCATGACCCGGGCAGACTCCCGAATGAGTTTTCCGGGGATCATGTGCCAGTAGCAGGCAATGCCCCAGATTGCTCCTACGAGCACAAGGATCTCACGACTGATGCGAAAGAGGCACGACAGGAGTATTCTGCGAGCATTCATCTGGGGATGGACATGGCTCAGCATGATCAGGGTTCTGTACTTTCCGGAGAGAAAAGATAACCAGACTCGTCGCATTTCGAGTTCGTGACGGTGGTGATATACCACGGGTTCCCTCTGTCGGATCACAGGATATCCCTTTTTTGCCAGTCTCTCGAACCACTCCGTATCCTCGCCAACGGCAAATCGTTCATCGAACGGGTTCTGGGCCGCCAACTGAGCCCTGATTCCCACGTTGCTCATCGACCATGCCCGCGAAGTCGTTATCACTTCCTCGCCCATGGCAAACCCATGAATCTCAACCTGCGCGGACAGATGCTCGACCCAATCGGGAGGGAGGCTGCAATCGCTTTCCGTGAACAGCAGTATCCTCCCTCTCGCTCGACTCACGCCCAGGTTCCATGCGTGCGGGATGCTCATGGCCCCGACGATCGTGACGACCTCGAAGTCACTGCAGTTCTGCTGATCCAGGTCTCCAAGCACGTCTTGGAGTTCGTGTGCGTGTCGTGCAATGACAATGACTGAGACTCTCGGCCTGCTGGAACCAGCGGGCTGGTTGTTTGGAGAAGAGTCTGATTGGGACGGGTGCGCGTTCATCTTTCTCCCATCGGCTCTCCTATGGCGAACGAGTCCGGTCCTTGTCGATCTGTTTTGCCCACCTTTGACCTTGCCAGTCGGAGATTGGTTCTCGCGACTTCCGTGGCCACACACACCGCCAGCACGGGAAGTCCGACGAGATAGCGTCGCCAGAGGCGTCGAGGGGACTGCAGCAGTCGCCACACCCACTCGAATCCCGCCCGTCGCAGGAACAGGGGGGGCGTGCGGACCCTGCCGGTCATGACGTCGAAGAGACCTCCCACACAGTAAAAAAGAGTGCCCGGCATCGCATGATGCCAGCGGAACGCATAGTATTCCTGTCGTGGTTGGCCCATGGCCATGAGGACGACATGCGGATCGGCTCTTGCCAGTTTTGCCAGAATCCCCTCTTCCTGGAAATGCGTGAAGTACCCTGAGCTGCAGAAGGCGACGGGCAGATTCGTATTCTGTCGAACGTACGCCGCCGCAGCCTGGGCAACGCCTTCCTCGCCTCCAACGAATGCTACGACAAGGCCCTTTCGAGCGAATTCCCGGCAAAGGTCGAGGTAGCAGTCATTGGCTGTGACTTTCTTGACGTGCTGATGCAGGATCAAAGACGCTGCGAGGGAGGCGCCCATTCCATCGGCATAGCAGATTGCACACTGACCGAGCAGGTTTCGAAAAGACGGCTGGCGTTTGGCCTTCACCAGGGTATCTGCAGTCAAGTAGGAAATGACCGCCCCTTCTCGGGCCTCCGCAGCACGTGCAACGCTACCCACCAGAGAAACGGCATCCGGGACCAAGTCGACGGGAACGCCGAACACCTTGCCCCTTTTCGGGTGGTTGCCATGGTATTGCGCATGGACCATACCGCTGGGATTGTTCATCTCCCTGCCTCCACCTTCGGGTCTCAACACGCTGCCCTGAAGGGCTCATGCTGCCTTCTTGACATCCTACCATTCTGATCCCTCCATGTCAACAGAAGATGGGACAAGTGAAAGGCGTACCCTGGTCTTCCGGCGGACAGGGAAACGGCAGTCCGAATGGCAAAAGGGAGCAATACGGATTGGGAATGGTTTGTGCGTGGGCAGGGACTTGTCATCCTGAAGTGCAGCCGAAGGATCTGGGCTATGGAGCAGAGGTCTCTCCTGGTCGCGGGCCAGATCTTCTGCTTCGCCACGCTTCGTTCTGGATGACAAAACCCTCGCAAACACCAAGAGCCTATCAGAATCCGCATAGAGGCAGGCAAACGCCATTCCGGACATACCTGGACGACCGCGACACGCTGCGAGATTTGCCCGTCCTACTGTTCTGCAAATGCCGCCTGTGCCGGCAGCAGGGCGGCGATGTCGCTGATTCGGCTCTTATCCAGCATCTCCTTGGCGAGGGCTTGGGCTTCGGGCAGGGACGTGGCGGTGATGGCCTGCTGGGTCCGCAGCAGGAAGATCGGGTCCACGCTGAACGCCTTCACGCCGATGCCCAGGAGAAACGGCGTATACCGCGTATCGTGGGCCATATCGCCGCAGATGGATACGTCGCAGTCGTGCGACAGGGCGGCGCGGGCGACTCTCGCCAACGTGCGCAGGACCGCAGGGTGGTGGGGGAGGTAGAAACTCGCGACGTTCTCGTTCGTGCGGTCGGCGGCCAGCATGAACTGGATCAGGTCGTTGGTCCCGATGGAGAAGAAATCCGCCTCGCGGGCGAACTCCTCGGCCAGATCGACCACCGCGGGCAGCTCGACCATCATCCCGAGCGAAGGCTTGTCGTTGTGTTCGAGGCCCTGCCTGGCCAGCGAGGCGATCGAGTCGTGGACGACCTGCCGGGCCTCCTGGAACTCTTCGAGCGAGGAGATCATCGGGAACATGATCCGCAGGTTGGCGCCGACGCCCGCGCGGAGGATGGCGCGGACCTGCTCGGCGAAAATGGCCTTGTTCTGGAGCGAGAAGCGGATGGACCGCATGCCCATCGCGGGGTTCTGCTCCTTTACGTCGTGGTAGTAGGACAGGATCTTGTCGCCGCCGGCGTCGAGGGTGCGGAAGGTGACGGGCTTGTCCGGCATGGACTCGACCAGCTTGCGATAGATCACGTACTGCTCGGCCTCCGACGGGAACGTCGAGCGGATGATGAACGGGAACTCCGTGCGGTACAGGCCGATGCCGTCGCAGTGGAGCTCGACCGCGACTTTGAGGTCGGTCAGCAGGTTGATGTTGGCGGTGAGCCGGACCCGCGTACCATCAGCGGTCGTGGTGACCGGCTTCATGAGCTTTTTCTGATCGTCCAGGGTGAGCCGGGCCCGCTGGCGGGTCCAGAACTTGTTGAGCACCGAATCGTCGGGATCGACGAAGACATTTCCGACCTCGGCATCGACCAGCAGGGGGGTGCCGTCTCGCACGTTCAGCAGGTCGAAGGTGTCCGTGATGACCATGGGCATGGCCAGGGACCGCGCGAGGATGGAGATGTGCGAGGTGACGCCTCCGCCGACGAGGATCACGGCACTGGCGCCCTCGGTGGAGAGCTTCAGGAGGTCCGAGGGGAACAGCGCCCGCGTGACGACGACGTGGTCGCGATAGGCGTCGCCCTGGGCGGTTGTGCTGACCAGGTTGTTCACCAGGCGGACCGCCAGGTCCTCGATGTCGTTGGCCTTCTCTTGCATGTAGGCGCTGTCGCTGGCGAGGAAGGTCCGCATGTACCCTGTCGCGACTTCCGACACCGCCGCGGGGGCGTTGACGCCCGACTCGATCTTCGCGGTGATCCGCCCGACGAAGTCGCGGTCCTTCAGGATCATCAGGTGGGCGGCGAAGATCAGCGACGCGGCGTCGGACAGCTTGTTCTCGACCTGCTCCTGCAGTTGCTCCAGTTGGCTCTCCGTGCGGACCACCGCGGTGCGGAAGTCATCGAGCGTGTAGGTCCGAGCGTCGTCCCGCCCGGAGAGCGTCGCCAGACCTCGCTGCTTATCGAGGACGACGGCGGGGGCGTACGCGAAGCCCTCTGCGGCCATCTTGCCCTTGACGAATCTGAGCTCGGTAGGCGGGCCTTTGGGAGTCTCCGCCGCCGGCTCGTGGATGCCCAGGATGAACTGGGCGTTCTCGATGATGTTGGCGAGCTGGGAGGCGACGGTCTCCAGGGCGGTGACGTCGGAGGCGATGAAGCACTGGCTCGTGTCCCGCTGGACGACCAGGACGCCCATCTTCGAGATGCCTCGCGCGATCGGGACCGCCAGGAAGGCGTTGTATCGTTCCTCGAAGATGCCGGGGAAGAACTTGTAGTTCGGGCTGCGGCTGGCGTCCGCTTCGCAGACCGCTCGCATCTCCTGGAGGGCCAGGCCGGTCAGTCCCTGGCCCAGCTTCAGACGCACCTGCCCGACGGACTCGGGGTTCAACCCTCGCGTCGCCCGCAGCGTCAGCTCCTTCGCCTCGGGGTTGTAGAGGTAGATCGAGCAGACCGCAGATTGCGTCCGCTCGGCCACCATCTCGACCGCCTTGCCCAACAGTGTCTCGACGCTGACGCTGTTGCGGAACAGGTGATTCAATTCGTTGATATCGTACAGTAGTCGTTCACTATCCATGGTCTCTTGACCTGCTATCGTCTTCGTTGCGTGCTTGGTCCTGTTGTCTACTCGGTGTTCCCCCGACAGGTTCGCATTCTGCGGGTTCACCCGCGGGACGAAGCCAGACTACGCGCAAACCAGCCTCGCTGCAAGAGCGAGCCTCCAGTTGCGTGTATCCCCCTTCTGACTCACCGGGCCAGGCGGAACAGGCGAATCTCGTTGGATCCGTTGGGACGGGCCACCTCCGCGTACACCCACAGTTCGTCGCCCACCCACATCCAGTGCGAATATCGCCAGGTGTGGAAGCGTTCGCTCGGCGTCGTGCTCGCGACCAGAGGGGCGTCGGGCGTCAGGTCGGTGACGTGATGCAGGTCGAATGTGAAGCCGACGCCCGTCGCGATATTGTAGACCGGGTCGTACCAGTCGCAGTTGGAGCCTTCGTAGAGGAACAGCCAGCCGACGCCGACCGGCAGGACACAGGCCGGGCGGACGTAGAAATCGTGCCAGCCGGTGAGGTCCATGATCGACTGGTACGGACTGCCGACCGGTTCCCAGCGGTCGCCGTCCTGGCTGTGGAAGTGGTAGATCCGCTCGGTTCGCCGCATGGTGCCGATGACGTAGCAGTGGTATCGCCCCTCGGCGAAGAGGATGAACGGGTCCTTGTAGCCGTCGACGATCACATCGCGCTCGTAGGATGGACTCTGCGGCTGGATGACCGGCTTTGCGGAGGCCGGCTCGAACCGCGCGGGATCGTTGGCGTCGTCGAACTTCAGGATCGACCAAGGGCCGTCCTTCCACGGGCCGCAGGCGTAGAGCTTGAATCGGCCCGTCCGGGGATCGGTCAGGAGAGCGGGGCGCTCGAAACCGGGGATGGGCACATCCTCCCGGCGAATGCTGAGGACCTTCGTGAAATGGACGCCGTCGTCGCTGCGGAGAATGCGGATCTCATAGCCTCGCAGGCCGCGAGGGGCGTCCGCGGTCCGCATCCGACAGGCGAGCCAGAACGTGCCGGTCTTGTCCCGAACCACGGACGGCGCCCCCGCCCACCACTCGGGTTCGTTCTGGTCCGGTTCCACGATGACCTTGTACTCGCGGAGCGCCGTCGGGAGTCTCGCGACGAGATCGCCGACGGCATCGGTCGAGTTCTGGGCGGAAGAAGTCAGCGAGAGAGTCAGCAACGCAAGAACGATTCGTGTGCTCATTTCTTGTACTCCTCAACCGGCCAGAAGACCTGGTCGCCGCCTTCGGGCGAACTGCCCCATTTGCTGGCGAGTCCGCCGTCATCGTCGAAGTCCAGCCCGCAACCGTAGAGAATGAACGAGTCGCCCGCTGGTTTGTACACGAGCGGCTTGCCGCTCCAGGGATCGAGGGGGACCGCTCGAATGTATCTCGCGCCGGCAAGCTCCTCCAGGCTCGCGGGCCAGACGCCTTTGTCCTTGTGGAATCGCAGCAGGCCCATCGTCGTGACCAGGGCCTCGCCGGATACCCGGATTCTATGGTGCAGCTCAATGGTCCTCGCCAGTGTTGCGTCCGTGGTCATGAACTGGAGGAAGTAGTTGCCCCTGGCGAGTCTCGTCAGTTCCTGTTCATGGCTCGTCCCCTTGGCTCGGAGTTCCCAGGGGGATTGCGTAACGAGTTCGTTCGCTCTCTGGACGAGGCCCTTCAACGTCCGGAGCGTCTGCACGCGGCTTGGGTGAGCCCACGCGATGTAGAGGAACCTCAGATAGACCCCGTTGGCCACCAGCTCATTCTGCGGGGTCTCGATTCTGCGAAACTCATCGTAGAAGATCCCGGGGATCATGTGCCCGTTGCCTTTGCCGTTGTCCGTGAAACATCGTTGGATGGCATCCTGGAGCAGGACCTCGTCGCCCGCGAAGCTTGGCGGCTTGCTGCCAAGGAGGGTTTCCTCGAACTGGATCTGGGCCTTGCTCAGAAGGCTGGAATCCACCTGCATCCGCGAGAGCACGTCGAGCGCAGTGCTCATGGCCAGTCCGTTCAACGCCTGGCCGATGTTGATGTGCATTCTGCCGCCAGTGTTCAGGTGGCGAGCCATTCGGCATACTGTCACGATACAGTCGAACGCCCCGGCGAGGTCTCCTTGAATCGCCAGCGACTGGGCTTTGCAGCGCAGGCAGATTGCTGCCGTGCGGAAGCTGCGGAGACTCAGTCCCTCCATGGACACGGGATCGAAGAAGTTCACCGTGGACAACTCCGCCCGGAAAGCCCGCTGTTTGCTGGCTTGACGGAGGGCCTGCATCGCCTCGTCGCAAGACGCGACCCACGAGTCCACAGTCTTCCGCACGATGCTGTTGGGTTCATATCGCCACAGGGCGCCGACCGCCCAGATGTCGTCCGTGGTATCGGGCAACAGGGCGAAGGCCGCCCGATAGCCGGGGGCCGCGTTGTCGTTGGGATCGAGGTCCGCCGCTTTCAGGCACTCGTTGTACTGGGCCGCATAGTTGACCGAGATCGTGGGTTTGGCGGTCACCAGCAGGACGATCCTGACCGCCAGGTACGCGACGGCTGCGATCAGCACAATGAGAACCGCCAAGATTCTTCGTCGTCGCTTCGACACGCTCTTCACGACCATGCATACCTCCGATCCGCGATCATCCGCGACCAGGCATTATACGTTCTTCCGTGGCGGTTGCCTACCTGCTCATTGAGGACTCCGGACGGATGGACCCGTCCCGTATAATTCCGTCGGACGGTATTCCCTTGCGGTCCGTCCTGGCATACAATGACAGACCCGCGCGTCGTGTGTTCGCTGTGTTTGCGCGGGGCAAGGGCCGGGACTCTTTTGAGAGGGCTGCACTATGGCAACGCGAACGTTCTTCGTCTGTGCTGTTGTGGTGTCGATCGGACTGGCTTCGTTCGTGGGGGCGGCCGAATCTCTGCGCGAGCCCGACGTCATCTTCCTGCCCACGCCGCACAACGTGGTGGAGAAGATGCTGGAACTGGCCAAGGTGACCAAGGACGACGTGGTCTATGACCTCGGCTGCGGCGACGCCCGCATCCCCATCAGGGCCGCGAAGAAGTATGGCTGCAAGGCCGTCGGGTACGATATCGATCCCCAGCGCATCGAGGAGTCACGCCGGAATGTCGATGCCAACGGAGTCGGCAACCTTGTGGCCATCGAGCAGAAGGACATCTTCACCCTGGACCTCAGCGGCGCCAATGTGGTGACGCTGTATTTGCTGCCCAGCCTGAACGTCAAGCTGATCCCGCAGTTGGAGAAGCTCAAGCCGGGCTCGCGGATCGTCTCGCACGACTTCGACATGAAAGGCGTTACGCCGGACCGCGTCGTCATGGTGCCGGACGCCAGGGACTCGAACCGCGTGCACAAGGTCTACCTGTGGACCGCCCCCCTGAAGAAGGAGCCCGTTGCGGGCCCGCGTGTGCCGGACGTTGTCTACATTCCCACGCCCCCCAAGGTGGTGGAGAAGATGCTGGAGCTGGCCAAGGTGGAGAAGAAGGACGTGGTGTACGACCTGGGTTGTGGCGACGCTCGCATCCCCATCGCCGCCGCGAAGAAGTACGGCTGCAAGGCCGTCGGGTACGATATCGATCCGCGGCGCATCCAGGAATCGCGGGAGAACGTCGAGAAGAGCGGCGTCGGCAAGCTCGTCACCATCGAGCAGCAGGGCCATCGCATGAAACGGAGTGGAAGAAATTTTGGAATGTTAAGATAGGCAATTGCGCCAGGCTGTACGAGTCAGTATAGTCCACCTTCTTTAGGGCAAGGCCTTGCAGAAATGACGATCAATGCCCTGATGAAGGAGCCCTTCATGGAAGAGTCGGCTCGGACGCTCTTGGTACAACTATTTCGTGACATCCCCGACCCGCGGATGGTCGGCAAGA
>Ga0209605_1000167_pt1 | contig 91267 bp, 85 predicted proteins | sample AD_UKC035_MetaG_FD_184408 | JGI IMG/M metagenome (GOLD analysis project Ga0209605, IMG submission 184408) | Active sludge microbial communities of municipal wastewater-treating anaerobic digesters from USA - AD_UKC035_MetaG (SPAdes) (version 2) | ecosystem: Engineered > Bioreactor > Anaerobic >...
CAATATAGAAGGCAACGGGAAAAAGAATATTACTGTGGATCTTGTAGCTGCTGACTCTATGGAAAGCGGAAATTACGGCCTGGAAATCAAGATGGAGTATAAGGATCAAAGGAACAACAGCTATACCGGCAGTTCAAGCTTTTTTGTAAATGTCCGGGGAGAAGCCAAAAGCTCAAATGTAGCAATAAAAAATATCTCTGTATTACCGCAGGAAGTCAGGGCAAACGAGAACTTTACGTTAAGCTTGGATGTTCTTAATGAAGGCAAATCCTCTGCCAGGAATGTCAAATTGACAATAAAGGGAGACGAGGGCATAATATCCAAATCTCCGGATGTAAGAATCATTGAGAACCTGCCTGCGGGAGAACAGCAGAAGCTGGAATACGTGCTCTATGCCAATAATGAAACGAAAACTCAGAATTATAACATAATGATAAACCTTGAATATGAAGATGCGGATAAGGAGAATTCAAAGCATTCCGTTAATCAGTATGCGGGAGTATATGTTAACGGGGGAAACAGCAAGATTACTCCCAAAATAATAATAAGCAACTATAATTTTGAACCGAAGCTGGTCAGGGCAGGCGAGGAATTCAGCATGGATCTGACCTTTATGAATACAAGCAGCACAAAGGAAGTAAAGAATATAAAGATATATCTGACGGGAATAGATTCGGATAAAGAGGGAAATGTGGTATTCACACCGGTGGGAAGCAGCAATACATTTTTCGTTGATGCCATAAAGCCCAAGGGCACCGCTGTAAGAAGCATTACAATGTACACAATTCCCGATGCCCAGCCCAAGTACTATAATATAACGGCAAATATCGAATACCAGGATGATGAAGGTACCGAGTACAAAGCTGAGGAGCTGATCGGAATTCCTGTAATACAGCAATCCAAGCTGGATGCATCGGAAATTGGGTTCCCGCCGGAAACATTCATCGGCCAGCCCATTCCGGTAAGTCTTCAATATTATAATAAAGGAAAGACAAGGCTTTCCAACCTGATGATAAAGATTGAGGGTGATTTCCGGATAGAAAACGGAGAAGCCTTCATAGGAAATTTTGAATCGGGCTCCAGTGACTACTATGAGGCAATGGTTACGCCAATGAAACCCGGGCCTGCCAAAGGAAAAGTAGTTTTCAGCTATGAGGATCCATCAGGTGATGAGTTCACCTATGAGAGGGAATTTTCCATAAATGCAATTGAAATGCCTCCCATGGAGATGCCCGGCGGAGAGATGCCCATGCCTCCTGTGAGCACTAAGGATAAAATAATGAAATATACAATTAAGAATTGGTTTTTCTGGGTGTGTATCGCAGTAATAGCTGCAGGGATTTTTACCGCCAGGAGGCTGATTAGGAACAAGAGACGGAAGGATATGGATCTGGATGAATAGGATAGATATAGTAAGGATAGTCCTTAAAAACCTTCTCAGAAGAAAAATGAGAACAATGCTTACTGTAATGGGCGTAGTTATAGGCACTGCTTCAATTGTAATAATGGTTTCAATAGGGATAGGAATGAATGAGGGCTTCAAGAGTGAAATATCCAGAATGGGAAGCCTTAATTCAATAAATGTAAGGTCCCCTGAAACAGGTATGTACTATATTTATGATGAAACAGAGGCGGGAAGGACAAATTCTACGGAAATGCGGGATTTGGATGATGCTGCAGTAGCAGATTTTTCAAGAATTGCCGGTGTTGAATCGGTAATTCCCTTCATTGAGACTCATGGAAAAATAAAGCTTGGCAAATATATTGGCTATGTCCAGCTTCAGGGAATCAATCCCGAGCATATGGATAAACTTGGTTTGAAGGTCTCGGAAGGAAGACTGCTGGGTGCCGGGGATAAAATGAATACAGTATTTGGTTTCGGAGTAAAAGATAACTTATATAACCCTAAGGGGTCGCAAAGGCGAAGATTTGGCAGAAACACACCGGAGGTAGACCTCTTGGGTGAAAGAATCACTCTTTCATTGGATATGTCTTATGGAGAGGAATTCATCCAGAGAGATACTTCTGTTCAGAAAAAGCCCAAAACATATAAAATAAATGGAGTCGGTTTGCTTGAAGAGGGAAGCTATGAATACTACAGCAGCATTTTTATGGATATTACCGAGCTTAAAAAAATAGTAAAGGATTTCAACAAGGGTAAGAGTAAGAATGATAATTCAGGAGATTACCGGGACATTAAGGGTTATTCAAGAATAATAGTGAAAGTGAAAGATATAAATAATGTGCAAAGAATAAAAAATCAGATAAAGGATTTGGGATTTTTTGCAGACAGCCTGACCGATATTCTAGAATCAATGCAAAAAACCACATCCAGCATAAGAATCGTTCTCGGTGCAATCGGTGCAGTATCCCTTCTGGTCGCATCCATTGGAATTACCAATACAATGGTAATGTCTATCTATGAACGCACAAGAGAGATAGGTATCATGAAGGTAATCGGCTCTTCTCTGGGAGATATAAAAAGGATGTTTCTTTTTGAAGCATCAATGATAGGGCTTTTAGGAGGACTAATCGGATTGCTGCTGAGCTATGGAGTATCCTACGGGCTTAATACGGCAGGCTTTGCATTGATTGGCTTCTTCGGCCCGTCCGGAGGAGGAAGCAAACCCTCAATTATACCTTTATGGCTTGCAGTTAGCGCAATGCTGTTTACGACAATTATCGGACTTGTGTCGGGATTTTATCCTGCGCACCGTGCAATGAATCTCAGCGCTCTTGAAGCAATAAGAAAAGAATAGCCATGCAGCCCTTCAAAAAATACGACATTGTCGTATTTTTTATTTTATTAAGGTAAAAATATTATTTAAATGTATAGCTGAATGTACAATGGCTAACGAAAAAAATCGGGAGAGTGATTTCCTTGACAGAAGCAGATGGAGCAGATAAAGAAAAAGAGGCTAAGAATAATGCCAATGAAAATATTAAAGAACTGGGCGAAGTCAGAGTGCCGCAATTCAGGAGCAATATACACTGCATTACAATAATAGGCCAGATTGAAGGGCATATGGTGCTTCCGCCGCAAAACAAATCAACAAAATATGAACATATAATACCGCAGATTGTAGCCGTAGAAGAGAACCCTGAGATTGAGGGGCTGCTGTTAATTCTAAATACAGTAGGAGGGGATGTCGAGGCGGGACTTGCATTGTCAGAGCTTATAGTAAGCATGAAAAAACCGTCAGTTTCTCTTGTGCTTGGGGGAGGCCACAGCATCGGAGTTCCCCTGGCTGTTTCTGCAACACATTCCTACATTGCGTCCACAGCGACCATGACAATACATCCCATAAGAATGAACGGCCTGGTTATCGGCGTACCGCAGACCTTTGACTATTTTAATAAAATGCAGGAGCGAATTATCAGATTTATAGTGGAGCACAGCAATATAGACGTTGATACAATAAAGAGGCTGATGTTTACAACAAGCGAGCTGGCCAACGATATAGGGACAGTGCTTGTAGGAGCCGAAGCAGTTAAATACGGCCTGATAAAGGAAATAGGAGGGCTGCATCAGGCACTTGCAAAACTGCAGAACCTGATAGCGGCTTCTAAAGCAGCGGAAAATCAAAGGAGTAATTGAATACAAAGGATTAGAGAACATTGTAACATTTGTCAAGGATCTGCCGGAAACGTCAGGTCCTTAAGTTTTGCAATAATACATAAGCAAGGTTTTGTTGCAACCGATTCCAAATAAAGCTATAATAACATTAAGTTTAATATACTTTTTAAGAGGTGATAACTTGTCAGGGAAGAGAAAAGAGAACGATTTAAACTATGAAATATCTGGAGTGTCTCTGATATTAGCCAGTATATACATATATATAAGCCTTTTCAGCAGCAATTCAGGAATTGTAGGAGAAAAAGTCAGGTTATTTTTTCTGGGAACCTTCGGCCTTGGTGCTTACATAGTGCCGGTACTCATAATCATACTGGGGCTGGCTTTGGTATATAGAAAGAATGAAATCCGCATTAATATTAAGTTTTTTTCTTTCTGTATATTTTTGCTGTCCACACTTATAGTGCTTTTTTTGTCAAACTATACAGAGATTGAAAATGCGGATGCCAAATGGCTCGATGCTGTCAGATACTATTTTTCCCTGGGCATTCTCAATGCAGGGGGAGGAGCAGTGGGAGCCTTGTTCGGCTATGCCTTTGTAAGGCTTTTTGGAATGATAGGCACCATAGCGATAGTTTCGTCACTCTACATAATATCAATACTGATGTTCACCGAGGTATCATCCATGCGAATCCTTCAGTATATAAAACAATCCGCATCGGATATCTATTCACGTTTAAGGAACAAAAACAAAGAAGCCGCAGTAACAAAGGAATTGCAGAGAAAAATACCCGTAAAGCATCACAACGATATTGAATCATCAGAAGCTGACGATGAAGAAAGAATAAAGAACATCGATAAAAAAATAAAGATTCTTGACTTTACAAAACGTTTCGATAAGGATTTCAAGGGCACGGCGGAGAATGAAGCCGATGACAAAGCCAGGAACAAGGATAAAACAAGCAGGGAAAACATTCCAAGCATAGTACCTGTCAGCAACATACATTACGTGAATTACAAACTTCCCGGCACCGGCCTCCTTGCATTGCCGGCGGAGAATAAGTCAGGCAACGGGAAGAAAGAGGTAATGAACAATGTAAAGATACTTGAGGATACTCTGAAAAACTTCGGTGTCAGTGCCAGCATTGCACAGGTTTCTGTCGGCCCGACGATTACAAGATATGAACTGCAGTTAAGCCCGGGGGTAAAGGTAAGCAAGATATTGAGCCTTGCGGATGATATATCTCTCAGCCTTGCATCCCCCGATATAAGAATAGAAGCGCCCATACCCGGAAAAGCAGCCATTGGAATAGAAGTACCCAACAAGGACATAACCAGCGTGCTTTTGAGGGAAGTGCTGGAATCGGAAGAGTTCAGAAAGCATAAATCAAAAATATCCTTTGCATTGGGAAAAGATGTAGCAGGGGCAAATATTGTGGCGGACCTTGCCAAAATGCCTCATCTTCTGATTGCCGGATCTACCGGTTCAGGTAAAAGCGTGTGTATAAACACGCTTATCGCAAGCATATTGTATAAAGCAACTCCCGAAGAAGTAAAACTCCTGCTTATAGACCCCAAAGTGGTTGAACTCAGCGTATACAAGAACATCCCGCACCTTTTGGTGCCGGTGGTGACAGATCCTAAAAAGGCCGCGGGAGCATTGAACTGGGCTGTAACGGAAATGACCGAGCGTTACAAGAAATTTGCGGCAAATAACGTAAGGGATATATACGGCTATAACAATCTGAACAAGGAAGAACTGGCCAAAATGCCGCAAATAGTTGTCGTTATAGATGAACTGGCCGATTTGATGATGGTTGCGCCAAGTGAAGTGGAAGACTCTATCTGCAGATTGGCGCAGATGGCCCGTGCCGCCGGAATACACCTGGTTGTGGCTACTCAAAGGCCGTCTGTTGATGTAATTACGGGGCTTATCAAGGCAAACATCTCCTCAAGGATATCCTTTGCGGTATCATCACACATTGATTCAAGAACTATACTTGATATGGGCGGTGCAGAAAAGCTTTTGGGAAAAGGCGATGCCCTGTTCTATCCTGTCGGAGCGGCAAAACCCGTCAGGGTACAGTGTGCCTTTGTATCCGAGAAGGAAATAGAAAAGCTTGTGGCCTATATTAAGGAACAGGTTCCTGCAAGCTTTGACAATAAAATAATTAAAGAAATCGAGCAAAGTGTAGAAATTGATGAGGACGCAGAAGCTGACGAGCTGTTGAATGATGCAATAAGAATTGTTGTGGAAAACGGGCAGGCGTCGATACTCATGCTTCAGAGAAGGTTAAGAATAGGCTACAGCAGGGCGGCAAGGCTGATAGACCAGATGGAGGAACGCAGGATAATCGGAGGCTATGAAGGCAGCAAGCCCAGAAAGGTTCTTTTGGGCAGAGAGGACTTGGAAGATTAGTTTTTGGAAGGAGCGAATTTGTTGAGTCTTAAAGTTGCAATCATATCCCTTGGATGCTCAAAGAACCTTATTGATTCAGAGGTTATGGTCAAGAGCATCCTTAATAATGATTATGAAGTTACGGATAATGCCAATATCGCGGAGGTAATAATCATAAACACCTGCGGTTTCATAGAAAGCGCAAAGCAGGAATCCATAGACACCATTCTTGAAATGTCCGATTACAAGAAAAACGGCAGATGCAAAGTGCTTATTGCAACAGGCTGCCTTGCGGAACGCTATAGGGATGAGCTTATCAAAGAGCTTCCCGAGTTGGATGCGGTAATCGGCACCGGAGATTATAAGGACGTTCCTGAAGTGATAAGTAAAGCACTGAAGGGTGAGAAGGTAGTCCTATACGGGCATCAGGAACTGATTGATATAGATAAGCTTCCCCGGCACATTTCGGGCTTCGGTGCATCCTCGTACCTTAAGATAGCCGAAGGCTGCGACAACAGATGCAGCTATTGCATAATACCTGCCTTGAGGGGAAGGTACCGCAGCCGAAAAACGGAAGACATACTTGAGGAAGCAAAGGAGCTGTCAAGGAACGGAATAAAGGAAGTAAATGTCATAGCTCAGGATATAACCAGGTATGGACTTGATTTGTATAAAAGCCGGCAGTTAAGCGAATTGTTAAAAAAGCTGGCGGAAATCAATGGTATCGAATGGATAAGGCTTCTTTATTCATATCCTGATGAATTCAACGATGAACTCATAGAAGTCATTGCAAGAGAAGATAAAATCTGCAAATACCTTGATATCCCTATACAGCATACCAGCAACAGGATACTTAAAAAGATGGGCAGGAGAAGCAGCCGAGAGCAAATACAACGGCTGATTGAAAAGCTCAGGAAAAGAATACCGGGCATCGTACTTAGGACAACTCTTATCGTGGGATTTCCGGGAGAGACGGAGGAAGATTTCAAAGAGCTGTATGACTTTGTTTCAGAAACGAAGTTCAACAGGCTGGGAGTATTTGCATATTCAAGAGAAGAAGATACCCCGGCTTTTAATATGCCGAACCAGGTTGAAGAAGCCGTAAAGCAGGAAAGGCTCGAAAAAATAATGCTTCTTCAAAAGGATATTTCGCTGGAATACAACCGGAAGCTTGTCGGTCAAACACTGAAGGTGCTTGTGGAAGGTGCTTCCGATAATGAATACTCTGGGCGAAGCTGCATGGATGCCCCTGAAATAGACGGGAAGGTTTATTTTAAATCGAACAAGGAAATTATCCCCGGGGATTTCTGCAGCGTAACCATAAAAAAGGCATATGAATATGACTTAATGGGGGAGAGAACAGATGAACCTGGCAAATAAAATAACAATTATCAGAATACTTATGATTCCGGTTTTTTTACTGTTTGCTGTCGCAGAATTTCCTTATCATATGACAGCCGCCGTTGCGGTATTTCTTGCAGCCTCGCTTACCGACAAGCTGGACGGATATATTGCCCGTAAATACAATATGATTACCGACTTTGGCAAATTCATGGATCCTCTTGCAGACAAACTGCTTGTCACAGCCGCTTTCTTAGTACTTATACAGCTCGGCAGGATAGAAGCATGGATTGTTTTCATAATACTTGCAAGGGAGTTTGCCGTAACCGGGCTCAGAACCCTGGCAGCCGCCCAGAATATCATTATTGCCGCCAGCAGCTACGGGAAGATAAAAACAGTAACTCAAATAATAGCAATAGTAATACTGCTTATGGATAACTATCCCTTCAGCCTATTAAATCTGCCCGTTGACGCCGTAATGACCTATGCCGCGCTTTTAAGTACAGTGATATCCGGAATTGATTATTTTAAGAAGAATATGCAGGTTATAACAAGAATGAAATAATGTTTCTTTAGGAGGTTTTTGCATGAAAAGCGAAATTATTGCAGTTGGTACGGAGTTGCTTTTAGGGAATATCGTCAACACCAATGCGCAGTACCTGTCACAGAAGCTGGCGGATCTGGGGATTGACGTATACTATCATGTAGTTGTGGGAGATAATCTGAAAAGGCTGACCGAAACAATCAAAACAAGCCTTGAACGATCGGATATTGTTATTACAAGCGGCGGCTTGGGGCCGACAGCAGATGACATTACAAAAGAAGGGGCTGCACAGGCTATGGGTTTGAAGCTGCTCCCGGATGAAGAAAGCATAGAGAGAATAAAAAAAATGTTCAGTTCAACCGGAAGAATCATGACAGAAAACAATATCAAGCAGGGATATATTCCTGAAGGCGCCGTTGTACTTGAAAACAACAACGGCACTGCTCCGGGTGTGCTGATAGAAAAAGAAGGGAAAATCGTAATAATGCTGCCGGGCCCGCCGAAAGAATTATATCCGATGTTTGAGAGCAAAGTGCTCCCCTATCTCAAGTCCAAAACAGATTCAACAATCAGGTCGAAAGTACTCCGGGTGATTGGAGTTGGAGAGTCAGCCGTTGAGCACATTCTGAAGGATATATTCGACAGCCAGGCCAATCCGACAATTGCTCCCTACGCCAAGGACGGGGAAGTACATCTGCGAATTACTGCAAAAACAGGTATACCGGAGGAAGCTGACAGTCTTATTGCTGAGATGGAACAAAAAGTAAGAGCAATACTTGGTGACAATATATACGGCTGCAATGAAGAAACACTGGAAGAGGCGGTATTGAAGCTGCTTCAGAAAAAAAACCTGACTATTTCACTGGCGGAATCATGCACCGGAGGGCTTGTCGCAAGCCGCCTGACAGATATTCCGGGAGCCTCTGCAAGTTTAATCTCCGGAGTCATCAGTTACAGTAATGAATCCAAAATAAACATGCTAAAGGTTAAGGAAGAAACCATAAGAAAATACGGGGCTGTGAGCCCTCAGACGGCGGAAGAAATGGCTGTCGGCGCAAAAAGGCTCAGCAATACGGATATCGGGCTTTCCATAACCGGTATAGCAGGGCCTGACGGAGGAAGCGTCGAAAAGCCGGTAGGGCTTTGTTATATAGGTATAGCAATAGGCAAATCCGTAAATGTGCAAAAAATCATGCTGACCGGAAACAGGAACAGAATAAGATGGGGGTCAAGCAGCAGAGCCCTTGACTTTCTCAGAAGAGAACTTTTATCAGGATAAAAACAGTAAAATTATGTAATTTTCTTGACTAACAATTAGCAATATAATATAATAGAAACATAAGAACATTTGTTCGATTTGCCTCAAGGGCATAAGTGATGAAAGGACGGTGCAGGAATTAATGTGCTCAGCAATGAACGATAAAAAGAAAGCAATAGAACTGGCTCTCAGCCAGGTTGAAAAGCAATTCGGAAAAGGCTCCATTATGAAGCTTGGCGATGCCACAAAAATGAATGTTGAAGCTGTTTCCACAGGCTCTATAGAACTTGATATAGCATTGGGAATAGGCGGAGTTCCCAGAGGAAGAATTGTCGAGATATTCGGGCCTGAATCCTCGGGAAAGACTACCGTAGCGCTGCATGTTATTGCAGAAGCACAGAAGAACGGCGGTGAAGCAGCCTTTATAGATGCGGAACACGCATTGGATCCCCTATATGCCAAGAATCTTGGAGTGGATATCGAGAACCTGATAGTATCCCAGCCGGATACAGGGGAGCAAGGGCTTGAAATAGCGGAAACACTTGTCCGGAGCGGAGCAATTGACGTAGTTGTTGTTGACTCTGTTGCGGCACTGGTTCCCAAAGCGGAAATAGACGGTGAAATGGGAGACGCACATGTGGGACTGCAGGCAAGACTTATGTCACAGGCACTCAGAAAGCTTGCCGGCGCTATCAGCAAATCCAGGACTACAGTTATATTCATCAACCAGCTTAGAGAAAAGGTTGGTGTTATGTTCGGCAATCCCGAAACAACTCCCGGCGGAAGGGCGCTTAAATTTTATGCTTCGGTCAGGCTTGAAGTCAGGAAGATAGAAAACATAAAGCTCGGAAATGATTTAACCGGAAGCAGGACAAGGGTAAAGGTTGTCAAGAATAAAGTGGCGCCTCCCTTCAAGCAGGCTGAGTTCGATATCATGTACGGCCAGGGCATTTCCAAAGAGGGCAGTATTCTTGATGCGGCGGTCAGCAACGATCTTATATTGAAAAGCGGCGCATGGTTTTCCTATGGAGATATAAGAATAGGACAGGGCAGGGAAAATGCAAAGCAGTATCTCAAGGATAACCCCGATATCACAAAGGAACTGGATAAGAAGCTCAGGGAAATGTTTAACCTGGGAATATCCAAAGCAAAAGCCGCAGACTTCGATTCCGAAGAAAACGATGAATTCTAATATGAGGGTGTTTCCATGAGAATCACTGGGATTGAACAACAAAAAAAGAATACGAAGAGATACAATATATATATTGACGGAGAATACAAATGCACCATTGAAGATAACATCCTGCAGGAACTGAACTTGTCAAAGGGTATGGAACTGAATGAAATAGAGTTTAATAATACCCTGGAAATAATCCAATATAAGGGCGCTCTTAGAGCTGCCCTTTTTATGCTTGCCCGCGCGCCGAAAACAGAAATGGAAATTGAAAAGGGACTCAGCGACAAGCAGCATGCCCCAAAGGCCATAAAAAAAGTTTTGGAATATTTGAAGGAAATAGGCTATATAAATGATGAAAGCTACGCCGAAAGCTATATAAGAAGCATAAAGGCTACAACAGGCACAAGCCGCCGAAGCATTTACCAAAAACTCGCAGCTAAAGGAATAGACAAGGAAATCATTCAGCAAATGCTTAATAAGGCTGAGATAGATGATTATGCATCCGCAATAAGTGCCGCAAAGAAAAAGGCAGCAAGCCTGAAGGGAAACAGAAGGGAAAAGAAATTAAAGCTTCTTAACTATCTTTACAGAAAAGGCTTTGGAATTGATGACTGCAAAAGGGCGGCAGAGGATATCTTACAGGAAGAAGACTGAAAGGCCTCCAGCAAAATTCAAGCAATTCTGCATAACATCCTTAAATTGTTTGAATTGTCACAATAACTTGACAAAATTTTGTATAAGTAATAGAATTATTCTGATATGGTGTATCAATTGAGAGTGAAGCGTAGTTGCCATTATTTGTTAATGTGAAAATGATGATTATGAAAAAGGATTAATGGAAACCGTTACCGATAATCGATAAAATAAAATAATGAGGAGGTGAAAATATTATCGAATATGTAATATATATAGCAATTGCACTAATTACCTTCATTTTTGGGTATTTAGTTAGAAGATATATTGCTGAATCGAAAATAAAAAATGCCGAAGAGCAGGCATTAAAAATAGTCAGTGAAGCTGAAAAGCAATCGGAAACAAAAAAGAAAGAAGTTGTTCTTGAGGCTAAAGAAGAGATTCACAGACTTAGGGCAGAACTGGACAGAGAGATTCGTGACAGAAGAAACGAAATCCAGAGAGCAGAAAGAAGATTGCTCCAAAGGGAAGAAAGCCTGGACAAAAAGGTTGAGAACCTCGAGCAAAGAGATGAGGCACTAGCCAAAAAGCAAAAGGAGATTCAGAAATCCTTAGAGGAAGTACAACAGCTTTATAAGAAACAAGTGGAAGAACTGGAAAGATTATCGGGGTTATCATCTGAAGATGCAAAACAACTGCTTTTAAACAATATTGAAAAACAAATAAGGCATGAAGCTGCTATGATGATCAAGGATATTGAGACCAAGGCTAAAGAAGAAGCAGAAAGAAAGGCCAAGGAAGTCATTGCAAGCGCAATTCAGAAATGTTCAGCGGACCATGTGGCTGAAACTACAGTATCCGTTGTACCGCTGCCAAATGATGAAATGAAGGGCAGAATAATAGGACGAGAAGGCAGAAATATAAGAACATTGGAAACACTTACAGGCATCGACTTGATAATCGATGATACACCAGAAGCCGTTATATTATCAGGTTTTGATCCAATTAGAAGGGAAGTTGCAAGGGTTGCCCTTGAAAAGCTCATAGTGGATGGGCGAATACATCCTGCCAGAATAGAAGAAATGGTGGATAAAGCCAAGAAGGAAGTAGACAACTATATTAAGGAACAAGGAGAGCAAGCTACCTTTGATACAGGAGTCCACGGATTGCATCCTGAAATCATTAAACTTTTGGGAAGATTGAGATTCAGAACCAGCTACGGACAAAATGTACTTAAGCATTCAATAGAAGTAGCACACCTTGCGGCATCGATGGCTGCAGAGCTTGGTGCCGATGTAAAAACGGCAAAAAGAGCGGGTCTGCTGCATGACATAGGAAAAGCCGTAGACCATGAAGTCGAAGGCCCTCACGTTCAGATTGGTGCCGACCTTGCTAAAAAATATAAGGAATCCGCAGATATAGTACACGCAATTTCCGCACATCACGGAGATATTGAAGCTACAACCGTTGAAGCAGTCCTTGTTCAGGCAGCTGATGCCATATCTGCTGCAAGACCCGGAGCAAGAAGAGAGACCTTGGAGTCATACATTAAACGCTTGGAAAAAATCGAAGAAATAGCTAATTCATTTGATGGAGTTGAAAAATCTTTTGCTATTCAAGCCGGCAGAGAAGTCAGAATCATGGTTAAGCCGGAGGATGTAAGCGACAGTGAAATAGTATATATCGCCAGGGATATCGTCAAGAAAATTGAAGATGAGCTGGAATACCCTGGTCAGATCAAGGTAAATGTTATCAGGGAAACCAGGGCAATTGAATACGCAAAATAGAAAATGTGCGGCGATACATGCAAATGCATGAAGCCGCCATTTTTAATAATAATAATTAAAAACGGGTAACACTAAACACACGGCTGTTTCACGGATTCCTGCGCAATAACACAGCTGATTCAGACAATGGAGGTATGCAGATGAACATATTATTTATTGGTGATGTAGTAGGCAGGCCCGGAAGAAATTATCTGAGTACAAACCTTAGCAGGCTTGTTGAAGAAAATAATACTGATTTTGTCATAATAAACGGAGAAAATTCCGCAGGAGGAGTAGGCATAACCAGGAGTACATATGACGAGCTTCTTAGTATGGGAGCGGATATTATAACCCTTGGCAATCATACCTGGGCGAAAAAAGAAGTGTTGGAATTCATCGAAGACGCCGAAAGGCTTATCAGGCCTGCAAACTATCCTGAAGACATCCCCGGAAAAGGATACAGAATACTGGAAAAGGCAGGGAAAAGGATTGCTGTGATAAATCTTTGCGGCAGAGTATATATGGATTGTATTGACTGCCCCTTTAAGGCCATTGATAAAATATTGAATGAACTGAAGAATAAAGCTGATATCATAATCGTAGACTTCCATGGAGAGGCTACTTCTGAAAAGCTTGCAATGGGCTGGTATCTTGATGGCAGGGTTCAAGCCGTGCTGGGTACGCACACTCACGTCCAGACTTCCGATGAAAGAATATTGCCCGGCGGAACTGCCTATATTACTGATGTCGGAATGACCGGCCCCATAGATTCCATACTGGGAGTGGATAAAGAAGCAGTTATCAGAAAATTTATTACCGGTATGCCTGCAAAATTTGAAATTACAGGGGGTGAGGTTGCTGTTGGGGCTGTATGCATACAGCTTGATGATAATAATAAAGTTACATCCATAAAAAGATTCACACAAAATTCTAAATTGTAGAAAAAAAGAGGATTTTAGATAAATTTGTAGAATTATCAGATATATTTATTATATTTTGTTACTTTTCAATAAATCAGGGGGGGGCTCTATATGGATGTATTAAAGGTTTCAGCAAAATCGAACCCAAATTCAGTTGCAGGTGCTTTATCGGGTGTGTTGAGAGAAAAAGGTTCTGCGGAGATTCAAACAATAGGAGCGGGCGCTTTGAACCAAGCAATTAAAGCAATTGCCATTGCCAGAGGATTTGTAGCACCCGGAGGAATTGACCTGATATGCATTCCGGCTTTCACCGATATCGAAATAGATGGTGAAGAAAGAACAGCATTAAAACTAATTATAGAACCCAGATAAACTCAATACCTGCTTTTAACAAGCAGGTATTGTTTTTTTTTGTATAAAAGTGTATACTTTCCTGTATAATAATTATGGAACATTTTTGGAAAATCCTTTGTGTATTGCATAAATTCTAAAGAATTTATGATATAATAATTGCAGTTCCTGCAATTATTATATCTTTTTTAGGAGGCGCAGTATGCAAAAGGTAGATCTGCATATTCATACAACAGCATCCGACGGGCTCATGAGTCCGGAAAAAGTAGTACGCTGGGCAAGCTCCAAAAGATTGACTGCCATAGGAATAACAGACCATGACACTGTCAAGGGAATCGGCCCTGCAGTGAAGGCTGCTTCCAGGTATGGGGTGGAAATCGTGCCCGGAATAGAGCTTAGCACTCTATTTGAAGAAGAAGAGATACATGTTCTGGGTTATTTTATTGATTACAAATCCCAATGGCTTGCCGACACTCTCAAAAAAATACAGAATTCCAGGTATGAGAGGGCCGGGAAAATAGTAGGCAAGCTTAACGATATGGGAATTGATATTACTCTTGAAGAAGTAAAAGGTATAGCTGATGATGGTGCAATGGGCAGGCCTCATATTGCAAGGGCAATGATTGATAAAGGCTATATCAGCAATATCAGAGAAGCCTTTGCCGAATATATCGGCAAGGATCGCCCGGCTTATGTGGAAAGATACAAACTAACCTGCAAAGAAGCAATAGATATGATAGAAAAACTGGGAGGAATATCTGTTCTTGCTCACCCCGGGCTGATAAAAAATAAGGATAACATCGGAAAAATTATTGACCTTGGAATTGACGGCATTGAAGTATACCATTCCAAACACGATGATGAGACAGTAAAAAATATCCTGGCTGTTGCACATTCGAGGAATTTATTGATTACGGGAGGCTCTGACTGCCACGGAATGAAATTTAATAATGAACCGATATTGGGAAACTATTCAATTGATTATAAATATGTACAAATGCTAAAAGAGGCATTGAATAAAATATGAGGAGGGGTCAAAAATGGAGATAAAATTATCCGACAAAGTCTTAAATATAGCTCCATCCATGACTTTGGCAGTTAATGCAAAGCTTAAGCAAATGGTTGATGAGGGTGTTGAAGTATTTGGCTTTGGTGTAGGTGAGCCTGATTTTGATACGCCTGAGTACATAAGAAATGCAGCTGTTGAAGCAATGAACAAAGGCTTTACAAGATATACTCCGGCACAGGGCACAATCGATCTCAGAAAAGCAATATGTGCCAAGCTTAAAAGAGAGAACAGCCTGGATTATGAGCCGAATCAGATAATAGTATCAAGCGGTGCGAAGCATTCGCTTTCAAATGCATTTGCGGCAATTTTGAATCCGGGGGATGAGGTTATTGTACCTGTTCCATATTGGGTCAGCTACACTGAGATAATCAAGCTGAATGACGGAGTTCCGGTTCTGGTACAGACAAAAAAAGAAAACAACTTCAAGATGTCCGGGGAAGAGCTGAAGAATGCAATAACTGCAAAGACAAAAGCAATATTGATAAATTCACCCAGTAATCCTACGGGTGCAGTGTACACCGAAGTGGAATTAAGGGAAATTGCCGAAATTGCGGTACAAAACAATCTGTTTGTTGTATCGGATGAGATATATGAAAGAATCATATATGATGATAACAAGCATATCAGCATTGCTTCCTTCAACAGTGAAATCAAAGATCTTACAATACTGATAAATGGAATGTCAAAGTCATATGCCATGACGGGCTGGAGGCTCGGTTATGCTGCCGGAAATGAAAAATTGATTAAAGCTATGTCTAGTGTTCAGGGTCATGCAGTATCCCACCCCAGTTCCATAACCCAATACGCTGCTGCAGCAGCCTTAAACGGGCCCCAGGATGATTTGAAAAACATGGTTCAGGAATTTAATAAAAGAAGAAACTATATGTATGGCAGGATAAATGCAATGAAAGGCCTTAGATGCATAAAGCCTGAAGGAGCCTTCTATGTATATGTTGATATAAGCTCTTATCTGGGAAGAAATCTATGCGGAATCAAGCTGGATTCTTGTTTGGATTTTGCTCAGGTTATGCTTGAAAAGGGGCATGTGGCGGTGGTACCGGGGGCTGCATTCGGAACTGAAGGCTTTGTAAGGATTTCCTATGCGACCTCAATGGAAATTATTAAAAACGGCCTTGACGCCTTTGAAAGCTTTATCTATAAAAACATTGAATAGGGTGGTATCATACAGTGGACAGGAAAGAATATCAAAACCCTTTGATAAGCAGATATGCAAGCAAGGAAATGTCCTTTATCTTTTCCGAGGACTATAAGTTTTCCACCTGGAGAAAGCTGTGGGTTGCCCTTGCCGAAAGCGAGATGGAGCTGGGGCTGAATATTTCTCCGGAACAGGTGGAGGAATTAAGAGAGCATATTTATGATATCAATTACGAGGATTCAGAGAAAAGAGAAAAGGAGACGCGGCATGATGTAATGTCCCATGTTTATGCTTACGGCTTACAGTGCCCCAAGGCAAAACCCATAATACACCTGGGAGCCACCAGCGCCTTCGTAGGCGACAATACCGATGTCATTCAGATGTCGGAAGGCCTCAGGCTCATAAGAATCAAGCTTCTGAATGTTATTAAAAACCTCGCAGGCTTTGCAGAAAAATATAAAAACCATCCCACTTTGGGGTTTACCCATTTTCAGCCTGCACAACTTACCACTGTCGGAAAAAGAAGCTGCTTGTGGATGCTCGATTTTCTGATGGATATGGAGGAGCTTGATTTTCAGCTGGGCAAGCTCAAGCTGAGGGGAGTCAAAGGTACTACCGGTACACAGGCAAGCTTTATGGCGCTTTTTAACGGTGACCATGAAAAAATAAAGGAATTGGACGCAAGAGTCACAAAGAAAATGGGCTTTGAGAAAAGCTTTGAAGTTACGGGCCAGATATACCCGAGGAAGCTGGACAGCCAGGTTTTGAACGTGCTTTCACAAATAGCCGAATCGGCGCATAAATTCAGCAACGATATACGGCTCCTCCAGAGCCTCAAGGAAATCGAAGAGCCCTTTGAAAAAGGACAGATAGGCTCGTCGGCAATGGCTTATAAACGAAATCCCATGAGATGCGAGAGGATCGCAGCCCTTTCAAGATTCGTGATAACAAATTCGTTGAATCCTGCAATAACTGCGGCTGCTCAATGGTTTGAAAGAACCCTTGATGATTCCGCCAATAAAAGGCTTGCAATTCCGCAGGGTTTTCTGGCGGTTGACAGCATACTGAACATTATGATAAATGTTACGGCCGGCCTTGTAGTTAATGAAAAGATGATAAAAAGGCACATCGACGAGGAACTTCCTTTCATGGCTACCGAGAACATACTTATGGAAGCAGTGAAAGCAGGAGGGGACAGGCAGGAACTCCATGAAAAAATAAGGCAGTTCTCTATGGAAGCAGGAAAAAGAGTGAAGGAAGAGGGCCTGGACAACAATCTGATAAGCCTTATAGAAGGGGATGAAAGCTTCAGGTTGGGCAAGAATAAGATACAGGAGCTTTTGGATGCCGGAAACTTTATCGGAAGAGCCCCGGAACAGGTTGAAGAGTTTCTTGCGGAACATGTTTATCCGCTTCTTGAAAAAAACAAGGATAAATTAAATATTACAGCAGACTTAAAAGTATAAATATAATCACACATTAGGAGGAGAGCATATGAGCAGCATACCCATAAAACAACTGTACAGGAGCACGGAAGATTACATCAGCAAGAATATCAAGGTATCCGGGTGGGTAAAGACTGAAAGAACCTCAAAAAATTTTGGTTTTATTGAATTGAATGACGGAAGCTTTTTTAAGAACCTTCAGATTGTGTTTGAAGAAGACCTTGAAAACTTCAATGACATAGCCAAACTTTCGGTAGGTTCCGCCATAATCGCAGAAGGATTGCTGACGGAGTCTTTAGGCGCAAAGCAGCCCTTTGAGCTGAAAGCCGTTAGAATTACAATAGAAGGCAAATCTACACCCGATTATCCGCTTCAGAAGAAGAATCATTCCTTTGAATTCTTAAGAACGATAGCTCACCTGAGGCCAAGGACAAATACATTTTCCGCGGTATTCAGAGTGAGATCCCTGGTAGCATATGCAATACACAGGTTTTTTCAGGAGCAGGGTTTTGTATATGTTCATGCCCCTATCATTACAGGAAGCGATGCCGAAGGGGCAGGAGAAATGTTCAGGGTTACCACCCTGGATATAGATAATCCCCCCAGGACAGAAAAAGGAGAAGTTGACTTCTCCAGGGATTTCTTTGGAAAATCCGCGAACCTTACCGTAAGCGGCCAGCTTAATGCAGAAACCTTTTGCATGGCTTTCAGGAACGTATATACCTTCGGCCCCACCTTCAGGGCAGAAAACTCAAATACCGCAAGGCATGCCGCAGAATTTTGGATGATAGAACCGGAAATAGCCTTTGCGGAGCTTTCGGACAATATGGAACTGGCGGAAAATATGGTAAAGTACATAATCAATTATGTTCTTGAGAATGCGCCGGAAGAGATGGAATTTTTCAACAGGTTCATTGACAATACTCTGCTCGATAGGCTGAAGAATATTGTAAACTCCGATTTCGGTATTGTTACTTATACGGAAGCCATAGACATACTGAAAAAGTCCGGTGTAGATTTTGAATACCCCGTCGAGTGGGGAATCGACCTGCAGACGGAGCATGAAAGGTATATCACCGAGCAGGTCTTTAAAAAACCGGTGTTCGTAATCAACTATCCGAAGGAAATTAAAGCTTTTTATATGAGAATGAACGATGACGGAAAAACAGTAGCTGCAATGGACCTTCTGGTTCCCGGAGTGGGAGAAATCATCGGAGGCAGCCAGAGAGAGGAAAGGCTTGAGGTACTTGAAAAGAAAATGGATGAAATGGGACTGAATAAAGAGGATTACTGGTGGTATCTTGATATAAGAAAATACGGCGGTGTCAAACATGCCGGCTATGGGCTGGGTTTTGAGAGAATTATAATGTACATAACCGGAATGGGAAATATAAGGGATGTAGTGCCTTTCCCGAGAACGGTTAAATCAGCTGAATTTTAATGGGACGCGGGGACGCGGGGACGTTTCTCCCGGGGACATGGGGACGTTTCTCCTGTCCCCGTGTCCTCGTGTCCTATTGTAACTAAATAAGACAACGCCTCATATTATGGAATAAGGGTTCATTTCATTCCATATACCTTTGAAGGGAGGCTTAATAATGGGTCGTAGGCACTCGTCGGCATATAATGCATTACCTCCGGCTGCATGACCGCCGTCATCATATCCGGCGGCTTCGCCGGCACGAAGCCTGTTTCCCCTGCCTTTTTCCCTGTCTGCGCTTCCGACAGGGGAATTGTTGGGAGGAATCAGCAACACCGTAAGAGGGTTTGTTTTAAATGACAACTGGTGGGTTATACTGCTTATAATTTTTTTATTTTTCCCCAAGGTCAGCGGCAGGATGTTTGGAGGGCTTCTTGGAAAATAGACTCCTGAGAACCTGAAGTTATTCGGTTTTTTGGATATAAACAGCTATTGACTAAGCATGTTTTTTTTTATATAATGAATAAGTGTCACAGGGGTATAGCTCAACCGGTAGAGTAGCGGTCTCCAAAACCGTTGGTTGTGGGTTCAAGTCCTACTGCCCCTGCCATTATATGAATCGTACAGCCGCAATTGTTTGCGGCTTTTTTTATTTTTGATTTATTTCCGTTTTATTATTCCACTCCGATTGCAATTGTATAACATGAAAGCTCAATTGTATTTTTATACAAAAATGAGCTTTTTTTTTGAACCTTTTGAACTCAGCGTATCGGCTATGATATATCAAAAATGCCCGGAGCTTATAAGCTGTATCTTGCAGTGGCTCTCTACAGGCTTCTGAATTAATCTCCTTTTATATCAATAAAAACTTTTTTGTGTTACTCCCCATTTTCTCAAGGTTTCATCATTGCCTATCCATACAGATATACCAACCGGTATAATATTATAAAGACTCAGGACATCTGAATTTATCATGCGTATGCAGCCTTTTGACACCTGGCGCCCAATGGAATAGGGGCTGTTATTTCCATGAATACCGTACAAATTGCCTTTTCCGACAGAAAGGCCTATCCATCTTGTTCCAAGAGGGTTCTTCGGGGAACCGCCGGCTACGGGTTTTGAACCGTCGCCCGGAGACCATACCGGGTTCTTTCTTTTCAGGCATACATGGAATTTTCCCTGGGGGGTTTTGTTTGTAGCTTTTCCTATTGCTATCGGATACTTTCCAATGACTGTTTTTCCGCTGTACAAAGTAAGAATTCTTTTTGTACGGTTAATAACTATCCAATAACCGCGGGAGGCAGGCCTTGCGATAATATCCGGGGGCCTGTAATTACCGTTTAATGAAAGCCTCTTTATCATGGCAGCCTTGAATTGGGGCCCTTGTATGCCGTCGGCGGCAAGATTGCAGTCGCTTTGAAACCTGAGAGTTGCATTTCTCAAATTAATTAATTCATCTTTATAATCATACTTATAATAGCCCATTGATTTTAATGCTTCTATATAATTATCACTGTTCAACCCGGAAAATGTTTCTTCCTCGGGACAGGCCATGAGTTCTTTGATAAGCTCAGTATCTTCCGCATAAATATCAATAGAAAATGCCGGAAATAACAGCAATACCGCAGCGATTAAACCTTTGCGCATAAAATACCTCCTTGAAAGCATCTTAACATTATTATTATTCTGAAAAAAATGCTTTCTTATGTCCGTGTTTGAATATTTACATATACTTCATATTCATAGAATAATGCGACGGGGACACGGGGACGTTTCCCCTGTCCCACTTCCAGTGGGACACGCGAAACGTCCCCGTGTCCCCGCGTCCCCATGTCCTCGCGTCCCCATGTCCTCGCGTCCCCATGTCCTCATATAATAAGGAGAGCTAATTGCTCTCCTTGTTTTAAGTATTAGAACCTTGTTCCGGTTGTTCCTGCCATATTCCTCTCAGCTGTCTCAATTAGTCTTCTAACCATCTGACCGCCAATTTTCCCTGCATCTTTTGCTGCAATATCTCCGTTGTAACCTTCCTTTAAAGTAACGCCAACCTCTGTTGCTATTTCATATTTAAATCTGTCAAGAGCTGCTGCTGCATGAGGTACCACCTTCTGATTATTTCTTGCCATCCGTATTCACCTCCTTGAGCAATATGTATAATGAGTTAATAATGATTTACGCATTATTATTTTGGTTAAGCTTCAATATTTTAATCCAAGTAAATTTTGCCTGATTTGGCTCATTAAGTGATTCATTAATCTACCTGAAAATCCATCACAAAATAATCATTAATAATGTAAATAATAATAATGTCATTATTAATGACAATACAAAACGAAGGGAGATCAGGAAATGAAAGGTGTAAAACCTTCAGTAAAAGCACTTTGCAGTGCCTTGGCAGTCTGTATTATCTTTTCTGCAGGCATTGCAGCCTTTGCCGACAACAATGCTCCATCAGCAGTCAAAAGCAAACACTACCTGGAAGAGGCTGTTGAAAAAATGGTGCAGGAAGGAAGCTTAACCAGGGAAAAGGCGGATAAAATACTTGAATACAAACAAAAAAGAAATGAGAAACTAAAGAAGCTGCCTATAGAACAAAAAACCCAAATGAAAAAACAAGGCGGAAGAGGGAGTCTTCTGAAGGCACTGGTTGAGGAAGGCATAATAACGGAAGAGGAAGCAAAATCCATCAGGGAAAAGCTGCGGGAAATGAAGGAAGCAAGAGTTGCTGACGGATTGCAGGGACTTATAGATAAAGGAGTGCTTACGAAAGATGACATCAATAACATCAGAAGCTATTTGCTGAAAGTCAGGGAAGAGCGCAAGTCATCCGTCGAAAAGCTGAAATCCATGACTCCCGAAGAAAGAAAAGCATACTTTAAAGAGCATAAAAATGAACGAAAAGACATCATTACCAAGATGGTGGAAGACAAGGTAATAACAAAAGAACAGGCGGAAGAAATCAGAAAGGCAATACCGGAATTAAGCAAGTTCAGATACTAGGCCATGACACAGTATAGGAGATTCAGGGCAGGGATTTTAAGTTAGGATAATGTCAAATACCGACGTGGGGGAAGATATCTTCAAGGAAACCTTCTTCCCCTACAGTCGGAGTACTTTACAAACCCTCTCTATGCCATTGGTAAATCAATGCGGAATACGGCTCCCGCCTCTGAATTCTCCGCAGTTATTTTTCCTTTATGTTTTTCAATTATACACTTGCTTATTGCAAGACCTAGGCCAAAATTACCCTTCCGGCCTTTAAAGAACCTGTCAAAAATATTGGGAAGCTCATTGGATTCAAAGCCCGGCCCGTCATCGGATATCGTGACTCTTACTGTTTTTTCATCAATAATCTCTGACTTTATTTCAATTGAGCTTTTTGCATAGCGTATGCAATTGCTGAGTATATTGTTGATTGCTCTTGAAAGCTTTTCCTCGTCTGCAATTATATTAATATTTTCTTCAGGCACAGATATGTCAATTTTGATATTGTTATTGCAGGCAATCATATTCATACGCTCTGCGCAGCTGCGAAGCAGTTCGTTATAGTCCAGCGTCGTGAGACAATAGTTTTCCTCCATTGCATCCAGCCGTGACAGGTAGAGCAGGTTTTCCACAAGCTGAGTAAGGCGTTTGGATTCTTCAATTATGATGCCGGCAGCTTCATTGCTGTCCGCAACATTGTATTTTATGCCCTCCGCATAGCTCTGGATGGACATAAGCGGAGTCCTGAACTCATGAGAAACATTCTGCAAAAAGGTCTTCTGTGCCTTGTCATAAGTCTCCAGCCTTTCGGACATAATATTTATGTTAGTCACAAACTCGCTCAGCTCATCGTACACGGGAGTGCTGATCTTCGCTCCGAAATTCCTTTCAGCAATTGATCGTATATGCTGATTCAAGGAACTGAACGGCTCAGAGATTTTTTTGACTATGACGGAGGAGAACAGTACAATAATAAATGCCGACAACAGAAGTATTGCGAAGAGAATAATATTTATAGCCATCTGAAGCTGATTTACCTTCTGCAGGCTTGAGTATATTATTATCCACCCCAATCCGAAATCATTCTTCTGCGCTACCGGTTTTACTACTGCTATATATTCGGTGCCGGAAAGATGGAAGTTCAAGTAGCTTTCCTTTTCCAGATCCTTTAATTTGCTTATCTCTGAGGAAATTTTACCTACGAGGCCCTCATCGGGATCCGCATACAATTCAACAGGTGAATTAATAATGTTTTTATTATTATCCATTAAAATATAATCGGCATTCAATACCGAAAGCGGTTCTCTCAAGGATCTGTCAAGCATGAAGTAAAACCTGAACACGTCATTGGTTCTTATTCTTATCCTTGGAAGCTCAGGAGGTATTTCCTTGCTGAATATGAATATTTCAGGGCCCCTTTTCAAAGCCGTTTCTTCGGCATGGGATGCTATTTTATTCAATTGCCCTATTATATCCTTTTCAATATAGATCCTTATGGCAGCATTAAATATGATTGCAACCAGCACAATCAAAGTGATTATAACGGTAAGATTGTATTTGAATATTCGCCATTTTATGGTATTGCTTTTCATAATATCATTCCTTGCCTGTTAATCGGAAGCCAAAGCCCCATACTGTATCTATTTTAAGCCTTGAGCCTGCATCTGCAAGCTTTTTCCGTATTCTCTTAACCATGTCATCTGTAGCCCTGGTTTCTACTTCGCTTTCAAAGCCCCAGACCTTGTCAAGAAGCTCACTGCGGCTTACAGCCCTGTTTCTGTTAGCTGCAAGGTAATAAAGCAGTGAGAATTCCATTCCCGTAAACCCGATATCCTTATCATGGCATTTTGCCTTCTTAATATTATGATCAATAACAATATCGGAGACTTCTATAACTTCTCCGATTCCTGTCTGAGCTTTATCCAGTTCAATTCTTCTGAAAATGCTTCTGATTCTTGCAATAAGTTCCATAGGGCTGAAGGGTTTTGTCAAATAATCGTCACATCCAAGGGTCAATCCGGTAATCTTATCCGGCTCAGTATCCTTGGCTGATACTATAATAATCGGAACACTGCTTATTTGCCGTACCTGACGGCATAGAGAGTACCCGTCTATTCCCGGCATCATTATATCAATTACAAGCATGTCCGCGGGTTTGACATTAAAAGCGTCAAGTATGGATTGCCCGTCGTTAAATGTTTCGGCCTCAAAACCTTCCTTAATAAGAAAGGATTTTATTATATTGCATATATTAACCTCATCATCAGCTATGTATACCAGCTTTTTATCCATAGGCTCATCACCTCATGATTAATTTTATCATGAAAACCTGTAAAATTGCATTTGAAAATTCCTTCTGCTTTAAATTTGCCGCAGTTTTGCGGAGATTTTTAAATAGGAAAAGCGATAGAATTATACATGTAACAAGTCAAAAGCTAAGAAACAGGGGGTAGCATCAATGAATTCGAACACAGTTCCAGTCAGAAAGCATTTAATAAAATTATCGAGGAAAAAGGTACTGATTGCTGCTGCAATACTGCTTGTGGCTGCATCAGTGATAGGATTCAACTATTATAAATCAAAAAACTCTAAGAATCCGGCCGTACAGCAGGCAACAGCCATAGCAAGAATGGGGGACCTTAGTGTCGTTATCACAGGATCAGGGCCAATCAGTTCCTCTGAAAAGTTTACATTGACATCCAATGTAAACGGGACTCTCACAAAAATATATTTCCAGGATGGAGATAAAGTAAATGCAGGAGATTTGATATTTGAAATAGATGACAAGGATACCCAACTGCAGATAAAACAGATAAAAAACAGCATTGCACAGGCAGAGCTTACACGGAGCAGCAATATATCGGACCTTGAAGCCGGAACGGTTACAGCTCCTATTGACGGGGAGATACATGACATGCAGGTTAAAGAAGGAGATAACATATCAAATAACGGTACTTTATTTGTCATTACGGACAAATCGGAATTAAAATTGTTGGTTCCGTTTATCAATACATACAGAAACAGGCTTTCCATAGGGCAGAAAGTTGCAATAAATGCTTTTGATACCGAAAGGGACGAACTGCACAGGATGGAGGGAACCATATCCGGCATCAGTACTCCCGGTTACACAACAAGCAGCGGTGCTGAATCATATAATGTGAGCATAGTAATTGAAAATAACGGCTCCTTGAAAGAAGGAATGATTGCAAATGCTTCCGTAGACATAGACGGAACCGAGGTAAAAAGCAGCGGAAGCAATACGCTGAGTTACTTGAAAAACATGACCGTAAGGGCCCCTTCGGGAGGAACTGTAAGCAAGCTATATGCAGAAAACGGTCAGAACGTTAAGAAGGGTGATATCCTGGCAGAGCTTGAAAATAAAGACCTGGAGCTTGCTATCAAAACAAATGACCTGAAATTGGAGGATTTGAATATACAGCTGCAAACAGCGGAAGAGAAGCTTTTGGATCATAAGATATACGCGCCCTTTAGCGGAACCTTAACACTGAATGATATTGAGCAGGGCAACAGCATAAAGCAGGGGGATATACTGGGAAGTATTGCAAACTATGACATTATGGAGTTCAGCATAAACGTGGATGAACTGGATATTGCCAAAATAAAGGAAGGACAGAATGTAAGAGTTACCATAGATGCTCTCCCGGATACAACTGACAAACCACTCAAGGGAATTGTATCAAAAATTGCAGTAGAGGGTACATCGTCAAACGGAGTATCAATCTATCCGGTAACAATTAAAATTGAAAAAAATGAAGCACTGAAGGGCAGTATGAGTGCAAACGGGGAAATAATCGTGAATGAGAAAAAAGATGTACTTTATGTACCGATTGATGCAGTGGTTAAAATGAACGGTAAAGACTATGTAAGGGTTGTACCCGGGGCAGGCGGGGCAGGTAAAGCTGCCAGAAACCGGAATTCAGACGCAAACGGCACAGAAGTTAAAGAAGACACAAAGCAGAATACTGAACTGCAAGTTGAACTGAGAGAGGTCAAAACAGGTATAAGCAATGCCGAATACATAGAAATAGTCAGCGGGCTGAAAGAGAGAGAAGCAGTAATCGTAACTTCAAGAAGCTCCGGCAGCAATAATCAGAGAGGGCCGAATATGATGATTATGGGTACTCCTCCTGCAGGAGGCGGCAATGTCAGAATCAGAAACAATTAGGAGGAGTGCGGTCATGATAGAAATATGCAATATGAGTAAAATTTATCGGATCGGAAATGTCGCGGTAAAGGCATTGGATAATATAAGCCTGAGCATTAAGCAGCATGAATTTGTTTCGATAGTAGGGCCTTCCGGGTCAGGAAAATCCACTCTGATGAATATGATCGGCTGCCTTGATGTACCTACCTCCGGAGAATACTGCCTGGACGGCATGGAAGTAAGCGGCCTGACCGACGACCAGCTTGCATATATACGGAATCATAAAATAGGCTTTGTTTTTCAAGGCTTTAATCTGATTCAAAAACTTAATGCCTTGGAAAACGTTGAGCTTCCCCTGATATATCAAGGCATACCCACAATGGAACGGTATGAAAGATCGGTGGAAGCACTGAAGTTGGTTGGCTTGGAGGACCGGATCCATCACAGGCCGGCAGAGCTTTCCGGCGGGCAGCAGCAGCGTGTTGCAATTGCAAGAGCACTGGTTGGCAATCCCCAGATTATCTTGGCAGACGAGCCGACGGGAAACCTGGATTCAAAATCAGGCAAGGACATAATTAATTTGCTTAAGGAGCTGCATCTGAAAGGAAGCACTATAGTCTTGATAACCCATGACAATGATATTGCCATGATGGCTGAGAGAATAGTCCGGATTCAGGACGGTCAAATAAACGATGACAGGATGGTGAGCTAGGAATGAGTTTTATTCAGGCCTGCAAAATGGCTGTAAAGAGCATCAAAAGCAACAAAGTTCGCTCCTTCCTCACCATGCTGGGAGTAATAATCGGCGTATCCTCTGTTATTGCTGCAGTAGGCTTTGCCCAGGGCAGCACCAAAAGTATAACGGATATGATATCAAGTATGGGCACCAATCTGATACAAGTTAATATAATGGGAAGAAACAGCAACAGAAACGTTACATACAGCCAGATAAAGGAATTTGCCGAAGAAAACAGCGGGGAAATTACGGCAGTGGCACCCCAGTCAAACACTTCGGCTACAGTAAAATATAAAACAAACAGCAGGAGCACCAACGTTCTTGGAACAAGCCCCGACTACCAGATAATAAGAAGTGTTTATGCGCAGCAGGGCCGGTTCCTGATTCAGAATGACCTTGAGAATATGCAGAAAGTTGCTGTATTAGGAACTGCAGTTGTCAATGACATTTTTGAAGGAACAAGCCCTCTTGGGGAAAAAATAAAAATAAACGGGCAGCTCTTTACTGTTGTTGGCATACTGGAAGAGAAGGACGGAGGACAGGACCAGGGAGCAGATGACATTGTAATAATTCCTGCCACCGTTGCGCAGAGGCTGTTCAGGTCAGGGATAATCAGGAATTTTTCCATACAGGCAACTAGCCCGGACACAGTGGAAAGCGCAATGGAAAAACTTGAGGAATTCCTTGCAAAAACCTATAAGGATTCCGATGCTTTCAGGGTCTTTAACCAGGCAGAGATGCTGGAGAACCTTGACAGCATGACCGGAACCATGACAGCGGTACTGGCGGGGATTGCAGCTATCTCACTTATTGTCGGCGGCATAGGAATAATGAATATCATGCTTGTTTCTGTCACCGAGAGGACAAAGGAGATAGGCATAAGGAAGGCCATAGGAGCAAGAAAGAAAAACATACTTGTTCAATTTCTGATTGAAGCAATAATTCTTACCGGATTCGGCGGAGTCCTGGGTGTGGCTGTCGGCCTGTCCGTAATACATTTTATTATCGGAGGATTCGGCCTTGTACCGGAAGTATATTCGATACCCTGGATATTGATTTCCTTCGGGATTTCCCTGGGGGTAGGCGTTACCTTCGGATTGTTTCCGGCATATAAAGCAGCCAGCCTCAATCCTATAGAAGCTTTAAGGTCTGAATAACGGGAGGAGAAAGATGAGAAGAACATTTTTTATATTATCTGCCATACTTTGCGTATCATTATTATTTAACTGCATTGGTGCATTCGCCGATGCAACGGAGGACGGGCTGTTAACCCTGGAGGAAGCCAAAGCAATGGCACTCAAGAATGACGTGCATTATCACCATCAGGATGAAAATATTCAGGCTGCATTAGAGGATTATGAAAAACTAAGCGAAGATACATCGATAAACTCCGGAAGAGGAAGCAACATTGCTCAAAAAGAAGCAGCACGCATTTCGAAGAAAATCCAGCTTGAAAATGCATACTCCAGCGTCCGCAAAGTAGTTTTGACAAAGGCAGATTTGAAAAGAGCATCATACTCCGATACGGCAAATGCATTCTATGCTGTTATAGAAGCGCAGAATTCCCTTGCAAGCGCATTGACAGATTTAGAATTGAAGAGAAAGGAGCTGGAAAAGGCTGAAATCAAATATATGCTGAATATTGTCCCTAAGAAAACCCTTACGCAAGCAGAGGAGGCATGCAAAAACTCAGAAGCTGCGTATAACAAGGCAGCCCTTGAGCTTGAAAACTGTATATCAAAGCTTTGCAAAATCATAGGCCGGAAATTGGATATGTCCAAGGTCAAGCTGGATACCACACTTGATATCCCCGATATAAAAAGCATTGATCTTGATAAAATTAAGGAAGACAATCTGAAAAACAATCTTAGCTATTTTTCTGCCCGGGAACAGTATAAGCTGGCTGAGTACCAACTGGCACTGACTGAAGAAAAATATGAAGATTACTACGATGACCTGAAAAAGGGTTCCTCAAATGTCAGGGAAGAGTTTGACAACATGCTCTATGATGCGCAAAAAAAGTTCGAAGATGCGGAGTACAGCTGGAATGAGAAGCTGGAGGACCTGGAGGAGTCCCTCAGGGAACAGTATGAGAGCCTTGAGGACCTATATGAAAACTATTTGGAGCAAAAGGAAGACATTGATGATATGAAGCTTACCGTAAAGGAAAACAAAACAAAGCATGCTATGAGCATTATTACCAAAGCTGCTCTGGACAGCAGCATTGCCAGCCTTGAAAGGCTGGAAAGGCAATTGGTTTCAACAATTATAAAGCTAAACAAGCAGTATATTAGTTTAGTACAGTGTAGTATCGAGGAATAAGCTGAATTTACAGCCCTGACGGTTCATCAAATGTCCCGTCATTAAGTACTATCATTCTCATTTGATAAAGCTTATCACCATTAAATAATTGAAAATACTATATACTTTATTTTCATTTGCAATTGACAAAAGTTAATATATGTAATATTATTATAGAAGAAAAGTATATACCGGAATAGAACAGGCGGATTGAATACAATTTAGCCGGGCTAAAATTTAGCAGCAGGTTAATATACTTGTGGGACTATAAAACAGTCTTGCAAGTATTTTTTTTATAGGACTGCTGGGTATTGATTCATTTAAGATGTATTGGGGGACGAAATTATTGAATAATCTGGTAAGCAAAATCACCGATCTGTTTATTATAAAATTTATTAAAAACACCAAGCCGGAAAAAAAAATATCAGACCCTGCAACTAGGCGCAAATATGCTTATTTGGAGGCATATGTAAGTATTGTCGGCAATCTGCTGCTGTCCGCCGTAAAGGTTGCACTGGGATTATTCCTTAACAGTATTTCCCTTTTGGCCGATGCAGCCCATACTGCGGCAGATGTATTGACCTCAATAGTCGTACTTTTCGGATTCAAGCTGTCAAGCTCACCTGCAGATGAGAAGCATCCTTTTGGGCACGGCAGAATAGAACTGATCGCAACCTTGGTGATTTCTGCAATGCTTTTTTTAGTAGGCTTTGAATTTGCGAAATCTTCTTATGAACGCCTTTTATCAAACACTCCGGTCAAAGGCAGTTATATTATAGCATTAATAATGATATTTGGAGCCATATTCAAAGAATGGATGGCCAGATTCTCCATAGACCTTGGCAGCAGAACCTCCTCATCAACCCTTATTGCGGATGCATGGCACCACAGGACCGACGGAATAGCCTCAATACTGGTGGCTGCTGCAATAATAGCTTCGAAATTCGGTTATTATAAAGTGGATGCCGTTTTCGGGCTTATGGTATCCGCGCTGATAATCTATACAGGGTATAGTATTTCAAAAGATTCCATTTCACAAATCATTGGGGAAACACCGGCGGAAGAGGAACTCAATAATATTGAAAATATTGCCTTGACTGTATCGGGAGTTCACAGTATTCATAAGGTGAATGTCCACAGTTATGGCTGCCATAAGGAAATATCCCTGCATGTACAGGTGGATAATGATATGTCCCTGGTTATGGCTCATGATATTTCCGAGCAGGTGGAAAGAATAATAGAAGAAAATATGAACTGCAAGGCAATCGTCCATATAGAACCCCTTGAGTAGGTTTATTAGCACGGAGGAGGCAATAGCCCGGACCGGACCCTTGGCTGCAAATCCTTATCAGAAGAATATGTCCATATAATATGGAAATATTCAAGTAATTTTTTGAGACAATATATCGCTAATGATAATCGTTCTCATTTAAAATAATTGAGTCTGAAGCAGCAGCCATAAAATAACCAAAAAACAGACAATAATATTTTTTAGTAATTTATGCAGGCGCGATACATTTTATATTTTTAAGAATTAAATGCATTTAGCACATTTTTCTGAGATTATAATTTACTTAGTTTAAATTTTTCTTGGATAATAATTCACAGCGATTAAAATTTACCGAAATATGATTTGTTGAAGAAGCTTGACACGTAATTCAATATGTTTTCTAATACTTTTTTCTTGAAGCACCCAGGAGTATTGATATTGCTGATGTTTCAAAAAACCCTCAAAAAAACGACGCGTTTAAATCGCTTCAGAGCGATTTTTTTTGATAGGGTAATATAATTAGACCTCGTGATTTTTATTAGCAGAATACGCAGCCGGTATCCGGGCAGCATTTTGCCTGGTCCATAAGGGCAATTATAAATTTCCCGGCTAAAGGTGATTTTGGGGGTCAATCAAGAAAGGGAAATTATAAGTAATCACGAAATAGTAAATTAATGAGCATTTAGTATTGCAGATAATCAAAAACTCGTGCAGAAAACGCCAGTTTAAACAATTTATAAAACTTTATAAATAATTTATCAATAAAAGAGGATTTTACCTCTTCTGTGTCGAATACTTTAATTGCGCTAAATAATCATTTCGCGCAATATTGAATAAATAATCTAAAAAGGGGATATTTAATATGACTAAGCTTCCTGATATTGCAGTTGAATTTCTTGAATACATGGAAACCATCCGCGGTAAATCAAAAAATACTATCACCGCTTATAGTTATGACCTTGCTCTCTTTTTTAAATATATAAAAATGAAACGCGGTTATTTAGTAACCGATATGGAAATTGATGAAATTCCCATCGATGATGTAGATATGTATATGATCAACAATATAAGCCTTGCTGACTTATATTCCTTCCTCTCCTTCGCGGCTAACCAGAGAGACAATAAAAATTACGCCAGGGCCAGAAAGGTTGCATGTATAAGATCCTTTTTCAAATACCTTCATAAAATGAAAATGATCAAAGAAAACCCAAGCGTAGAACTGGAATCACCGAAAATAAATTCCAGGCATCCTATTTACCTCACTCTTGAGGAAAGCAAGAAGCTTCTTTCGTCCATAGACGGCGAGAACAAAGAAAGGGATTACGCTATAATAACTCTCTTCTTAAACTGCGGACTGCGCCTTTCAGAACTAATAAGCATAGATATAAACAAAATCAGCGGTGACATACTGACCGTAATCGGAAAAGGCAGCAAAGAACGGACGGTATATCTGAACAAGGCATGCATAGATGCCATAAATAACTACTTAAAGGTCCGCCCTGTTGATGATGTTAAAGATAAGAATGCATTGTTCTTAAGTGAAAGAAAGCGCAGAATCAGCAAGAGAACCGTACAATACCTTGTGAAAAAATATATCGGTATTTCCAACCTTGATATGGAAAAATACTCCCCTCATAAGTTAAGGCATACTGCTGCCACTCTAATGTACAAGTACGGAAAAGTCGATATCAGGTCTCTTCAGCAGATTCTTGGGCATGAAAACATTTCAACAACACAGATTTATACGCATTTAGATGATGAAACTCTCAGGAAAGCAATAAATGCCAATCCCCTTTCCGAGGAGAAAAAATAAATCTTCGAAATGATTAACATAAATATTTTTATGTTAATCATTTCCTTCTTTTTCACTGTAATCCACTATATAGTCTCTCTCATATTTCCATTTTCCATGATCTTCCATATCCAACTCTGCATCTTCCTCTTCTATTATCTCGTCTATCTCAATGCTGTTGTAATCAGCAGCCTTATCTATGCAAGTGCAGCAATTATCGCAAATCTTATTTGGATCAATGTCACATCTGTCGCATTCTCCGCAGTCGGTACATTCTCTGTCCGTTAAAACACACTCTTTCTTGTATTCCATATATCTTCCTCCCCAATTTATACGTCAGCTCTATTTTACAATGTATTGGCACTAAAATGCAATCCGGTCATTAACTTGGGAAATTCTTCTATAATCTATTCAGAGAAGAATATATTATGCCGATATTATATTTAAATGCTTGCTTTATATTTGTATAAGAAGGCGGTGCTAATATTGATTAATGCTTCTGCTAATATTTTTGTTTTTACAGCTTATGTTTCCTTGCTGATAATTGAGTTTGTTTTTTTGAAAATACTATATATTGACTTCAACACTCCCTGGCTTATTACCACATTAATATATGTTTTGTTCATAATATATCAGATACTGGTCAGAGTTAATGAACAAGTGGAAAAAGGCAGAGTAAAGGAAATTCTGTATTGTATCATTGACTCTATTAATGGGATACCGCTGGTCAATAAGGATAATAAAATAATTATACAATGGGATGTAATTTTTAAAAAACTGATTGATAAAAAAGAATACTTTCTATATGACAATATTATAAAGATAAAAACAAAAAACATTGACCGATATGTTAACCAGTATCCCTCCCTCCTATTTAACAGCTCCATGGATATGCTGGAAAGAAAAAACAAGATTGACACAAAATCTATTATTAAAGGAAAAGAATCCGCCCCGAAAGAGTTATCGGAAGAACTGGATTTAAATGAAGAGATGAAAAAAGTGTTGTATGTCAAATATTTGAGCGCTAATAAAATGACACTGGCTAATCTTGATTCTTCCGTTTACTTTGATGTTGTGTTAAATGATGAATATGAGCCCCCTGAATTTGAAAAATTCGGTATCAAACCTGATGACAGATATGATGGATTTTCATTGGTTGCTTATCATAAGGATAAGAAGTACATTCTGGTTCCAAGGATAATGGTATATTGCAAAAGAATCGACAAGGAAAAGTGGCTGTATCGAAATATAGACAGAATCATAAAATGTGCCGAAAATATAGCTGCAGGTATACAGGATTACTCAATAATTGTAGATGAGCTGAGTTTAAAAGATGTAACGACCGATTACTATGAGGAAGAAACCGAAGTAATACCGCCTTTCTATTTTGAGCGCTTAGACAATAACATCCTGGAGTTTTCCGGAATAGGAAAAGGCAGGGAAGTTGCAAGGGCTTACTGTTCATTGGATACATCTCATAATAGCTTTGAAATCAATCTGCAAAAATATGAGTTGATTATTGATGGTGTCAGCGAAGTTGTAGAAGAAGAAAAAACAATCGCCATAGGAAATGCGTATCAACCTGTTGTTTCCATAATGGAGAAAATGCCGATAATATCCAATAACATTAAACTGGCTATATTAAAGAAAGATATCGAAGACCTTGTAATTAAATAAGTATTCTATTTGAAGCCTGGAAAATATAAAAGTTCTCCGGGCTTTATATTTGCGTTCTGCAGGCCATTGATCTCCATAACCCTTGATATATATTTCCTTATATCCATATCCCCCTTATGCTTTTGTGACATGTTCCACAGTGTATCCCCCACTTCCACATATTCAGGAATCATCGTGACATCCTTATTCTCCCTGGCACTTACTGCAAGCGTAAAAAGCGAGGACATTGCAAATATCAATATAATTCCAACAGAAACTATAAACCTTGATTTGCTTCTGATAACATACCTTTTCATATAATTACCTCCATAGCGAACATTTGTTCTTTTCTCCATTATATGCGAACATATGTACTGTGTCAAGAAAAAAATTAAAAATTTACGAACGTATGTTTGAAATTTTTAACTTGTTATGTTATAATGATAGAAGAAATTAATGGGAATTATATATTGGAGAGTAATATGAATATTGATGATTTAAGTAAAAAGCAATTTGAAGTCCTGAATTTCATAAAAAAAGAAATCAACAAAAAAGGATATCCCCCCTCCGTCAGGGAAATATGTGATGCTGTGAAGCTTAAATCCACTTCTACCGTTCACGGCCATCTTGAGAGACTTGAGAGAAAGGGATATATCCGAAGAGACCCGACAAAGCCTCGTGCCATTGAAGTCCTCGACAGCAACAGCTCTATTGTTACAAAAAAGGATATGGTAGAGCTGCCTGTAGTCGGCAAGGTTACAGCAGGCCTTCCCATACTTGCCGAAGAAAATATCGAAGATACATTTCCGGTGCCTATAGATTTTGTCGGAAACAGTGAAGCTTTTATGCTGATTGTAAAGGGTGACAGCATGATAAATGCCGGTATATTTGACGGTGATTTTGTAATTGTCAGGAAGCAGTCAGTCGCCAGGAACGGGGATATTGTAGTAGCATTGTTAAATGATGAAGCTACAGTCAAGACCTTTTACAAAGAAAAGGATTATTTCAGGCTGCAGCCGGAGAATCCCTACCTCATGCCGATTATTGCAAAGGAGCTTTCGATTCTGGGAAAAGTTATAGGAGTTTTCAGATCCATAAAATAAAAATAATCCGATAACCGCAATATACATTCTAATAGGTTATCGGATCTTTATTTTTTGTTTTTATTTCTTCGGACAGGAATCCAAACTTCACTGTAAGCGTAATCTTTTTTATTTTTATCCATCTTAGTAAATGAAAAGGACGGAGTATTGATTACTTCGTAATCCGACGAAGGTAGCCATTCTGAATATATTCTTGCCATTGTATTCTGCAGCGTGGAAGGAAATGATCCTTTATTCGGAAATACGGCCCAGGTACAGGCTTCTACGTGCACTTTTTCCAATAGATCACTTACATTATTTTCGGTGGTTAATATACCTATCAGGTGAGTTAACTCTCCTTCTTCTCTTAAGAAGTCAGCATCAGCATCATAAGAAGCACTTACAATCTCGTAAGGCTCCATATTTTGAAGAGAATGCATTTCTTTTTTTTGTTCCTCAGTTATGCTTTCCGCAAGCTTAAAAATCTCTTGGTTGATGCCTTCAAATTGCATAGGGACACGTTTACTTACACCGACTAAATTAAACGCCGGTTTGTCCTCAATTCTAAATTCCATATTCATTCCTCCCTTGAACGATTAATCCGGTACACTCCTTACTTTGGTGCCTTCTTTCAGTGTCTCATCCGGTGACAGAATTATTTCCTCTTCTTCTGTCAAGCCTCTTAACACCTCAACCTGCTCGCTGCTCTCGATTCCCTTTTCGATAGCCCTTAGTTTTGCTGTTCCGCCTTCATTGACAAATACGTGGTCTTTGCCCTTGTAGCTGAACACAGCTTTCTCATCTATAAGGAGAGTGTCTTTTTTACTTTTCACAATAATTTTTACGGTCATTTCATATCCCGGCCTCAGCCCTGCTGCTTCATTATCCAAGCTTATTTCCACCTTGACTCTTTTCTGTTCTATACCAAGATCAGACATGATGCTTTCAGCTTTGGGATGTATTTCCCTTACAGTACCTTTAATATCTTGCATACCAATTTCTTCGTCATCAATTATTACTTTTGAACCCACACTAACTCCTGCAATATCCTCAATAAGCACGTTGCTTTCAATATAATATCCTTCTGAGCCTCCTATTTCAAATAGCTTTGACCCTGGCTGCACAATACTGCCTTCTTCTGCTTCGGCAGTTATCACCAAGCCCTCTATAGGGGATGTGACAATCATTTCTTCGGATTTCAGCTTAAGCTGTTCTATTCTGGCATTAATTTCGGAAAGCTGAGCTTCATATTGTTTTTTTATGTTCCCCGAGATACCCTTCTCAGCAAGTGCCAGATTGCTTTTTGCAGTTTCCAGCCCTGCTTCTGCAGCTGCAAAGTTGGTAAGAGAGTTCTTATAAGTGCCCAGGCTTATTGCTCCGGCTTCATATAACACTTTATTGCTATCCATTGTCCTTTTTGCTTCTTCATATACAGCTTCTGCAGAGCGCACCTGTGCATTCAGGATACGTATTGTTTCATCATCCGCCGAGGTTTTAGCTTCTGCATATTTTGCTTCTATCCCAAGCTTTTGTGCTTCTAATGCTTTTATCTGCAGCTTTATATCGCTGTTATCAATTTTGGCAATAACTTCTCCGGCTTTTACCGGATCACCTTCTTTTTTTGATACTTGTATAACTCTTCCTGATGCCGCAGAATACACGGCTGCTTCCTGCTCGAGCATCAGGATTCCGGTTTCTTCAACATATTCTTCTATATCTCCCCTTGTGACCTTTTCCAACTCCACAGTTACTGCCGGACTTCCCATCTTGATTTTCAAGCCTGCTATAATCGCTATTAATAAAATTACACCTATCCAGATTGCTTTTTTCTTCATTTTCAATACCCCCTATGATATTCGACTCTTCAATGCATCAATAAAGTTCAGATTATAAACCTTTCTTAATGTAGCCAGCTGTGCAATTATTACAAACATAATTGTTGCAGCTGCTGCCTGTATAAAAGACTCCGGCTTCAGTATATAAGGAAGGGTCATTATATCAGAACTGAAGGATTCAACCATACCCTTAATCATACCCGCACCCAAAGGGATTCCGACTATTATGGCAATCCCGCCCATTACGAAATTCTCCCTGCATATCATGCCGTATACATCCTTTCTATCAAATCCCATGATGCGCAAAGTTGCAAATTCCATTGTCCTTTCAGATATTCCGATTATTGTTGAATTATATATCAGTGCAAATCCGAGAACTCCCCCAAACAGCATGTAAAACCCTATGGCAAGCAGCATTAGATCTATGTACTCTTCATAAGCCCTGTACATATCATCCACGGAATTTACTGCAGAGATGTTAGCAACATCCTTCAGTTCATCCTTCAGATCAGCCTGTGCTGCTACAGATACTCCTGTAATCAGCTGTTCCTCCAGAAGCAGTTCTTCCATTGACTCAATATTCATATATGCATTTGCGCCCAGATACTGCTTGAAGATGCCCGTTACTTTGGTTTCAATATCATCCTTTCCCGGTATAAAGCTTTTTATGGTTATTGTATCTCCCTTTTTTGCATTCAGCTTCTCCGCTATGGCTTCAGTAATAAATATTCCGCTTTCCGGAAGTATTATTACATTGTCCTTCATATCTATAAACTTATGGAAGGCTGTCTGCCGGGGTACTCCTATGACGCTGACTGTCATTTTTCTCCAGTCCTTTGCCAATTCAAAGGGGTATTCTATCCGCGGCTCTATTCTCCTTACTTCGATCAAGTTGTTTAAATCAACTATTATTCTTTCATTTTGAGGACCGTTGAACTGAATTGTGTAATCCATTTTTTGATATTCTCCGTATTGCAGCTCAAACATGCTCATCATTGCATCCTTCATGTATAACGGAACAGTATTAATACCATAAGCCATTGCCAGCCCCAGTACAAGGAACGCAAACCTCTTCTTGTTTCTCAATATGTTCCTGATAACCATCTTCCAACTGAAGGGCACATGCTTCCAAAAGAAAGTAACCTTTTCTATAAAGGTACGCTTTCCCGATTTTGGTGCTTCCGGCCGCATAGAGTCAGCAGGCATTATGCGTATAACCCTTCTTGCCCCCAGCAATCCCGATACAGTGCAAAACATACATGTCAGCAGGATCCCGTAAAAAATATATCCATATTGTATTTTTACTCCTGCAAGAGGAATATTGAAGAAAACAGTATAATAGCGGCTTATGGGGCCTGCCAGCATCATCCCGCCCCATATCCCCAATATAGCCCCTGCCAGGCCTATTGCTAAAGCGTATTTTATGTAATGGGAAAGAACTATTCTGTTCCCGTATCCTAAGGCTTTCAATACTCCTATAGCCATTCTGTCATTATTGACAATTCTGGATAGCATTATTGAAATTATTATTGCTGCAACCGTAAGGAACATAACAGGCAGCACGGAAGACAACATTTCTATTCCGTCCAGCTCCTGTTCCAATACATCATTGCTCAACTGGTCTTCCAGTTTTATTATTTTTTTTACACCATATTTGTCCAGCTTTTGTTCTATGCGGTCAATTACATCATCAATATCGGCATCGGTTTCTGTAGTAACCAGCACCTCATTATAGCTTCCCCTGTAACCAAATACGGATTGTGCAAAAGCTTCACTGGTGTAAGCTACTCCGAACTTTTCAGGAGCCGGCATAAGAGATTGTTCGTTTTCCATAAGATATACGAATTCCGAGCTTGATGCAATTCCTGAAACCTTTAGGCTGTGTATTCTTCCGTTGATACGCGGATAAATAACATCTCCAATTTTGATATTCCTTGCCTTCGCAAACTGCTCCAGCAGGATTACACTGCTGTTGTCTTCCAGTTTCATACTAACCTTTTGTTCTGAGTAAAGCTTGTTAATGCTGCCTCCGTTATCAGGAATTGATATAAGTCGAATTTTAACCCTTTCTTTTTCTTCTTCCACTTCCAAGGCTACATCAACACATACACGGCCTTGTACATCACGGACTCCTTCAATTGACTGCAAATTATCAAGGGCGCCCTGAGGAATTTTTACCAGTTGAATTGTCAGATCACTGATATTTGTTATTTTGTAGTAGTAGTCAACTGAATTCCTTAGATTTGTGCTTGTTATGCTGAACAATATATATATGCATAACGCAACAGCAACAATTACGGTAACTGAAACGAACTGCCCCTTTGAATGCCTTACCATTCTCAGCAGTCTGACATCCAGCTTTCTCATCACCATTCAATCCTTTCCGGAGGAATCGGAGAAGCATTTTCCTTTATTTCTACTATGCGTCCGCTTCTCATCTTTATTATACGGTCTGCCATATCTCCAATGGCCATGTTATGAGTGATAATAACAACAGTTTTTTTTAATTGCCGGTTTATTTTATGAAGCAATGACAATATCAATAGGCCGGTTTTATAATCCAATGCGCCGGTAGGTTCATCACAAAGCAGCATAAGCGGGTTTTTTGCAACAGCTCTGGCGATAGCAACACGCTGCTGCTCTCCTCCGCTTAGTTGTGAAGGAAAATGATCTTTCCTGTCTCCAAGTTCTACCGATTCCATAACCTCGTCAATATTCAAGGCCTCCTTGCACATTTCTGTTGCCAGCTCCACATTTTCCTTTGCTGTCAGGTTAGCCATAAGATTATAGAATTGGAATACAAATCCTACCTTATCCCTTCTATAGGCTGTCAGCTTCCTGTCATTATATTTATTAATTTCATCGCCTCTCAGAAATACTTTGCCCTGGGTTGGCAAGTCCATCCCTCCGATGATATTCAGAAGAGTACTTTTACCTGAACCGCTGGGCCCAAGTATAGCAATGAATTCTCCTTCGTAAATCTCAAAGCTTGCATCACAAAGCGCATTAACGGTAACCTCTCCCATCTTATAGTCCTTGCTTGAATTTTCTATTTTCATCAATATCTTCTTCTGCACTCTTCACCCCCTCCTTTCCCCCAAACAGCCCGAATTTCAAAAAATCAATAAAATTGCCGTAAAACTTAATCATTTTGCCTTCATCGCTCGGAAAGTCAATATTCAAAAGTGCCTTCGGCAAATTCATCAACAGCTCGGATATAAAACCCATATCCAGTTCCCGAATCTCTTCGTTCCTAATCCCTTCAGAAATAATGAACTCAAATATGGGAAGCATGAAATTCTTCTTGATTTCCGTCACTTTATCCACAATGCTTTTCTTCTCCATGATATCCCTTATGAGTACGAGTGAATAATTCTTCGCCATATTTGTTGAATAGTTATAAAGTATTTCAATTCTTTCAATTGAACTGCCGCTCTCACTTATTGCCTTCATTATTTCATTTGCCTGATACTCAATATCTTTCCTGATTACTTCCATGAACAAATCTTCTTTTGAGTTAAAATACTTATATATAGTCATTTTGCTTATTCCGGCCTGATTTGCAATTCTGTCAACGGTGATAGCGTTGTATCCGTATTTCAGAAATAGTTCTTTCGACTTATCCAGTAAATTATTTAACTTTTTTTCAGTTTGCCTGTTCATTTCCATTATCACTCCCAAATTTTCAGACAAGTATACTTTTATACTGATTCAGTATAATATTATAGTACTTCATTCCGTGTACTTTTTCAATTGTCTTGAATAAAAAACCGTTGTAAAGAGAACAAAAAAAGTATCACCAACTACTTAAAACAGTTTTGCGATACCCTTTTTGATTCCTATAGTTATATATCTATCAAATTCTTCTTATAGTCATTATACAGCTCTTTTAATTCGCTCATTTTTTCAGCCATTTCCTTTTGAAGCTGTGACAGGGTTTCATATTCCTTTTCTTTTGCAGCTTCTCTAACTCTCGTGAAGAGTGATTTTGAATTATAGGTGTCCTTCATCAGATAGTGCCTCAGGTGATCAACCTGCGCCCAATAAGTTATATCCAGATCCTGGGCTTTCTGTTTGCTGTGAACAGCCCTGCACTTTCTCACAGTATCCATGTTTTCAGGAAGCAGCCTGTTTATTATCTCAGTTACCCATCTGTTCATGACGGCTGTGGTAAAGCTCTTTACCAGCCTTTCATCCAGAACATTTCCCTCCAGTATCACACTGAGCTTTTCAGGATATTCCGCTAAATTTTTAATATTCTCATATACTGTTGCCGGATGTACTCCAAATAATCTGTTTCTTTCCTCCTGGGAATAATACTCGAAAACATCCTCCTCGCTTCTGTATGCCCTGCCTTTTTCAAGGTAGAAGCCTTCGGACTCCGGCGCCTTTGATATTTCCTTTTCAAGCTCGGAGTTGGTTTTGCCTGATTCGCAGGCAGCCTTTATGCCATCCAGCATTGACTGATAGATTGAAGCCAGCGCAAGATATGTGTTTGTCTTAGGATTTGGTGATCTGACCTCAAAACGTGTGGCAAGCGGATTACTCATATTTCTTACCAATCCTGCAAGTACAGTTCTGTTCCTGGATGGTGTTTCAACATTATGGCCCAAGGAGCAGACTATGCAAACCGGTGCTTCAAATCCCGGCTTAAGCCTGTTAAAGGCATCATTGGTAAATGAAATGAAAGGATTTATAGCTTCATAGTTCTTCAGCAGCCCCATTAAGGCTCCGTATCCGATAATACTTAAATAATCCTTTTTCATATCCGACGGTGTAAACAGATTCACTGTTTTGCCGTTCTTAAGCCTTGCAGCAACTCCAATATGAGTATGTTCGCCGTTTCCTGCAACCCCTTCAATAGGTTTTGCGTTGAATGTAACATCAAGCCCGTTTTTCCTGAATACTTCTTTTACAATGTATCTGACCCATTTTTCATTATCTGCTGCCTGGAGGGCAGTATCATATCTCCAGTCTATCTCCAGTTGTTCCATTATATGAGTGAGGTTGCCTGTTTCATCAAGCTTCGCCTTTATGCCTCCAACCTCCTTATGCCCCATTTCAGGCTTCAGATTGTACTTATCCATCAATATAAGCGACTGCTCCAGAGAGGTTCTGACTATTCCCTTTGTTCTTTTCCAATATGATTCCTGAAGTTCCTGGGAAGCTGTAAGGGCTTCCACATCTGCCTTGTCGTTGGGGGTCATTACCCAGAATTCAAGCTCTGTAGCTGAAGTCAACAGTATTTCATCAATATCGCCGCAGCTAATTCCGTATTCTTTGCATACAGAGGGATGTTTTTCAAGAATCTTCATTATTTCAGACCTGAAACGATTTATTCCACGTATCAGGATTGATCTTGAGTCTACATACTTATTGCCGTGCATCAGAAAGGAAGGAATTCTCAAAGTGCCAACCGGCCTGCCTGTCTCATAATCAATGTTCTCATAATTATAATCTACGAACCACAGGGAATTGGTATCGGCAACCAAATCCAATTTCCCGTCATTAAGTGTTGCTATGCCGGGCAGCACAACACTTGATCCGTCAGTTTGAACAGAACCGTTAAGAAACTCTTCTATATCCTCGATAAAAGCTCTTACAGGTATTCTTTCATCTGTGCTGTTGCCTGTCAGATCTGCGCCGGCCAGAGATACAAAGCGTATTTCCGGGTGATCCTTCAGCAGGTTTATAAGTTCTTCCCTTTGGTACTCCTTTGGATTAATCACATATAATATATCATTCTTAATCAAATCACTTAGACTTGTCATTACTGCCACCTCGTTTCAAATATTTCTTCAATAATAATTAAAAATTATACCACCAGGAAAGTTCAATGTAAATAAAACAAAAGCGCAGTACTAATAATACTTTCTAATATAGTCATTAATACTGCTTAACTAATACCTTGCAAAGCCTGATTGCCGCATGCAGCTTTATATACTTATGCACCCTTTGCCTGCCAGGTTCTGCAGAGCATAAATAAGTCCGATTTTTACATGTTCAAAGGTCACTCCCCCTTGCAAATATGCAATATAGGGAGGCCTCATGGGTGCATCCGCGCTCAGCTCGATAGACGCTCCCTGTACAAAGCCTCCTGCGGCCATTATCACCTGATCATTGTAGCCCGGCATATCCCAAGGCTCAGGATCTACAAAGGAATCAACCGGTGAACCCTTTTGGATACCTTGGCAGAAAGCAATTAGCGCATCTCTGTTATTGAACTTGATAGCTTGAATGATATCACTTCTTTTAGTATTGTAATCGGGATTGACTTCAAAACCCAGCTTCGAAAACAGCCTTGAACAGAATACTGCTCCTTTGACTGCTTCAGATACTATATGAGGAGCGATAAAAAGTCCTTGGAAAAAAAGCCTGTTAATCCCAAGGGTAGCCCCGCATTCTTTTCCTATGCCCGGAGCGACAAGCCTGCTTGCAGCCATTTCAACCAAATCAGCCCTTCCGCATACATATCCTCCGGTAGGTGCTATACTTCCCCCGGGATTTTTAATCAGTGAGCCAGCTATAATATCCGCACCTGCCTCTGTAGGCTCCTTGAAATCGAGGAATTCTCCGTAGCAATTGTCAACCAAACAGATTATATTCGGATTCATTATCTTGATGAATTTTATCGTATATTCGATATCTTCCATAGTCAGGGAGGGCCTCCAGGAATAACCCAGGGATCTTTGTATCAGTATCATCTTTGTCTTTTCGCTTATCTTCTTTGTTATTTCATTATAATTTATTTTTCCTGCCTCAGTAAGCTCTATCTGTTTGTACACCACTCCCAGCTCGGTGAGGCATCCGGCAGGGCGTTTATCTTTTGTTCCGATAATGTTCTCCAAAGTATCATAAGGCTTTCCCGTAACCGAGATGAGTTCGTCACCGGGCCTTAATACACCAAAAAGACAAAGAGCCAGTGCATGGGTGCCCGATACTATTTGCGGCCTTACAAGGGCATCCTCACAAGCGAATACTTCCGCGTATACCTTCTCCAGGGCTTCTCGCCCCACATCCCCGTAGCCGTAACCGGTAGAACAGTTAAAGTGCATTTCGCTTATCCTGTTCCTCTGCATAGCGGCAAGTACCTTGTACTGATTAAACTCACTTACCTCATCAATCTTTTTGAATTGTACCGAGACTTCTTCCTCGGTGGATACGCAGATATCTATTATCTTCTTGCTTATGTTCAGCTTGTTAATAAGATAATCTGTTGTTTTATAATGCATAATATTACCTCTTTTTAATATAAATTTTCAATCTGTGTATTTTATTAAGCATCTAACTGTATATTACTTCAGTTAAAAAAATTTGTATGAATCGCAATTATTTTATCATATTTCACAGAACAAGACAACGCACCTTAAAATTCGGATACTATAAATTTAGTATTCCACAAAATTCGAAAAATGCGACGGGGACACGGGGACGTTTCTCCCGGGGACATGGGGACGTTTCCCCTGTCCCGCTTTCAGTGGGACACGCGAAACGTCCCCGTGTCCCCGCGTCCCCGTGTCCCCGCCGTATTATTCTTCTAATATGAAAGGGATATCGAAAACTATTTATTCAATAGTTTTGCGATACCCCCTTGATTGTATTGGGATCAATTATTTAACTGTATTTTCCGTCGGTTTGTTATCGCTGAAAGCGAAATTAATCGGTTTTACAGGTATAATAGTTGAAATTGCATGCTTATAAACCAGCTGCTGCTTCCCTTCGTTATCCAGTACTATTGTATAGTTGTCGAAGCCTCTGACATTTCCTCTGAGCTGAAAGCCATTTACCAGATAGATTGTTATAGTGATGTGCTCTTTCCTGACCTGATTCAAAAACAAATCCTGAAGATTTATATTTACCTTGTTCATCCTATTCCCCTCCAAAATAAAATAAGCAAATACCAAGTATATGTATATTTATATTATTATATAATTATTAGTTATTTATTCTATATTAAAGGAATTTTTCCTGCAATAAACCTAATTATATTTTCCACTATGACTTCCTTTCTGAAGAAATTGTCAACATCCACCCAATTCACCCTTTTATCGCCTCTGAACCAGGTCAGCTGCCTTTTTGCATAATGTCTTGTATCTCTTTTCATTATCCTCACTGCTTCGTCTTTCGTAATCAATCCATGCAAAAAATCCGCAATCTCCTTGTAGCCCAATGCCTGCATTGAATTAAGCTCTCTGCCGTATCCTCTCTTAATAAGCCCTTCCACTTCTTCTACCAGTCCGGATGCCATCATTCTGTCCACCCTCTGATCGATTCTTTCATAAAGCTTTCGCCTGTCCATTGTCAATGTGATGTATGCAAAGTCATATCTGGGCGGTTGTTTCCTGGATTTTTCCTGAAAGTATGAAATCGGCCTGCCCGTATGTTTATATACTTCCAGGGCTCTTATCACTCTTCTCAGGTCATTCGGATGAAGCTTCTTATAAGATGCCGGATCAACAGCTTCAAGCATTGCATGCACATAATCAGTTCCTTTTACTTGAGCTGTTTCCTGCATTTCCCTCCTGTACTCTTCATCTGAAATGGAGTCTGTAAAATCAAGATTATTAAGCAGGGAGTTTATGTAAAGCCCGGTTCCTCCCGTTATTATCGGCAGCTTGCTCCTATCATTGATATCTTTTATATACAATTCAGCTTTTTCTCTGAATTGGGCTACGCTGAAATCCATATCAGGAGTAACTTCATCTATCATATAATGCTTAATTCCCTGCATTTCTTCTTCCTTGAGCTTTGCCGTTCCTATATCCATATATTTATAAACCTGAGCAGAGTCCGCTGATATTATTTCACCGCAAAGGCTTCTTGCCAGAGCAAGGGATATCTCGGTTTTCCCTACGGCCGTAGGACCTGCGAGTATGCAAATTTTTGGCAGCAATTTAAACACCTCTGAAGCTATATTATTCTTTTGAACTTTTTCTCCATCTCGTATCTGCTCATTGTTATTATAGTCGGCCTTCCGTGAGGGCAGGTATATGGCTGGCATGTTTTCATCAGCCTCTCCAGCAGCACACTTATTTCCTCCGGAGTAATGGTGTCCCCTGCCTTTATCGAATTCTTGCATGCCATGCTTATTATAATCTTTTCCAAAGGGGAGGATGCATTAGGTGCCGATTCCTTGAGAGAATCAAGGATATTGCTGAAAAATTCTCCGGTACAAGGCTCACCCATTAATATCGGCACTGCTCTTATTGCAAGAGTGTTTTCTCCGAACCATTCAATTTCAAAACCAAGATTCTGAAAAATAAGGCTATTTTCTGCATACAGCACTTTCTCTGCAGGACTTAATTCAATAACTATAGGCATCATAAGCTCCTGCACGGAAATATTCTTTTCATTATACTTATCTTTTATATACTCGTACATTATCCTTTCATGGGCTGCATGCTGGTCTATAATGTAAAAATCATCATCCTTCTGCCCCAGAATATATGTGCCGAATAACTGTCCTATTACTCTTATTTCATTGTCGAACTGTTTTTGCTGTACCTTCGTCTTCCTGTCATAATCGTACTGCCACTTATAGCTGTCGGCCCGCGGAGCTGCAGCCTCCCTTCCGAAAGAAAGCTGGTCAAAAGACACTTTTTCCGGCTCGTAGGAGTTTCTGCTTTCAAATGCAGCTGACGGCGCCGTCTGAGGTTCCGTTACATCCTCAAGGTTCTCAAATACCAGTCTGTTGTTATTCAGACAGCTTTTTACCGCCAGGTACAGTGTATTGAAAATAGCCCTTTCATCTGAGAACTTAACCTCCTGCTTTGTCGGATGCACATTAACATCCGTCATTTCTGATTTTATATTGATGTTAATAATGCTGAAAGGATAGCGGTTATTCATCAGAAGGGTTTTATATGCCTGCTTCACAGCTTCTGACATCATTCTGTTTTTTACATATCTTTTATTTACAGAAAAGGTCATATAGGTAGAATTGCCTCTTGCAATTTCAGGCTTTCCTATATATCCTTCAATGCTTATAATATCATTTGAATATTCTAGAGGGAGCATCGCTCCTGCAACGCTCTTCCCGTATATGCACAGTATAACCGAAAGCAAATCACCGTTTCCGGGGGTATGCAGAACCACTTTGTTGTTTACTGTAAGCTTCATGGATATTCCGGTATTTGTCATGGCAAGCTTTTCAATAATGTCAACTATGGCTCCCTGTTCCGATGTATCGCTTTTCAGGAACTTCAGCCTTGCCGGGGTATTATAAAACAGGTTCCTTACAGTAACGCTTGTGCCTGTTGGATAGCCGATGCTTTTACTCTGCACAAGCTTCCCGCCCTTGATAATGACATGGCTTCCGGCTGCATCCTCCTCCGCCTTTGTTAAAAGCTCCACCTCAGATACTGCAGCTATGCTTGCCATAGCCTCTCCGCGGAAGCCCAGGGTGCTAATTCCCTGAATATCGGCGGAGTCTTTTATCTTGCTGGTTGCATGCCTGAAAAATACTTGCTCGGTATCCTCCTTCATTATTCCGCAGCCGTTGTCCGAGACATTTATAAAGCTTTTTCCGCCATCCTGTATCTCGATGCTGACAGCTGCCGCCCCTGCATCTATAGAATTTTCCACCAGTTCCTTTACTATAGAGGCGGGCCTTTCTATCACTTCTCCTGCCGCAATCTTATTTATTGTTGCCTCATCCAGAATATGAATTTTCCCCATAATATTTTCTCCTATATCATATCTTTGGCCTTATCCTGCAGCTCCTGCAGCTTGTTAAGCGCCTGAACAGGTGTCATGTTAACCAGATCCACTGATTTCAGCTCTTCAGCCAATGAAAAACTAGCAAAATTAAATAGGTTAGGCTCATGGTCGTTTATAACCGGATTCCTTCTCCTTCGCCTCACATATACATCAGTGTGACTGTTCTTTTCGGATTTCTGAAGTATCGATATTATCTCCGAGGACCTTTCAAGTACCGCTTCCGGTATTCCTGCAAGCCGAGCCACTTGAATTCCGTAACTGCCTCCTGCTCCGCCCCTTGCGATTTTCCTCAGAAATACTATATCTTTTCCCTTTTCCTCCACCAGGATGCAATAGTTCTTGACCCCTTCAACCTTGTCCTCCAGTTCGGTAAGCTCATGGTAGTGGGTTGCAAAAAGAGTTTTTGCTCCTAGCCTTGCTTTGTCAGCTATATATTCCACCACCGACCAGGCAATGCTTAGCCCGTCGAAGGTACTTGTGCCTCTTCCTATTTCATCAAGTATTATCAAGCTCTTAGAGGTTGCATTATTTATGATATTGGCAAGCTCGCTCATCTCCACCATGAAGGTGCTCTGGCCCGATGCCAGGTCGTCGGAGGCCCCTACTCTGGTGAATATCCTGTCCACAACTCCAATCTCCGCTTTTGATGCCGGAACGAAGCATCCTATCTGAGCCATCAGCGTTATAAGTGCCACCTGCCTCATATAAGTGGATTTCCCTGCCATATTGGGCCCGGTGATAATAAGCATCCTGTTCTCATCATTATCCAACTGTGTATCGTTGGGTACGAACTTTAGTTCGTTGTCCTGGGCTTCCACCACCGGATGCCTTCCGTTTTTTATAATTATTCTGTCCTCATTATTTACTTCCGGCCTTACATAATTATATTTCTGGGATACCTCAGCCAGGGAACACAGGCAGTCAAGATCGGAAAGGCATGAAGCTGTCTGCTGTATCCTCTTGATATGCCCCGCTATTTCATTCCTTATTTGTATAAAGGTCTGGTATTCCAGTTCTATAAGTTTTTCCTCCGATCCCAGCACCAGGTCTTCAAGCCTCTTAAGCTCAGGAGTGATATATCTTTCCGAGTTTGAGAGGGTCTGTTTCCTGATAAAATACTCCGGAACCGAAGGCAGATTTGATTTTGTTATGTCAATATAATAGCCGAATACCTTGTTAAAGCCTATTTTTAAAGACTTGATACCCGTTTTTTCCTTCTCCGCCTGTTCCAGCTCCGCAATCCACTGCTTTCCGTTGACCGATGCAGAACGTATCTCGTCCAGTTCCGGAAGATAACCATCCTTAATGAGATTCCCTTCCCTGAGTACAAAGGGCGGATCTTCATTAATTGATGCATCAATTATTCCGAACAAATCCTCAAGCACATCCAACTTCCCGTATATATCTTTCAGAAGGATGCTTGTACAATCAGACAGCAGGCTCTTTATATAGGGCAGATTCCTGATTGAATTTTTGAAGGCTATGAGGTCCTTTCCGTTGGCACTTCCCAAAGCTATGCGGGTTGCCAGCCTTTCAACATCATACATGCTTTTCAGGTACTCCTTAATTTCTTCCCTTTTCAGAAAATCATCATACAGCTCAGCTACAGCGTCAAGCCTGCCGTTAATTTCAACCGTGCTCAAAAGTGGCTTTTCCAGCCAGCTTTTAAGCTTCCTTCCTCCCATGGCGGTGGAAGTTCTGTCTATTACTGACAGAAGTGCTCCTTTCCTGGATTTGCCCCTGATTGTCTCCGAAAGCTCCAGATTCCTTCTGGTGCTCTGGTCCAGCACCATGAAATTGCTTATGCTGTATGTCTTAATATAGTTTATATTATCCAAACTGACCTTTTGAATGTCATCAAGATATAACAGCAATGCCCCGGTACTTCTTAATAGTGTTTCATTGTCTATTCCGAGCCCTTCAAGGCTTGATACACCGAACTGCCTTTTGAGCCTTCTTTCACAGGCTTCATGGTCAAAATATCTCTTGTCCAATATGTTATAAGCAGAATATGCAGCTTTGATATCCTGAAAATCTGTGTTGGAGATTATTTCAGCCGGATTAATCCTGTTTATTTCGTTTCTGACAACTGCCGCATCGCTTATATCCGCATAAGTGCAGTAAAATTCTCCTGTGGAAAGGTCTGTATAGGACAATGCTGCCTGCCTGCCGTCGGCATATAAGCTTAACAGGTAATTGTTGACTCTTTCATCAAGCATTGAGCTTTCTATTACAGTACCGGGAGTTATTATCTTTATTACCTCCCTGCGGACTATGCCTTTTGCCAGTGCCGGGTCCTCAACCTGCTCACATATTGCCACCTTGTAGTTTTTCTCTATAAGCCTTGCAATATAGCTCTCTGCCGCATGGTACGGAATGCCGCACATAGGTGCCCTTTCCTCCTGTCCGCAGTCCCTTCCCGTAAGGGTTATCTCCAACTCCTTGGATGCGGTTATTGCATCCTCAAAAAACATTTCATAGAAATCGCCCAGTCTGAAGAACAGTATTTTGTCCTTATGCTGGTTTTTTATTTCAAAATATTGCTTCATCATTGGTGTAAACTGCGCCATTATTTTTTCACCTCATCAACCATTTGACCGTTCAAAAACCATGAATGGATTTCATTTATCCTTACATTTACCAGCTTTCCGATTATCCCGTCAGTTCCTGTGAAATTCACAACCTTGCCGGTTCTTGTCCTTCCGGTAAATTTTGAAGGGTCATTCTTGCTGCTCCCCTCTGCCAGAACTTCAACGATTTTGTCCATGTATTCATCATTCAGCTTTTTTGATATGCCATTCTGAAGCTCTACCAGCTTTTCAAAATTCCTGTGTTTATCCTCATAGCCGGACGTATCCTCCATTTCGGCAGCAGAAGTACCGATCCTCCTTGAATATATAAACATAAATACCTGATCGAATTCCACCCTTCTCAATACATCAAGGGTCTCTTCAAAATCCTCGTCGCTTTCACCGGGGAAACCAACTATCACGTCTGTACTGAGTGCCACTCCGGGTATTTCCTGCTTTGCTTTAAATACCTTATTAAGGTATTCCTCTTTTGTATACTTCCTATTCATTCTTTTAAGTATTTTGTCGCTCCCTGCCTGAAAAGGCAGGTGAAGCTGCTCGCATACCTTTTTGCAGTCCCTCATGGTATAAATAAGCTTATCGGAAATATCCTTAGGGTGTGAGGTCATGAACCTTATTCTCTCAATGCCTTCTATTTCATTTACCATTCTAACTATATCGGCAAAATCCATTTCCATATTCAAATTCTTGCCGTAGGAATTCACATTCTGGCCCAGAAGAGTCACTTCTTTGCACCCGTCTTTGGCGAGGCTTTCAATTTCTCTGATTATGTCCCCCGGCTTCCTGCTCCTCTCCCTCCCTCTTACATGAGGCACTATGCAGTAGGAACAGAAATTATTGCACCCATACATAATTGTAACCCATGCCTTGAACTTTTCCTCCCGCAGCACGGGTATATCCTCTATTATCATGCCCTCGGTGTTCATTATATCTATCAGGGTATATTTCTCATTAATTGAACGTTCAAGAAGCTCCGGGAGCTTGTATAGGTTGTGAGTGCCGAATATTATATCCACATGCCGGTATTTCTTTCTGATCATTTCAACTGCATGCTCCTGCTGCATCATGCAGCCGCATACGCCTATTATCAGTGACGGATTGTCTTCTTTAAGCTTTTTTAATGCACCTATGTTTCCGTACAGCTTTAATTCTGCGTTTTCTCTTACACAACAGGTATTGATTATTATTACATCTGCCTCTTCTTTTATATCTGTTTTGCCATATCCCATTTCTGCAAGCATACCCATTATTTTTTCCGAATCGGAGTTGTTCTGCTGGCAGCCGAAGGTTATCACATGCATGCGTTTCTGCTTTCCCGTCTTAAGCTTTTCAATATCATTATTCTCTCTTACTCTCAGGGCTATTTGCTTTTGCCGTTCTATTTCAGCATTATTAACTTTCTCTGGTGCTTTTCTTTCCGACATATATTTACCTCAATATTTATTTAATTCGCATATAAAGAAGAATGCGACGCATCTGTAGTTTGCATAGACGCGGGGACATGGGGACGTTTCCCCTGTCCCGCTTTCAGTGGGACACGCGAAACGTCCCCGTGTCCCCGTGTTACCCGTTACCTACGTCGCATTATTCTTCTATTGCGCTATTATATTTTTGTTCATATTATAACATATATATACAAATTTATCATGAACTTTAAGGCAAAAGAGGCAAATCGCAATCTTTTACCCTTGAGGGGTATGCAATAACCTGCTCGTAAGGCGGAGGCAAAAGATCCGCATTCCTGCTCTCAGTTATCGGAATATCAATTCCGCTTTGGTTTTCATCACTTTGTCTCATCAGTTCCTCTACAATTATTCTTCCTATTTGACGGCCCAGCCTCAAACCTTCGGTTATATCCTCAATAAAATGTACTCCTGCATAAAGCCTGGATATGCTGTTTTCCTCCGCCAGTTCTTTTAATCTTTCTGCTTCGGGAGGGAAGAAATAGCTGAGTATGACTTCCGCAGTTCCGGATATCACTGAGTGTCCGGAAGGATAGCTCGGAAACTTCGGAGTGCATAATGCGGTAACTAACCTTTGATCCAACTGATTCGGGCGCGGCACATCCCATAAATACTTGAAATACCAAGTAATCACAAAGGCATCATTAATGCCTGCCTGTACAGCAGCCAGCACCCTTGCTGCACGTACCGGAGAAAATCCGTAAGTATCCAGCAGCCGGTCGATAATCGGCGTCCACTGTTTGGTTGCAGGTCCGTCCCCCCAATATTCCGCGATTTTGCGCTGCTTCGGAGTCAAATGCTTAAGCACGCCCTTTACAATTAACACTTACACTGCTTTTTCTTTAGTTTCAGGCAGAATTTCCATATTACCATCCCTTCAAAATTTAATGGGTTAATCTGCCAATGCTCACACCCAATTGAATGATTGTCCATTCTCAATTACAGAATACGTAATTTTATTAAATTTGTGCAATCAGACAAAAAATAAAATAGCCAAGTACTATTTTTAATAAGCACCCGGCTTTTTTATTGATTTATAATACTATCCTTTTTTCTCACTATACTTGTTTTTCCTTCAGAGATATATTTATATCAAATTCTCCTATGGGAGTTGTAAGAATTAACTGTAAAGCCCTTTCACCGGCCATTGTGAATGATTTGTATTCCCCGATAAAAATCTGCGGAGGGACAATATCGCATGCGTAGTTGTTTTGTGCCAAAAGCGTCATTGCATTGCCGCTTATTATATTAGCCACTTCCCCTAAAGCGGAGGATGCAAAGCTGTCAATCCTGTCCATTTCCATTCCGGACATTATCCTTATCATTTCCAAAGTCATATCTTTCGGGAATCCAAAGAGGATAGTGCCCCTCAAATCTCCGGTAACTCCAAGTACAACACTTGCATCTTTGCTGCTTACCATATCTTCAATGACTCTAAGATCCTTTTTCTGAGGATCTATCCCCACCATTAGTTTAAATACTTCCTTAGTTGCCTTATAAAAGGAGTTTATATATTCAGCCTTCATTATGCTTCTCCTCCCTTGCTTTTAGCATACTCCCCTATCATCTGATCCATTTTCCCCACATGCATTATCAGCCAAGCCATAAGCTTTCCGCCGAATTCCTGTATCTTTTCTTCGTTGAAGCCTTCCTCCTCAAAGATTCTTACATAATCATTTATTCCCTCTTTAAATTTTAAATGTGCTATTTTATGATTCTCAATTTCCGGGTAACCGATCTGTTCCTGGTAAGCTTCCTCATCGTCAAAATGGACTATTACGTACTCCTGCATGAAGGCCATTGTTTCCTTAACCTTTTCCAGCTTGTCCTCCCAGTTGTCCTTGCTCTCAACTGTCCGGAGAAAGTCAGAAACCCGCTTGAAAAGCTCTTTATGCTGCTCATCTATAAGTTCTATACCTATACTATACTTGTCTTTCCACATCATAGTTAAAACCCCCCTTTTCTTTGTAATTATTTTTCTTTGATTATTATTATATATAACATATTATAGCATAATTTGCCATATTGAACATTAAAATTAAGCGCAATAAAAATCAAGCAAAGAAAACCTCGCTTGATTCTTAATAATATTTCGCATTAAATCATTCTTTACGGCTACTTCTTAACCCCCAGGTATGCCTCCTGTATTTTTGGATCGCTTGCTATATCACTTGCCTGTCCGGAAGCTGATATTTTCCCCTGTTCCAATACATAGGCTCTGTCAGCTATGGAAAGCGCCTTATATGCATTCTGTTCCACCAGGAGGATTGTTTTTCCCATCTTTCTTATATCCAATATTATGTCAAAAACAGTCTGCACCAATAACGGGGCAAGTCCGAGAGACGGTTCATCAAGCAGCATAATCTGCGGACTGCTCATGAGTCCTCTGCCCATAGCAAGCATTTGCTGTTCTCCTCCGCTTAGGGTTCCTGCAACCTGATTTTCCCTTTCCTTAAGCCTCGGGAAAAGAGAATATACCTTCTCCAGGTCCTCTTTAATCTCATTTTTGTCATTTCTGAGGTATGCACCCATATAGAGATTGTCCTTAACAGTAAGATTGGCAAATACAAGCCTGCCTTCCGGCACTTGGCAAATACCCGTTTTGACTATTTTACTGGGATTAAATCCTAATTTGTTGTCGTTATAGCTTATTTCGCCTTGTTTATACTTTAAGAACCCCGATATGGCATTGAGCAGGGTTGATTTTCCTGCGCCGTTGGAACCTATGATAGATACTATTTCTCCTTCATTGACCTCGAGGTTTATCCCCTTTAATGCATGAATCCCGCCGTAGTATACATGTAAATCCTTAACTTTTAACATAGCTATACCTCCACCCCCAAATACGCTTCAATTACCGACTTGTCATTCTGCACATCTTTGGGAGTACCCTCTGCAAGCTTGCAGCCGAAGTTAAGCACCATAATATTTTCACAGACACCCATTATGAGATCCATGTGGTGTTCTATTATCAGTATAGTCAGATTAAATTTCTTTCTTATTTCCGATATAAGCTTCATAAGCTGTTCTGTCTCATCAGGATTCATCCCCGCTGCCGGTTCATCCAGCAGAAGCAGTTTGGGCATAAGCGCAAGAGCACGTGCTATTTCGAGCCTTCTTTGCAGCCCGTAAGGCAAATTGTTGGCAATCAGGTCTTTTCTGTCTTCGAGGCCCATTATTGCAATAAGCTCAGCGGCTTGTTCATTCAGCTTTTTTTCCTGCATTCTGAACTTCGGCGTTCTCAGCACCGAATCCAAAAGTGAATAGTTTGCGTTATAATGGCATGCCGTAAGTACATTCTCATAAACAGTCAGTTTTTTAAACAGCCTTATGTTTTGAAAGGTTCTGGTGATTCCTGATTCTGCTATAAGGTACGGCTCCTTATTAGTAATATCCTTGTCGTCGAATATTATTTTCCCGCTTGTAACCTTGTAAACACCTGTTACGAGGTTGAATATTGTGGTCTTGCCTGCTCCGTTAGGCCCTATAAGCCCTGTGATGCTGTCCTTTTCAACATTGAAATCCACGTCCCCGACTGCGGTAAGTCCCCCGAATGTCTTGGTAAGGCCGTGCAATTCGAGTATGCCCATATTACTTGCCACCTCCTGCACGCTGAAGCTTATTCTCACGCTTTGCCGCCATATTTCTAAAAAGCTTTTTCATACTGGAGGGGGTCAGCTCGTAGCCGCCCATCAAGCCTTCAGGCCGCGATATCATGATGAATATAACCGCCAATCCGTAGAACACCAGCCTCCATGAAGAAAAAGCCCTTAATATCTCCGGAAGCGAGGTAAGCACTAAGGCACCCAGCACACTGCCGGATATGCTGCCTAATCCGCCGAATATTACAATGATAGTAAGCTCTGTCGATTTTGCAAGGCTGAACATCTTAGGCTGCAGGAAGGTCATGTAATGCCCCATCAGCCCTCCTGCTATTCCTGCATAAGCTGCACTTGTAACCAGAGAAGTCATCTTATAATTAAAAACATTAATACCAACAATCTGTGAAGCCAACTCCTCCTCCCTGACTGCGATCATGTTCCGTCCATGCCGTGAGCGTATCAAATTGGCAAGTACAATTACTGCTACAATATTAATTCCAAGTACATTCCAGACATTTGTATAATGGGGTATCCCCGGCCAGCCTCTTGCACCGCCGAAGGTCTGTACATTATCCAGTATCAGCCTTATTGCCTCTCCAAAACCCAAAGTAGCAATACAAAAGTAGTCACCCTTAAGATTCAGGGTCACTTTACCCAGCGCCGCACTGACCAATGCAGCCGCAAGCCCGCCTGCCAAAAGTGCCGGTATGAAGGGCCAATGAAATTTTACCGTCATCAGTGCCGTAGCATAGCCTCCTATTGCCATAAAACCTGCATGTCCAAAGGAGAACAAGCCAGTAAATCCTGTGAGCAGCGATAACCCGAGTACCGTCATAAGGTTTATTCCGGCTAATGTGAGTATACCCAATATGTATTCATTTCCCATATCTATGCCCCCTTATGCTTTATCCTCGGTAACCTTGCCCATGAGTCCCATAGGCCTGACTACCAGAACAGTAATTAATAGTACAAATGCAATAAGATCTCTATACTGAGATGAAAGGTACCCTGCTGTAAAGGTCTCAATAATCCCCAGCAGCACAGAACCTATTACAGCACCCGGCAGGCTTCCCAAGCCTCCAAATACCGCAGCAATAAATGATTTATTTGTAATAATGCCTATTTGGGGATATACGGTATATTTCATACCGAACAGTACTCCGGCTATACCGGCTAAAAAACCACCCATAAGGAATACTGTAATTAATATAAAGTCAGTATTGACCCCCATTAAGGCACTGGCTTTCAAGTTGTAGGAAGTAGCCTGAATAGCTTTTCCTATTTTTGTATGATCAATGATATAAATCAGTATTATCAGGCATATGGCGGATATCAGGAACATTGCTATATCAAGCTTTCCCATTGCCAATTCACCAATTTTTATCGGCTGTTTATTAAATACCTCAGGATATGTCCTAAAGGTCGGTCCAATGGCAGGAATAGCTATTACAAGATTCTCCATAAAAATAGATGCACCCATCGCTGATATTATAAAATACAGAAATGGCGCTCTTCTTTCTCTAAGAGGCTTATATGCCACTCTCTCAATAATCAGTGCTAAAATGGCAGAGCATATGGCAGCCGAAATGAATGCCAAAGGAAAAGGAAACCTTAAAAATGTAAGAAAAAAGAATCCGAAATATGCCCCGAACATAATTACACCGCCGTGGGCAAAATTACTGAAATTCATAATACTATATACGAGAGAATAGCCTACAGCCATCAAAGCATATACACTTCCTATGGAAAGACCGTTTATAAGCTGTTGAAAGAATTGTGTCATTATTTTCTTCTCCTTTACACGTTTAGGGAAAATAAACTGTATTGAGCAGAAAGAACATTTATAGAGCAGAAGGAGTTTCCTTCTGCTCTATTTCATATGGTCAATTAAAGCCTATTCTGCAGCAAACTTCTGCTGGAATACATACTTGCCATCAACAATTTTTAGTATAGCAGCATCTTTACCTTCCGGATTATGGGTATCCTTGCTTATCTTTATTCTTCCTGTGATACCCTTTATATCTGTAGTTTCAAGAGCTTGAGCAATCTTTTCGCCATTGGCTTCTCCCGCTCTGGTCAAAGCATCTACAAACATGAGAACTGCATCGTGTACAAGATAACCGTTAAGCTCAACGTCTTTTTCGTACTTTGCCTTGTATCTGGTCTTGAAGTCCTGAACTTCAGGATCATCATAATCCAAATGATTTACGAAGAAGGAACCTTCTACGGCATCCTTCGCCATGCTGATAAGCTGCTCGGACGGCCATCCGTCTCCACCCATGAGTGTTGCATTTATGCCAAGCTCTCTTGCCTGATTGGAGCTTAATGCAACTTCCTTAAAGAAGTAAGGCATGAATATAACCTCAGGATTTGCTGCCTTAATCTTTGACAGCTGCGGCCTGAAGTCTACGTCACCTGTCTTGAAGCCTTCCTTGGCAACAATGGTTCCGCCTTTTTTTACGAAGAACTCTTCAAAGAACTCTGTAAGTCCCTGTGAGTAATCATCCCCAACATCATAAAGGACTGCAGCAGTCTTGGCTTTAAGAACATCAGCCGCATAACCTGCAGCAACGGCACCCTGATAGGGGTCAATAAAGCATACTCTGAAGTTATATGGCTTTATTTTACCGTCAAGTACAGTAACCTTTGGATTTGTTGCAACTGTAGCAATATCCGGAACCTTTGCCTCTTCAAGGACAGGGGCTATCGGTATAGCATTCCCGCTGGCATTTGGGCCCAGTATTGTGCAAACCTTGTCCTGAGTTGTAAGTCTTTTAGCAACATTTACAGCTTCCTGCGGGTCGCCTTTTGTGTCATAACCGATAACTTCCAATTGCTTTCCAAGTACTCCGCCTTTTGCATTGATTTCTTCAAAAAGCATCTTGACAGTATTCAGTTCACACTGTCCCCATACTGCCTGGTCACCTGTAAGAGAACCCATCCAGCCTACTAATATTTTTTCTTCAGCAGGAGCTGCGGGTTCCGCTGGTGCTGCTGTCTGTGGGCTGCAGCCTGCAAGTCCGACTGAAACAGCCATCAGACATACCAATAGTAATGCCAGTACTTTCTTTTTCATAATCTTCCTCCTCCAAATTTCTGATAATTAATTTAGAACCATATCCTCCTTTCTTAATAACGCATCAGCAGGAAATTTTTCGATTGCAGAAAAATTTACTCGCCTCTGCGCATTTCAACGAGGCGTGAAAAATGCCCAAACCTGTCGGAGACATCTTTTTGCCTCGCTATAATACAAATATGAATATTATTGTATAAATATATTTAAAAAATTTAGAAAAATGACATGTAAGCTGCCGGTAAAATTTTATCATCAGAATAATTATTTTATTCTAGCGTATGTCTTAAGATTCTACATAAATTAATTTTATCCTTCTAAAAAAAGCCTTATAAATAAAAAATACACTATATGGCTATAGTGTATTTTTGCCGCAAATGATGATTACATCAGCTTTGTCCCCTGATTTTCAACAACATCCCGTTCCTTAAGCATCCTGATAATCTTGCTTGCATCACTTTTTGAAAGATCTTTGCTGAAGCTCTTTCCCGTCTTATCCTGTATCAAATCTCTCAGTTCATCATTTGATATATTAAGATTTTTTGCTATCGCAAATATAGTATTGATTTGTGTTTTTGTAGCGCCTTCATAATTTTTGTGTTCCTCGGCCTGCTGGCTCTGATTCTCTTCACTTATGCTTTTCCCTTCCCCCACCTCCTCAAATCCTGTATATTCAACTCCGTAGCCGGCAAATCGCAATGCCCTGGCAATTGCTCTTGTCTCTGCCAGCTCAAGAATTGCATTTGAAAGCACCTTATCCCTCTTTACTGACGCATTCCCCAATCCGTTAAAGATTCCTTTTCCGGTCTTCACGGCAGCCTGGACCACTGTTGATTCCTCATTATACTGCACTACGCTGGTTTCTATGGATAAATTCTCGTTCTCATCATGGGCAAGTCTCAATCTGCCGCCAACCACGGGATAGATTTTTCCCTGCACCTTTACAAGTTCTTCATTCCTAAATGTACTCGGCATATTATTCCCTCCTGAATATATATTGTGAGGGTAAGAAAATAATATGCATATATCTTCAGCTTATTTCCTTTTTCAGTTCTGCAATGCTTTCCTCAAGCTTTTTCAGATGATACAGCAATGAATCATTATTTGTATTGCTGCCTTCAGAAATAATGTATTCAAGACTGTCAAAAGTATCACCCGATGCAGCCTTTAGTGCCCTTAAATAGCTTATGAGATTATGTTTATTCATGCTTCTTCTTTCAACTGTTATTTCCCTGGCAGCTGCTGAAGATAGCTCTAAAGTCTCCCCAAGCTTTGCGGCTTCAACAGGAATCCCCAGCTCTGATTCCATAAGCTTAGACAGCACCTTCGACGATTCTTCTTCTCCATGCACCAGAAATACTTTTTTTGGCTTTTTTATAAAAGACCCTACCCATTCTATAAGCCCTCTCTGGTCCGCATGGCTTGAGAACCCCTCAATAGAATAGACGTTACAATTCACACTGATTTCTTCACCGAATATCTTAACAAGCTTTTCTCCGTCCTTTATTCTTCGTCCGAGAGTATTTTTTGCCTGATAGCCCACAAATACCACACTTGATTCTTCGCGCCATAGATTATGCTTGAGATGGTGCTTTATTCTTCCGGCTTCACACATACCGCTTGCTGAAATTATAATACTGCTTCCCTCCATTGAATTGATAGCCTTGGATTCCTCAGCCGTGTGGGTGAATATGAGATTAGGAAAATCAAAGGGATTATCTCCTTCTTTAAGCAATTTCTGAGTATCCTCATCCATATATGGCAGAAAGCTTTGAAATATGTTTGTTGCATTAATTGCCAGAGGACTGTCTACAAATACCGGTACATTGCATAATGGTAATGATTTGCATTCCTTCAGCATATTAAGTATATACAGTATTTCCTGAGTTCTTTCAACTGCAAAGGAAGGTATTACCACGTTGCCGTTCCTCTCTATTGTATCTGTTATAATATCCAGCAGGGCCAGAGTCTTGTTATTCATCTCCATGTGAAGCCTGTCCCCATATGTGGATTCCATAATTATATAATCTGCTTCTTCAATTATCGTCGGGTCATTCATAATGGGTGCATCTTTATTTCCTATATCTCCTGAGTATACCAGCTTAATCTCTTCGCTGCCTTCCCTGATCCATAATTCTATAATTCCCGACCCCAGAATATGTCCCGCATCCATTATCCTGAATGAAATGTCCGGGTCAATATTTATAATCTTATTGTACTCCACAGGTTGAAAGAATTTTAATGATGCTTCTGCATCCTTTACTGTATATAAAGGCTCTGCAACTCCTTTTCCTGCTCTTTTTCTTTTCCTGCTTTTCCATTCCGCTTCTGATTCCTGTATGTATGCACTGTCAGGAAGCATTATTTTGCATAGTTCAAAAGTCGGGGCAGTAGAAATGATCTTACCCTTGAAGCCCTGTTTGACAAGCAGCGGTATCCTTCCGCTGTGGTCGATATGGGCATGGGAAAGTATAAGCATATCGATTTCTGAAGGATTGAACCTGAATGGTTCAAAATTCATTTCCTCAGCTTCACTTCCGCCTTGAAACATCCCGGTGTCCAGAAGTATCTTTTTATTTCCCGTCTCTATAAGATGACAGGAACCGGTTACAGTACCTGCCGCGCCGCAAAAAGTAAGCCTCATATTACACCTCCGTAATTACTCAAATTATACACATATATTGACTATATTCTACATTTATTCTCTATTACCTTTATAAAATCAAAAAGACCTGTGAAGAAAACAATCTTCAAGGTCTTATTCTTGAAACATTGGAACCAAATTCTATTGACAATAAATTCATTTCGTTATATCATTTATATTGTCAGTTTGCGGGGCGTAGCGCAGCTTGGTAGCGCGCTTGGTTCGGGACCAAGAGGTCGCAGGTTCAAATCCTGTCGCCCCGACCATTGAAACTACAGCTCAATAATATCAGGGTCATAATCCAAATCCAATCCATAAAAATTGATATAGCAATAAATGAACTCTCTTTTATACTCTCTGTTCCTTAATTGCCTTTTCAGCTTTTTCAAATACTTCTTTTCGTTCCACTTTTTATTTGCTATATACCGTTTTCTGCCCAGCTTCCAAAACTTGTGAGGGAAAACCAATATTGCCAGCAGCATTTCATATTCTTCCTTTGACATGGGCCGAAGCTTGCAATAGCTCGCAATAAGCCTCCTGCACAAGTCAAAATCCCATTTGAACCTTTTCTTCGAGAGTATCCTTCTTATCATTTTACCTAAATCGCTCATGGGAATATCGTATTGGCATGACTCCAGGTCAACTACAAACAGTTTATTGTTTCTGTCAACAATTATGTTTTGATAATAGAAGCTGTCGTGGCATATACTGCCTTCATTTACATAATATTCGCAAAGCTCATTGTACCTGCTGTGGTCAAGTATTCTGATTGCAAGCTCGGCTTCCCTTATAAAATAGTCAATATTGCTCTTATATATGTAATCGAACTCGGCTTTCAGCTTAAGCTTATCGATATACTCCCTGTATCCTGCCAGTTCATCCCGGCACTTTGCGAAGGTTCGGCGCCACTTTTTAATATGGGACTTAACCTTCACATGCTTAGGCGTCCTGAATCCTTTTGCCCTGTTGTGAAAATCCGCCAGAAGCTCGGAATATCTTTCCATTTCATCCGGTATCGAAAAGCTTGCCTCGCATCCTTCGATCCAATAAGTAAGGTAAAAAGCCGTGCTCTTACGTTTTATTATTGGCTTTCCTTCTTTTGTGAAGTAATATTCCGCAATGTAGTCACATCCGTTTTCTTTTAAATGCAGCATTATATTATAGCTCTTTTTGGCTTTTTCATAACCATTGTTTACCCGTTTCAAGCAGAAAAAACCTTTATCCGTTCCTACCTTATATGCACTTCTGACTTTATCTATCGATTCTACCCGAAAATCATAATGGTTTAATACAACAGCAAGGGTTCTCATTTCTTTTTGGTCTATATCCGATGTACATTTGCTTTCCAGCTGTGACAGCATTATATCCACTCCAATCACAATATGTACCTATAATTCCGGTTAATATATTATATTTTGGAGTGCTATGATATATATCAAAAGAAAAAACAAACTTGCCGATTGGCAAGTTTTTAATGACCGCTGTTACACTTCCTATGGTTGTCCGCTTTTTTTGTAGAAGAAAGTTTTTATTGACTCCAGTTTATATTTATATGGAAGTATTATCTGCTCCGTGCTGCCGACAAACAACACTCCGTTGTTGCTTAAGGAATTCCTGAAATTATGGTACATTGTTATCTTAGCTTCTTCCGTAAAATAAATCATTACATTTCTGCATACGATCAGATCACAGTTTTCGGGGTATTTGTCCACCAGCAGATTATGATGCCTGAAATCTATACAGTTGATTATCCTTTCACTTACCTTGTAATAATCTCCCGATTTTATAAAAAAACTATCAACAAAATTTCTTGGCAGGTTCTCAAGGCTCTTCGCGGAATATATCCCCACCATTGCCTTATTCAGCGCAGCATCGTCTATATCTGTTGCAAGTATCCTGAAGCTGTTCAGATCAACGTATCTGCTCATCATCATTGCAAGAGAGTAGGGCTCTTCTCCTGTAGAACATGCAGCGCTCCATATTTTAGGCTTTTTATTAAATTTCATTATTTCGGGCATTATTTCGTTCTCCAGGACCTTCCACTGCTCCGGATTCCTGTAAAATTCAGATACATTAATTGTAAGATAATTGATAAATTCATCGTATAGATTTGAATTCTGTGTCAATGCTTTAAAATACTCATCGTAATCATCATAGTTGTTCCTGCGGATAAGGGAGTCTATCCTCCTTCGCATCTGCCGCTCCTTGTAGCTTGACAAATCTATTCCCGTAAGCTTTAATATCTTTTGTTTAAACCCTTCATAGTTTTCTAGCATAAGCAACTCCTATCAGATTAATAATAAGCTATTACTATTCTATCATATGAAAAACATAAAAAAAAGTCGTGATATGTTTTATATCACGATAATATAATGTAAAGGGGGTCTCAATGTATTTTGTGAGGTCGATATTAGTGTTGACAATATAAAAATATTTATACATAAATGTTAAAACAAATTAAAACAGCACACTTCTTGTGAATATCACAATAGTGTGCTTGTATTATGTTTATTCTTCGGCAGTTTCTTCTGCGGTTTCTTCAGTTATGTTTTCCGCTGCTGCTTCTTCAGCTTCCTCAGCTATTGGCTTTTCTGCTGCTTCTTCTGCTTCCTGCTTTACTTCTTCAATAACTGACTTCTCAGCTTCTTCTTTAGCTTCCTCAACAGCCGGTTTTTCGGCTTCTTCCTTAACTTCTTCAATTATTGGCTTTTCTGCTGCTTCTTCCTTAGCTTCCTCAATAACCGGCTTTTCAGTCTCTTCCTTAGCTTCCTCAATAACCGGCTTTTCAGCTTCTTCTTTAGCCTCTTCTCCAATTGCTTCTATTAGTTCTCTTATACTCAAGCTTATTTTCTTTTCTTCAGGCTTTATATCAACTATTTTTGCTTTGACAATTTCTCCTATTTTCAGAGCATCTGAAGGCTTTGCAATTCTTTTGTCAGATATCTGTGAAATGTGAATAAGACCGTCTATACCCGGCTCAAGCTCTACAAAGGCTCCGAAGTTCGAAAACCTCAATACTTTAACATCAAGAACATCGCCCGGCTTATACTTTTCTCCCGCAGCAGACCAGGGCTCCGGAACAGTCTGCTTAAGCCCAAGGGAAATCTTTTTCTTTTCCTTGTCAACGGATAATACTATTACTTCCACCTTATCGCCGGGTTTTACAATCTCAGAAGGATGTTTGACTCTTGACCAGGAAAGTTCAGATATATGAATGAGTCCGTCTACTCCGCCAATATCCGCAAAGGCACCAAAATCAGCAAGGCGCTTAATCTCACCGGTTAATTTCTGTCCGACTTCGATGTTTTCCCATAACGCTTTTTCTTTAATTTCATTTTGCTTTTTCAAAATCGACTTTCTTGATACAACAACTTTTCTTTTCTGCGGATCAAATTCAATAATCTCAACATTAACTTTCTTATTTACAAAACTGCTAAGATCCTCTGAATACCGCACATCAAACTGGGATGCGGGCATAAACGCCCTGACGCCCATGAGTTCGACTATTCCTCCGCCTTTAACTATTTCCTTTACAAAACCCTCCAGAGGGGTTTTTTCATTAAATGCCGCTTCTATTTTATTAAAGTTCTTTTCGGTATCCAGAAGCTTCTTGGAAAGCACGACATTACCTTCACCGTCATTTATTCTTACCACCATTACTTCCAATTCGTCTCCGGCTTTTATTATATCCTTCAGGCTAACATCAGTATCCCAGGTATAGTCTTCCTTCTTTATTATTCCGTCGGATTTATATCCAATGTTAACCATGACCTCATCATCGGTAACCATGATTACTGTTCCTTTTACTGTGTCTCCTGGATATACCGGCCTCATGGTCTTTTCATATTCTTCCATCATATTTCCCTGGTCTTCTGTCGTATCTTCCTGCTTCTCCATTTCTTCCCCATCATCCACTACGCTTTCCTGATTCTCCATTATTTCCACCGGATCCCCCATAATATTGCCGTTGTCCTGCATTTTTTCGATAACCTCCTTAATTAACCAATCAGGTGTGGATGCACCCGCCGTAATACCAACCGTCTCAAATCCCTTCAGCATTCCTGCCGGCAAATCCTCCGCTTTCTCAATATGATAAGCATTATCGCAATTCTCCAGGCATATCTGATAAAGCTTATTAGTATTAGAACTCTTTCTGCTTCCAATTACAATCATACAATTAACTTTTTTTGAAAGCTGTTCAGCCGATTCCTGCCTTTTCTCAGTTGCGCTGCAAATGGTATTAAATATTATTGCATTTTTATATTTCTTATTAATAGCATCCACTACGCTGTCCCAGATTTTTTTTGTAATTGTAGTTTGTGCAACTAAACATATTTTATCATATATAGGAAGTTTGTCTACTGTTTTTTCATCCTCAATTACATGGGCGGAATTGTCACACCACCCATTTATGCCTATTACTTCGGGATGAGCTTTATCTCCCGCAATAAATATTTTATAGCCCTTCTTATAATATTCCTGCACCTTTTTATGTATTGCCGATACATAAGGACAGGTGCAGTCAATATATCCGAATCCCTTTTCTTCAATTTGCCTGTACTCTTCCTCACCTATTCCGTGTGAACGAATAATAAGCTCGGCACCTTCACAATTTATCTCATCAATGCTGTCCGCAGATTTTATACCCAATTCTTCAAGCTTGCCTGTCACCTGATCATTATGAATAAGAGGGCCAAAAGTAAAAATCCTTCTGTCCTTCTTTTTATCCGCTTCTTCAAAGGCTTTATCCACAGCTCTTTTTACACCGAAACAGAATCCCGCATATTTATCAATAATTATTTTCATTTTCCCTATCCTTCTTTAGCTCATTAATTCTTTTCATGATATCGACACTTATTTTAATATACTCGTCATTCAAAAGCTTCTTATCATAGAATTCTGCAAGCTCAATAGGCTCCCCTATAATTATATTTGTCCTTTTGAAAAACTTATAGCTGCTGATAATTGCCACCGGTACAATCGGAACTTTTGACTTTATTGCAAGCATTGCAATACCGGGCTCAGCAGTAATTCCATCACTTTTCTTCCTTGTTCCTTCCGGAAAAAGAGCAAGAATTTTTCCGCTGTTCAACAGTTTAAGAGAGGTTTTTATGCTCTTAATATCCGCTTCCCCTCTTTTTATCGGAAATGCGCCCAGGGCGTTCATCAATGCCCTAAGCAGTCTATTTCTGAATAATTCAACCTTTGCCATGAAGTACATCCTGTTTGGTATCGAAATTCCCACAAGTATCGGATCTACTGCACTTACATGGTTTCCACAGACTATATATGGGCCGTCTTTTGGAATGTTTTCACGGCCGGTTATTCTGTAATTATAAAATAATAAAAATACCGGTATCAGTAATGACCTGGCAAACCTATAAAACATCAGATCCTCCCCCCTTTGATTAAATATATGAAACTACTTCACTCAAAACCTCATCTATACCTTTACCCGTCGTATCGATTATTATGGCATCAGAGGCTGCTTTCAGCGGAGAATCACTTCTTGTAGAATCAATATAATCCCTTTTTTCTATCTGTGACCTGATATCCTGAATCTCAGCTTCATAGCCTTTCTGCTTCAGCTCTTTATATCTTCTGTCAGCTCTTTCCTCAACAGAAGCTGTAATATAAAACTTTACATCGGCCTCCGGAAAAATGACTGTGCCTACATCACGTCCATCCATTACCACATTCTTGTTCATGGATATCTTCCTCTGAATATCGACTAAAAGCTTCCTTATCTCAGATATTGCCGCAATATATGATACATTTCTGTTTACATCCTCTTCCCTTATTTCTGTATTGACAGCTCTGCCGTCAAGATATATGCTGTTATCCCGAAAATCTATATCAGTTTTTTCAGCCATGCTGATCAGCATATCTGTTTTTTTCAAAGGAATATTCTCTCTCAGCACCTTCAACGTTATTGCCCTGTACATTGCCCCAGAATCTATGTAAGTATAACCTATCATATCTGCAAGCTTTTTTGCTATGGTGCTCTTGCCCGCTCCGGCAGGCCCGTCTATGGCTATTACTTTATAACCGCTCATGGATAATCCCCCCAATACTTTGCCATTTCAATTACGCCTTCACTGATGATACCATTTTACCAGAAAGGATTTCAAAATAAAAGATTATTGGTCACAGATACGATTCTACTTTATTCTTATCCTGTCTACCATCACAAGATTATCTTTCACATATACAAGCTTTCCCGGTTCGGGCACCGTTATGCTGTCGGATACAGCCGTAACCTTAAGAACTGCCGTATCATTCAAGGGGCCGCCTCCTACCTCAATAATATCACTGTCCTTTACTTTCAGCCTTATTGATCTTCCGTTCGGAGTGTCAATGCCTTTTCCGTTTATATAAAAAACCAGCGGCTTTAAGGTTGAATAATTCTCTATGGATATCTCAAGCTCTCCCCTTTTAATAAAAAGCTGACTGTCGGCTATGGACCTGCCTTCCAGCTTGTCTATCCTGCTTATAATGTTTTTTATTGTCTGGCTTAACAGCAATGCTTGTGAAATTATGAGAGCTGCAAATAAAAGAAGCAGAACTTTTCTGATTAAACCGTCAATCCTGTCCCACCAGCTTTGGAAACTGCTGTTCACTATCTTTATCCTCCCTCATATGTATTTATTTAGATAATTCCTCTTTCGGGAGGCATTTATTCAGTTATGCAAAAAAACCCGCCGCATAGCCGGTGGAAAATGCAATCTGCAGATTGAAGCCTCCGGTAAAAGCATCCAGATCAATTATTTCACCTGCAAAATGCAATCCTTTAAGAAGCTTTGACTCCATTGTCCTAGGGTTAATCTCCTTCAGATTGATACCTCCTGAAGTGACTATAGCTTCTTCTATAGGCCTTGTGCCTGATACGGTGACTGTAAACCCCTTAAGCAGCTTTGCCATGTCCTTCCTTTCCTGCTTGGTTATCTGGTGAACCTCTTTTGACTCGTCTATTCCCGATCGGGATATTACAACCGGTATGAGTTTTTGCGGCAGCAATTGGTCCAGTGAGTTTTTGAACTGTTTGTTTATATTTTTTTCAAAATCCCGGATTATTCTTTTGTCAAGCTCCTCCTCGGAAAGAGCCGGTTTCAGGTCAATGCTAATCCTAATTTCCTGCTTCCTTCTGAGATAATCCGAAATGAAAAAACTGGCAGACAAAATTATTGGGCCTGACAATCCATAGTGGGTAAAAAGCATTTCTCCGAAATCCTCATATAAAAGCTTCCCACCGGCGTAAGCTTTAATTGCAACATTTTTCAGGGACAGTCCCTGCAGTTCCTTAACAAATGCATCATCTGACACCAGCGGCACCAATGACGGCCTGGGCTCTATTATGCTGTGTCCTGCCTTTACGGCAATTTTATATCCGTCTCCCGTTGACCCTGTATTAGGATACGATAGTCCTCCCGTGCAAATGATTATAGAGCTGCATTCCACAACCCGGCCGCTGTCAAATAAAGCGCCTGTTACAGCACCGTTTTCCTGTCTTATGTCCAGGAGCTTACTGTTGAGCCTTACATCAACCATATTCCTATTCAAATATCTTTCCAGGGCTTTTATAACATCATTGGACTTGTCGGATTCGGGGAAAACCCTCCCGCCTCTCTCTACCTTTGTTTTAAGTCCCAGGGATTCCAAAAGCAAAATAAGATCATTGTTTGAAAAGCTGCTGAAGGAGCTGAAGAAGAATTTTGAATTCTTCGGAATATTCTTCATGAATTCATCAAAATCCGCGGTATTTGTAACATTACATCTTCCTTTGCCCGTGATAAACAGCTTTTTGCCCAGCTTCTCATTCTTTTCCGCCAGCATAGTCCTTTTTCCTTTTGAGGCAGCCGTACCGGCAGCAATCATTCCTGCGGGGCCTCCTCCGACAACTATTACATCATATATCAAGAAAAACATCCTTTCAACCATATTATCTCAAACGCAGAATTATAATATGTTTAATTCTGCTATAGATTTTCTTCCTCCAAGTGACCGGTATCATTCAGGCATATTACTACAGGCTTTCCTGAGCTATTCTCAGGGAATTCCAGTATTGATAGTGATGCGTTGTCTATCATGAATTTTTTAAAGTCAGCAATGTCTAATCCCAGTATTCTGATTATCACTGCTTTAATAGCTGTGCCATGGGATACCAGCAGTATATTGCTGCCTTTATGACGGGTGACTATATCCATAACCGCGCCATATGTACGCTCTGTCAGATCTATGAGGGTTTCTGCCCCGGGCAGCTTGAAATTAACGGGATCCTCTTTATATACCCTGAAATGTTCACCGTATTTGTCCTTGATTTCATTTATTGTCATGCCCTCCCAAGGGCCGAAACATATCTCGTGATACTTATCGGATTCAATGATTTCGCATTGCTTATATTCTGCAATAATTTCCGCGGTTTTCAAAGCTCTCTTCAGGCTGCTGGAATATATCACGTCAATATCTTCCCTTGCCAGCCTTCTTGCAAGCAGCTTCGCCTGTATTACACCTTCGGGGCTGAGATCTGTGTCTGTTCTTCCCTGAACCTTGCCGTTTTTATTCCATTCAGTTTCTCCATGTCTTACAAGATAAAGCCTGGTCATCAAATCCCTCCTTAAATAGCCATATTAATTATATCATAGAACAATAATAATGCGTCGTAATGAGTTTGTGAAGTACTCCGACTGTAGGGGAAGTATGTTCTCCTTACTTTCCAAAGCCAGCAAAATCACTGGCGGGGGTCCCATCTCTGTGAGTCCGTCTGGTTATTTTGCCAGGGGTATTCCCGTTCCGAGGTCGGGTGGAAAGTTTCGTCAAAGATATCTTCCCCACGTCGGTATTTGCATTCTCTTTATATACAAGGCAGTATTCTGTAGGATGCATAACCAAGCAAGAGCTTGTATAGTATAGCAGGGCACACTTTTATGCATTTTGGTAACAAGCCTTTGATATGGCTTTGGTAAAAAGTTCGTGAAGCCGGCATGGACGCCGGCTTAGGTGCCACGGGTCATGGAGGACCTTTTGGCACCGTTAGAACTTTTCCAAAGGCATAGCAGTAGGCCTGTCAAAATCATAATCCGTGTGAATGCTATACTATACTGTCTCTTGCGGAGGGTTATGCAAACTTCAGATATGTCGCATTCTTCTTCGATTGCGAATCAAATATGAATGAAAAAATCCTGCTTTGTACAAAGCAGGATTTTTATTACTCATCCTTATCCGCCGAAAAAATATTGTATTTGTTCCATATATCCTCCAGCTTTGCAAAGGAATCGGATATATCATGCTTCTGCTTGATTCCTACCGCTACAATCAGTGCATTCAGCAAGCTCATAGGAGCAACTATTGAGTCCACAAAAGACTCCATATTGCTTTTTGCAATAAGAGTATAATCTGCATTAGCGCACAGAGGCGAAAGTATGCTGTCTGTTATTGCTATTGTGTTTGCTCCTCTGGATTTTGCATATTCAAAGGCCTTTAATGTTCTTGTAGAATACCTTGGGAATGTAATTCCAATTACCAGATCATCTTTGCCGATTCTGAAAAGCTGTTCAAAAATATCTCCGATAGTATATGTCACAACATGAACATTATCCCTTACAAAATTGAGATAAAAACCCAGAAACTCTGAAAGTGTATTGGAACTCCTCAAGCCTATTATGTAAATGCTTTTTGCTTCAATTATGGCTCTTACAGCTTGTTCAAAGGCTGAGCTGTCTATCTCTTCCATTGTTCCCCTTATGTTTTCGATATCAGACTTGAGGATAGTCTTTAACACACTTGCCTGATTGGTATAATCCGAACTCATTTCAATTCTTTGAACTGTTGTAAGCTTGGTTCTTACCATTTCCTGCAGTTGCTTCTGCAATTGGGGATATCCTTTATATCCGACTGTAATCGCAAACCTTACAACCGTCGATTCACTTACTTCCACCACTTCCCCAAGCTTGGCGGCAGTCATAAATGCAGCCTTATCATAATTTTTCATTATGTATTGTGCAATTATCTTCTGCCCTTTACTCAGCTTTTGAAATTTTGTCTGCATGACTTTCATCAAGTTGATATTTTCACTCATACTGCCTATCTCCATTTACATCAGTTTATTTGCAATTTCATATCCTTTTGCAAGTGCTTTCCTGTTGAGTTCCTCCGTACCTTTCGGAACCCTTTCAAGAACAGCTTTTTCCAAGGATTCCTTTGATATAACCTTTGTTATCTCAACCAATACTCCAAGGGCAACAATATTGGTTACCATCGGCTTGCCCAGATCTTTAACGGCTGAATCAATTATAGGAATGCTGTATATCTTAATATTCCCTGATTTTACAGCATTTACGGAGCTGTCTACTATAAGTATCCCATCTTCCTTGAGGCCTTCGTTGTATTCATCATAGGCTTTTTGCGTCAATGACAACAGTATATCACAATTTCTTACTTTTGGAAAATCTATCTCTTCACTTGATATTATAACCTCTGATTTGCTTGCTCCGCCTCTTGCCTCCGGGCCGTAGGATTGTGTCTGTACCGAATTCTTACCGTCATTTATTGCACCCTCCGCCAGAATAATTCCCCCCAGAAGCAGTCCCTGCCCTCCTGAGCCGCTTAGTCTGATTTCATATCTTTCCATCACTGACTCTCCTTTTTCAATCTATCGATTATCTTTTGATACTCATTGGTGTATTCCGGTTCCGGACTGTTCTTTAACTCACCAATGAGGAATTTGCCTTCCAATGCTTCAGGAGACATCTTTGCAAATTCCTCATTGTTGATTGCACTGTTCTTCTGCCATTCCATCATACTTACTGCACTGCCCTTTTTATTCTTTCTGCCGTAGTAAGTCGGGCACATGCTTATAGCTTCTATCAGGGAAAACCCCTCGTTGTTTATAGCATTCTGCACCAAGGATGTGACCAGGCTTGCATGGTAAGCTGTGGCTCTTCCTACATAAGTGGCTCCCGCTGAGGCGGCCAGCTTGCATATGTCAAAGGCTTTATCAATATTTCCGTAAGGAGCTGTAGTTCCTTTATCATATTTCGGTGTGGTAGGCGAATACTGGCCTCCTGTCATACCGTATATACTGTTGTTGTACACTATAGCTGTTATTCCTATATTTCTTCTGCATGCGTGAATAAGATGATTGCCTCCGATAGCTGTCGCATCTCCGTCTCCCATTATTACAATAACCTTGATTTCCGGCTTTGCCATTTTTATACCTGTTGCAAAAGCCAATGCTCGTCCGTGAGTGGTATGAAGCGTATTAAAGTCAAGATATCCCGGTGCTCTTGATGAACAGCCTATGCCTGACACAATACAGATTTTGTTTTTATCAATACCTGACTTCTCTATTGCGGAAGCTATTGATCTTGTTATTATCCCATGACCGCAGCCGGGGCACCATATCTGCGGAAGCTTTTCTGTTCTAAAGTAATTCTCAACTAATACACTGGGCATATTAGAGTACCTCCTCAATCTTACTGACTATTTCCTCGGGATAAATGATCTCGCAGCTGACCTTGTTCAATTTTTCAATTTTTGCATTACAGCCGCATATTCTTTCAACTTCCAGGACCAACTGTCCTAAATTCATTTCAGGTACTACAATGGTTTTTACCTTGGCTGCCAGTTCTCTCAACCGCTTTTCAGGGAAAGGCCAGATAGTGATTGGCCTGAAAGTGCCTACTTTTATGCCTCTTCCCCGGAGAATATTCATCGCTGATTTTGATGACCTGGCTACGCAGCCGTAGGATAATATGAGCACTTCAGCATCTTCGGTGTTTTCTTCCTCCCATGACTCGATTTCATCTCTATGTATTTCTATTTTATTTGAAAGCCTTCTTATGAGCTTATCGGCTACTGCAGTGCTGTTGCTGGGAAAACCTGTTTCATCATGCACCAATCCGGTTACATGATATCTGTAGCCGGTACCGAAGTCCGCCATCGGCGGCACCAGGTCGTTATCAGCTTCATACGGCAAGTATTCCTCGCTGCTGCAGTCCGGCCTCTTTCTATCTATGATTACTATTTCTGAAGGGTCAGGTAATTGAACTTTTTCTCGCATATGTCCGATTACTTCATCCATAAGAAGTATAACCGGCGTCCTGTATTTTTCTGCAAAATTAAAAGCCTTTATTGTAAGGTCAAAGGTTTCTCTGACTGAGGAAGGAGTAAGGGCAATAACAGGATGATCCCCATGAGTACCCCAACGGGCCTGCATGATTTCGCCCTGAGCCGGGGAAGTAGGCATTCCCGTACTGGGCCCCCCTCTCTGGACATTTACTATTACACAAGGTACTTCAGCTATTGAAGCATAACCTATGTTTTCCTGCTTAAGAGAAAAACCGGGGCCGCTGGTCGCCGTCATGCTTTTGGCTCCCGTAAGGGAAGCTCCTATTATGGCGGCCATTCCTCCTATTTCGTCCTCCATCTGCATAAATCTTCCGCCGACCAAAGGCAGCCTTTCTGCGGATAATTCAGCTATTTCAGTTGAAGGTGTAATGGGATAACCGGCATAAAACCGCATTCCGGCAGCAATTGCACCTTCGACGCATGCTTCATTTCCCTGCATCAATCTAACCTTGCTTTTCATTTTTTTTCCTCCTCAGATATATTGCATAGTCAGGACATCTAAGCTCACACATTCCGCACTGTGTACACTTATCAACATCGACCATTACAACCTTATCATTCTTAAGCTCCAATGCTTTTACCGGGCAAAAAGCGACACAGATGCCGCAGCCTTTACACCAGGCAGGATTGATTACTACTTTTTCATTTTGTATTTCTCCTGCTTTGATATCCTCCATTTTCATTTTTTTGACCTCCAAAAATTCATTAGATAATGCAGCTTTTATTTCATTTATTGTATTTACATTGGGAATTCTGCAACTTTCCCTTCAATTTTTAGTATATATTATAATATTCTCATTTGCAATAATTAATGCCAAAGAAATTTCATATTATTGTCAGGTTTTTATTCAGTGAGATATTCCAACTGCTGATCTTCTTTATTTCTTCATAGCCTGAAAGGTCGATATGTATAGGTGTTATTGACACGTACCCGTTTCTTACCGCGTATATATCCGTATCCTCACCGATTTCATCCTGTACAAGTTCACCGGCCAGCCAATAATAGCTGTTTCCGCGGGGATCCTTCCTTTCCTCGAAATTATTCCTGTACTTTTTAACTCCAAGCCTGGTTACCTTTACACCCTTCAGTAATTCAATACTTTCAATTTCAGGAATATTAACATTTAACAGCATATTGTTTTTTCCCTTGTGTTCCAGAACTTGCTGTATCACTTGGGCAGCAACTTCCGCAGGCGCGGAAAAATCGGCTGCGCAGCGGCTTGCATAGGATAAAGCTATTGAGGGTATGTTGAACATTGAACCTTCAATGGCTGCAGATACCGTTCCCGAATATATTATGTCCGTACCAAGGTTTTCACCGTCATTAATACCTGAAATTATCAAATCAGGTTGTACGGACAATATTGTCTCAACTCCCAGCTTGACACAATCCGCAGGTGTGCCGTTTACCCACCATGCATTAATATCCAGGTCATACAGCTTTATTTCCCCGCATCTCAGCGGTTGGTGCATGGTAATTGCATGGCCTATGGCGCTTTGCTCCTTATCAGGGGCAACAACAGTGACCTTGCCCAATGCTGCCATTCTCTTTGCCAGTTCATATAATCCCTTTGAATATATTCCATCATCGTTGGATATTAGTATGTTTAACATTTGTACCCTCCCACTTCATGTTTAATAATTTTTTCTTTTACATATACTAAAGCCACTTTGTACTGTGCAGGTGATAAAATGATACAGATAGATGATGCGGGAAGCGGCAGCCTGGTAGGCGGCACCTGCATCGGCATCTTGCGAAAGGAAACAGGAGAGTACTATTACGAAATACTCCCCGTTCAATTATTCAGCGAAACCAACTTTAAAAACAAGTCATACATATATTATACAACAAAAGTTGTAATGAATGCTTTTGAAAAGCTCTCGGTAAAAAAGGAAGAGAGAATAAATATATGCCAGGGCTATATGTTTGAAGACACAAGAAAATTTCTTGCCCGGTCAGGCTATACCTTCACAAACACCAAAATAGATGAACCACTTCAATCACTTATAGAGAAGACCTTTGAAAACTATACAATTTCCCTCGGCCTTCCAATGGGTTTTATAGCTTATACAAAGTACCCCTTTCATTTTCACAGATTACTGAAATGGGTATATGCTGACTTTGATAACCGTACGGAACTTTGTAAAACAGGATGGAAAAGCTGGCAGAAATATAGCAATGCCAAGGTGGAATCATACTATGACAAATTGGTTAAAAGCAGCTATATATGCCTGAAATGCGGCAATAGAATACCTGATAATTCAAATGTAAAGGTCATAAAATTCTATTCCGATAGGTACAATTATGTATATGTGCATAAGAATTGCTGAAGGGGGGAGTGAGACACGGGGAGACACGGGGAGAGACACGGGGACGTTTCACGTGTCCCTCCAGGACAGGCGAAACGTCCCCGTGTCTCAACGTCCCCGTGTCTCCCCATGTCTCCCCGTGTCTACTTATATTAAATTGGATAGGTCTTATTATCTTTATCCGCAAGGCTGCTGTCTATACCGTATTTCTTTGCCTGCCTGTCCTTAAAGAATTTCATGGCGACCTGCGGGAAAACGGCATAGCTCAAAACATCCTCCTCCTGCTCGTAATACTCCTTAATTTCCTGCTTCAGGGATTCCAACTGCGGCTCAATTAAATCCGCAGGCCTGCAGGTTATAACTTCCTCGTCCCCTATTATTATCTTCTTTATTTCCTCGGAAATCGGGACGCTTGGCCTTCCATACCTGCCGCTTACATAATCCTTTATTTCATTTGGTATCATTTTATACCTGCTGCCCGAAATAACATTAAAGACTGCCTGGGTGCCTACAAACTGGCTGGAAGGCGTTACAAGAGGAGGATAGCCAAGATCCTCCCTCACCCTTGGCACCTCTTTCAGCACATCATTATATTTATCCATGTTATTTGTCTGCTTCAACTGGGCTATCAAGTTGGACAGCATCCCTCCCGGTATCTGGTATGACAACACATTGGTGTCAATATTGAATACATTGGGGCTCAGTATCCCATTGGCCAAATACTTATCTTTTATCTTTCTGAAGTACTCCGCAATTTCGCACAGTAAATCCAGATCCAGGCCGGTATCGTATTCCGTTCCCTTCAGCGTTGCCACCATTGGTTCCGTTGGCGGCTGTGAGGTTCCCAGCCCAAAAGGAGATATGGCTGTATCTATTATATCTACTCCTGCCTCTATAGCCTTTAAATAGGTCATATCCGTCATTCCGCTGGTAAAGTGCGTATGAAGCTGTATCGGTATGCTTATGTGCTTTTTCAGCGCTTTAATAAGCTCATATCCGTAATAGGGAGCAAGTATACCGGACATATCCTTGATGCAAAGGGAATCACACCCCATTTCCTGGACTTTTTTCGCAAGCTCCACATACAAGTCTATATCATGTACCGGGCTTGTAGTGTATACAACTGTGCCCTGGGCCTGGACGCCGTACTTTTTTGCTGCTTTAACCGCTGTTTCAATATTTCTCAAATCATTCAGGGCATCAAATATTCTTATAATGTCTATGCCGTTCTTGATTGAAAGTCTTACGAATTCTTCAACCACATCGTCGGCATAGTTCTTATATCCCAGTATATTCTGTCCTCTGAGAAGCATTTGCAGCTTTGTATTCTTAAGCTTTGACTTGATTAATCGAAGTCTTTCCCATGGGTCTTCGTCCAGGAATCTGAGGCATGTGTCAAAGGTAGCTCCTCCCCACATTTCCAATGAATGATATCCCACCTTATCCATAAGCTCGATGATCGGCAGCATTTCATCCGTCCTCATCCTTGTAGCAATAAGTGATTGGTGTCCATCCCTCAATGATGTTTCTGTAATTTTAATCCTTGCCATATTTATTTCCTCCTGTATATTTTCTGCAATTATTGAATATGCTGTAATAAAAATAATTATTATTAATATAGCACATTATTAAATAAAAAAAAATGTTTCTTTACAAAAAAGTTACTTTTTATATATGCGAACAAGGCTTAAAATAATCTTTTAGAAGCACCCTATAGTATTCTGATATGCCTATATCGCCAATTGCTTCTAATAAGTCAACCTCTAAATCAGTGCCATTATACTTCTCGAAGCCCATTGCCTGCAAAAAGTCCTTGCAGATTCCTGCTGCGTATACCTCCTCAATTCCCTGCAGATCGGCTATATTAAGCAATGCTTTTGTTATCGCACCCCCAAGCTTTTTTCTTCTGTGGCCTTCATCCACTATAACACAGCTCAGATATCCTTTTCCCTTATACGGAACCAGACAGCCGCATCCGCATTTGGTATTCCCATCCTCGCATATCAGGAAATGCTCTATATTAGACAGCAGCTTGAAGTCAGAAAATCCGTATTTTGAAGCAAGCTCCATTACAAAGCTTATGTCCTCAGGTTTTATTTTTCTTATCTGCATCATTCCATATGCCCCCCAGTTTTTTTAAATATCTTATTTCTGAATCCCTCAGGTATCTCCATTCGCCGGTTTTTAACCCTCCCAGCCCGATATCTCCTATTTTTATCCGCCGCAGCCTTATTACCTCATGCCCTATGGCGGAACACATTTTCCTGACTTGCCTGTTTCTGCCTTCATGTATGGTAATATCAATTACGCTGTTGCCTTTTGAGTATCTTACAATTTCCATCTTTGCGGGAGCAGTAACATAATCCTCGATAGCAATACCTCTTTCAAAGATTTTAATATCACTCTTGTCCGCTTCTCCGCGGACCAAAGCTCTGTAAGTCTTATCGATACTGTGTTTAGGGTGGGCAATTCTATATGTAAGTTCACCGTCATTACTCAAAATCAAAAGGCCCTCAGTATCATAATCCAGGCGTCCAATAGGAAAGACCCTGGAGCTTATTCCCTTTAACAGGTCTAAGACAGTGGGCCTTCCGAATTGATCCTTTACGCTGGTTATATATCCAGTAGGTTTGTTCAGTAAAATATAAATTTTTTTCTCCGGGCTTTTGATGATATCCCCGTCAACTTCTATCACATCTCTGTCTTTATCAATCCTGAAGCCCGGTTCCGTAACCAACCTGCCGTTGACCTTCACCTTTCCGGCACATATCATTTCTTCACTTTTACGCCTGGAAGCCACTCCGTACTCCGCCATTACTTTTTGCAGTCTCTCCGCCATTTCCCCCTACCCCTCACAATTAATCATTAAATATCAGCCAAAAGGTAAAACCTTTGAGATATGCTTAATTTAAGGTAATCTGCCATTATATAAACCTTCTTGATAAGCATCAAGCCTATTTTCCCATAAAAGATATTTCTTACTGTTTTGCGTCTGCTATATAATCCCTCAGAATTCGTTTCAGATAAAAAAAAGGGCTGCTGGACTCCACACTTTCCGAGTACTCAAGATTTATTGTCTTCAACAAATTATTGTCAATGTATATTTCAAGCCTTCCCGCATGGCCGCCTTTTTTTAATGGGGCCTGCGCCGCTTTCAAATCTTTAGCTTCCAATTTAATATTTTCAACCCTGTCTGTTCTCAACGCCAGGTCAAAATCCTCCGCAGGCTTGACTCCGACAAACCTTTCTTTCCCGTTCCTTACTTCCACAACCTTAAAAATGCTGTCCTTATCTACAATTCTCTTTTTTACATAATTTTTAAATGCATATTCCAGAAGAGCCGATGATTCATCCCACATCGGCCCGCAGTTTAAAACTACACAAACCAGCCGCATTCCGTCTCTTGTAGCGGAAGATACCAGGCATCGCCCTGCTTTTTTTGTAAAACCTGTTTTTACTCCGTCTCCTCCGTCAAACTGCCAGAGCATTTTGTTTTTATTAATCATTACTCTATCCCAGTTTTCACTTGGAGGGCCTTCCACGACCTTTTTTTTGCTGCTTGCTATTGTCGAAAACAGAGGGTTTTTCAAAGCATAAGAAGTAATGAGAGCAAGATCCCGGGCAGTGGTATAATGCCCCTCCGCATCCAGGCCGTGGGGATTGGCAAACCTTGTATTATTTGCTCCAATCTCCCGGGCCTTTTTATTCATCATTTCCGCAAAACCCTCTGCCGACCCGCCGATATGCTCTGCTACAGCCGTTGCGGCATCATTTCCCGACCGGAGCATTATTGCGTACAGTAAATCATTGACTGTATGCACTTCACCTTCCCGCAGGTATATGGAGGAGCCTTCCATATAAGAAGCTCTTTTGCTTATTGTAACCTTTTCATCTAATCTTCCGCTTTCAATAGCTACAAGAGTTGTCATTATCTTTGTAGTACTGGCCATGGCCATCTTTTCGTCCATGTTTTTGGAATATAGTATCCTGTTGGAGTTTACATCCATGACTACTGCAGCGCGGGCACTGGATTCCTGCAAAGCCTGCACTGCAAAAAAGCCTGATAATGCAGCAATAACTGCTGCCATGACTATAGCCGTATTTCTTTTCATCAAATCACTCCGAAATAATAAATGATTTACATCTCAATATTAAATGCATACATATATTATTAACAGAATGATATATTTATATAATTCCATTATTCCTTGTCAATTTTGCAGCCAAATTCCTTGGCAATCTTGAGCGCTTCCTTTATGTCATCCTCTCCCCAGATAGTCCAGCCTCCTTTTAATGTTCCGTCTACATATATCTCTACCTTGTCTTTCTTAAAAATCATCAGCTTGTCATGTCTTTTCTTCATTTGTATAATTTGCCTTTGTACTGCTTCTTCAATATCAACATCCATTACCTTCAGCGCAATAAGAATACATGAGAGAGCATCTTCCAATTCACTCTTAGCCCTGTCTTCCTCACCTCTGAGCAGGGCTTTCAATGATTCGGCAACTTCCTCATTCAAATGGCTCAATACTTCTTTAGGATCATCAGTCAAGTATTTTCTGTTTTCCCATATCATATCAACTGCACTTTTTAACTCCATATAATTACCTCCCGATAAAGCATATCATTCCTTAAGGATAATAATCAAAACTTTCTATATTATCAAGTCTATTATAGCATTTTTATGTAAAAAAGGAAGGAGTTAAACTCCTTCTTACATTTCAAGGCTGTCTTCTTCAGAATGCCTTTTCTTTTTTAAATAATTCTCCATATTATTTATAAGGTCAGGCACCATATCTACTATTCTGTCAACGGCACTGCTGTACCTGACGGGTATGACCCTCAGCTGTCCGTTTGTTGTAGCCAGAAAACCTATGGGCTGTACCGTTACCCCCGCTCCGCTTCCTCCTGCAAAAGGATACTTTGAAGCATCCTCTTCGTTCTTATCGGTTGCTCCCGTATATTCTCCGCCCCCGGCTATGAATGCAAAGGATACCTTTGACACTGGTACAATAACGGTTCCGTCTTTTGTTTCAACAGCATCACCAACTACCGTATTAACATCTATCATGTTCTTGATGTTTTCCATTGTAGTTTTCATCAAGCTTTGAACAGGCTGATCCAAGCTAAACACATCCTTCTATAATTTAGTTATCAATGCAGGTATTACCCTAATTCCGGCATTTATAATATGACCTGTTTTAATGCGAATTATACAACTGAAATCAAGGCTCAGCCTGGCACTGTCGAATATTGGAGCAATTATTATCCTGGGCTCCTTAATGTTAACATAGCTTCGGGTAAGTGCCATTATATTGCCTACCGCTATCCATGCTGTTCCATACAACAATCCCGTTGCTGCGGCATCACCGGTTCCCATTTTTAGTTTCAGGTAAAGATTTCTAACAGAAATTTTTTTTGTTAAATATTTTAAAGGTGGTAAAATTATATCCTTTTTCTTTTTATATATCCTGTATAAGCCTTCTCCTTCTTCAATAGTAAGAAGCTTGCTAAATCCGGCCAATAACCTGCTTCTTTCCTTATTTGCTACTTCAACCTTATACTTCAATACAGGCTTTCCGTTTTCATAATCCAGCTTAAATGCAGGAATTTCGGTATTGACATTGAACAAGCCATATAAGGTCTTCAGCACCAAGGAAATCTTCACATTGCTATTGTGCTTTTCAACCTTCGTGCTTATTTCTACGGGCATCAAATACAATATCAATATTAAAAATATGAACCCGGAAGCAGCATACAGCATCACAATTCCTCCAAGCATGAGACACGGGGACGTTTCGCGTGTCTCATTTCAGTGAGACAGGAGAAACGTCCCCGTGTCTCTACTCTTTTCCAATCTGTATATCTTTCTCAAAAAATAAAAAAAAATACATCATCTGATGTATAGGATAAAGACAAAGTGCAGAAGGTTAACAAGGCTTTGAAATGCACACAGCCCTCTAAGCTCCTTCTTCTCCATTAAGTTCTATCAGAGCAGGCAGCTCCTTAATGGATCTCAGCCCGAACAGCTTAAGGAAATTGTCTGTGGTCCCGTACAGTATCGCCCTGCCCGGGCCCTCCAGCCTTCCTGCCTCATATATCAATTCTTTTTCCGCTAATCTTGCGATGCATCCGTCGGATTTTACCCCTCTGATATAATCAATCTGAGACTTGGTTATCGGTTGTTTATATGCAACTATCGCAAGTGTCTCAAGGGATGCCTGAGAAAGGCCCTGGCGGCTTTGGGGCTTGACCAGCCTTTCTATATACTCATAATGCTCCGGCTTTGTGCAAATCTGGTAGCAGTTGTTTACCTCAATAATCTGGATTCCTCTGTTATCTTCATTAAAGCTGTCCATCATCTGCATTACTATTCTTCTGAGTGTAGTTTCGTCAATACTGATGATGCTGCATATCTCCTTTATGGGAACAGCATCTCCGGCTACAAACAAAAGAGCCTCTACAATCGACTTTATTTCTCTTATATCCATAACAAAACCCAACCCTTCATGCACCTTTTGTCCTTCTCTTAATAAGTATCCTTGAGAAGTTCTTTTCCTGTTCAATAAGCAGGCTTCTTCTTTTCAGCAGCTCAAGTATCGCCAGGAAAGTGACAATTATCTCGTACCTGTTGTAACATCCGATAAACAAGTCGTCAAAGTAAAATGACGGTTTGCCGGCAAGCAATTTGTTTATCAGCCTTATCTTGTCTTCTACGGTGACAACCTCCCTGTATATTTCCGTGTAGCTGTTTTTCCTTCTTGATTCATTCTTCAAAATTATATTTCTGAAGCTCATATACAGCATGTCCAAGGAAACATTGGAAATGGAGGCGAAATCATCTATGTAATCCTCTATGGGCTCGGGAGGCTTGTAAAAAACCTTGGAATATATGCCCAGCTTGTCTTTTAAATCAAGAGAGGCCTCCTTATACTTTTTGTATTCAATAAGCTTTAGAACAAGCTCTTCCCTTGGATCGATCTCATCAGTTATATTTTCTTCCTTCTTCGGCTTCGGCAGCAGCATCTTTGATTTTATCTCCAGCAAGGTTGCGGCCATAACAATAAATTCGCTTGAAACCTCAAGATCATGTATCTCCATCATATTTATATAATGGAGGTACTGATCCGTTATCTCAGCAATTGGTATATCATAGATGTCTACCTCTGCTTTTTCAATGAGATGAAGCAGAAGATCCAAAGGACCTTCAAAGGCTTCCAGCTTAACATTTATCGCCATGTGTTACTCCAATTCTAACATTTTCATCTTTTCTCTTACTTCCTTAATTGTCTCCCTTGCCTCTTCTCTGGCATGACGGGTTCCCTCTCTCAGTATTTCCAGAATGGCCTCCTTATTGCCGAGCAGCTTCTGTCTTCTCTCATACATGGGGGCCATATACTGAACTACATTTTCTGCAAGAACCTTCTTGCATTGTACGCAGCCTATACCTCCGGTCTTGCATACATCATAAGTTTCCTGATGTGTATTCTCGGAAAAAACCTTATGGAATGCATATACCGCGCATATGTCCGGATGTCCCGGGTCATTCTTCTTTATTTTTTCAGCATCCGTAATCATTTGCCTTATCTTTTCCCTGATAGTCTCGGGAGAATCCGACATTGCAATTGTATTGTCATAGCTTTTGCTCATTTTTCTTCCGTCAAGGCCGGGAAGCACTTTTATTTTCGTCATTTTCCCCTGAGGTTCAGGGAAGGTATCCCCGTACATATAATTAAACCTTCTTGCGATTTCCCTGGCAAGTTCCAAATGCGGCTGCTGGTCCTCACCGACCGGCACAAAATTTCCTTTGTGAACAAGTATGTCAGCAGCCATCAGATTAGGATATCCGAGAAAACCATAAGTTGTTATGTTCTTCTCGGTAAGCTGTGAAAGCTGTTCTTTATAGGTAGGGCATCTTTCAAGCCATGAAAGCGGTACAATCATTGACAGCAAAAGATGCAGTTCAGCAATTTCCTTGACATTGGACTGTACGAATATGGTACATTTTTCCGGATCCAAGCCTGCGCTCAGCCAATCTATTGCAATTTCCATTGTGTTGTTCCTGAATTCACTGGTATCTTCATAGCCTGTTGTTAAGCCATGCCAATCAACAATGGAAAAAAAGCATTCATAATCATTCTGCAGCTTTACCCAATTCTCCAGTGCTCCGAAATAATTGCCCAGGTGAAGAGTGCCCGTAGGCCTCATACCGCTCATAATTCTCTGTCTTGTCATTTTAATTACCTCCAGTGCTATCTTTTAAATAAACAATCCTATGACAGAATTAATGAACCAATCCATAACCATTATGACAGGCCCCAATACTCTGCCTATGATTCCCGAAAAAATTAGTATAAGTATAAGCATATTTGAATACATGGCATATCTTCTCATAAAAAACCTCTGTCTGTCATTCAGAAAAGCATCAAGTATTTTTGAGCCGTCCAGAGGCGGTATCGGAAGCAGATTAAAGGCGCCTATGCTTAGGTTTATTATATACGCAATCTGCAAAATACCTTTGGTTATCTCTCCCATGCTTTTGTAAAAAACAGCATAAGCCGCGGCAATAAGCATGGCAGTTATGAAATTTGACATCGGGCCCGCAAGGGATACAAGCAGCATTCCCTTTCTTCGGTTACGGAAATTCATATCATTTACCGGCACAGGCTTTGCCCAGCCGAATCGCCTGGTGACTATCAGGCATAAAAAACCCAAAGGATCCATATGGGCAATGGGATTTAACGTAAGCCTTCCATACTGTTTGGCTGTATTATCCCCCATTGCGTAAGCCGCCAGAGCATGGCAGTATTCATGTATCGTCAATGCGAGAATTATGCCCGGCAGACTGTATAATAAAGATGATATGCCAAAGTTCAAGTTCAGATAGTATAAAAATTTTGATAACAAATCAGTCACGGAATAACTCCTTTGTATGGAAAAATAATATATCTAATATATTTTAATACATTTGCGCTATTTATACAATATAAAGAAAAAACCCGGCATAGCCGGGAAGTGTATGTCAGTTCGAATTTCCGAACCAATATATTATTGCATTTCTTAAGTTATTGAGAAAGGTAGATTTGTTTACGTCAGCGTCGCTGATCAAATTGTGCCTCCCAATCTCTTTATCATTAATGCTTATTACCAGCTCTCCGATCTTTTCGCCTTTTTTAACGGGTGCTTTGAGAGCCTCAGGCAGCTCTGCTTTTTTTACTATACTTTTCTCCTCACCCTTGTTCAGCAGCACCGAAACATCGCTTTCCGCCAATGCATTTACCTTCAGCCTGCTGCCTTTTGATACATTCACTTCCTGTATCTTATCACCCTTTTTCGCTATTATGAGGCTGTTGAAATTTGCAAATCCGTAATCAATAAGCTTTCGGGCTTCTTTATTTCTTATATCCACCTTCGGAGAACCCATTACCACACTTATAAGCCTTAAATTATTCCTTTTTGCAGTTACGGAAATGCAATACCCCGCTTCCTCAGTCCATCCCGTTTTTATACCGTCCACATCGTTGTAGAATCTGACCATCTTGTTTTTATTTACCAATTCTCTCAATACGTTGTTTTTCTTTCCTACATAGACCTTGACCATATACTGTGATATGAAATCAAATATCTTTTCATGCTTTAAAAGCTCTCTGGACAATACAGCCAGATCATAGGCCGTTGTCACATGCCCGTCCTCAGGAAGGCCGTTGGGGTTTACAAAATTGCTGTCATTTGCTCCCAGCTCTTTTGCTCTCCTGTTCATAAGCTTCACAAATTCCTCTTCACTTCCGGATATATGCTCAGCCATTGCAATGCAGGCATCATTTGCCGACTCCACGGCTATGCCGTACAAGAGTTCTTTTACCGTCCTGACTTCACCGGCCTCCAGCAGCAGCATTGTACCCTTGCTGTTTTTGCTGGAAGCCTGGGGGCTTATTGTAACCTTATCCTCATAGCTTATCTTTCCGCTGTCCAATGCCTCCATAATAAGGAGCATTGTCATTACCTTTGTAACGCTGGCAGGGGGTAATTTTTCGCGGGAATTCTGTTCATATATTATTTTGCCCGTGCCGAAATCCATAAGTACCGCTGATTTACAGTTAAGGTTCATATCATTTTCTGCGCATACAGGGATATTTAATGCAAAATGGGCAATTGCAATTATGGTAATATAACATATCAGCTTAAGGGATAATTTATTTATATTTGCCGAATTATACATAACAATCCTCCTACTTGATTTGTTTGCTTTTATATTGCCCTTTAGAAGATTTCGTTATGCAATGCAAATATATTGCATTAAGCTTAAAGAATGACAGAAAGGCAGCCCACCAGCTTTCTATTCCTTAATTACTGTATTACCTCATATATATATTTGACAATCTTTTTTTCGGTACTGCCAATGCCGTATGCTTCCAGTGCAATTTTCTCAGCTTCAGCAGTATTGCCCAAATTAGTATGAAGCACACACAGAATGTCGCCGACGGCTACTTTATCCCCAACCTTCTTTTTCATGCTTATTCCGGCAGAAAAGTCTATTTTGTCTTCCTTGGTTTTTCTGCCCGCACCCAGAAGCATTGCCGAAATGCCTATGCTTTCCGCATCAATTGAATCTACATAGCCGCTCTTTTTTGACCTTACTTCTATATGATATTTGGCCTTCGGCAACTTTTCAGTATTGTCAACCACATCCGGGTCTCCGCCTTGAATCTGTATCAGCAGCTTTAAATTATCAATAGCCTTGCCGCTCCTGATTACTTCTTCCAATGCGGAATGTGCTTTTTCAAATTCTTCAAAAGCGCCTCCAAGTACCGCCATATAGGAAGCAATGGTCAAAGCCACTTGTCTTTCGTCCTCCGAACCCTTTCCCTTCAATACGTCAATGGCTTCAATTATTTCATTGGAATTACCCACTTCATGCCCCAGGGGCTGACTCATATCCGTTACTACCGCTACTGTTTTCCTGTTCAGGGACTTGCCTATTTCAACCATTGTCCCAGCAAGCTCTGCTGCCTCTTCAACAGATTTCATAAAAGCGCCCGAACCTGCTTTTACATCAAGAACAATACATTCGGCACCGGAAGCAATCTTTTTACTCATAATTGAGCTTGCAATCAAAGGAATACTGTCTACTGTTGCCGTTACATCCCTTAAGGCATACAGCTTCTTATCGGCGGGCACAAGGTTTCCCGACTGGCCCGCAATAGCCATTTTATACTTGTTTACGTTCCCAATGAATTCTTCTCTTGTCAGTTCCGTCCTAAAACCCGGAATGGACTCCAGCTTATCTATGGTTCCGCCGGTATGCCCCAACCCTCTGCCGCTCATTTTGGCAACGGGAATACCCAGGGAGGCAGCCAGAGGGATGACAATCAAACTGATTTTATCTCCTACCCCTCCCGTGGAATGTTTATCAACCTTCACACCTGCAATTTTCGAAAGGTCAACCGTCTCTCCCGAATTTACCATAGCCATAGTAAGCTCCGCTGTCTCTCTTTTGCTCATTCCCTTAAAGTAAACAGCCATAAGAAGTGCCGCTGCCTGATAATCAGGGATTGAGCCGTCGGTGTACCCATTTATGAAGAATTGGATTTCTTCCCTTGTCAGCTCTTCTCCGTTTCTTTTTTTGGTTATGATATCATACATCCTCATTACAGCCGCACCTCTTTGATAAATTGTTTAACCAGGGAAACAAACCTTGGTTTAACCGACTCGGCAACCTTTACTATTTCCTCATGGGAAGGCGCTGTCATTGTGTCGGGAATAGCCATATCCGTAATGCAGGACACTCCCGCAACCTTGAGCCCGCAGTGTCTTGCGGCAATTGTCTCCGGCACTGTGGACATACCCACCGTGTCGGCTCCCAGCTTTATCATCATCGAAAGCTCCGCCTTTGTACAATAGTTTGGTCCGCTTACCGCTCCATAAACACCCTTGTGCACTCGGATGCCCTGGGACGCGGCAATCTTCTCCAGCAGTTCAACCAATTCCTTGTCGTACACCTGTGACATATCGGGAAACCGGGGCCCGAATTCTTCAAGGTTGGGCCCTATCAGAGGGTTTGTTCCCATGAAATTTATATGATCCGTAATTATCATAATATCTCCGGCTGCAAAGTTTGGATTCAATCCTCCGCAGGCATTGCTGGCAACCAGGAGCTTTATGCCCAGCTGCTTCATTACCCTTACCGGTATCGTAACCTCCTGCATAGTATAGCCCTCGTAGTAATGGAATCTCCCCTGCATGGCAATTACCTTTTTACCTTCAAGGCGGCCCAGTATAAGCCTTCCTTCGTGCCCAAACACTGTAGATACGGGAAATTCCGGAATACCCTTATAGTCAATTACCGCTTCCTTGTCTATGTAGTCTGCCAACGAACCCAGGCCTGTACCGAGTACTATGCCTGTCTCAGGCTCAAACCCTGTATTCTCCCTTATAAAATCCGTTGATTTTTCTATTCTTTCCCTTAATTCCATTTTCATTACCCCCAAATTTTATTCTCATATTCTTTCCATAGCACCCCTGATAAGCTTTGAAAAGCTTTCCTTAACCCTGTCGGCCGTTTCCATGACCTCCTTGTGGTTTAACGGGGTATCCAGTATACCCGCTGCCATATTTGTAATGCAGGATATTCCCGCAGTTTTAATTCCGCAGTGATTTGCCGCCAATACTTCAGGAACGGTAGACATTCCAACCGCATCAGCCCCCAGTATTCTGAAGGCTCTTATTTCAGCAGGTGTCTCGTAACTGGGCCCTGTAAGGTATAAGTATGTTCCTTCCCGCAGCTTAATACCCTCTGAAGCTGCGCATTCCCTGATAATATCCGCCAGCTCCTTTGAATATGCCGCCGACATATCGGGGAACCGGGGCCCGAAGGCTTCAATATTTGCTCCGATCAGTGGATTATTATTGGTATAATTTATGTGATCTTTAATTATCATCAGGTCTCCGGGTTTGAAGCTTGTATTTATGCCGCCGGCTGCATTTGTCACTATAAGCTTCTTAACTCCCAGGGAATTGAAAACCCATATTGGGAAAACAACTTCCTTCATACTGTAGCCTTCGTAATAGTGAAATCTCCCCTGCATGAAAACTACCCTCTTGCCTCCCATAGTGCCGAATACAAGCCTTCCTTTATGGCCCTGCACTGTGGATACCGGAAAACCCGGTATTTCCTTATATCCCACTATCCTTTTATTCTCAGCTTCCTCCGCCAGGTCACCCAGGCCGGAGCCGAGTATCAGGGCAGCCTCGGGGGCAGCCCCTGCTCTTTCAGTTAAATAATCCCCGGCTTCATTTATAAGAGACAATAAGTTCTCCTTCATACACAATCACCCCGTTTGTTAAATTTTATAAATTTCAGTTTTAAAGGATTTACCGTCTATTTCTATGGGCAGCCCCAACAAATCCAGCACCGTTGCACCTATATCGGAAAAACCTTCCCTTGTGCCTATATCTGTCCCTTGCCTTACATGCCTGCCGTATACCAGTATCGGTATGTATTCTCTTGAATGGTCCGTGCTGTCCGTGGTCGGGTCACAGCCGTGATCTGCAGTAATAATCAATACGTCGGAATCCTTCATTGCCGCAAAAATCTCTGGAAGCCTTTCATCAAAGGCCATAAGTGCCCCGGCATAGCCTTCCGCATCATTTCTGTGCCCGTAAAGCATGTCAAAATCAACAAGGTTCGAAAATATAAGCCCCGTTTTATCCTCTGACATGTATTCCAGCGTCTTATCCACAACATCCGTATTGTCCTTTGTGTGAACGGCCTCACTGATACCCTCCCCCGCAAAAATATCCTCAATTTTTCCGACAGCTGCTACATTCATACCATTTTCAACTATAATATCAAGCATTGTCTTTTTAATTGGCTTCAGGGAAAAATCTCTTCTGTTGGAGGTGCGTTTATAGCTTCCGCTTTTTCCAAGGAAGGGCCTTGCAATAACACGTCCCACCGCATACTCGTCCTTCAGCAAGGCTCTTGCTTTTTCACATATTTCATACAGCTTCTGAAAGGGTATTACCTCCTCATGGGCTGCTATCTGAAAAACACTGTCTGCAGAAGTATATATTATCGGATAGCCTGTTTCCACATGCTTATCGCCAAGCCTTGCAATTATCTCCGTTCCCGAAGCTGCTTCATTTCCGAGCGTTTTTACACCTATAGCCCTTTCAAAGGCCTCCACAATCTCCTTGGGGAATCCTTCGGGAAAAGTGGGAAAGGGCCGGGACAAAGTAACTCCTGCTATTTCCCAATGGCCTGTAGTCGTATCCTTTCCTGGGGAGACCTCTTTTGCCCTGCCGAAGCTTCCTGTCGGATTCTCTGCAATTTGCAGGCCTATGCTCCTGTCAATGTTTCCTAGTCCAAGAGCTTCAAGATTCTTCAATTTGAAATCTTTCACATTCCTCACCAGGCATCCCAGGGTATTGCTCCCGGAATCCCCGTACATATCTGCGTCAGGCAGCTCCCCTATCCCGACACTGTCCAACACTATTAGAATAACTCTGCTAACCATATTTTTACCTCCTAATTTGGATAACCAGAATCCTGTGTCCGGCGTCTTTTACTGTCTAAATATTAAAAAGGGCTTTTTAAGCCCTTGGATGAGTCTTGCTGTATACTTCTTTTATCCTGCTCTTATTTATCTTGCTGTACACTTGAGTTGTAGAAATATCCGAGTGTCCAAGCATCTCCTGTATTGCTTGAAGGTCGGCGCCGTTTTCTATAAGATGTACTGCAAATGAATGCCTAAGAGTATGAGGTGTTATTGACTTTTTTATATTTGCCTTTGCCGTATAATATTTTATGATTTTCCAAAAACCCTGTCGGGTCATTTTCTGCCCGTGGAAATTCACAAACAACAGCTTGTGGTTTTCATTGGTGCAGAGCTTCTTTCTGAAATCATTCAGATAAGTTTTTATATATTTAACGGCAACATTGCCTAAAGGTATGGATCTGGAATTTATTTCGCCGTTCCTGCATATTATTAATCCTGAATTCAGGTCTACATCATCAATATTCAATGAAATAAGTTCCGAAACTCTGATGCCGGTAGCATAAAGCAGCTCCAGCATGGCTTTGTCCCTTGCACCCTTTGCATCAGCAGGTACAGGCTGCTCAAGCAGAAGCTCCACTTCCTTCTTGGTAAGCACTGAGGGAAGCTTTTTTTCTACCTTTGGTGACTCAAGATTTGCGGAAGGATCCATATCCAAATATCTCTCATTCTGCATAAATTGATAAAAACACCTTATGGAAGCAAGATTCCTGGAAATCGTTGAAGTTGCTTTGCCTGCCTTTTGCAATGCAATCAAATATGTAATGATAATGGTTTTTGTAACCTTCTCCAATGAAAGAGCATGTTCTCTAAGATAAACTTCGAATTGTCTTATATCTCTTTTATAGGATTCCAGCGTATTTGCCGATAATTCCTTATTATTAATGAGATAATCCAAAAACAACTCAATAAAGCTCATAAGAATCATATCCCCTCTATTACAGTATCTTTTAACTATTCAACACAGATAATAAAAATCCTCCAATAAATGAAAATTTTTCATGAAGCTTTCTTAATATTTTTAATATTTTATAAATGGGACAATTGCCTTAACTATATGGGATGTTATGTACGCTTCCACAATACTGCCTGCGACGAGCAGTATGAACAGTACCAGCATCGTAAGGGCATAAGCGGCAAACAGGCGGGGGGCAGCTGCCGATTTCTTAAAACACTTGTACCTGAGAGCCCACAGAGAATAATTAAATCCTATTACACCCATGACGATAATCACAGGCACAAATATAAGATTCTGAGGCAATACAGAACCCAATGACAGGAGAAATCCATTACCTTCTACATTCTCGGTG